>Ga0315909_10006305_pt1 | contig 13412 bp, 12 predicted proteins | sample LakEriMetagenome_11_FD_203527 | JGI IMG/M metagenome (GOLD analysis project Ga0315909, IMG submission 203527) | Freshwater fungal communities from buoy surface, Lake Erie, Ohio, United States - Buoy 2 MA125 | ecosystem: Environmental > Aquatic > Freshwater > Lake | place: USA: Lake Erie, Ohio...
GCTCTTGTATCTAAGGATTCATTCTTTGCTAATCGTCTTACGGAGGAGATTCGTAAAATCGTAGAGACTGCTCCTGATGAGCTTGCTCGTACTACGGCTATGCGCCGTATGCGAGTTATCCTTAAGGAAGGAAACCCGAAGGAGACCCTTACTGAGTTCTTAGCGCAGTTCTCTGAGCCCGAGTTATTTGACCAGCTTGACCAGCACCCGACCTTCTTTGATAAGGTTAAGGCGCTGATTAACAAGTTATTGAACTTCCTCGGAATCAAGAAGAGAATCCAAAACAAGAAAGAGCTTCTTGACTTCTTGACCGAGATGCGCAACAGCTTCGCTGCTGGCAAGGCTGTGCGAATCAAGGATGGTACTGTCGTACGTAGTGCGCTAAATAAGTACCAGTTCTCTACCCGCCAAGAGAAACAGACTATCGTGCGTCGCTTCCTTGCTGAAGATGCTGAGGTGCGTATTGACATTAACGATGATATTGTCCCTGCTAAGGAAATTCAGAACCTGAACCCCGCCCTGTCAACGGTGCTTCCGCTTATTGAAAAGCTGTCCGCCAAGATGAACCTACCCTTTGTGGTTGTCAACGATAAGAAGTTTGACTACGTATCAAAGGTTGGATTCTTCAACTTCCCAGACCTTAGAACAGGAACGGTTGTCGAGCAGATGATGCCAGTAGATGCTGTCAACTCCTTCCGCAAGAAGGGGTACAACATCCCTAAAGACATCAAGGCCGACAAGTTTATTGTCATCAACGCTGCTGCTAAGAATGTAGACCAAGCAATCTACGGCTACAGCGCTGTGTTTATTGAGATGCTCAAGGAACAGAATCCCAGCGCATTTAGTTCTGTGATGTCCTCAGTTCTCTCTAAGAAAAAAGGAGTAGACCCTATTGTTAATCAAGCAGTTGACAGCTACGAAGAGCTAGACGCAATCGCGATGAGCGATGGATTGTACAACAAAATGAAGGGGAACAAGGTATACGAGACCATCGAACTAAACAACAAAGAGATTCGTGAAGCCCTTGCGTATACCGCCCTTGCTGATGCATTCCAAGACTACATCAGAAACAGCTCTGCCGAGGCCGCTGCACAGAGTTCATTTGCAAACAATGTAGTAGATGCTGCAAAAGTTGAGTTTGATGAGCAGCTACGACCAACCCCTATGTCTATTGGTGAGTTCAACTCTACATCTCGCCTTGACGACTTTGCAAATCTGTTGTCTTCGGCTACTGAAGTTCCATCATTTAGCCAATACAAGGCCAAGACGCTAGAAGAGGCAAAAGAGCGCATTATGGCATCACTATTCAGCAAGGTTCGCTCGAAAGAGTTTGCTGCAGATGCCGATGCTATGCTTGAGCGTATGACCAGAGATGATGTGGTATACAAGACTGGTGATGCTCCGCTGAGCGAGCTAGCAAAGCTGTACATCAGTGGCTATATGAATGAGGTCAATATGTATTCGGGAAATGTTGAGCTTCTTTATCAGGCCTTCACTTCGCCGTTTAACCCAATGGGGTATGATGACAGCGCGGCCTCATTCCAGTTCCTGCTTGAAGAATACCAGGGACAACGAGCTAATGTTGTTAATAAGCTAGCATCTTCGCTGGCTAAGTCTAATCTAGCCTCATTGAGGTTGGGCAGCTTTATTACAGGCTCGGAGTTAGATACTCCTATTGAGGAACTAATACCATACGTTGATGAGTATGTAGACCTTGATACTGTTGCGTCTATCCAAAAAGCACTTATGGGCGAAGACGGAGCTGGCATAGCTCTTATGCTTGCTATGTCTCCAGCCAATAAGAGCTTTGACTTAAACGCATACATCGTTCATAAAGACGTTAGCCTTTCTAAGGCTATGCCTTCAAATGTAGATGCTGTTCGTGCTGATGCTAAAGAGGGCATTGTCCACGTTCGTAAGATTGGAGCTGGCTCTTCTGAAGACTACCACCGTCTTAAGTTCACTGATTCTGGAATTGTAGACGCGTCCACCAATAAGGCGGCAAGCCAAGAACAGCTTCTTTCTCTTGGCAACGCTATTGCCGTCGCCAAACTTAACGTATCAAAGGTTGCGTTTAAGACGTTTGTAAACCCGAACTATGTGTCTAATGACTTCGGATACACCGTATTCCCTGAGCTGAGAGAGGGTATGCGCGCTGCTATCTCAGATATTGGCGCAACTCCGGGCACTGATGTATTCAAAGCTGCAGTGTCTAGCGCTGGTGAAGCTGGCTACCGTATTATGCTGTCTGAGTTTTCCGACCCGGAAGTCGAGATAAAGTCCTACACGAAGGATACATTAAATAGCTTGGCTAACTACAGCGAAAAAGCAACTAAAAAGGATGACGGTATAAAAAAGATATATGACAAGATTGAGAAAGAAGGAGTTGTGTCTATCGATGACCTTCGCTTGGCTGTATCAACTATGGGTCAAGGAATAGCCTCAAGAGATTTATACACTAGAACGCTGTCCTTTGACTACACTTGGAAAGTCCCAACACTTCACCGAGGTCTTGACGTAATCAAAGAGGACTACAAGGGCAAAGAGATTCAGGATACGTACACCATCAATCTAACCTATAATCCAAGTACTAAAATCATAGGCGTAGCTTATGACTCTAAAGTATTTGGATACAATAACATACCCCCATTCTTATCATCTGGAACGTCTGAGATATTCAGCAGAATTGTCAACACCATACCTACGATGTTCCCTGACATTGAATATGCTGGACTTGACTTTACTGCCGTTACAGATAGCAAAGATGACAACATAGGCCTATACAATGAATACATTAACAAGCTGACTAAGCTATCTAAGTCTAAAGACGAAAAGATTGCTAAGGATGCTGTGGATTTGTTGAGCAAGGAGCATAAGCACGATAAAGAGGTAAGCAATTACCGACGCGTTCAGCTAAATAACCAAGCCTATATCCGTAAGGTTGGACAGTTATTCTCTCTTAAGGTCAATAAGGACAACGAAGTTCTTCTTAGTGATTTTGAATACGTTGATAAGCTTGGAGCGCTGTATGCTTTCCCGTATGAAAAGTATGACCAGCTTATGAATTCTCTTTCTCAAGCAGGCTTTGACAATTTATCAGAGACGGAGAAGGTTAATCTTCTTCAAGAAACGTTAGACAGATTAAATGCTAGAGTCATTCTTGACGAAGCACAGATTCGCAATAACTCAGAGCGCCTTAATCTTGACCCGATTGATTACGTAGAGCAGTACGCTAAGCTGTTCCAGGCTCATAGTATGAATGGGGAGATTATTCCGGTTCCTAAAATCTTTATGAACCTGAATGCTCCAACGCAATTCACTCGCTCGGCTGTTCAGTTCTCTAAGCGCATCAAGCTATCTCCTGTTGAGGAAAGCGCAGAAGACGCTGCATTGGATAAAGTTGCTAAAGCTTCTTACGATTCTGACAAAGAGTATGCAGAGCGTATGAAGTTGTTCAACGAGAAGAAGACTAGCATCTTATCTAAGAAGGCTTGGCTCGACCGTCAGGCAGACATCCGCGAGGCTATGATTGATGGCGGTATGCAGTATGCCGAAAATCTTATGACGCTTCGTGCTGGTGCTCAGGCTAACGCAACAGACTTGTTCAACCGAGCAGAGAAGCGAATCTATAGAGACCTTTCTCGTGGTGACATTGAAGCTCTTGACCAAATCATCTTTATGCGTCGCGTCATTCAGATTGATTCGAATTGGGATGAGCGCAAAGCATTGGCTGAACAGAATCTCAACAACTTCGATGCGAAGATGGTCGTTGACATCAAGGCCATTGATGAGCTTATCAAGTCAGAAAAGGCTAAGTCTAAGCCTGACAATAAGTTCATTAGTGAGCTTGAGAACGACAAGATGAATATCCGTCAGCAGCGTGAAAAGCTCAAGGAGTACGCTGATGATTACGCTGTTCGCCCTAAGCATCCAAAGGGACTTAACGCTGAGGAGGCTATCCAAGCCATTACTGCAATGGAGCGCAAGCTTGGAGCTACGATGTTTGGAAAGCTCAATATGCGTGCTGATGCTTACTTCGGTGAGTTCAGAAACATCCTTAGAACTTACGAGCAGAATGGTCTTATCGACAAGCAGACATTTGACAGATTCGCTAAAGATGACTACGAGCCGCGCAAGTTCGTAGAAAAAATCTTTGAAGCTCTTGATGATGAGGTATTTGAGCGCTCTGGTATGGGCCTAAAGCAAGATGTGCTTAAGTCTATCCAAGAGGGTAGCGAAGGCAATCTGCTTATGGACTCTCGTATGCTGTTGTCTCTTGCCTACAAATCTCAAGAAGCCAAGCGCTTTGAGAATATCGCCAACAGAGAACTTGCTAAGGAGATTTCTCCAGATAGTGCTGACTTCCTCCGCAAGGCTAACTACGCTACGTTGTTTGACGGAAGCATTGCTACCGACCAATACGGCAACAGCAAAGTTGACCCTGCTGACAAAGGATTCACCAACGTATTCTACAAGGAGAACGGAAAGCTTCGTGCCTTCCAGCTACGTAATGATATGTATGTTCAGTGGCAGGACGCTAACCGCAGCTTCTTTGGCGTTGGTGGACGAGCTAAGAAGATTCTTTCTGCAATGTCTCTTTCTCCGGTACTTAGAATATTTGCTACTGGATACAACGTATTCTTTGGATTCGGTCTAGTGATTCCTGAATCTCTGGCTATTGTTATGGCCAGAAATAAAATCTACGGTAAAGACAGCTTGCTCCCTGTGGCTCTATTGAAGATGGCCAAGGATTACGCTGTTGGTATCTACTCAAAGGCTACCGACCAAGAGCTTGTTCGCGACTACTTCGCCCACGGTGGAGGTATGTCGTTTATGAGCCAAGAGTTCCGTCCAGAGTACCGCTTTAAGGAGAAGTATAAGAACAGCTTTGAGTATGCTCTGGCTAAGCGCAGCAGCCAAATAGCCAAGGGAATTGCCTTTACTGGAGAGACATTTGAAATTGGCATTCGCTTAGCTGTTTACAGCCGTATGATTTCCAATCTAAAGCAACAATATCCTGACTTAGCTAAGACTAAGGATGGGCTTGAGAAGATTAAGTTTATGGCTGCTGCCGAAGCGCGCTCTGTTGTTGACTTCAGCAAGGGTGGAACGCTTACCAAAGACCTAGACGCTGTTGCTCCGTACCTAAACGTAGCATTCCAAGCTACTATGTCTACGTTTAACGGAATCAAAGACAATCCTAAGGCCTTTGCCGAGAAGTTCTCTCAGTATGCTATCGGACTTATGGGGCTAGTGTTCTATAACATCTTGACCTATGGAGATGATGACTACGAGGATGTAGACCCATATATGCGTTACCGATACCACATCATCCTCCTTCCCACGAAGGATGAGGACGGAAAGCGCCAGTATATCCGCCTGAAGAAACCACAACAGCTTCTCCCACTCACCGTGCCTATTGAAATGCTTGCACATTCTTGGGCTTCTACGATAAACGGCAAGCCAAAGAAGTTCTCGGATGAGGAGATTAAGCTCGCTTGGGAAAACGCTGCTGATGGCGTTCCTTTCTTCGTGCCTGGGGTTGACAAGGCATACGACCTACTGAATAGAGTACCTGCGTTCTCAGCTATCGCTAAGTCGTTCCTGAACTACGACGCATTTAGAAATGCAACCGTTGTTCCTGAGTACGTATTTGGAAAGGTAGAGCCGTACGCAGAAGGACGCAGCAGCGACCGAGTGGAGTACTTCTACAAGGCCATCGCCAAGGCTTCTGAGTCTGAGTTCATCCCAGACATTTCAGCCCCTCGCTTGAAGGCTGGCGTGGAGTCAATCATTACTAGTCCGACTACCAACTTCCTTGTAGGCGTAGCGTATGGCGTTCTTGACTTGGCTGCTCGAGCTACCACTGATGCCCTTAACGTAGATGATGTTGACTGGTCTGACAAACAGCTAACTGAGTCTGTTGAAAATCGTGCTACACGTGAACTCAAGGGAATCAAGAGCAACGCTACCAAGATATTTGTTCGTTCGGTGAACCCTGACTGGCCCGACTACGTAAAGCGTGCTGGTTCAGAGCAGGAGATTAAACTTGATGAATCCACCGAGGACTATGCCGCCAGCGAGAAGATTAAAGCCCTAGCTAAGAAGCACAAGGAACAGGGTCGCTTTGAGAAGAACGGCAAGCAATATCAGGAGGAGCTCAATAAGATTCTGTCTACATTGCCAGCCGAAAAGAGAGAGCGTATTGGTCGTAAATACTTCTACGCAATCGCCTCTAGCGACAAGGATAAGAGCCTTATGAGCATTAGATTTGCAGACACGCCGAGCGAGGCCGCACGTGTGTTCTACGATAAGTTCGGAAAGCTTGAACCTGAGGAGTTTAACGACGTAATGAAGGACCTTCGTGAGACTGGATTCCGCCCTAACGAAGAATTTTATGCTGTCATCCGAAAACTATACTCTCAAAAATGATGAAGAAATTTGTTGCACTAGCATTATTGATGAGCATCCTTTTATCGGGGTGCTCGGCCAACAAACGCGCGACGTGGCATCTCAACCGCGCAACGCAATTGAATCCATCATTGCTCAAAGAAAGAGTGATAGTAAAAGTGGACACTGTTGTAACCAAAGAGATTGCGTATGCGGATACAGTTTCTTTTTCTGGAGTTGACAGTGTAGTTGTTAGCAACGATACAGTTGTTACAACACTTATCAAGTACGAGGACAGAATCATTGTTAAGACCAAGGTAAAGCCTTACAACATCGTAAGAGATGTAGAAGTTAAAGTGCCTGTGGTTGAGTATGTTCCGAATCCAAAAACTTGGGTAGATAAAGCAAAAGATGTTCTTCTTTTGTCCCTGTTTGTCATTTTATTATTTATCTTGGCTACAAGATTCATAACAAGATGGCTAAGGTAAAAGAAGCAAAGGCAACGTTCCAGCGAAAGGCACGTCGCAAGCGTCCAGGCGTTCACGCAAAGACCAAGTACTCCAAGAGTAAGAACAGTAAGAACTACGCCAAGCTTAGCGTAGGTCAGGGCTAGTCTATATAGTTGTAGTAAGCGATGTACTTGTTTAGCGCAAGTACACGACCTCTTGTGGCGCAGTCCTCAGCGTACTCACCATCGTGGGTGTAGTTTCTGCTCCATCGTATATCTCTGACGTGCTTCCACTTAACCATAAATGATGCGGAGTCAATCTCGCAAACCTTTGGTACGTCTACTGGAACCAGACGAACAGACTCGTCTTTATTAAGCTGTCCCCACGTAAGCATCACAATATCCTTGTCGAGGTGTGGTTTGACAGCCTCAATCCATTCTGGATGCATAATGTTGTCGCTATCCAGAAACGCAATCCAATCATCAGGGGCAAACTGGTAGGTGTCTAAAGCGAAGTTTCTGTTGTGCGCACCAAAGTCTCCAGTCTTTCCAGACTCTAGGCAGATGGCTCCATCAATCTTTGGTGGGGCATCTACAACAGCATCAAAAACAATAATCCAGTTACACTCTTTAGGAATAGACTTCTTTATCTCATTGAGATTGTCAGGCCGGTGGCACGGAGTGATAATGTGTATCATACTAAGTACTTGGCTCTCTTTAAGTTAACTAAATCTAGATTGTGGTCTGGAGAATCTTTCAGCGCATCGTGGAGATTCTGGGCAAGAGTTTTCGCAAGCTCTGGTGTCATCATCTCAATGGCTTCCTTCCACTCTTGTTTGTTTGAACACAATAATCCAGTCTCTCCGTGGACGATTACCTTGTTATATGGCCTTGTCTTTGACGCAATGACGGCTGTCTTTGTTACTGCTGCCTCTGTAATCTTAAGGTCGCTCTTACTCCAGTTGAATCTGCTAGCAGTAAGCGGTACTAGACTTACGTCAAAACTCTTATACATCTGAGCATATGAGTGAATCGGCCTAGGAGACATTACGTACTTGGCGTTGAGAATTTGTGGGTAGTCGCTTATCTGCCCGCAGTACAGCTCTTTGTCTTTGAAGTCATAGCCAATGCTCTGCACGTCGTAATCGTGTCCAAGAGCTCCAACGTATCCAAAGCGAACTAGGTCGCTTGGGTATTTCTCTTGGTCTTTCCATTGTTCCTCATCAAGGTCAATGGCGTTGTTTATGATTTCAATGACAGCATTAGGATTTATCTGACGCATCTGCTTGGCTAGGTATTCAGATGGAGTCCAGATGATGTCAGCAATCTTAATAGTCCTCTTGATGTCCGGGCCATAGTAGACATCATACAAACCCTTCGCAGGATTAGCGTTGCTCAAGTCCCAGTAGTCATCGTTGTCTAGGATAAGCTTCACCTTGTGCTTGACAAGCATACGCTTGAATGCCTTATGGTCGTTGACGGACAGCTTCCTTGATACAATTAAGTTATCTACCAAGTCAAGGTTCATCTCCTTTAGGCTGTTGAGGCTGTCAATCCAGTGTAGGTTTACGCCCTGCTCTTGAAGCCTGCGTAATGGGGTTACAAGCCTATGGTAGTTGACACCGCCTAGGCCGTCAATGTGAATTAAACTAATCATTCTTTGTGATATTCTTTTATGGATTCACGTATCCCGTTTAGTTCTTCTCTTACGCACGCTTGGAACTTTTGGAGCATCTTCTCCACCTGTTCTTTTTCTGCTATTGGAAGTCCTTGTTCTCCGTGTAGGCTTTCGTACAGCTCCGTCATTGCTCTGTGTACGCCTTCTGCGGCTAGGTGGTACTGCTTTGATAGCTGGCTCTTGGTCATCTTCTACAATTTTGTACCCCCAGCATTTTATAGTAGCTATGAATTCGTTTTTTCCGAGGGAATTATCGTACTCTGAGCTAATAGCAGTAAAATATTTCGGGGTATCGTCAACAATATATCCGTGAGACTTAAGATAATCAGCGAGAAACTTAATAGCAACGATAGTATTGTCGACATCAAACCTACAATTGTACCTAAGGTGTATACTAATCTTGCTAGCAGAGAACCTGTCGAAATCGTGAAGTGTTTGCTTAATCTGTTTTCCAAAGGAAGATTTCTCGCCGAAACGATTGCTCCAGTGTTTCCCAGAATATAGCGCATTAAGGCTAGGTGGCTTCGGAACAGGTATTGTAATCTCTCTGTAATCATCGGGCATTAAACAAATTTATCAAAATATCTTGCTATAATCATCATTTAAATAGTCGTGCCCCAAAAGTATTTCCTTCTGTTCCACCTGACTACCTAACGGAGGGAACAGCAACTGACCACTTATCGTGCGTAAAGAGGTACGTGAATTGTTCATCTCAAGATGTATCGGAGAGTCAAATGATGTGGGTTCACCACCTGTCTCTGTCTCACGAATCTTGCGTACGTGCCACTCCATAGTCCTACGCATTTGCGGTACAGGGTGCTGAATCTTACGGTGGAATGTCAGGAAGTTGTCGGCTCGGTTGACCCACTTTCCTCCGTGTTCACTGTCCTCTGCGCCCGGGGCAACAGGTAATCCATCGTCTCCTCTTCTTCGTGCGGCTTCGGTGATGGCGTGGGTGTTTAACCAAAGCGCTACCTGATTTGTGTTGGAGAAGGTAAGGAACTCAGATGCAGCATCGTAGTGGTACTCGTGTACGCCTACTCCTGATGTGCGTGACATATCTACACGCATAGAGTTGTAAGGGTCAATGAATATACCATCGACTTTCTTGTACTGAAGAATCTTCTCGCAATAAAGAAGGATGTCCATATAGGAGAACACCTTATTGTTGTTGATGAATATGAAGTGCTCTTTGACCCAATCGTAGGCTCGCTTGCGAACCATATAGTTCATCTCCTTTATCTCCTTGTCGCAGGCGTACTGCATCAGACGCATCTTGATTGATGCTGTTCTGCTTTCTGCGGAGTATACAACCCAACGCCAATCGTGGCGGATGGCTGCGTTGACCATCAGGTGAAGACCAAGCGTAGTCTTTCCGATGTTGCTGTGTCCGTTGATGATGGTGAAGTCCCTCTTGTAGACAAAATATCTGTCTATTTCTGGGTGTCCAGTTGTTAGCCCTAGTTGTATTTTACCATCTGCAAAGTCGTTAATCCACTGCTCATCGGTGTCGTCTGATGAGATGAAGGACATATCCCCATCTTCGAGCTTCAGCTTGCGAGTCTCGGTGTCTTCGGCAGTTATGATTTCACGGATGGGCTTGCGCTTTCCTTCTTCAATGCCGTCGGTAATTGTCTTTTTGGCGGAGTCAAGACTCTCTACATCCCTACGCTCAATCTCACGAAGCAGGACTCGGAACACCTCATCTTCCTCCATCTTGCCTGCGGCAATGTATCCACCGCATAGGATAGATGCACGAAGTAGAGTGTTGTGCTTCTCGCCATCTGGAGCCCTACGAATCATCGTGGCAGCTACGTTAAGGCGCTGATAGTCTGTTGACTTCTCTACTTTAATCTCTTGGGTCTTACGCTGTTCGTATTCTTCGGAGATTAGGTTAGGAAAAGGAACAGCATTCTTGATGCAGATGTCTGGGTCGTAGGACTCAAAGCAAGCACGAGATTCGTTTTTTCCCGATGTATCTATTACGATGCCGTACTTGTTATCAAAGTAGTGCTCAAGTGCTCGGAAATGGTCTCTGTGTCGCTCTGGGTACAGTATCTGTACCAACGCCTTGATGCCATCTCCAGATGGGCTTACCCATACGGCGATGATATGTTTGTCTAAACATAGAGCGTTCTTAACCTCCTCAACGGTAGAGAATTTAGTAACGTGGTCTATGTCAATGACAATGAGGCCACTATGCTCGGTAAGCGCATCATCGTTCCTGGTCTCAAACTCACCGCTCCACAGCACTACAGGTAGCTTGGTCTTGAGTTCCTTTTCTCCTTCTCTGATAAGGGTTACTCGCTCACTTTGCTTGCCTTCTCTGATTCGCTCAAGAGCTTGAAGGACAGTTATGTAATTAGGCGAATCCTTTTCGAAGACACTCCTGAATATGGTGACGTTTTTGTCTAATACGCTCATAGTGTTTCAATTATGGATATGACCTTTTTCCAGTAATCGTAGCCATCCTGATTGGCCATATACATACACTGAGTGGCGTGCTTTATCGCATCATCCTTTCCGTGCATCTTGACCATAGAAAGGGCTTTTACATCCTCACTTGCTCTTGGCTTCATCGTTTAAAATTTCTTTGATGATTGTTTCGGCAGCAACGATTCGCTCTTCCTTAGTGTCATAAGGCAATAGATACTCTGACTCTCTAATGAATTCAAGAATCCTATTACGGTAGATGTTAAGTCGCATCTCCGTAGAAAAACTAATTACGCTTGGAGACTCATTGAAGTACTCTTTTGCAAGCATCTCAGCATCCTTGTACATAGCCAAGGTTGTCTTGTCTTTGATGTTTATGTAGTCGTTCACCTTCTTGTGTCCGTGTATTACGGTAGCGTGATTCTTATTGAATGCCTTACCTATAACAGAATAAGATATGCCTCTTGAGCGAAGCACATAGAATAATGATTGTCTAGCTGATACAATGCTCTCTAGTCTTGTATTGCTAAGTAAATCCATCTTAAAGTATTCACTAGCAACATCCACAAAGCATCTAATGTCCTTTTCTGAATATCCTATTTCCATTGAATTAAATTTTTAGTACCCTCGGCGCGGCTCGAACGCGCAACCATCGCATTAGAAGTGCGAGGCTCTATCCTATTGAGCTACGAGGGCTTTGTTTTTCTTAGCCTCGAGCTCTTTCCAGATTCCGTGATGGAGTATCTCCTCTACGTGTATCTCTGCTCTGCGCAGGATTAGGGTGGCGAGAAGCTGTCCGTCAATTGAGGTTTCGGTAATGTCTTTCGACCTAATTAGTATCACATTATCCCCACGTTTCTTCGGGAAATGTATCACCGTAAACTCTTTATCCGACAACTTCTCAAGGTGCACAACGCCGTTCTCACTGTGCGCCTTTACCACCTCAAACCACGCGCTCTTCTTGCTTGGTGTTGAGCCAAAAAAGAAGGGGGAGTCAACCTTCAATACGTCTATCCCCCATTCTAATCCTACTAGGTAGGCTAGTGATGACTCAAGTAACTCAGAAGGGAAGACCGTCATTGCTTGGAGCCACGTGTCCCTGTGGAGCCGATGTAGCCTGTTGTGGCTTAGAGCCCCAAGTTGAAGGGTCAGAAACCTCTAGGTAGTAGTTGCCCTTAGCGCTGCGCTTAAGGTCGAAAGAAACAAAAGGCTTCTCTCCTTTGGTGGCGTAACGCTGCAAGTCGTTCATCTCGGCAACCGAAAGGCTGAAGCGCACAGACACGCCGCCATTTGGTTCAACGAAAGAGCGCGAAGCGTCATCCCATACTTTTGCTGACTTAACGTAGCCACAAAAGATTTTCTCTGTTTTGTTTTCCATTGTATTAGATTTTATACAAATGTAGTTAATAACTATGTTAATTGCAATAGGTTTTTAAAAAAGAGGGAGCCTATTGCAGTTCCCCTCTTACTCTTTGATAAACACGCCGTTAACGAGTTTACCCTTACGATTCTTGATTTCGTTATATGCTGTCTCTAGGCAGTCCCAAGGATTCATCTCTAGCTGTGCGCATAGAATGATGAGCGTTACGAGAACGTCTCCTACGGCATCAACAGTCTCCTCTTCTTTTTGCTTAGCGATAGCAGAGGCAAGTTCACCAACTTCCTCCATTACCTTAAGCATCTGCTTATTTGCATTCTCGCGCTCTACTAGGCCTCGTTCGATAGCCCAGTCAACGACCTTCATTTCTAAATCTAGGATTGAATCCATTCTTCTGTTTCTAAAATTAAACTAAGTGCATTAACATACCCTTCCCAATACTTGGCTTCGGTATCTCTACGGCTGTACAAACATACGTTGCGATTGTATTGAGCCTTCTTGTACTGCTCAAGTATTAGCTTCTGGTTCTTCATTGCTTAGGCTATTCATATAGTCTTCATAACGTATGCACTCGGCACATACCAATTCAGATTTCAACTCTTCGTTGATATGATGGTACACGTCATTCGGTGAACCACATCTATCGCATACAAGTGTGTTCGCTAGTCCGTATGGATTCCAATCCACATTGTCCTTGAAGTCGCTTGATACTTCTACGTACCATATACCGAGGTCAAAGATGATAGACCACATTACGTTTGGGTAGCGCAACCACGTTACACCTATTGCAAACTGGTCAACGTATTTTCCTGATGTGATTTTCATTTCTCGTTGGTTTTAATTTTTGATTTAATATGTTCGTCAAAGTCTGAATACTTCAGACCCCACATTACACTGAACCACATCATTTCCTTCTCTGCATACGCTGCTCGTAACTTGAGTTCTTTCATAAGGTATTTCTTACCCCACTCCTCAAGTTCATCTCCCTGAGCAACAGTCATAGTGTACTTCTGCCACCACTTGTCTACGCCAACGATGTCGTCGTAGGTAACGTCGTGTCCAGCAATCACAAACATCTGATTGAT
>Ga0315909_10006309_pt1 | contig 13406 bp, 12 predicted proteins | sample LakEriMetagenome_11_FD_203527 | JGI IMG/M metagenome (GOLD analysis project Ga0315909, IMG submission 203527) | Freshwater fungal communities from buoy surface, Lake Erie, Ohio, United States - Buoy 2 MA125 | ecosystem: Environmental > Aquatic > Freshwater > Lake | place: USA: Lake Erie, Ohio...
GTTTGTGGTCAACGTGTTTAGAAATATGTTTTACAGCGTCTCTCGCTTCAACACGATTGCGCATCAACTTCTTCAAACCACCAAATGCTTTTGCGTGACGAGTTGGATTGCTAGAACCCAACTCACCACCGACGTTTACTTTCTCATGCTTGCCGAATCCGCCAGGAAATCCTGGACGACCTGACTTGTTCTTTTGCGTGACTAGGTTTTCGCCTGTCTTGCGCATCAAGAATGCAGCTTCGGTCATGAATTCAGCAAATGATTTCATCGTTTTACAGTTCCGCCTTGAGCAGCTGCGTAGTGTAGCTTGTCTTTTCCTGGCTCTAGGCTTGCGATTTTAGTTTCGTCTTTGCCATGAGTAGCACGGAACTGCGCATCAGTTGCAACTGGGTGGCCAGTTGTTTTGATTTGATGAGTGATTAGAGCTTGCCAATCAGCTTGATTCTGTGGCATTGCTACTTCATTCATTTCTTTATCAACGAGAGCACGACGGTCGACAATTTTATGTGCTCTATTTTCACCCTTTTCGCGATTCATTACCTTTTCTTTATCTCTCCAAGAAGCTTTGCCTTGATCCCACTTTTTGTTTAGTGATGCTCTAGAAGCTTTCGCAGCTTTAGCATAGTTGGTTAGTTTATCGGTTGAAAGTTCATTAACCTGCTCGACTTCTTCCATTTTTGGTTTGTTTCGAGCTGCGAGTTTATGAGCAGGGTCGGCGACTTTGGTTCCGACTCCACCTTTTTTATCAAAATCATAGTTATGATCTGGAACATCTCTGTGAGCTATTCCTGCTTTGTCAGCTGCTTTTTTTCCAACCTCAGAATCTTTATCTTGAAGCCTACTATGTGGTGAAGCGGCAGTGCTGTCCGACCGCGAATTCGCCCTGTGTACGCCAGCTGCCCAACGTGCACGTCCAAAACGTTGCGATGCAAGTTTTCCTAAGGCAGCACGACCTGCTGGAGTATCACCGATTTCATCAAGAGCTTCAATTTCTTCTTTGGTTAGTTTTTTGATAGCGCGATTAATACCGCGATTTCGATCGCCCATCTTTTTAATGTTTGCTTCTCTTTCTTTTTCGTGTTCTTCACGGTCATCTTCATTCGGCGAGTCGTCCCACGCGCTATCTCCACGAGCATCATCCCATCCTTGACTCTGACCTTCTTCGCCATGTCTGTCAGCATAATCGTTCGTTGCTTTTTTGAGATAAGATCCTACAGTTTTCTTGCTTAGTTCGGCAATTTGCTGGGCTTCTTCTTTACGCAGAAGTTTGAAATCATGGGCGTCAATTTTACCATTCTTATTTTTGTCGATTTTGTGCTGTTTGCCCTTCAGCTCTTCCTCGACCTTAGACTTTTTTTCGTCTTCGTCTTCATCCTCGTCTTCGTCTTCCATGTCTTCCATGTCTTCTTCGTCGTCCATTTTCTTATGACTGGATTCGCCGAACATAGAAGCGCCAACTTCAGGACGCAGAGCTTCGATTGCATCGTATGCGCGGACTTGAAGCTGATTGTTTACAAGTTCTTGGAACTTGAGTGCATTCTCTTCGACCGCTGCATAAATTAATTCTTTGATGTCTTTCATGGGGTTTCCTTTATTAAAGTAACACTATATTTAGTAAATTATTCAACTTATTGTTGTGGTGGTTGACCAGCTTGTTGCGGATCTTCTTCGCCACCAGGAGGTGCGTTCGGATCTTGACCAGCGTCAATTAATGCTTGTTGTAGCTTGATATTAGCCTGATGCTCTTCACCCATTTCTTTATCAATCTGATCCATTTCTTCTTCTGATTGATGTAGAACTTTGGTACGCATATATTGGTGAGAGTAATACTTACCGATGTATGGTTCCATTTGCTGAGCTAATCCCAAACGATTTGTTAGAATTTCAGCTTCTTTCAATTCTGTAAAGTAGCCATCACGCATAAAGTCAAAACGAATATTGCTAAAGATATCATTTGATTCTTCTTCAGAGATAACTCCCTTTAGAATCAACTGTTTCTTTAATGCTTCTTTGAATAGATTAGCAAAACGTAGACGCATACGATCGATGAACTTGCCGAACTTCAACTCATCACGAGTAATTTCAGCAGCACGACCAAGGTTGAAACCACCCTCGCTTTCTAAACGAGAAACTGGAACACCGAGCGACTTGTACATTTTCTTCTGGAAGTATAGAACGTCGTCGATTTCGCCAAGGTTCTGACCGCCAGGAAGTGTAGTAATTTCTGTACCCTTACCACCTTCGCGACGTGGAAGCCAGAAGTCTTCTAGCATCGTCATAAACTTACGATCGTCGCGGATGTCACCAGTTGTAGCATCATACACTAGACGGTTCTTGTGACGAACCATCATGTCGCGCAGATATTGCTCTGCTTTAATCTTCGGTAGATTACCGACGTCGATGTAGAAGATACGACGTTCTGGAGCACGCGAAATACGATAGATTACCGTTGCGTCTTCTAGGGTGCGTAGTTGGTTAAGTGGTTTGATTGCTTTGTGTAGATAGGATAGAACCATCTGATTAGAAGCATCCATTAGACCAGAAGTCACATGAATAATTGAATCAGTAGCAATACGAATACCAGTTGAGCCAGCAGCAGCTGGTTGATAACTTGTTGTGCTTACGCCAGCACGAGTACCGCCAGAGAAACCACGCTCAGAATACATGTAGTATTCTTGTTTAGTTTCTGTTGTATGGACTTGCTGACCTGCAGTTGATGCTTGTGAGTTTCTACGAACTCTTTTGACCTCGCGGATCTTGCGGATCTTGCGCGGATCGATGTAGCGAATTTCTTGAATGCCTTCGCGTGGGTTCTGTACGTCAATAATCGCATGATAGTATAATCTACCATCAATATACCAACGACGAACAATATCATATCCCATGTTGTTAAAGTCTAACAACTGAACGATACCCTTAAACTCTTCGCGAATTTTATCTTTTACTTTGTTACCAAACTCTAGATCGTCTAGGTTGATATCAACTAATTTATAATCTGAGTCGTACGAAACAAACTCATTTACAATATCGTCGATCGCCGATTCAACTTCTGGTTGAAGCGACATCTCACGATACTTGGCAACTAGATCTGATTCAGTACGAGCTGAACCTTCAAGATCTAGGTATGTGCCAAAGACGCCACCTTCCGCTACAACAACCGCACCGTCATCTTTAATTTCGGGTGCAAATGTTACCAAGCGATCAGGTTGCGCCTTCTCTTCTGCTTCTTTCTTTCTTACGATTTCAAAACCAAACAACTGAGCCATTATATTTTTCTCCGACTGGAAGGAACGCTACACATTATATGTAGCGTTCCAAATCAAGCCTATTTTAGAATACTAGTGTATCGTCAACAGTCCAGTAATCATAAGAAAACTCGACATCAAAAGTTTCAATCTGATCGCCCTGATCCCAAGATAGATTGATTTGACCGATATTCGCTGGCCATAGATTTGCAAATTGATAACGTCGTAACTCAGAACCATCTTTGCCAAATTGAACAACTTCAGCAGATGTGCGATAGTTGTTAATTGTCTTTAGGTTGCCCTGATGGCTGTTGATAGCACTGTGCCACGCTTCAAATGCACGGCGAACAGAGAAGTCTTCATCGTTCAATACAGTAACAGTCCAGTTTGGATAGATTCTTGTACCAGCCACTTTGATTTGTCGACCAAAATAAGGAACATTAATCACACTAATATCAGATGGTGGAATCTGAGCTGCTTGAACCATATAGCGAAGTTTTGCATCACCGACCGAAGTAACAGGATTAATCATTGTTACTTCGAATAGCGAAGGACGAGCACCGTCACCAATTAGATTAGATCTAATTTCGTTTACATTAAATGCCATTTCTTATACTCCTTTGACGATTTCGTTGAAATCAACACCCGAACGAACCGCTACAAAGTTCAACTGAATATAGTTGATTGAACGCGCTGGCTTGATGTAGATATCACCAACAAACTCACCACGATCAATTACGTCGCCTGTATTGTTTGTTGTATCGCAAACTACACGATAATCAGTAATACCACGGCGACCTTGAATTTCGCGTAGATATGGTTCAACTAAATTGCGGAATTGTGCACGTGTAAACTCATCATTGAATTCAAACAGAGCAAACTTAGCAGCAGTAGCAATTGCTTTTTCTAGCACAATAAACAGACGGCGAACGTTGATGCGATCGAATGCCGATGGCTTGGCTAACATAGTTTTGTCACCAAACAATACTGTACCTTGTCCTGGGAATGTTACAACTGGATTGATACCATTTTTATAAAGAAGATCGCGTTCAGCTTGAATTGGATTAAACGCAAGTTTTACGATATTCTTGATTTGACCACGACTAAAACCAGCTGGTGAATACCAAGGGTCATTCGTAGAATCAGTTCTTGCGCATAGACCAGCGATATCACCGTTTAGTGGGATGTAGCGATAGACATCATTGTAACGGTCATACTGATACTTGTAACCAGAATCGATTACAGCGTATGAAGTAGATGTTAGCGTGTTACGGAATGTTACAATAGCATCAGCTGTAGACGAACGAGTTGGTGACACGAATGCTACGCAATCTTTACGAGTTGTAGCGATATTGTCGATAATGTAATTTGCAACATCAGTATTCGCCTTACCAGCCATGACTAAAGAAACATCAACGATATCTGGATCTTTGAATAGATCGTACGCGTCTGCTAGAGAAGCAAGTGTGACGTTGCTTTCAGTTACAGTGCTAGCTCCTTCGACAAAAGAACAACTCATTGGAGCAGTTTGAGCAGAAGAAGCAACTAGAAGAGCAGTATTCGACCAGTTTTGATTATTTGAAGAAGTAGGACGATCTTTAGCCCAGTAGATATAATTAGAGTCATTTTCTAGAACTGTTTTGTAGTATAGAGCCTGACCATTATCTGCTTTAGCATCAGTAGCACGAGATAGACCTTCGTATACTTCCAACACTTGATTCTTAACACCAGTAAACGCGCCATCTTCGTCAATAACAACGAGATGTAGTTCGTCTTGAGCAGAAGTATTACCATATGCGGCGACGTACGATGATTGACCTGGAGCATTATCCACGACATCATAATATTCCCAATAGCGAGTTAGTCCATAGCCTGCTGTTGTATTAGCAACTGCGTTAGCAGAACCAGTATACTTGCTGGTAAATGTAATTGTAGCTTGTGAAGCAGTAGAGTTTACTGATGATACAGTACCTTTTCCTGCGACTTTTAGATATTGACCAGAATTATCAAATTTCAAATAATCATTTAAGTTAATCTTCGAAAGAATATCTGTAGCAACAGCATTAGCTGCTTCGTCAGACTCAGCTACAACAACTAGGGTAGCTGTCGTACTATTTGTATTAACAGTAACTGTTGCAGTAGCAGCAGCATCAAGCGCAGTAATAGGTCCAAACGAAGTTACTGTATTTCTAGATGTGTCTGTGTTAAAAGTAGTAGTTGTGTTTAGTGCTGTAGTTGTAGCAGTAGTCTTAGATGTTGCTGTTGAGAATGTTGTTGATGTTGCAATTTCTGTATTATAAGAAATGCTAGCTCCAATGTCATATCCTAGATCAATTACTGTGCTATAAGCAGCTGCTGAATCGCAGACAGAAACTTTTAGCGAGTTGCCTAGTGTACCAGCATATCGAGCATAGTAAACAGCGTTGGTGCTGGCTGTAATACCGTCTTGGTAGTCTGCTAGATTTTTAATTTGAATTGTAGCTGCTTCAGTACCAGTATGAATGGCTTGAGCGTTTCTATCAGCCGAACTTACAGCACGAACAACGTATAGAGCGTTGCCATATGCCAAGAAGTTAGCTGCGGTGTAAAATGTTTCAAAATTGTCGGCAGTTGCTTTGCCGAAAGACGATACTAGTGTGTTTTCAGAACTGACTAGCACGCGCTCTTCTGCTGGACCCCAGCTAAAAACACCTGCGAACGCACCGACGGATGTAGCAACCGCAGGTACAACTGTAGTCAGGTCAATTTCACTAATATTGACGCCTGGACTGACTTGGAATGCCATCTTGTTTCTCCTTGTTCAAAATAGAGCCAGAAATATAATTATATTTGTAATATATTTAGTAAAATACGGTTTTAGAAGAATAGCTCGCGGTCGAATGCAGACATGTGGACTTCATCTTCGAAGCCCATTCCATCGTCGGAAAAGAATGGTAACATGTCGTCTTCCAATTCTTTTTCTCGTTCTTCCATTAAGTTCTTTCTGACGTCGGTTTCTAATAAATCTTTGAAATAATTTTGATTTGTCATCCAAGCAAATAATACCAAACACATAACAAGGTCGTCGTGCTTACCATACTCGGCTTCATAAGAAGTCCCTTTACTTATAAAAGTAGAGAGTTCACTCAACAAATCGTAGTCGTTAATGACTAGTTTGTTGTTCTCAATTAAAGCCTTCATATTCAAACAACCAACTCGCTTTGTAGGCTGAGTTGTCTTTAGACCAACCCTTGATTGTTTATTAAATCCACCACCTAATACCTGACCTTTACGACCAGTTTGAGTGATTCTTAACACACCCTCGCACTCAAAATCTGTAATTAGCATCTCGGCAATCTGCTGGCCAATGTCGTTAGTTTCAACTAAAATTGGGCAAAAGTTATAGAACTTATGTGATTCGTTGATAAAGTGCGGAAACATCTGTGGTTCTACCATATTATCTCGATAGACCGCAGCCACTCTATAAGGAAACTCGGTGACGTCTATAACAACAAATGTAGAGTAGTCACCACCGACACCTCTTGCCACATCAGCCGTCATTACATAACGATGTTCTGGATTTGGCAACGAATAGATTCTAGTAGAACCATGAGTAGAAATAGGATCTTCGTAGGTCAGACGCTGCAAGCACTCAGCCGAGATTAGAGTATTGCTCGAACCAAGGAACTCTACCTCGTATTCCTGGCGGAATTGCTCGGGAGAAGTATTGTTAATGGTTTCTTCTTTCCACTTGTCGTCGCGCCCAGGATATTCAGACCAGTGAACGTCAACTGCAACATAGCTGTTTCGTTTCTTTACAGCATCAGTCCATAGCTTATAATACAGTTCCATACCGTTTGGCGTGGACGTGATGATAATCTTGGTCTGTTTACCAGAGGAAATAACTGGATATGTAGCGGTGAAGAACTTTAGCTGAATGTGTGGCGGAATGTGAGCAAATTCGTCGAGGTACAGGACCGAGATAGACTTACCACGAATCGCAGAACTTGAAGTTGGTGCGCAAATAAACTTGGCGCCATTTTCCAAAGCGAAGCTTCGTTTGTTCCAAGCTATCACACCTTGTTGCATCCATAATGGCAAGTTTTCGTATGCCATTTGAATACGATCAAGAATTTCCTGAGCCGTATCCATTTTGTTAGCGAGGATAGCGATATACGATGGATTGTCAGCAAACAGCCCTTCGTGCAATAACAAGCCAGTCGCGGTGGTAGTCTTACCCATCTGGCGACCGCATCGTACGATAGTGAAGCGGTTTTCTTTAGCAGCCTTAACGAACCGCTTCTGAAAGTCGAACATCTTAAAGTTGATTACACCCTCGTCAAGAGAGATAATCTTTACATACTTTTCACAAAAGTAGATCGGATCTTCTTTGCATTTGATGTATTCTTCGATTTGCCACGGTTGCCATTCAATCTGCATACCAGCTGGCTTTAGAAGCGGATTACCATTTACACCACTATGTTCAATCTCAATATCATAATCTTCTTCAAGCACTGCACTCATTCATCTGACTCCAGATTTTTAGCGCGTTCTTTTAGAAACTTCTGTAGTTCAGCAGTTGAACCGACGAACAGATTATTATTGACTGTCTTGGGCGAGCCTTCAGGTTGAACACCACGAGCCTTGTCGATATCAATTTTCTTCTTACGTGTTTCGAGCAAGTCTTTATTGGTATCAGCTAATGTTTTAATTAGCGTGGCAACCACTTCGTACGCACGAGGATGCTCGCTATTCTTAGCGAGCATAATTAACTCGTCAAGAGCCTTGTTACCCTTCTTCGCAAGTTCTTGTAGATTTTTGCGCGCAAGCTCAAAGTCCTGCTCGGCATCGTTTGTTTCTTCGACGACCACAGGAAGCTGTTCTTCTTTTTGTTCTTCGACCACAAGAGGATTCATTTCTAATGCTTTGGTCAAGTTATCCATAATACTGTTCATATTTTATACGTCTTCTATCGTTACGATATAGTCCCAGTCATCTGTGACTACAATGTAGTCTTTGTTAATAGTCAATGAAGAATTAGATGTACCAGTTCCGTTATAGGTTGACTGATAGGTATTAGAAACTAAGTTTGTACTAAATGCAGAATCAACTGTCATAGATAAATTATTGGCAATTGCTGTAACACGCTTAAACTGATTAGCAGCTTTTACATAGTTACCAACAGCCATAGTTGTAGTAAATGAAGTTCCTACACCTGTCACTATCGTATTAGCAGAAGAAATTGTTCCAGCCAAGTTTGCTGTTGGTATTAATCCTGGTTGGATTGTTACTCTTTCTCCTGCATTGTTTGCTGAACCGATAGCTGTATCAAATCCATCAATATAAAAATTAACATTAGCGAATTTAATAATTTTCTTATTTTTAATTGGACCATAAAAATAACCTTTCATGGTAAAATCTAAAGTCCAAATTAATGCTCTGCGTGTTTCAAAGTCACCATCGTATGTGTCGTCTGAAGAAACGGAAACTAAGACAAGGGGAATATCCATCTTAAGTTCTAAGTCGTCAATTAGTTGTACGCTATTCGTCCACTCTGGTGTAAAGAATGGAAGAATCTGTTCTAGAATTTGAGTACCATCTTCAGCAGACTTTACCATAATACTCAGCTGGAAGTTGATGTCATATGGAACTGGAGCATAAACTAAGTTCTTTTTAGCAGGATCACTTGTAGATTTAACGCTATATCTCTGAATTGTACTGAGTTTTCTTTCGCCAGCATAAGTCATCGATGTAACTTCAAATCCCATACGCGGTAAAGAAACTGCATCAGGCTTTCTTAGATTAGGATCTGTTTCAATACGCGCTAATAGTTTGTCGCGCGGCGAATATGAGATAGGAACTTTGATTCGCTTGTCAACTACACCAGCAGATGTCTTTCTTGAAACGACAATGTTGTTGAACATCGTTCCGAATACAACGATATATCTGCGTAAATGTTCGTGATAAAACTCGTGACCAAACATTAGTAATTATTTCCTTCTGAAAATGGATCCATTTCACTAAAGTCAAGAATGCCTGACTGACCATCAGCTTCAAATATTTCATTTTGAGCCTGAACGTCAGTTAGAGCGATTGCTGTAGCAAGAGCAGTTCCAATATCAACATCAAGTTCAGCATAGACTTGATCGATATCTGGAATACCAGTATCAAATGTTTCATTGTTAAATTCAAACAACTCGCAAGTCATATCCCACGTTTGTAGTGAACCCAGTTGATAGAATATGGCTTCGTGCTCGACGAACATAATCTTATACATCTTACGGGTCAGCGGGAACCAAATTAAGTCACCCTCTAATGGACGCACCATGCTCGCTTCTTGAGTCAAGACTTCGTTAGCAAAGCTACGACGCGAAACAGTAAATGTAATTCGGTCGCGAATCTCAAGACCGAACTTCGACATAAAGTCGCCCTCGCCCTCGAATCCATCGACGTTCTTGATGTACATCTCGATAGGATGCGCGGTGTTATAGGTTGCTAGTTCTTCTTCGCGGAAGATAGTATCTCTGGCTACTACACGTTTCGGTAGATAATACAAATCAATACCGTAGATTTTAATTGATTCCACAACCAAATCTTCGATTAAGTTTTGCTCCATCGAAGATTGAAAGTTGTTAAAGAAAAAGTTGGTGGCCATTAGCCAATCATATCCATGTTTGGAAGCGAGTAGCTGTTTAGCATTTCTTCTTCCATCTTGGCAATTTCAGCAGCTGCGTCATCTAAGATTTTGTCACCATTAAACTGAACGCCACCAGGAAGGTTTAGACCAGTAAACTTGGTTAGGTTTGAACCCCACTGATATTTGATTTTCGCAGTGCAGTAGTTCTGAAGCCAACGATCTGCCCAAGCATCAGTCCATACATCTGGGTCAATTATTTCGTATGCTTCAATAATAATGTAGTGCCCTACGTCTACCTTATTCCAATCCATATCAATATGTAAACGATCGCGATGGCGCTCGTAACGAATAGGTTGTTTACCGACTAGCAATTCTTCTAGTAATTGAATGTGTTGCATAGCCATAAAGTATGGCACCATAGACTGGCTGGTTAAAGTATACAAGTCATTTAGAGCAATCTGATAACGAATGTTGAATAGATTATTGGTATTAACAGCATCACCGACATCAAAGATATTAATCGCGCCGATTATATTTTCTGGCAATGTAATATACGTGTTATCTTTATCGGTCTGGGTTACAGGATGCTTGTAATAAGTTTTGTGTGAACCATCAAAGTGATAATCCCAATAATATCGTAGCGACTCATCGATACGGTCATCGACTTGGTCGTCGTCGACGTTAATCTCGATGACTGGCTTACCCAGTTTACGAAGGCAATATTCTTTGAATTGAGCTCTGGTAGCAGGAACTGCCATGTTTATTCTCCGTGTTATCCGAGGATATTATCTCGAATATCCTTTATCCAGTATTTAGTAGCTTCACCGTTTTGTTTAATTCTATTATAAGTTGATGCTGGCAGATAATCCTCGACTTGTTCGGCATAATCCAAATAGATATCGAACGGATATCCAAAGGTTTCTTCTGGATACAAATCTTCGTATTTTTTGATAGCTGGCATCCAAAAGTTAATTACGAAAGATTTAGAAGCCTTAATGTTATGCATTACTGTTTCTCTGGCTGAAATCGCAGTGCCAATTAACACATCGTGCTTCATATTATATTTACGAGGTAGATCGGACTGTTGTTTGGTGTTCGTTAGTTCTTGTAATAACACACCATCAACAGTAGGAATTTCTTCAACCTTATCCATATTTACAGCAAAGATATTAGCATCAAACGTGCTATCGTTTCTGGGAAGCCCGATCATGTGATACATGCTTAGTCGTTTGTTATCGCCATAGACACGAGGTTTACTAATTGCTAGTTTGTGAGTTTCTAGAAGATCCATAATTTCATTTGTAAATGGATCTTTAAGAATCAATGCGCCAGCTGAAACAACAAAATGTTTTCCTTTGCTATTAAGACCAGCCAATACGTCTATCGTAGAACTAACAGTATTGTTTTGATCCCAATCGTCAACTACGAACACTTCTGTTCCGCAGAAGTTAGTAACCAGTTTGTCATAGTCTTTGAATATCTCAAACTCAGAACTCTTGTGAATGTTCTCTTCGTACATTTTATTGTACTTGTCAACTTGAGATCTTGGCACCAAAACTACTAGCTTATCGTGCGAAGAGTTCTTTAGGGCTGATTTGATTGTTAGAAACGAACCGTGATGCGTTGCTATAATAACTAAAGTTTTCATTCTTTGTGCTTGTATGTTTCTTTCATGTGAGTAAAATACTTATCGATTCGTTCCTGATAGTTGTCATGATAAACACAAACAAATCCAGATTCAGGATGCGAAAACAAAGCAGCGAGTTTATTATAGAGTGTATCTTTGACGCCACAGCGGTCAAGAGCATTGTATACATTCTCAAACGTTCCGCGACCCTTACGTTCTTTTAGATCGATAAGACCAAGTTTCTTTCCTAAGATAGTAGCTGATAATCCAGTTTCAGAACTCATACAGAAATATGCTTTGTCGCATTTCTTTAGTAGAGGATACAAAGCCACGTCGTTGTTAATACACTTATCGCCCCAACGTTTCATTAGCATGGTCTGCCAGACTTTAGCAGTAATTGGATGCAACTTAACATAAGCTCCATTTGCGACTAACTCGTCAATTTTCTCCATGTCGCACCATCCGCCCTCTTTAGTAAGCAGATTAGTTCCTGGAAGAATTACAAGTTCTTTTACAGGCAAATCGCTTTCTTCATCAAGCAAATACTTGTCAGTTAGATTAGCTTTTAGTTTAGAAAGAATAGCGTGACCCTCTTCAGTTGGTCCTTTCTTAATCTGTTCGATCAAATTCTGAACTGCTATTGATGAATTACACGGCGAAAGCATTACAACCTTAGTCAGCAAGTCTGTATACTTGTAACCATGAATGCGATCTTTTGGTGATTCATACGAGATATCGTATTCGACTTTGACACCATTTACCGTCTTAGGAATCAACATAGAGATATTTGATAGATCGTCGTTTTCGTCAGAACGTAGCGCGTTGCCAGTTTTCATAAAATGCGTGACTGAGTCGCCGAGCCACTCATTCGTCGACATATACATAAACGGTTTCTTTTTTGCCATTACAAATCCTCGATTATTTTTCTAAATCTTTTACTCGTTTTTTCAACGATTTGATTTCTTTCTCAACATCAATCATTTTCTGTAGAACTACTTCTACGAAAGATTCGAGTTTGCGATTTACCATATCGACGTTCACTGGAGTGCCGTTTTCGTCAGTTTTTATATTCATAATATTCTCCTTTCAATTATTTATTGTACATATATTTCTCTATTTCGAGAACTTTGTTATCTACGTTCTTCATATCACGCGCTATATTTTTATTTACCAAATCAGGATGTATCCACCAATCTTCGAATGTTGATATTTCGTCTGGCGACACGTTTCCTACGAGTAATTCATACCCTCTTTCTTGTAAGAATTTTCTGGATTTATCGCGATATGATCGTGTAATGTCTACATGATGGTCGTGCTCATAAGTGATAACAGCAAATTTGTATTTGTCAAACGGAATTCTTTCCATAATCTCATAGGTAATATTAGATGGTTCGCAATCAAGTTGCAAATAATCAACCACACCATCTACTGCAACTTTAGATAAAATTTCATCATAATCTACTTCGAGTGCATTTGCGTGAATAACAGGATTACTTCTATGAGCGCGATAATCATTGACATAGTTTTCATCATATTCTATACCAACGCCAGTCCATTCAAATTCTTTTTCAAGTAAAACAGTATTGTTTCCTCTGTAAGCATAACAGCTACCGATTTCAAGATAAGTGCCTTTGCGTTTTCCATTTAATACTGATAACACAAATAAGTCTTGCATTGCTTGACCATATCCAACGTCAATTTTATCGCATCCAGGAAACTTAAATCGTAGTTTATCATAGTTTGCTTTTTTGTATTGCTTAAATGCGTTGGCTTCAGAACCAGTTCCTAATACTGTCAAATTATTTTTAACACAATTAAAATGGTTTGTATCTAGCACCAAAGAATCCATGTGATTATCAATTATGTCATGCAATGCTATTCTTGCTTCTTTCGGTTTACCAACCCACCATGACGCAAC
>Ga0315909_10006310_pt1 | contig 13405 bp, 11 predicted proteins | sample LakEriMetagenome_11_FD_203527 | JGI IMG/M metagenome (GOLD analysis project Ga0315909, IMG submission 203527) | Freshwater fungal communities from buoy surface, Lake Erie, Ohio, United States - Buoy 2 MA125 | ecosystem: Environmental > Aquatic > Freshwater > Lake | place: USA: Lake Erie, Ohio...
GACACCGGCGCGGTCTACGGCGTCGATGGTGGAGACACCAACCCTGGGGCGTCCACCTACGAGCTGACCCTCGCGCACGCCTGCGCGCTGAAGCGGTCGGCGGTCGTCGAGCGTGCGGTGTCGACCGCGATGGGCGGCGGCAAGGTGATCGTGGCGGTCGGCCGCATCGCCGAGGCGCGGGCGTGGACGCTGGCGATCGAGACGGCGCTGACGCGGCGGACGCCGAAGGGCGCGGCGCACCCGCCTCGGACCTGGATGATGATCGGCGACGGCTCCACCGTCGAGGACCGGATGGCTGCGCTCGACGCCTGGATCGCCTACGAGGGCGGTGCTGTCGGCATCATCACCTACCAGGCGATGGGCGCTGGCGTGAACGGGATGCAGGTGGCGGACCACTTCATCATCGCGCAGCTCCCGCCCACCGGGCGCGACCTGGAGCAGCTCATCAAGCGCGCCGACCGCGCCGACCGGAAGAAGTCGATCTTGTTGGAGATCGTGATCGCCGAGAACACCCGCGAGGTCGACCACCTGAAGCGGCAGGCGGAGAACTACAAGGCGTTCGCCGCGTTCCTGGGCGACGCCAACTTCGAGGCGGTCGCCGACATCCTGGCGCCGAAGCGGTCGTACGAGGAAACATTGAGCAGCTTCCTTGACGGCCTGTTCTAACCGAGGTACTTGTGTGGAGCCGGCGCTGATGGTGCCGGCGGCGAGAGACACCAACCAGGAGGTACCCAGTGACCAGTGACGAGATCCGCGAGAGGGCGCGTATGCACCGCATCATCGCCGACCTGATGGACGAGGTGGTCGACCTGCGCGCCAAGTACTCGGCGATGTGCAGCGACGCGGGCGACGCCATCGCGAAGCAGCGCGCCGCCGAGCAGGCGCTGGAGCGCGAGCGCGCCGCAGTCGTGCGCATGGACAAGGAGATCGCCGACTGGACGTGGATCTGCGACCAGCGCGATGCGGCACGCAACCGCGCCGACGCCGCCGAGGATCGCGTCGCCGAGTTGGAGGCCGCCGCCGAGAGCGCCGTCCTCGCCGCCATCCCCGGCATCATGGCGAAGGTCGCCAAGCGCATCGACCTGGCGTGCATCGCGGAGACGTGCGAGGGGCACCTGCCCTACGCCGAGAGGACCGGCTTCGCCATCGCCAACCGAGCGGCCATCGCCGCCGTCGAGTACCTGAGCGAGCACCCGAAGGACGCGCTGCCCGAGGGCACCCCATGACCAACTTCTTCGACAAGATGCGCGCGCGGATCGTCGAGCCCGACATCGCGCAGCACGCCGGCGCTGTCGGAGCCGGCACCACCGTGCTCAACGCCTCCACCAGCCTCCGCGGCTGGTCCTACTACGGCCCGTTCATGGCCTGCCCGTACCTGTGGGCGATGACGCGGCTCGGCGGCGCGCGGGAGGAGGAGACGTCGCCTCTTGCCCGCGGCAGCATGGGCCACCTGCTCCTCGCCCACCTCGCCATCCACGAGGAGGCGGTGAAGGGTATCGGCCCTGTTCGTGCGAACAACGTGCTCGTCGGCGCGGCGGAGGCGGCGGACTACGCCTCGCCCGTGGCCGCGCTGCGGACGGCGAGCAAGGGCAACCCCGCGTGGAGCCGCGAACTGGTCCACATGCTCCGCGTGTTCGACGGCTACCTCCGCACGCGCGAGCTGCCCGAACACAACACCATCGAGGTCGAGAGCGAGCTGGTCGGCGTCGTCGGCACCCGCGGCAAGCGCCCCGGGCTCTACCTGGTCGCGCCGTCCGAGTGGGACGCGCTGAAGGCGGGCGCGCCGCTCGACCGCTACCGCGCCTTCGACGGCGGCACCATCGAGGTCGCCCCCGAGCAGCGGGCCGGCGGCAAGACCGTCTACATCTCGCGGCGGCTGGACGCGGTGTGGCTCACGCCCGATGGCGTCGAGGTCGTCGACCACAAGCACAAGTCGAAGATCCACGGCGCGACCGCGGTGTCCGGCTACCTCACCGACGGCGGCTTCACCGCGATGGCGGTCCTGGCGGCGCAGGCGTGGCCCGACCGCTTCCGGTCGATCACGCTCAACCTGGTTAGCACCAACGACGACAACCTCGGCCACAACCGGATCGTGCGCCTGCCGCGCGACCCGCAGCAGGAGGCCCGGTTCTGGCGCGACCTGCTGATGACGGCCGTCCAGATGGAGGCCGTGGCGGCCGTGGCGGCGCGCCCCGACGACTACCCGCGGAAGCGGTTGGAGGAGGTTGGCGGCGCGTGCAACTCGCGTTATGGGCGCTGCGGTCTGTACGACCGCTGCCACCCAATCAAGACGCCATAGGAGGGCAACGCCGATGAGCACCGCCCCTGAGTACGGATACGTCAGCAACCGCACGCGCAACGGCAACGTCGACGCGCTGATCATCTACGGCCCGCCCGGCGTGGGCGGGACCACCGCCGCCGTCCTGGCCGACCCGAGCGCGCTCGTGTTCGGCGCGCCCCAGCACGTCCTGCCGGCCTTCAGGCTGGCGGGCAACGACCGCCCGCGGCTCGCCTCCTACTCCAAGCTGGAGGCGTGGAAGGACCGGGCGAACTGGAACCTGGTCGATCTGAAGGGCGCGCTGGAGATGCTGGCGCGCACGCGCCACAAGGAGCCCGGCTTCGTCACCATCTACTGCGACGACTTCAGCGAGATGGGCGCGAACACGATGGACTTCCTGGAGGTGCTCGCGCTCAGCAACTCCGAGGCAGGCAAGCCCTTCCGCACCAACGCCGGCAAGGTCCACACGGACTCCATCTTCCGTGAGGTCGGTGCGCTCGCCCGCGGCATCATCAAGCAGGCGGCCGACGTCGGCGTGAACCTCATCCTGCGCTGCCACGAGCGGCAGCCGGGCGAGGGCAAGAACAGCCAGACCAACAAGGCGACCTGGTACCCGGGCGGACCGAAGCTGCCGAGCCGGAACATGGGCACCTCGCTCCAGCCCTACGTCTCCACGCAGCTCCGCGTCACCCGCAACCGGGACTTCACCGACCCGCTCAGCCTGCCCGGCCGGCCGTACAGCAGCCTGATGTCCTGCTACCCGCCCGACGCGGCCTACGCGACGCGGGACCGCTGGGACATCCTGCCCGGCTCGGCGCCGCTCAGCCTCGTCGCGTACATGTACGAGGCTGGCACGCTCCCGGTGATCGCCGGCCGCGAGTGGATGATCGAGGAGATGCTCAAGGTGAGCGACACCTTGACGGCCCGGCTCGGCAGCGGTTACACCCAGGACGTGATCGCCGCCACCGCCAACGAGCACCTCGCCACCGCGACCGCCTCCGGGCTGACGCGGACGCAGGCGCGCCTGACGTGGCAGGCCGGCTGGTCGCTCGCGGTCATGCGGGCGCAGCGCGACGCGATCATCCCGCCTTTCGACTTGCCGATCCCCGGCGAGGCGGATAGCGGGGCAAGCGACTACTGACACCTGGATGCCGGCGGCAAGCGGGCCGCCACCGCCGGCGAACCAGAACACCAACAGCAAGGCGGCCCACAACAACCGAGAGGACACAGCAGATGAGCAACTTCTTCAACAAGGCCAAGGGCAACGCGGTCAAGGGCATCGGCAGCCAGTCGGCGATCGGCGTCGGCGGCGGCAACGTGCCGCAGTCCGGCTACTACGAGGGCGTGGTGGTCGGCGGGAGCAAGGCCAAGAACGGCAGCATGTGGCTCGACGTGCTGCACAACGGCATGGACCGGCCGTCCCGCACGCCGTTCTTCAACGACCCCCGCAACACCGCGAACGGCGCCAAGCCGCAGTACGCCGAGCGCGACGCCGACAAGCTCGGCGCCCTGGTCGTCATGCTCGGCGTCGCCGACGAGGTGGAGGCGATCCTCGTCAAGCGCAAGGTCAACTTCGATGACCCCATCGCCGTCGGCGGGGCCATCATCGACCTGCTCTGCGAGGACAAGTTCTTCAAGACCGGGCCGGGCGCCGGCGCCAAGGTGACGATCCAGTGGCGGTACGCGCCCAACGGCGCGGTGCAGGCCAAGAAGCCGACCGAGCGCCAGTGGTCCGAGATCGTGGCCGTCCTGCCGATCGACCAGCTCGACGACCTGCGCACCAACGGCCCCGTCGTCGAGGACTTCCCCCTGCCCACCATCGGCCACCGCGCCGTCAGCGACGGCGACGACGCGCCCCGCGGCGACTACAGCGGCTACACCGGCCGCGCGCCCACCAACGGCGCCACCGGCGGCGGCTCGCAGGCCGAGGACGAGGACATCCCCTTCTAAGGGGCTGCCCCTGCACGCCAGGCCCTCGCGGTTCCACGACCGCGGGGGCTTCGTCTTTGTGGCGATCTGTCTACTTGCCCTCGCGCGGCGGACGGGATACCAGCGGGAGGCCATCGGCGACAACGCCACGGGCAACCGCATCAAAGGAGTACAACGTACATGGCATCCGCCTCCACTCACAACGGCGTCCCGCTACTGTTCCGCTACCCTGGGGCCAAGGGCCGCGCCATCATGGCGTACGGCGCCGCCTACAAGGCGCAGGCCGCCGGCGTCAAGCACCTCATCGTCCCGTTCGCCGGGTCGCTGGCGGAGCCGCTCTGGCTACTCGCCGAGGGCGCGCTCCAGGACGACGTGACGCTCGACGTCAACGACGCGAACCCGCACGTCGCCAACCTCTGGCGTGCGGTCACGACCGACGGCGCCCTGCTCGCCGAGCTGACGCGCGACCTCGTGTGCGAGTGGAACGAGATGCCGATCGACCGTGACACGCGCGTGGCCGCCTTCAAGGCGCTCCGCGGGCAGGTCAACCAGACGACGTTCAGCGCGGCCCCGACGGCGGGCCTCTACGGCAGCACGCTCCAGGCGGCGAGGTTCCTGCTGTTCCAGGCCACCGGCTACAACGGTCTGTTCCGCGTGAACAGCGCCGGGAAGATCAACACGCCCTACGGCACCGAGAAGGACAAGACCCCGCGGCAGCTCAACGTCGAGGCCCACGTCCAGAGCATCCAGGCGGCGGTGCGGCTGCTCGACAGGTGCAGCGTGCGGGTCACCTGCAAGGACTGGCGCGACACGCTGGTGTTCGACCCCGGCAGAGCCGCCGAGGACACCCTCGTCATCGCGGACCCTCCGTATCATGGTACGTTCAGCACCTACACGGCCGACGGCTTCGCCGACACGGACCACATCGAGCTGGTCCAGACGCTCGCCGACGCGCCCTGCCGGGCCATCGTGACCAACAGCCCGTCGGCGCGCTCGCTGTTCGACGACCGCTGGGACGTCAGCGACCACGAGGTCCGGCGGTCCATCGCGCCGACGGCGAAGGGCCGCGGCGACGCGGGCGAGATCCTGGCCGTCAAGCGGGTGGGGTAGCCCGATGACGTGCTCCTTCAACGGCGCGAAGTGTGACGTCTGCCCGCTCGGCCCGAAGGGCCCGCTCCGGGACGCCGACCGCCCCTGGCAGCCCGTCGCCCACGAGGATCACCGCATGAGCGGCGCGGAGATCATCGCGGTGCATCAGGCGCCCGAGATCGAGGACGAGAAGCGAGGCAGCCTGCTGTCCGGCCGGAACGGCGGCACCTGGGCGCGCGGCCTCAACAACGCGGGCCTCCGCCGCGTGGACGTCAGCTCGACCACGGTGATCGCGTGTGCACCGCCCGGCGCGCCAGGCGGCGCCTACCGCCGGATGGAGGACATGCTCCGGCGGCTCAACAAGCGGGCCGCCAAGGAGGGGCTACCGTCCTGGCCGCACCCGCGGGACTGTTGCCGGCCGCGCCTGGAGATCGACCTGCTCGGCTACAAGAACGTCCTGCTCATGGGCAAGACCGCGGCGGTCGCGCTCGCGGGCCTCAACCGCGACATCAAGAAGACCCGCGGCGCGCCCATCGGCATCGACGAGGGTTGGCAGGCGGTCCCGCACGACAGCGACCGGGCGGTCCACCTCGCGCTGCCAACGCTCGACGTCTCCTTCATCGCCAAGAACGGACACTTCATGTCCGTGTGGGTGCGCGACATCGCCAAGGCGCGGCGGCTGTTCGAGGGCACGCTGCGCTGGCGCGACCCCGAGATGCTCTGGCGACCGACGCCGGACGAGCTGCGCTTCTGGCTCCGCGGCTTCAACGGCTGTCCCGACAAGACCGCCGTGTTCGACGTGGAGACGTCCCGCCACCACCAGGGGATGCGCCCGCGCGCGCTGAAGCTCTACACGCTGTCCATCGCGCGTTGGAGCAAGCACGGCGAGGGCTCCACGATGGAGGCCGTCGGCATCGAGTTCATGGACCCGTCGACCGGCGTGAGGTGGTACACGCCGGAGGCGGAGGCGGAGATCAAGGACCTGCTCCGGCGGTTCTTCACCGAGCAGCGCATCCCGAAGATGGGCCACAACGCCGGGATGTTCGACCGCGCCGTGATCGAGGAGCACTTTGGCGTCACGCCCGTGCCGCTGATCGACAGCATCTTCGCCACGCGGGCGGCGAACCCGGGGCTGCCGAAGGGCCTCAAGCCGACGGGGCGGACGTTCACGGACGTCGGCGAGTGGGACAGCGACGACAAGGACGAGGACGGCGGCGGCGCGGACAGCAAGAACGCGACCACGCTGCTGCGGTACAACATGATGGACTGCGCGGTCAACCTCGCGCTGTGGCCCACCGTCCGCGACATCGCCGCCCGCGCCGGCTACTACACGCCCATCCGGCAGGACCTGGCGGACATGATGCTCCCGCCCGAGCGGCGGGGGCAGCCGCTCACGCTCAACGAGATCGACCACGCGGCGCAGGACCGCGGCCTCCGCATGACCGACGCCGGGCTCTGGATCGACCAGCGCCTCCGGGCGGCGATGCAGGAGGACGCCGAGAAGCAGGCGGCCACCATCCTCCGGCTCCTCCAGGCGCGGCTGAAGGCGGCGGGCGCGGCCGTCCTGGCCGATGCCGACCTCGACATCGAGGAGGACGACGATGGCGTCGAGATGAACCCGAACTCGACCGCGAGGTTGCGCGCGCTCTACTTCGGTCCGCCGGACGAGGGCGGGTGGGACCTCCCGTTCCTGCCCAGCGAGGGCGGCGTGGACAGCGCGGGCAAGCCCCTCTACAGCCGCAAGGACTTCCTGACGGGCACAGGGGACATGTCCACGTCGGACGCGGTGCACCGCGCGTACCTCGCCAGCGGCGTGCTCCGGCCGGACCAGTTCGAGATCATGTACCTGGTCCGCGTGTACCGGCGGATCAAGACCAAGATCGTCGGCACCACGCTCCGGCCACTGGCGCCCGAGCAGCCCATCTACAAGGCAGGTGTCCTCCGCGGCTTCACGAAGTCGTGGGTCCACGGCGACAACCGCGTCCACAGCATCTTCTCGGCGCACGTCACCAATGTGGGACGTTACGCGAGTAGTGGAATGAACGTACAGAACGTCGGGAACAAGAAGGGGCAGGGCCTGCTGAAGACCGTGTTCGCCGCGCCGCCGGGCTACTTCTTCGTCGGCGCGGACCTGAACCAGGCGCACCTGTTCATCATCGCCAACGTCTGGCAGATCCCCGCGCTGTGCGAGGCCATCGCCAACGGCTACGACCCGCACAACTTCAACGCCTCGACCACGTTCGGGCGGACCTTCACGGAGGCGCCCGGCTACAACGGCCTCAAGGACAAGCCCTCCAAGGGCACTCCCGCAGAGGCCATGCGGAACGTCATCAAGACGTTCATCTACGCTTCCGTCTACGGCGCCATGCCCGAGACCATCTGGCGCGTGCTCACCTCGACGGAGACGGACCCTCCCCCGGCGTGGCTTGACCGAGTGCTCTCGCGCGACGACCAGCTCAACATCAAGGAGCTGGTCCGGCAGACGATGCCCTACCTGCTGAAGTCGCTGGACGACGTGAGGATGATCCACGAGAACTGGCTCAAGGGCCAGCCCGAGTGGCTGGACGCCTGGCAGCGGGAGATCGACTTCTACTCCAAGCACGGCTACGTCCAGTCCTACCTGTTCGGGCGGCGGTCGGGCGACCTCGGCGAGGACCAGAACAAGGTCACGAACTTCGGCGTGCTTGCGACGGAGAGCGACATCATGCGGATCGTCGAGAGCCGCATCGACCGCGAGTTCCCGGGCAAGATCGTCTACCAGTGCCACGACAGCGCGGCGATCTGCCTCCCGCTGCCCGCGGGCTACGCGCCCGACTGGCGGCCGGCGAAGGACGCCAAGGGCAAGTACGTGTGGCCGGCCGAGTTCGAGGAGGTGCGCCGGCGGTTCGAGGCGTGCTTCCACGTCCAGGTCCCGGGCTGGCGCTTCCCGATCAGCGGTGAGGCGGCCCTCGGCTTCAACCTCCACGAGGTTTGATCGGTTTCGTGCTTGTTTGTCCTTGCGGCTGCCGCAGGGACCAGATACTCCTGGTGTGCTGGGGGCCGGAGCCCCCGCCACACAGGAGAGCAACCGATGCCGAAGTCCCTGGTCCTCAACAGCAAGCAGGCGTCCGACCTCGCGGGCGACGCCCTGCGCATCCACATCCACCGCGCGATGGTCGACATCCCGGGCGAGTACGACATCGCCGGCGAGGTCTTCCTCAGCAAGGCCGGCGAGTTCGGCGGCTTCAAGGGCTGGCTGCCCTGGGTGCTCGGCCACGACGCCTTCGGCCAGCCGCGCTACGACCGCTTCGTCCTGGTGGACGAGGGGCAGGTCGCTGGCGTCGGCGACGCCACGGCCGTCGTCCGGGTGGACATGGCGGAGGGCTGCCGGATCATCCTGCCCGACGTCACGCACAAGCTGGTGCTGGCGGCGCAGGAGGCGGGCCGCGAGGTCAACGTGATCATCGGCGGCTCCCCGCTCCTCATCGGCAAGCACATCGACACCATCTCCATCCCGAGCGGCAAGACCACGAAGGCCGGCAAGGACATCCTCAACACCATCCACCTCTGGAGCTTCTGATCACCATGCGCATCATCTTGATCGAGAGCAACTTCCGCCGCCCCGGCGGCCACCGCGTCAACATCAACCCCGCGATGGGCGTCATCGCGCTCATCGGCGCCAACGGCACCGGCAAGACGTCGACCGCCAACGCCATCAGCCTCGCGTGCTTCAAGGAGGCCATCAGCGATGCGGGCGGCGGCAACGTCAAGGCCGCGGGTCTGATCGCCGACGAGGGCCTGCCGCCCGGCGAGAAGGAGCTGGTCGCCTCCGTCGGGTGGGCCAGCGTGTCCATGCCGTCCGTCTTCCGGCTCACGGCGGGCAAGACCAACAGCATCAAGGCCGAGGGTATCACCTGGCCCGAGCCGCCGCACGCCGTCGTCACCGACATCCTGCGCCGGTCCGAGGGCGTGATGGTCCGCGACCTCGCCGCCTTCGTCCTCCGGGGCGTCGAGCCCGAGAGCATGTACTGGCTGGACATGCCGGCGCCGCTCAAGACCATCCTCGACCGGGCCAAGAGCCCGTCCGTCGCGGTGTGGTTCAAGCAGGCGCTCGACACCATCAACGAGCGCATCAAGGCCGCCCAGGCAGAGGCCCGCGTCCTGGAGGCCCGTGCCGCCCAGGGGCTCGTCGAGGTGCTCGGCAGCGACATCGAGGCCGCGCAGTCCACGATCAAGGACTACGAGGCGACGTTCGACACGGCGCGCGCGTGGACCGAGTACGACGCGGCGGTCGCCACCAACAGCGCCGTGACCTCCCGCGTGGCGGAGCTGGAGGCCGAGCTGGCCGCCCTCAGCGTGCCCACCGGCGCCGACGAGAAGCGCGTCGCCATGCTGCGCGCCGCGACCGGCGTCGCCCGGTACTACCTCACCAGCAAGACGACGCCGCGCCAGTGCCCGTGCTGCGGCGCCGCGGCGCCCACCATCACCGAGGCCCACGTCAAGAGCGTCGAGGCGGCGACCGAGAAGATCGCCAGCGCCGACGTCGAGGCCGCCCGCAAGCGGGAGCAGGTGAAGCGGCTGACGGACACCCTCGCCAACGCGCGCCGCACGCTCCGCCCGGTCGTCGAGCCCGAGGTCGAGCGGGTCGACGTCGACGAGGTGTGCGTCGCCAACTACGCCGATGCCGAGCGGCACCTGGAGGAACTCCAGGAGGCCAAGCGCAAGTGGGACGACGAGCAGGCGCGCGCGGCGCGGCACGCGACCATCGTCGCGGAGATCGCCACGCTCACCGCCTGGCGCGACACGCTCGTCAACCGGCAGCGGGAGATGGTCGACGACCGCCTCGACGGCTTCGTGGCCCTCGCCCGGTCCTACATGCCCAGCGCCAAGGCGCTCGGCGGGCGGACGCTCCTGGTCGACCTGAAGGGCAGCCGCCCGTTCATCGGCCTCACCGACGCCGACGGCAACCGCTACAAGCCGTGCGGAGGCGAGTGGCAGGCGATCGTCGTCGCCTTCGCGATGGCCGCCTTCGCCAAGGTGGGCTCGCCGATCATCCTGCCCGACATCAACTGGGGCGCCCCGCTGCTCATGGCCTGCGTCGAGGCGTGGGCCGCATACCCCGGCAACGTCATCGTCCAGGTGGCGGCCGCCCCCGCCGCGCTCGACGCCGCCTGCAACACCCTCCGCTTCGGCTCGGATGGGCCTGGAAACGGGCCAGATCCGCGCGACGAGGGGGTCGAGCCCCCCGTGGTCGCCGACGAGGACGCCATCGAGGTCGAGGTCGAGGTCGAGGTGGCGCGCGCGAGCGAGGTCGACGTGGCGGAGTTCGACGTGGGCGAGGATCCGGTCGAGGCCGTCGAGGGCACCAACGACACCGACACCGACACCGGCACCACCGACGACGCCGACACCGACCCCCGCTACGCGCCGGAGATGTTCGCGCCGCGGGGCCTCGTGTACCGGATGGACGCGCGGGCGAAGAAGAAGCAGTGGTCAACCTTCAGCGAGGATGGCGCCGCCTGCCTCAACCACCTGCACGACCGCTGCACCGTCCTCGTCGCGGACGCCGAGGGCGAGACCTGGGCCATGACCGTCCAGGTGCAGCTCACGAAGGTCCTGCTGTTCAACAACAGCAAGGACCGCGCCCGCGCCGAGATCGCCATCCGCCCGCGGATCGGCGCCGACGGCCGCTTCCAGTACGAGATCAACGCCGTGGCCGCCGAACTCGGCTGGAAGATCGTGGCGTGCGAGGTGATGACCGACCGCGAGCGGCACGAGCGGCTGGCGCGCGAAGCGGCTCAGCGCGGCATCGCGAACCACATCACCTGGCGCGGTGTCCGCCTCCCGGAGGACGCCCCGTACTGGTTCAACAGCATCATCGCCGAGCACGGCCTGAAGTCGCACCCGAGCGTGTACGGCCTGAAGTGAGCGGGCGGCTGGCGGGTGGATGCGCTTCCACCTCGCCAGCCGCGGCCGGCTACCGCCCCGTCGACCCGAAGCCCCCGGACCCCCGGGGGCTCTTGGCGTCCTGGACCAGCCCGTCGATGTCGATGTCGGCGACCTGGGCGAACACGACCTGGGCGATGCGGTCGCCCGGCTGGATGTAGTGACTGGGAAGGAGGAGGTGGTTGAAGCGCACCCGCTGGAGGATCACGCCGACCTCGCCTTCGTAGTCGCTGTCGATGGTGCCGGGCGCGTTGAGGACGGTGATGCCGTGCTTGGCGGCGAGGCCAGAGCGGGGGCGGATCTGCGCCTCGTAGCCGGGCGGGATGCTGAAGCGGAGGCCGGTGCGGATGACGCGGACGTCGCCGGTGAACATCTCGGCACCCTCGGCCGCGCAGATGTCGAAGCCGGCGGCGCCGGCGGTCGCGCGCACCAGCGGGAAGGCGGCGCGGCCCTCGGCCAGCGCGTCGGGGTGCTGCTCGATGATGAACTTCGGAAGCATGTTGACGTTCTCCAGGCGCCGAGGTAGAAGGATGGTAGCTGGCGCCGCTGGAAGCGTAACCCGCCAGCCAGGAGAACGCATGGACAACGACATCGAGAAGCGCCTCGCGAGCCTCACCCCCTTCGCCCGCGAGCAGGTCGACAGCACCTGGCTCGGCGGCACGCCGAAGCGGGACTGGCTGATCGTCGGCCTGCTGCTGGAGACGCTGGAGGACCTGCTGGTGCGGTTCTGCGAGCGGTTCCATGACAAGGGGCACGGCGAGTGGGAGTACGACGTGATCTTCATGGACGACGGGAACGTGCGCGTGCGCGTTGTCCTCAGCGACACCTACTCCGAGGGGCGTCAGACCTACGACAAGGGGAACCCCATCGACGCACTCGTCGACCAGATCAACGCCTTCGCCCTCCGCCTGGAGCCGACCGACCAGGAGAAGCGGGACGACGCAGAGGTGTCCGCGGCGTGTTAGACTGACCTCCTCCAAGGGGCGCCTCATGGGCCGACGCTCAGCGTTTCCACGCAAGAGCCAGTGGGCAACCGCGTTCACCGACGCGAGCTACGACTGGCGGACTGGAACGGGGGGCGTCGGCATCGTCCTGATGCTCTACGACGCCGACGGCCGGACGCACACGGAGACGTTCACGGCGCCGGTGCCGCTGTCGCACGCCAAGAGGCGGCACCAGATCGACCCGCTGTACGCCGAGATGTACGGCTGCGTCCTCGGCGTCCAGGTCGCGCTCGACCTGTGGTGGCACGACATCCAGGGCGTCCACCTCCGGTGCGACAACAAGAACGCCATCGACCTGCTCACGCGGGCCGAGCGCCTATGCCGCAAGGGGCCGAGCGTGCCGTGCGCCGCCTTCGACGCGCTCACGCCCCGGCCCGACATCCAGGAGCTGCTGATCTGGCGCGCGTCGCTACCGACCCTGGTGTCGCCCCGCTGGGTTCCAGGTCACCAGAAGTCGGCGTCGAAGGCGGCCAAGGCGAACCGGATGGCCGACCGCCTCAGCCGCATGGCCGGGTAGGTCCGCTCACCGGAGCAGGGCCTCGGCGACGAACGCGGCCAGCGCCTCGGCCAGCGGCGGCGGGACGGCGTTGCCGATCTGGCGGTAGACGGACTCCTTGTTGCCGACGAACTTGCGGCCGGGCGCGAAGCCCTGGAGCGCGGCGCACTCGTCCGGCGTCAGACGGCGGCGCCCGACGGCCAGGAAGGCGGCGTCGGCCGCCCGGTCGGGACCGCCGTTGAACGTCCAGTCCGACATCGCCGAGGCCCGCGTGCCCTTGCCTTCCGTCGTCATCACGGTGGGCGCGGGAAGGTAGAGGCGGTGCGGCTCGCTGCCCGCGCGGCCGTAGCCGCGAGAGTAGACGATCTCGCCCGTCACGCGGCAGCGGCCGTCGACGGGCGCGTCCGCGAGGTACGGGATCGCGTCGAGAAGGTTGCGGCGGCGCGCGCACATCTGCGGACCGTCGGTGAACGCAGGCGGGTCGCGGACGTCCTCGTGGAAGGCGATCAGGATGCTCCGGTTGCGGTGCTGAGGCACGCCGAAGTCGGCGGCGTCGTAGACGCGCACGTCGGTCCAGGTGTAGCCGAGCGGCTTGAGTGCCGCCTGCCACCGGCACATCACGTCGTACGCGGCCTTGACGTTCTCGATGATCACCGCCTTCGGGCGGAGGCGCTCGATCACCGC
>Ga0315909_10006312_pt1 | contig 13402 bp, 15 predicted proteins | sample LakEriMetagenome_11_FD_203527 | JGI IMG/M metagenome (GOLD analysis project Ga0315909, IMG submission 203527) | Freshwater fungal communities from buoy surface, Lake Erie, Ohio, United States - Buoy 2 MA125 | ecosystem: Environmental > Aquatic > Freshwater > Lake | place: USA: Lake Erie, Ohio...
CAGCTACAAGATCTTGGTGTTTATAAAATTCAAGTAGATTATTCTGGAGGAGGAGACAGTGGTTCTATTGAAGATATATCTTTTTTAAATAAAGATGGTAATGATGTATCTGTTAACTCAGAAATTAAACAGTTAATAGAAGATTTATCATATAAAAAATTAAATGAGATAGAAGATTGGTGGAATAATGATGGAGGCTGGGGTATGATTGTTATAGATGTACCTAGTTGTGAATATACTATAGAGAATCACATCCGCATTACTGATTATGAAGTATATAATCATGAAGGCAGTATTCTAGATAAAGCAGAAGAATAATGGAAGATTTTGAAAGATGGTTAATAGATGAGTTGGAAACTCAAACATTAACAGATGAACTAAAAAGTGAGATACTTCAAAAAGCTCAAGACTTACATCAAGATGCTTATGATGAGGGTTATGCTCAAGGTTATGGTGAGGCAAAACATGAAATTATTAATCACATAACATATAATATGTAATGGCACATCCTTGGCAACATGCAAAATCATCAGCTAAGAAGTTTGGTGGTTCTCCTGTAGATTATTTGGAGATACATAAATGGTTTGATGAAACTAAGGCGTGGATTGGTCACTCTAAGCACAGAATGTTTAGACACCATAGTGAGGGTATCTTTGAATGCGAAAAAGTATTTGGGATATCTTTTGTAAACTCAGATGGTAGAACAGTATATACCAGATATGTGGGAGAACAACATGTAAAAGAAGATTGCTACGGTTATATTCCTACAGCTAAGGAATGGGTAGATAATCTTAATTCACCTAAAGAGTGGATGATTAGAACTTTAAAGATAGAAGATTAATGAAAAAGCAAGTTGTTGATAATCAGCAATATGAATCACTACTATCCATGCTTAATTCTAAAAATGACCAGGATAAAGTATTGGGCTTAGTAACTATAGAGAATGTAGATTTTAATAAGAGTCTAACCAAGATTCTTTTATTAAGAAAGAAAGCAGATATATCTTTTGATATGTGGAAAGAGCATGCTCCTAAGACTATTAGAAAACTTAAGAGTATAGAAGTAGATCCATCTAAGAATCTTAAATACAAAGATGTATTAGAAATTATCATAAAGCAAAAGCAATCTGAAGAAGATATCCAGTTTTTCCTAGATGACTTCTCTAAGCATTTGCATACTACAATCAAAGACTTAGGGTTTGATTTTATTGAGAATACTGAGATTGAAATTAAATTAAAACACAATGACAAAACAGGAATCCCTAGCGAAAGCATCCAAGAACTTAATGTTTAAGGAACCTTTCTATGGTATATTTCTGATCATGCTTAATAAAGTATGGGATGAGAGAGTACCTACAGCTGGGGTTAGTCTTAATGGGATTAACTATCAGCTAACTATTAGTGAAAAATTTTGGACTTCTCTGAGTGAATTACATCAGCAGGGTCTATTGAAGCATGAGCTTCTACACATTGGCTTCTCTCATTTGACAAGTTATAATCACTTGACAAATAAAGAGTTGGCTAACATTGCAATGGATCTGGAGATCAATCAGTATATAGATAAGAACATGCTACCAGAAGGTGGTATGACACTAGATCTATTTCCAGAGCTAAACCTTTTAGCTAAGCAGGGTACTAACTATTATTATGAGAAGCTACAACAAGCTGCTAATAATCCAGGTAGTTGTCCTAATCTAGATCAGATGATGCAAGGTATGGATCAAGGTCAAATGACTGTGACTGTATCTAAAGGTAAAGATGGTAATATTAAAGTAGATGTAAATCTACCAGATCATAGTACTTGGGAAGAGTTTGATAAGCTACCAGAAGCAACTAAGAAGTTGATTGAGAATCAAACAGCGCATGTTCTTAAAGAAGTAGCAGAGCAAGTAGAGAAATCCAGAGGTACTATTCCTGGTGAGTTTGCAGAGATTCTTAGAAAACTAAATGAGGTAGAAGAAGCTAAGTTTGATTGGAGAGGATTTCTAAGAAGATTTGTAGGCGGATCTACCCAAGTATATACTAAGAGAACCAGAAGAAAAGAGAATCATAGATTTGATGAAGCTCCTGGTCTTAAGGTAAAACCAAAGCGCAGAATCCTGGTAGGTATAGATACCTCTGGATCTGTAAGTACTACTGAACTTAAGGAGTTTATGAATGAGTTATATCATATTCATAAGACAGGTACAGATATCATGGTAGTACAATGTGACACAGCTATTAGTCACATAGGTAAATTCAATATCAACGAAGATTTGAAGATCCATGGTAGGGGTGGTACCAGCTTTGAACCAGTATGTGATTATTATAATGAGCATCATAAAGATTATAGTTGCTTAGTATATTTCACTGATGGTGAAGCTCCAGCTCCAGATAAATGTAGAGGTCCAGTACTCTGGGCAATCTCTACTAATGGAACAATTAATCAAGATTTAAAAGGTGTTCAAATTCAACTAAACTAATTATGGCAAAGAATAATCAAATCAGTCTTAATGCAGATGAACTCAAGGGGTTCATGCGTCATATTATTGCAAATAACAAGATCCTTCAAGAGAAGGGAACTACTCCTGTAACTGTAAATGTTGAGGGTCCAGCAGGTATTGGTAAGACTAGCTCTATTCTCCAACTTGCTAAAGAACTTAACATGGATCTAGTAAGATTGAATTTGGCTGAGCTTGAAGACTTATCAGACTTGGTAGGTTTTCCAGTTAAGGAATTTGAAGTATTACATGCAGAGAAAGGAGCTAAGTGGGTTCCAGAGAGTTTGCTTCCACAATATGTAGCAAGTTCTTATAAACCTAGCGGTAATAAGCGCATGGGTTATGCAGCTCCAGAATGGATCAATGGTAAGAAAGAAGGTGGTATCCTCATCCTTGATGACTATACTCGTGCAGATGCAAGATTCATGCAAGCAACCATGACTTTGATTGAGACACAAACTTATTATTCTTGGACTCTTCCAAAAAACTGGCACATTGTTCTTACTACTAATCCTGATGATGGCAACTATAATGTAACAAGTCTTGATGCAGCACAGAAAACTCGCTTTATTACAGTGAACTTTAAGTTTGATGTAGAGGTGTGGGCTAAGTGGGCTGAGCAACAAGATGTAGATGGTCGCTGTATTAACTTCTTGATGCTTCATCCAGAGTTAGTTAAGGATGATACTAATCCAAGAAGTATCATGACTTTCTTTAATTCTATTAGTTCTATCCAGGATTTTGATAAAGAGCTTCCTCTTATTCAAATGATTGGTGAAGGTTCAGTAGGGCCTGAGTTTGCTACTATGTTTAGCATGTTTATTAATAATAAGCTTGACAAGTTGGTAACTCCAAAAGATGTCTTGTTGCATGATAATGAGGCATATATTATTGGTGAGTTGAGAAATTGTGTAGGTAGAGGAGATAACTATCGCGCAGATATTGCAACTATCTTAACCCGCAGATTGATCAACTTTACTTTGAACTATGCAGAGAATAACTCTATTACTAAGAAAGTAACAGACAGATTGATTAAGCTTTCTACAGATGAGGAAACTTTGTCTAATGATCTGAAGTTTATCCTGGTAAGAGATGTTCTTAATGGTAATAAACAGAAGTTCCAAGGCATCTTAACTAATGCTGAGGTTCTTAAAATGGCTATGAAATAATATGAATGCTAAACAAAAACTGGTATCACCTCCTGAAGGGGGTGGTACCATTTTAGATAAAGAGTCTTATGAAACTTTATTAGCTATGTTTAAAAGTAGAGAAGAAGCTAATAAACTCATGGCTCAAGTAATGCTTACTCAATGTAATGTAAAAGAGTCTATCTATTGGATTTGGAAACTAAGTAGAAATGTGTATGTACAAGACATGGTAAATCTTAGAACTAAACTAGGTAGAAAGTTTAGAGATGATTCAAACTTATTCTGGCTTTGCAGTACAAGTGGTAAAAGCTTTGTAAGCTGGTTAAAGAAAAAAGGTTGGTTAACTCCTTGGATATGGGCTCAATTTAAAGATGAGATTCGTAGAGGGTATGAAGCTGGATTTAAGAATGAGTACTTTGATGTAGTCATTACACTTAAGCCTGAATATGAAGTTTATAACATTGATCCTCAACAACTTAAACTTATAGAAGATGGCAAGTAGAATTTTAATAATAGATAAAGTAATTAAAGATGCATCTGGAAGTGTAAGCAGTATAGAACATATTATAGGCTATGAAGCCAAGAGTAATAAAAACAGTATTGATTATATTAAAGGAACCTATACTCCAACAGCAGGAGACAGATTATTCTTTACAAAAGATTGTACTGTTCCTAGATTCAAAGTAAAGAATCTTTGTGAGAAACACAATCTTAGTGTAACCAGAGATAGATCTAAAGCAACTGCTGTATTTATTAGCGATAAGTTTGTAGAAGAATATATTTCTAGAGGCTGGTTATATCATTGTAGTGCGCAAGCATTAAAAGAACATATTAAAAAGACTCCTTTTTCTTATAACATGCAAGTAATAAATCTAATAAAGTTTATTACTGATAACAATGTAGAAAAAGTATACTTTCATCATTATAATAATGATATGTTTGATATCAATGGCTTTGAACTTGATATGGACAGTGGTCATATAAGATATTGCACACAGGAGAACTTTGATATTATTAGAGATCTATTTACTGGTAACACTACTTATATACAGGATGATATCTTAAAGATTCTTAATCAAGATGTTGTTATTGATAAAGAGATGTATAAACAAATAGATGCAATGCTTGACAGCAATGATAACTCTAATATTAAAATGGCTATGGAGATCATGGCTAATTCTAATTATGAGCACTCAGCACCTTATCTTTTACTTCTCTTTAAAAACTATGGATATAGAATATGGGATTCAGGATTCAGAAATCATGTGAATTTTAAATCTTTGGTAGAGTTCTTTGATATTAATGGTAGGAGAGGATATACTAATCTAGATTTAGATGAGATTATCAATATCCTTAAATCTAAGAATTTTCTTACTAAAGAGAATATTGGCATATTCATGCCTCTTGCTTATGATGAGATAAAAGATAGATGTAGCTATGATCATTTCAAAGTTTCTAAGATTGAGTTTGTAGAAGATCCTAAAGATGATGAAGAAGTTTTGAACATTGAGAATGAGGAACCAGCCTTTTAATTATATTTGTAATGGTAAACACAAAGCTTGATGCTAAGGGGTTAGAGGATAAGTTTTATTCTCAACCCTTTAGTTTCAGTTATTCAGGACTTAGTAAATTATTGTATAGTCCAGGGTTGTTTTACAGCCACTATATCCTGCAAGAGCGGGAAGAAAGATTAGATCAACATCTAATAGAGGGGAAGGTAATCCATTGTATGTTATTAGACAATGGAAGTTTTAATAAGCAATTCATAGTTTCACCCAGCAATCTACCCAGTACCAATTCCAAAAGTGTAATTGATAAGCTGTTCTATGACAAGAAGGTAATAGAGGGGGAGTTAGAAGAGCATGATCAATTAATCCTAGAGATCCTTAGAGATATCAACCTGCACCAATCCTTAAAGACTGATCAGCAAAGACTAGATAAGATCATTACAGAAGATGTAAAATCCTATTGGGGTTTTCTTAAACAAAAAGGAAACAAAGACTTACTAGATCAGGAAACATTAGATAAGTGTACCAAATCTGTAGAGATACTTAGGAACAATAAACATGTCAATGAGCTGATGGGTCTAACCATGTCAGACTTTGAACTACAAGAGATATTTAACGAGCAACCTATAGAGACAGAACTAAAGAACATGCCCTTTGGACTCAAAGGTATTGTGGACAATATTAAGATAGATTATGCAGCTAAAACTGTATACATCAATGATCTTAAGACTTCAAGCAAAACTTTAAGTGAGTTCAAAGAAAGTATAGAATACTATAACTATAACTTGCAGGCAGCCATTTATAGTGTACTTGTTAGCTATAAGCTTTCAGAAATACTGAATAGCTCTTGGAAAATACAGTTTAGCTTTGTAGTAATTGATAAGTATCAGCAGGTTGGAATATTTGAAGTATCACAAGATACTCTTATAAGATGGGATGAAAAGCTGAGTAATACTCTGGAGATTGCACGAGCTCATTATATTACAAGAGACTACAGTAAACCTGCAGAATTTATAGCACAAGGTAAAGTTATTATCTAACTCTTGTAAATTTAATTTATGGCAATAAAAGATGTATATAAAAGTTACTTTCAGAAAAGTAAAGTATTTTTATACCCTGCACTAGGTATAAAAAAAGGCAGCAGTATTGTTCCTATACAGTGCTATGTTACCTGGGAAGGTAAATATACAGTTCAAGATCAAAAGCTGATATGTACTTATTATCTAAGATCTGATAAAGAGTTTAAAGCATTTGAAGCTAAAAATTTATTTGGTAACAAGCTTTATAGTAACTTTTTTCAGATTAGTGATGATGTAGGAGTTTATGTATTTGATTTTAAGGAGTTTGACAAAGATGTAATTAACTTTTCTAATGGAAAATATTCTAGACTTTCCGTTAATTTAAAGAAGAGTATTGTAAAATTCTACTCTCAATCAGACATGTATACACATGTTCATAGTTATTTATATCCAAAAATGTATATGAATCTCTATAGTGATCTTTTAGCTGTACCTAAAAACTTGCTAGAAGAAGTAGGAGAATTATGTGATACTCCAGACTTAAATAAAGAAAACTTAGTTGCGGAAGTTAAAAATTTGCAAATATCCAATTTAACAGTTTAATTTGTAATCCTTAAAAATCAAAAACCAACATGACAACAAATTCAGTAGGCAAGAACATGCTTCTTGTACATGGTACTTGGGGTACCAATCGCACATTCAAGTTAATCCCAGCATCTATGGATGCTCCATATGCTGAGGTATTATTTGATCCAGAAGGTAAACTGCTTGCAGTTATCTCTAGATTTCAAAAGCAGGTACTTCATATGGTACCTAGACTTGATGACAATGGTGATCCCGTATACATGAAAGTAGGTAAAAGACCTAATGGTAAAGAAGTAAAAGAGCAGCGAGTTACAGTAGAATCTTTCTTTGAGTATTATATCTTTGATAAGAATGATATTACAGAGTTCATTAAGACTTATGCTATCAACTCTGATACTTTTAACTATCAGTCTTATATGGATGGTACACAAATCTTAGGAGCTACTCCTGAGATTATCATGCCATAATTAAATAACCCTGACAAATAGGGAGGTGTAACAACCTCCCTTTTTTGTCTAATGTAGATTCTATGGATAAAGCAGTATATGATTTAGAGACTCTAACTAATTGCTTTATAGCTTGTTTTGAGGATTATAAGACAGAAGATCAAAAGGTCTTTGTAGTACATGATCTAAGAAATGACTTTGAGCTATTTGTAGAGTATCTTAAGTTTCTTAAAGAAAAGAAAGGTTGGCTTATATCCTTTAATGGGTTAGGATTTGATTCTCAGGTAATTGAGTTTATATCGCAATATTACGATGAATGGAAAGGGAAGAGTGGATGTGAGATTGCTAATATAATCTATGGGTTTGCACAGAGAACAATAAATAACCAAGATCAGCTTCCAGAGTATCCAGAGTGGAAGATGTCTATCAATCAGATAGATGTATTCAAACTAAACCACTGGGACAATCCTGCTAAGAGATCTAGTCTCAAATGGATTCAGTATTCTATGGATTGGCATACTATACAAGATATGCCTATTAAACATACTACTGAAATCAAGAGCATGCAGCAGTTACAAACTGTAATCAGCTATTGTAAGAATGATGTGAAGTCTACTAAGGCTATTATGAACCTTAGTAAAGAGCAAATTAATTTGAGGAAGACTCTTACAAAAGACTATGGTATAAATCTGTTTAGTGCTTCTGAGCCAAGGATATCTAAAGAACTATTTCTTTATTTCTTGAGCAAAGAGACAGGTATCAGTAAATTTGATTTGAAGCAACTAAGAACTTTCAGGAACAAGATAGTGGTTAAGGATATAATCCTTCCCTATATTAAATTCCAAACACCTGAGTTTCAGAGACTTCTAAATCAGTTTAATAAGCTAGAGATTAATCCTAATGAAACCAAGAACAGCTTCAAGTATACAATTAGGTATAAAGGAGTAAACACAGACTTTGGTTTGGGTGGTGTTCATGGAGCAGCAGACTCTGGTATATATGAATCTACAGAAGATATGATAATCATGTCTTCAGATGTTACAAGTTTCTATCCTAATCTTGCTATTAGAAATGGGTGGGCACCAGCTCACTTACCTAAACGCGAGTTTTGTAATCTGTATGAATGGTTCTTTGAAGAGAGAAAGAAGATACCTAAGAAGGATCCTAAGAACTATGTTTATAAGATTATACTTAATAGTACTTATGGGTTAAGTAATGACAAGAATAGTTTCTTGTATGACCCAGAGTTCACTATGAGAATCACTATAAACGGTCAGCTGTCACTGGTAATGTTATATGAAATGCTTGTAGAAGGAATACCAGGAAGTGTACCGCTGATGCAGAATACAGATGGTCTTGAGATGATGATACCTAAGCAATATAAGCAGAAGTATCTAGATATATGTGCAGAATGGGAAAAGACAACAAAGCTCCAGCTAGAGCATGATGAATACAAAAAGATGATACTTGCAGATGTTAATAACTACATTGCTATTAATACTGCAGGCAAGTCTAAATGTAAGGGTAGATTTGAGTTTTCAGATCTTGCACTACACAAGAACAAAAGCTTCTTGATTATACCTAAAGCCATTTATAATTACTTTGTTAATGATATCCCACCAGATAAATATCTGGCAGATAACAGGAACATATTTGATTATTGTGGCGGAGTTAAGATCAAAGGTGATTGGGAGTTTGTACAGACTTGTGTAAAGAATGGAGAAGTTACTTATGAGAAACTACAACCTACTCTCAGGTATTATGTATCAGAGAAAGGATGTAAGATTGTCAAGCGTAACATACATGATAAGAGAGAAATTCAGTTAGAATCAGGTAGATGGATGCAAGAGCTATTCATCAACTATGAGAAGAAGGATTGGAAAGATTATCATGTAGATGACAGATATTATCTGGAAGCTATAGAAAAAGAGATAAACAATATAATTAAGCCTATAAGGCAACTAACACTATTTTAAGATGCCAAGAAGAACTGGAACAGCAACCAGAGCATTACTGGAATCTATATCTCTCCCTCAACACGGGGGGAGATATACTGTAATCTCACATAAGTTTATTATAGATACTGCAATAGCAGAGCTTGCTAATGCAGGGTTAGTAGTAGAGCAAGAGCTCTATAGATGTTCTATAGATGGAAACATTGCTACTGGAGTATATCATATCAAACATGACCAAGATCAGGAATTGGGAATGGTATTTACCTGGGCTAATAGCTATGATAAAACCATGCGCTTTAAATGTGCAGTAGGTGCATATGTTAAATGCTCAGGGAACTTGATTCTCAAAAGAGATATGGGAGCATGGGATAGAAAGCATACAGGTAACGCAGATACGGAAGCACATGAAACAATTAAGTTTCAGATATCTAATGCTGCAACAAGCTTTGCAAGAATCCTTCAGGATAAAGCAAAGATGAAGACTATTACTGTAGATAACCAAACAAAGGGTAGCATCTTAGGTAGACTGTATTTTGAGAAAGAGCTTTTGAGCTCTGAGCAGTTAAATACAATTAAGACTCAATTTAAGACACCTAAGTTTGATTATAACTCAGAAGGAGATAGCTTGTGGACATTCTATAATTACATTAGTTATTCTTTACAGAGAGCACATCCTAAGACATGGATGGATCAGCAGAGATTAATTAATTGGTTCTTGTGTGATATGTTTACCTTAGATGCAATACAAGCAGAGGCTGGTGTTGCACCAGTTGTAGAGGCTGTACCTGTGGATATGAATGTTGATGAGTTGATGAGTGCTTTAGGGAAAGTAGAAGTAGAAGAGGGGGTGAGTGAGGTGGAGAGTAAGGTAGAAAGTATAGATGCGCTACCTGTAGAACAAGAGGACAACTACTTGGATGATCTAGAGGAAAGAACAAAGAAGGTAATGGAACCTTATCACCAAGTAACTCTAGAGGAGATGATTGAGGATGTAGAGAAAGAGAAGACTATTATAGGGGATGAGCTTATTGCTCCTAGTAATAACTATCAAGACTTTGATCTGTGAAAACTAGATTAGAAAAGCTAAGAGAGAAGTACCAGTCTTATGAAAGGACTGGTACTCTGCTTGGCTGGATTAAGCATATCTGGCTAGTCTTGCTAAGTTTACTATCATCATCCTCTCATGACAGATACAAATAACTATCTTTGTAATATGGAAACAACCCAAAAATGTTCAATAACAGTAGCTATGCCTTTATATAATATGGATCAAATAGCTACACTGGCTTTAGAGGGTTTATGTAATCAAAAAACAAAATGTTATTGGGAACTATTAGTTTGTGAAGAAGACAATGAAAAAGCTCTAGGTTTAGAGAAATTAATGTCATATAAAGAAAGACTTGAAAAAGCTAACTGTATAAAAATCACATACTTACCTTTATCTAGCTGGATTCCTCTAAGTAAAAAATGGAAAATACTTGCTGATAATGCATCTGATACATTAGGTTTTATCTTACAAGCAGGTGATTGTTACCCGCACTCTAAGAGAATAGAAAAAACTTATACGGCATTCTTAGCAAAATACTCTTATTATGATGAAGAAAAAGGGTTTTTCTATTCTTTTAGATTAAATAAAACCATACTTTTTAATCCTGATAAAAGATACTACAGACACCCTTGTAAGTTAAACATGGCGTGGAAAACATCTCTTATTAAAAAGCTACCAGATAGCGATAAAAAAGTAAATATAGATGGTTTTATATACTATGCTCTTGCAAACTTGGAAAAAATACGTAAATACACAGATACTGATTTACATTTAGATGGTGTTGATGTAGATGGTTATAACATTATATCTGCAAGAAATAAATTTTTTACAGAACCCAGTAATATATTTGTATCCACAGATATTAATATTAAAGAACATTTACCAATATTAAATAACTATAATAATTTAGAATTAACTATTCCATTTAAAGAAAGTAATGAAACACCAACTCAATAATGTGGCAGAGTTCCACAAAGTATTTGACAACACAGATAAAGACTCACCTAGTCTTATTGATCCTAAGGTATATGAATTAAGATACAAGCTAATGATGGAGGAGACAGATGAGTATTACCAAGCTTGTCAAGAAAATGATATAGTAGGGATTGCTGATGCTTTAGGTGACCAGCTTTATATCTTATGTGGGACTATCCTTAAACACGGACTCCAGCACAAGATTGAGGAAGTATTTAATGAGATCCAAGCTAGTAACATGTCTAAGCTAGGACCTGATGGTAAACCTATTTATAGAGAAGATGGTAAGATCCTTAAAGGACCTGGCTATTTTAAACCTAATATCTCAGCTATTATTTATGGAAAAGACTGCTAACTACAATAGTAAAAAGGTATACATAGTCTATGTAGAGGAAAAGCAAAGATATGCTCTAGTATCAGATAACCCTGATAAGAGTAAAGCTTATAAAGTAGATATGGTTGATTTACAAGGATTCTCTCCTGTAAAAAGGGATTACTTACCCTGACCTCTATAGGTTTTCTTATAATTCTTAGAAGTTTTAAGACTGGAGTGCTTCTTTTTAGAGTGCACTCCTGGTCTTTTCTTCTTAATTTTTATAATAGTTCTAGTAGTAGATTCTTTAACCTTTGCCATTGTTATCTAATTAAATACGAATTATCACTATCCCGCTCTTCTTCTTTTCTTCTTCTACCTGAAGTAGAACCTGAAGTCTTAGCTTGTATAGAAGTAAAGTTCTTGATTGCCATTACTGGGTCTGTTGTCTTACCTGTAATACCTACCATTTTAGCTAAGTAGTTAAGAGCTTTAAGTCCTTCAGCTTGCTGGAATTCATAAGCTCCTACATCCTTCTTATAGTATGCTGATGGATTACCCATAGAATAATCCCACAATCCTGTAAGAACTTTAGTACCATTACCTATTGTAGGACTGAATATAGCACCTGCATCAAACTCTATAAGTTTAGAATAATCATCTAATCCAAAACCAGGAAGAGGTAAGAAAGACTCGTTCTCTGCTCTTACTTTAATAAGTTGATAAGTAGCATGGTTAGCTAACCAACCCTGAAGATTAAATGGATATCTTCTCATTGTTTCTTCATCAGTCCATGGTGTAGGAAGAGGACCTGATTTCTTACGCAATTTTTTAAATCTATCTTCATCATCTGGATCATAACCAAATATCCAATAGAGAGCAATATTACAAGCAATAAGCATACCTATTTCAGTTACAGCTCTGTAAAATGCTGCAGCATCTTGCTTATCCATGTACTTAATGTTTTCTCCACCATACTTAAATGCTCTAAAGAGTTCTTTAAGTGTGCGAATATAAGTACCCATTTGTGCATCACCAGATGCATAGTTTACACTTTCTTTAGGATTCCAAGGCTTACCTGAGAATCCCATTCTGTGTACAATCATAGGTATAAGATGTCTTCTTAAGAAGCTCACCATTCTAAATACAAGAAGTCGGTTTGCTTCAGGAGAATCATAATCAGCTACTGAACCAAGTTTGCGCATTTTTTCATGCACTTTGTTTTGGAAAAGTCTAAACTGATTACCACCTACATCATAAGATTTATCTATTCCATCTTTAAGCTTAAGCTTACCATCTGGTCCAGTTTCCCATGCTTCTAAGTAAGAAATCTCTTTAGTAGTATTACCTACTTTTTGTTCTATTTTTTTCTGCATCATCATACCACCCCACATAGAAGCCATGTTACTTAATTCACCAAACTTTCTAGGAGAGTAGATAAAGCTAAGATTCATCATATCTCTACCTAAAGTACGAGATAGTTCTTCTGACATTTTAGCTTGAAGTCTTCCTTGAGCAGGATCAAATACTTCCCACATTTGTAACTCAAGTGGTTTATTTTGACCCTTACTATAGATAGACATAGTAAGCTGACGCATCAAAGTAGTATTAGCCCAGTAAGAACCTGCAGCAAGATTAGCAGAATTTAAATCTTTTCCACCTACAGATTCAATAATACTCTGGAAATACATACCTAATGTATTAGTGCTTGCGCTTTGTAGATCTAAACCAAAGAAGCCAAATGATGCAGCCTTCATCATATTAGATACTCCTTTAACTAACCAAGCTTGATCAGCACCAAAACCTTTAAGGTTTATACCCTTAAATTCTTTATCAATTATGTTTTTAGCAGACTGAGCTCTTTGACTATTACCTTTTTTACTAGGTTTAATAGCAAGTTGTCTATTTACATATTGAGAATTAACC
>Ga0315909_10006313_pt1 | contig 13400 bp, 13 predicted proteins | sample LakEriMetagenome_11_FD_203527 | JGI IMG/M metagenome (GOLD analysis project Ga0315909, IMG submission 203527) | Freshwater fungal communities from buoy surface, Lake Erie, Ohio, United States - Buoy 2 MA125 | ecosystem: Environmental > Aquatic > Freshwater > Lake | place: USA: Lake Erie, Ohio...
AACATTATCGGGTAAAATATAACTTCCTTCAGCTTTTAACATTGCTGGAAAAATGATACAATGAAATACAATATTGTCTTTCCCAATGAAGTGAACCAATTTTGTGTCGGCAGCTTTCCAGTAGGGCTCCCAATCTTTTCCTTCACGTGCTGCCCATTCTTTGGTTGCCGAAATGTAACCAATTGGCGCATCAAACCAAACGTATAACTTTTTTCCTTCGGCACCTGCAACCGGCACATCAATTCCCCAATCTAAATCGCGTGTTACGGCTCTAGGTTCTAAACCACCATCAACCCACGATTTTACTTGTCCATACACATTGGGTTTCCAGTCGTTTTTATGTCCTTCCAAAATCCATTCTCTTAAGAAAGATTCGTAACGATTTAAAGGTAAAAACCAGTGTTTTGTTGCTTTTAAAATAGGTGTTTCGCCGGTTATGGTTGATTTCGGATTGATTAAATCGGTTGCATTTAACGTAGATCCACATTTTTCACATTGGTCGCCATACGCTTCAGGGTTGTCGCACTTTGGACAAGTTCCTGTTACGAAACGGTCTGCCAAAAATTGATCGGCTTTGGCATCATATAATTGTTCGGTAGTTTCCTCAATAAAATCGCCATTATCATATAATTTTTTAAAAAATTCGGAAGCTGTTTTATGATGAATTGCCGAGGAGGTTCTCGAATAATTGTCAAAAGAAATTCCAAAATCAATAAACGACTGACGAATTATACCATCGTATTTATCTATTACTTGTTGCGGCGTGATGCCTTCTTTCTTGGCTTTCATGGAAATCGCTACCCCATGTTCATCGCTTCCACAGATAAAAGCGACATCGTTTCCTTGCAAACGCAAATAACGCGCATAAATATCTGAAGGCACATAAACACCTGCTAAATGACCTATATGAATGGGGCCATTCGTATATGGCAAAGCAGCTGTTACAGTATATCGTTTGGTCTCGTTTTGAGTTGGATTTTCAATCATTGTAGTCAATTATTTGGACAAAAATAATTCATTTGACAGGAATAGACGAATTTTTCTGCTCAAATTCCTTATTTTTGAATGCTTATTTTTAATACAGTTATGATAACACCTCCCTTTTTAAAACCCGGCGATACCGTAGCCATAGTTTGTACAGCACGAAAATTTTCCGCAGAAGAGGCAAAACCTGCCATTGAATTACTAGATTCTTGGGGATTACAAGTAAGATTAGGCAACACAATTGGTTTAAACAATTTTCAACTTGGAGGTACTGATGCTGAACGGGCCGCAGATTTTCAAGCCATGATGAATGATGAAAACATTAAAGCGATTTGGTGCGCACGTGGGGGTTATGGTACGGTTCGAATTATTGATGCCTTGGACTTTACTCAATTTAAGAAGCACCCTAAGTGGATTATTGGTTTTTCGGATGTTACGGTTTTACACAGTCAGTTGCATGTGGAGCGAGTAGCCACTATGCATGCGATAATGCCGTTTACGGTGCCAAAAGCCCCTGAAGAAGTAAAAGAAACCCTTCGTAAAGCTTTGTTCGGCGAATCGGTTTCCTATACCATTCCTTCAAAAGCGTATGATGTAAAAGGGAAGGCATCGGGTGAATTAGTAGGTGGGAATATCTCCATTTTAAATAGTTTATTAGGTTCAAAATCATCGATTGACACCGGAGGCAAGATCCTCTTTATTGAAGATTTAGACGAATATTTATACCACATCGACCGAATGATGTATAATTTAAAACGCAACGGTTATTTTGAAAAAGTAAAAGGAATTGTGGTGGGAAGCATGTCTGATATGCATGATAATGAAATTCCGTTTGGCCAAAATGAAGTTCAAATAATCACCGCAATTGCTTCAGAATATCAGATTCCAATTGTTTTTGAATTTCCTGCGGGACATCAAGTGGATAATCGCGCCTTACTTTTAGGAAAACAAGTTGATTTTGAAGTTAATGAAAAAGAAGTTACACTTAAATTTCATTAAAATTAGCAGATCTATTCATTGATAATTGACGCTTTGAACAAATGGCTACACACAACGATTTAGGAAAACTTGGGGAGAAAATGGCCGTTGATTTTTTGATCAAAAAGGGTCATGTAATTTTAGAGACCAATTGGGTTTTTGACAAAGCAGAAGTTGATATCATTGCACAAAAAGGAACAGTTTTAGTCGTAGTTGAAGTCAAAACGCGATCGTCTTCAACCTTTGGCTTGCCGCAAGAATTTGTGAAACCAAAAAAAATCCAATTGTTAGTAAAAGCAATTAACGAATATATCGATCGGAAGCAATTAATTGTTGAGGTTCGATTTGATATTATTGCGATACATAAAGAGGCGTCAAATTTTGTGCTGGAACATATTGAAGACGCCTTTCATTATTTTTAATGTTATATTTGTAACAAAATGTTTTTATTCGGTATATTTGCCCCCTTCAATCCATAAAACAATCATACATGAATACGATTTCTTCAGTTGTAGATCACTACATTAAATCAAAACCCTTTTTATTAAGTTCGCTTTCGCAAGGAATTATTAATTTGACCTCTTTATCTCGAATTATGATGCCTGAAATTGCCATCCATTTAGGCAAAGATGTAAAGCAAGGGGCAGTAGTTATGGCGTTGAAGAGGCTGTCGGAAGAATTGGATTTCAAGATCAATTATAAAATATCTAAAGTTTTAAAAAATATTGGAGAGATTACAGTGCGTTCCTCTTTAACGGATTACACGTTTGTAATTTCGGATACACTCTTAGAAAATCAAGCAAATTTATTAACAGAAATCAACAAGTTACAGGATATTTTTTATACGTCTTCTCGTGGGGTTAATGAAACCAATATTGTAACGAGCTCCTCTATTTCAACCATAATTGAAACCCTATTTAAAGCCGAAAGACTGACCCATAAAATAGAAAATTTATCTTCAATTACGGTAAAATTACCACAAGAAAATATTTCTACTCCTGGTGTCTACTACTATATTTTTCAGCGTTTGGCCTGGGAAGGAATCATTATTCACGAAGTAATTTCTACCACTAATGAATTCACCATAATAGTGAGTGATGATCAAATAGATGTGGCCTTTAAAGTTATTAAGGGTCTAAAAAACGTTTATGATTAACAAAAAAGGCTTATTTTTTTTCACTTCAAAAAAAGAAACGTATTTTTACCATTCTGTTGATACTAAAAAGATCTTTTAGTAGTTTAGAACAAAAACGTTTTTACTTTGAAAAGCACAATATTAAAATATTTTTTAACGATTGGTGGGGTTCTTTTTTTAATAGCTTGTTCTGTTAAAAAAGATAAATTCATCAATAGAAATTTCCATGCGGTTACTACAGAATACAATGTTTTGTATAATGGCAATATTTTATTAGACAAGGGTTTATCCGATTTACAAACTACCTATCAAGATAATTTTTGGGAGATTCTCCCCATAGAACAAGTTTCAGATGGTGAAGAAATCACAACCAAAGAAAAAGCTAAAAACCTAAATTTTGAAAAAGCCGAAGAAAAAGCGGTTAAAGCCATTCAAAATCACGCTATGAATATTGGAGGGGTTGAAAAAAATCCGCAAATGGACGAAGCTTATTTACTATTGGCCAAAGCCCGTTATTATGATAATCGAGTTATTCCTTCATTAGAAGCGTTAAATTATATTTTGTACAAATACCCTTTGAGTGATAAAATTTACCATGCCAAAGTATGGCGTGAAAAAGTAAATATTCGTCTCGATAACGATCAGATAGCAATAAAAAACTTGAAGAAACTGCTAGAGGATAATAGAATTAAAGGACAAGATTGGGCAGATGCGCATGCAATATTAACACAAGCCTATTTAAATATCCAAGCAAAAGACAGCGCTATTGTTACCTTAAAAAAAGCAATTGAGGGGACTAAAATTAAAGAGGAACAGGCTCGATATATGTTTATTTTAGCCCAATTGTATGAAAGGCTTCAACAAAAAGATAGCGCATTTGCCGCTTTTGAAAGAGTCGTTCAAATGAAAAGAAACGCGCCGCGACGCTATGTAATTCAAGCAAAAGTAAAACAAGCCCAACAATTTGACTACAAAAAAGGCGATACATTAGTTTTTGTCGAAACGTTCCAAAAATTAATTGAAGATCGCGAAAATCGCCCTTATTTAGATGTACTATATCATCAAATGGGGTTATTTTATGATCAATTAGATCAATCCTCATCGGCAAAAAAATTCTATAATAAGTCTTTAAAATGCGCTTCAAAAGACAATTATTTAGTAGCTTCAAATTATAGAAATATAGCCGAAATTTATTTTAAAACCGCTAAATATCCTATTGCCGGCAAGTATTATGACAGTACCTTGGTAAAATTAAAAGAGCGTACAAGAGAGTTTCGAAAAATTAAAAAGAAAAGAATTAATTTGGACGATGTTATTAAATACGAGACCATTGCCCAACAAAATGACAGCATATTATCAGTAGTTGTATTAGATGAAACCGGTCAAAAACGCTTTTACGAAGACTACATTACCAAACTAAAAAAATCAGATGAACTAAAAGCAAAGTTAGCCACTCAAAAAGCTGAAAAAGAAGCAAATTTGTTGGCGGCTAAAAATGCCGGAGGGGGAAGTCCATTAAAACAAGACAAAAATAACCTTGTAGGAGGAGCAAAAAATTCTGCAGCATCAAATCCAGGCCTATTTGATATGGGAGATGATACCAAAAGCGGATTTTATTTTTATAATACCACCACAGTAGCTTATGGGAAAAAAGAATTTGCTAATAAATGGGGTAAACGAACTTTAAAAGACAATTGGCGGTGGTCGATGGACACCAACACCGATGTTGTCATCGAAGAAGAGCAAGAAAAAGATCAGATTGTTGAAAAAAAATCCGAGAGGGAAGAAAAATCGGAGGAACCAAAATATACCGTTGCTTATTATCTTAAGCAACTCCCCACAGAAGCCAAATTTATAGACAGTTTAGCAACCGCACGCAATTTTGCCTACTATCAATTAGGCCTTATTTATAAAGAGAAGTTCAAAGAAAATGAATTAGCTGCTGCCCGATTTGAACAACTGCTAAAAAATAATCCTGAAGAAAGATTAGTACTTCCGGCAAAATATAATTTATACAAAATTTATCAAATAATTGCCCCAGCAAAAGCCGAACAAATGAAGGCACAAATTTTGAATGAATATCCCACAAGTCGTTATGCAGAAATCATCAGAAATCCAAGTGTTGAAGTAACCGATGAATCCAATCCCGAAATGGTTTATAATGCACTGTATAAAAAGGTGGAAAGAGGGGAATTGCGCGAAGTCTTTTCCGAAATCGACGCGGTTATTCAAAGATTTACAGGAGAAGAAGTTGCGGCAAAATTTGAGCTTCTTAAAGCCAAACTAATTGCTCGATTAGAAGGATTAGAATCGTATAAAAAATCCCTAAATTTTGTTGCACTAACCTATCCAAATTTGGAAGAAGGCAAACAAGCCGAACGGTTATTATCGATGGATATTCCAAAATTAGAAGCACTCACTTTTAGTAAAGAGATCGAAAACGAATGGAAAATAGTGTTCCCAAAAGCGTTCCCTCCTTCCCAAGAAGTAAAAAATCTAACCGATAAAATTGAAAAATATTTGAAAGATGCAAATACCATTTTGCTCAAATCGTCTGCTGATATTTATACCCTAACGGATGATTTTATTGTTATCCACGGATTCAGTTCAAAAACAGCGGCAAATTCGGTTTTATCGTTACTAAAAGAATATAAAAATTACAAAATAAAAGACCAAGCCTATATTGTATCTTCAGAGGATTACAAAATTATTCAAATGAAGAAAAAATTTGAAGAATGGCTTAAATTAGTTCAATAATAATTCTAATAACGCTCTAAAAATGTTTGATAAAGTTAAAAACCAAGATCATTTATTAGGTAAAACGAATAGGATAGTTGAAGGGACGATCATTACCGGAGATATCATTACTAAAGCAGACTTTAGATTGGATGGAATATTGACGGGGAATTTCACCTCTGAAGGGAAAATCGTAATTGGCCCCACAGCAGCAGTTCTTGGAGATATTATTTGTAAAAGTATTGATATAGAAGGAAAATTTTCAGGCAAACTCCAAGCTGAAGGGATGTTAAATGTAAAGTCTAAAGCACACATAACCGGTGAGGTAATTGTAGGAAAACTTGCGGTGGAACCTGGGGCAACTTTTGAAGCCAGTTGTGAGATGAGAAATTTATAATTTCGAATCCAACGAATTCAAAAAAGAAAATAGTTTATCATGAGTTAAATGAGAAATTTATAATTTCGAATTCAACGAATCCATAAGAAGTGGATATTGAGTTAGATGAAATCGAATTAAGCACCAAAATAATGGCTAACAACAAAAAACAAAATAATAAATGGCTAGCCTTAATTAATATTCCAATCCAAATGGGGATTGTGATTTTTGTGTTTTCCTATTTTGGTAAATGGCTGGACATACACTATGGAAATTCAAGCAGGACATATACAAAAATAGTAACGTTAATAGGAGTTTTTCTCGCACTTTATAATGTTATTAGACAAGTAAATCAAATGAATAAAAATGACAACTAGTTTGGAAATCATAAAAAAGCTAACGACAGCGGCTTTATTTTTTTTAATTATTCATGTCTTGGTTTTTAATCTTCCTTTTTTAAAAGAAAAAGAAACAGAATTTTATTATACCATACTAAATCTTTATAGTCTGTTTTTTCTCTTTTCATTATTAATATTGATAGTGGTAAGTAGAATTTCAAAACATAACTTTGACAACACAGGAATGATTTTTATGATTGCAACAAGTATAAAAATGGGTGTTGCTTTTTTTTTAGTGCGGCCTATTCTGTATCGTGAAGACAATAACATTGAGAAAATTAACTTTTTTGTTATTTTTATACTATTTCTTCTATTTGAAACAATAATTGCGTCAAAATTTTTGAATAAAAAATAGTCAAAAAAACGCAATAATTTAATTTGGAATATAAAGAAAAAATGTACCTTTGCACCAAAATTTATGAACCTCATAGTTTAAGTTTACAAAAAATATGGTGATTTCAAAAAAACCACTTCAGATTATACTTGCAATTGCAATGGCTTTAATGCCGTTTGTAAATCATGCAAATTCTTCAAAAGATTCAATTAAAGTTGTGGCTCATACAGCAACAAATACAACCGAAGCTACAACAGAAGAAGCGCATGGACATGGTGAACCAAAAGATTTAAAATCAAAAATCAACGCCTACATAGCGCATCACGTTTTAGATGCTCATGAATTTTCATTGTTTGAAGACGAAGCAACAGGAAAGCATTATGGATTTCCACTTCCCATAATTCTTTGGGATAAAGAAAGTGGACTACACGTCTTTTCTTCATCTAAATTTAATCACGGTCATGATGTTGCTGAATCTAATGGCAGTTACTTCAAATTAGGACACGACGAAAAAATATATAAAACAGATGCATCAGGAACATTACTTGGTGATGAGCATCATCCAGAAAATGTAAAACCAATTGATTTATCAATTACGAAAGCGGTTTTTTCGATGTTATTAGTAGCACTTTTAATGTTTTTCTTGTTTAAAGGGTTGGCTAATTCGTATGTTAAAAATGGCGGAATCGCTTCAGGTATAGGAAGATTATTTGAACCTATTGTATTGTATATACGTGATGATATTGCGATTCCAAACATTGGAGAAAAACACTATAAAAAATACATGAGTTTCTTATTAACCGTATTTTTCTTTATTTGGTTCTTAAATATTATTGGTTTAACACCATTAGGAATCAACGCAACAGGAAATATAACAGTTACAGCATGTTTAGCCATTATTGTATTTTTAATTACAAATCTTACTGCCAATAAAAATTATTGGGGGCACATTTTTTGGATGCCAGGAGTCCCAACACCAATGAAATTTATTTTAGCACCCATCGAATTATTAGGTGTAATTATTAAGCCTTTTTCATTAATGATTCGTTTGTATGCTAATATTTTTGCAGGACACATTGTATTAATGAGTTTGATTGCCTTAATGTTTATTTTTAAAAGTTGGTTAGGAAGTAGTTTGTCTTTTTTACTTTCATTTGCAATTTCATCAATAGAAATTTTAGTAGCGTTGCTACAAGCATATATTTTTACAATGTTATCTGCCTTGTTCTTTGGAGCAGCAGTAGAAGAGCATCATCATGAAGGGGCCGAGCATCATTAATATGTCTAGTGGATATATTATGCGAGGAACCAGTAGGTGCGCTTACAAATAAATTGAATGTTTAATTTTTTAATACATATATTATGGAAATCCCAAGAATTGTTGGAGCAGGTTTAGTTGTTATTGGAGCTGGAATTGGTATTGGTAGAATCGGTGGTTCTGCAATGGATGCAATTGCTCGTCAACCAGAAGCATCTGGAAAAATCCAAACAGCTATGCTTATTGCAGCTGCACTTATTGAAGGTATTGGTTTCGCAGCTTTATTTGCTGTTGCAGAAAACTAGTAGAAAAACTCAAAAGCTATAACGGTTGGTTATAGCTTTTGTTTCTAAATTAAAAAGATTACAGTACATATTATAATTTAAAATACTATGGATAAATTAATAAATGATTTTGGTTTTGGATTGTTCATTTGGGCATCTTTAATTTTCATTGGATTAGTTTTGCTTTTGAAAAAATTTGCATGGAAACCAATTCTTGATGCAGTAAATGAAAGAGAAGAAGGAATTAAAAATGCTTTGCTTTCTGCCGAAAATGCAAAAAGAGAAATGCAAAATCTTAAATCTGATAACGAAAAATTATTAGCAGAAGCTAGAGCTGAACGCGATAGTTTAATGAAAGAAGCGCGTGAAATCAAAGATAAAATGATTAACGATGCTAAATCTGAAGCTCAAGCAGCTGGAGAAAAAATGATTTCTCAAGCTAAAGCAGCTATTGAAAGCGAAAAAAATGCAGCGATGGCAGAATTGAAAAATCAAGTTTCTTCATTGTCACTAGAAATTGCTGAAAAATTGTTACAAGAAGAATTATCTAACAAAGAAACTCAAACTAAATTAATTGAGAAAATGTTAGGGGATGCAAAATTAAACTAATATCATGGCAGGAACTAGAGCAGCAATACGATACGCTAAAGCCATTTTGGATATTGCTAAAGAAAACAATAACGCACCCGCAGTAAATGCAGACATGACTTCAATTGTAAACGCAATTAAAGACAGTGCAGAATTGAAAGAATTTTTGCAAAGTCCGGTAGTGAAAGGAGAAATAAAATTTTCTTCTGTAACTGAAATTTTTGCTTCTGCACAAAAGGAAACAAAAAGCTTATTTCAATTGCTTTTAGTAAATAAAAGATTTGAGTTGTTGCAAGATGTTGCCCTACAATATAATGCATTACATGATGAACTCAACGGAATAGAAATTGCCAAAGTAACAACTGCTTTTCCAATTACTCCTGAGTTAGAAGCAAAAATATTAGCAAAAATCGCAACCTTTTCAACTAAAAATATAACCATCCAAAATATTATAGATCCGGCCATCATAGGAGGATTTATTTTAAGAATGGGTGACAAACAATATAATGCTTCTGTTGCCAACAGATTGCAAAATTTAAAAAGAGAATTTAGTAATTAATATCCCATTAAAGATACATCACAATGGCTGAAATTAAACCTGCTGAAATATCAGCAATATTAAAACAACAATTATCTGGTTTTGAATCAGGTGCTACGTTAGAGGAAGTTGGAACAGTACTTCAAGTAGGAGACGGTATCGCTCGTGTTTACGGATTGTCAAACGCTCAATATGGAGAGTTAGTACAATTTGAAAACGGATTAGAAGCAATCGTATTGAACTTAGAAGAAGACAATGTTGGTGTGGTACTTTTAGGACCATCAACAGGAATTAAAGAAGGTTCAACCGTAAAAAGAACACAACGTATTGCGTCTCTTAAAGTAGGAGAACAAGTAGTAGGTCGTGTTGTAAACACACTAGGAGAACCAATTGATGGTAAAGGTCCAATCGGTGGTGAATTATACGAGATGCCATTAGAAAGAAAAGCACCTGGAGTTATCTTCCGTCAACCCGTAACAGAACCATTACAAACCGGAGTAAAAGCAGTTGATGCAATGATTCCAGTGGGTAGAGGTCAACGTGAGTTGGTTATTGGTGACCGTCAAACAGGTAAATCAACCGTTTGTATTGATACCATCTTAAATCAAAAAGAATTTTACGATGCAGGTCAGCCTGTATTCTGTATATATGTTGCTATCGGACAAAAAGCGTCTACAGTAGCAGGAATCGCAAAAATGTTAGAAGAAAAAGGCGCAATGGCGTATACCGTTATTGTAGCTGCAAACGCTTCAGATCCAGCGCCAATGCAAGTATATGCTCCTATGGCAGGTGCGGCAATTGGTGAGTATTTTAGAGATTCTGGTCGTCCGGCTTTAATTGTTTATGATGATTTATCGAAACAAGCTGTTGCGTACCGTGAGGTGTCTTTATTATTAAGAAGACCACCAGGACGTGAGGCATATCCTGGAGACGTTTTCTACTTACACTCTCGTTTATTAGAAAGAGCTTGTAAAGTAATTAACAACGACGAAATCGCTAAAAACATGAACGACTTACCAGATTCTATCAAAGGAATCGTTAAAGGGGGTGGTTCGTTAACAGCGTTACCAATAATTGAAACTCAAGCGGGTGACGTTTCTGCCTATATCCCAACTAACGTAATTTCGATTACAGACGGACAAATTTTCTTAGATGGGGATTTATTCAACTCGGGAGTTCGTCCTGCAATTAACGTAGGTATTTCGGTATCACGTGTGGGAGGTAATGCTCAAATTAAATCCATGAAAAAAGTAGCAGGTACGTTAAAATTAGACCAAGCACAGTTCCGTGAATTAGAAGCTTTCGCAAAATTTGGTTCTGACTTAGATGCGGTTACCTTAAACGTTATTGAAAAAGGAAAAAGAAACGTTGAAATCTTAAAACAAGGTTTAAACTCTCCTTTTACTGTTGAAGATCAGGTGGCTATTATTTATGCAGGTTCTAAAAACTTGTTGAGAAACGTACCCGTTGTAAAAGTTAAAGAATTTGAAAAAGATTTCTTAGAATACTTAAACGCAAAACACAGAGATACATTAGACGCACTTAAAGCAGGTAAGTTTGATGACAACATCACTGACGTTTTAGAAAAAGTAGCGAAAGAAATTTCAGCAAAATATAATTAATAACAATTTGAGAATTTGAGAGTTTGAAGATGGATTAATTCATTTTCAAATTTTCAAATTTCCTAATTTCCAAATTAATATGGCAAACTTAAAGGAAATACGTAATAGGATTACTTCTGTTTCATCTACGATGCAAATTACATCGGCGATGAAAATGGTTTCTGCTGCAAAATTAAAAAAAGCGCAAGATGCTATTACAGCGATGCGCCCTTATGCAGAAAAACTTACTGAACTATTACAAAACTTAAGTGCAACGCTAGAAGGAGAAGTGGGCGGTGCTTTTACAGCTCAAAGAGAAGTAAAAAAAGTACTTATCGTAGCAATTACTTCAAACAGAGGTTTGTGTGGTGCGTTTAATACCAATGTAATTAAACAAGCTAAATTAGTTGCTGATATGTATGCAGGAAAACAAGTAGATATTTTTGCCATTGGTAAAAAAGGAAACGATGTTTTGCGTAAAACAAACAACGTAATAGAAGTTAACAATACCATTTTTGACCAATTAACTTTTGAAAACGCTTCAGACATTGCACAACAGTTAATGGATAAATTTGTAGCAGGAGATTACGATAAAATCGAAATCGTGTACAACGAATTTAAAAATGCCGCAACTCAAATTGTAAGAACACAACAGTTTTTACCTTTAGCTCCCATTGTGGCGGGCGAAGTAGTAGCTTCTGATTATATTTTTGAACCTTCTAAAGAAGAAATTGTGTTGACTTTGATTCCAAAATCATTAAAAACACAATTGTACAAATCAATTAGAGATTCATTTGCAGCAGAACACGGAGCGCGTATGACCGCAATGCACAAAGCAACCGATAATGCTACAGAATTAAGAGACCAATTAAAATTAACGTACAACAAAGCACGTCAAGCAGCTATTACAAACGAAATCCTTGAGATCGTTGGTGGAGCAGAGGCGTTGAATAATTAATTTTAATTCAGATATTATAAAGAGTCCCGATTTATTCGGGACTTTTTTTTTGATATATTTGTAAGAATCAAACGAGTTACAATGAAAAAATATTGCGGTTTCTTCCTTTTACTTTTCACCATTTTTGGTACTGCGCAACAGCTTCGTTTAGAAGACATCATGAAAGGCGATGAATTCATAGGGCACCAACCTTCAAATCACCGTTGGTCGATAGATGGGCAAACCGTTTTATTTGATTGGAATCCGAATAACGAAATAGGGAATAGTCCATATTTTTGGAACAAATCGAGCAAATCGCCTCAAAAAGTTAGTAGTCCCAATCCTGTTTACGACGTTGATTTCATCGCTGCTCAAAAAGACTTTGAGGAAGTGTATTATACCAATCAAGGGGTTTTGTATGCGTATATCAAATCCACAAAAAAGACTAAGAAAATAATTCAATCGGCTGAGCGAATTAGTGCAGTTCAAAGAAGTACAACTCCAGATATTGTTTTTTTTCAGCAAAATAGAAACGTGTATCAATTCAATACTAAAGATTTTTCGATGGTGATGTTGACCAATTTTAAATCGGGAAAAGAAAATAAAGCAAAAGAAGAAGATTCGTTTTTGAAAGACCAACAAAAGGAATTATTTCAATTTGTGCGCGATGAAGCAAAAGCAGACGATTGGTATGCAGCGCAATCCAAATCCAAAAAAGAGAAGTTTCCGAAAGAAATTTTCTATGATAAATCACAAGTAGAACAAGTAAAAGCATCGCCCGATGGTAAATTTGTAACGTTTCGGCTTTCTGATTATCCTACTGAAACACCAACCAATGTAGCAAATTTTATTACCGATGACGGATTTACGCAAAGTGATAAAGCACGCTCAAAAGTTTCGACAGCGAATTTCAGTAAACACAAATTCGGAATTTTCAATGTTGAAAAAGACACTACGTATTACGTTTCGTTTGCCAATTTATCGGGCATCAAAGACGCTCCAAAATACTACCAAGACTACGTAAATCTAAAAGACAAATCAGATTATGAAACCGCAATTGTCATGATGAGTCCGGTGTATAGCCAAGACGGAAAAAATGCCGTGTTGGAAATCAGAAGTCAAGACAACAAACACCGCTGGATTGTGCAATTGGATTTAGTTTCAGGCACCATCACCGAGTTAGACCATCAACACGATGAAGCATGGATTGGTGGCCCAGGAATCCCAGGCTATAGTTTCAGTAGCGGAACTTT
>Ga0315909_10006314_pt1 | contig 13399 bp, 17 predicted proteins | sample LakEriMetagenome_11_FD_203527 | JGI IMG/M metagenome (GOLD analysis project Ga0315909, IMG submission 203527) | Freshwater fungal communities from buoy surface, Lake Erie, Ohio, United States - Buoy 2 MA125 | ecosystem: Environmental > Aquatic > Freshwater > Lake | place: USA: Lake Erie, Ohio...
TTTTTTTTATACCTTGAGAAAGTTGGCGATGTTTAAATGCACTAAAGGCTCGAAGTCCCCGTTCTGTCCTCTGCTGTTGCCACCCACCGAAAACCTGACAGGTGATGACCGTTCTGCCTTGAGGTAAAACAATCCCTCGTGCCACTCCACGAACAGGATGAAAGGCACTCCGAACATATCTGCATAGTCCCACCCTGACTTCCACTTCGCCGCTGACAGCATCAAGTCGGGGTAGGCGTTCATGCTGTTGTTTCGCCGCTTGAACTCGCCCACAGCCCGTATCTCGCCGTCTTTCGAGATAGCCCAGTCGATGTGATACAAAGCCTCTGACAGCTTTGTGACCGTGTACCCGAACTTGTTTGCCACTGCTTTGGCGGCATCTGTTTCGTGGCGTAGGTCTTCCTCGGTTTCGTTTCTTGGTCGCCAGTTAGTCGTCAAGAGGGAACTCCCAGTCATAGCCGTCCGTGCCATCGGCAATGTCGGAGTATTTACCAGTCGGTATGTCGTAGTTAAGATTCACCATGCCCATTTTTCCAACCCATTTAAACCGTGCCTTCCAAATGTGGACTTCCGTGCTGTTCCCACGGCGATGAACTGTCATGCCCATGTCGCACTTGGCAAACCAAGCCGATGAGCCGGAGATGTGCTGTCCTTTCGGTATTCCGCTATCCGGTGCTTGCTTGTTCGGATGCGCCACAAAAACGCAATGAAGCTGATGCGATTTGCAGAACAGGATAATGTCGGTAAGCATCTTGCTGATGGACTGATGCTCGTTGTCACCACCCATGTCGATGTAGTTGTACGGGTCGATGACAAGACCACGCACACCGATACGCATGACAGCTTGCTTGGTGCGCTCGATGATGGACTGGACTGTCGGAGGCGTACCGTCATGGGACTGGAGGAAAACGAAATGCTTGTTCAAGAAGTCGAGAGCATAGTCGCGCTCGTCATTGTTCATGCGCTCTACTGGAACACCGGCATCGTTCTTTGAACCCTCAAAGAATGGCTTGCCAACCACTTTCTCGGCAAGTTTGGCGATGTGCATTGCCGGAGGATTCTCAAAGGATGCGTAGGCGAACCGCCAACCCTTGTTCATGGCGATGTTTACACAGATTTGGTCAATCAATTCTGACTTCCCGGAGCCGGGCAACCCGGTGCAGACCGTGAGCTGTCCCTCAAGCATCGTGTAGAACGGGTCGAGGGTGGTTAAACCAGTTGATTCACCCCTGACCGTGCCGTTGTTGTAAAGTTCCAGAATCTGGGTTTCAAAGTCTTCGGGCAGATACACACCCTCCAGCGGCATCGGCTTGGCTGTGGTCAAAGCCTCTTTCAAAGCCAATGCACCGTGTTTAATCAGGGTATCGTTTGCATCTTTCTCCGGCAAGGTGGCAGTCCAACACTTCGCCCGCCCGATTCGCCGTGCCAGTTCCTCAACCAATGCGCTCCCCGCCGTGTCGTTGTCGGGGAAAAAGATAACCCGCTCTGCCGAGTTAATCAGGTCGCGTGATTCCCACACATACGAAAACTTGCCGTCTTCCGATGGGTCGAATGTTCCGTCACTAACTTTCTGAGGTGCGCCGTTGGGAACACCGATTGCCGGAATACCAGCCGCCGCGAGAGCCAATACATCCATCTCTCCCTCGCAGATGATGAGGTCGGATGTTCCGAATGGAAGTTGAGCCAGCCCAAAGAAGCTACGCGCCGCACCCTGTTGCGTGAATTCTTTCTTGGCAATGCTTCGCCACTTGATTGCTTGCGGCTTGCGTGGGTCGCCGTAAATAAAACCTATCGCGTCATGCTTACCGCTGTCACCGAAGTATCGTTGTGAACCAACGAGCGGATAATCTTTTACGAGTGACGGGTCGATGCCGCGAGATTTGAGAAACGAATCAACGATTGCATCGTCAACGCTTGATGGTGGGTCAACGGGTCGTTGTGCTTCTTTTGGTGCTGAGTTTTGTTGCACTACTGCTCTCCTGAATGTGTCTTGCTTTGCGGTCGAAACCGCGCCCTTTGCTTCGCAATGAAAGCATTGATAAACATTCCGGTCAAGTTCCACCGTAATGCCCATTGTTCGTTGTGTTTTGTTATTACCTTTGCGATTGTCCGCGCAGACGGGACAGCGAATCCTTGTCGAGTGCGTCACCGCCCTCACGACATCTTCCAAAGACATTTGTTTCTCCTGATATATCTATTACACTTTACTATTACACTTTACTATTACACTTTACTATTACACAAATAGTTATAATAGTTATTATTAAATAATTATAATTATAATACTACAATAAAACTAATATATTTTAAATAGAAAACTATTTTAACAGTTCAACTATAATTTCCGCTCTTGGATTGGTTTTGTCAAGTCCCCAAAAAATATGTTTCTCTTTGACCTGTCGGTCGTTTAAATACACTAGACCTTGCATGGCATCGAGGATGACCGACTCGTCCAAGTCAGGACGGCGCGTGGCGTAGTAAATCGTGATGGTGACAGACACATCGCCTTCGATAAGCGGCGACAGCTTCGGACATTGCAGTCGGAACATCTCGTTGTAGTCGAGAGCCTTCTGCGACTTGATAAGCGCAGGACGGCTTCCTCCGCCACTGCGTTTAAATGACACAAGCCTACGACTATTCGCCTTACTTGCTGGCTCGCCATACACTACAAATTGTTCTCGTATTGACATCATCATTACTCACTGATAAACTCATACCACTTTTAACACAAAGGAGATAAAAGTGCAAATTGAAAAGAACATTCCGATGCCACCTCGCATCGCCAATCGTATCCGACTTGGACACATTCCGCTCGGAGAACTAAACTCCGGTGACTCTATCCTCATCGAATGCCCTGACTCAGAAAAAGACCGCATCATCCATTCCATTCGTGTCAGGCTCGGACGGTTCAGTACCCGTAATCCGGAATTCAAATTCTCAAGCACGAAAGTACCAGAGGGTGTCCGCATCTGGCGTAAATAATCATCAGTCACAGGAGATACCTGATGAAATTAACCAACAAATACGGGCTTCCACAGCCGGTCGTCACCGCCCTCACACGAAGCGAATACTCGCGTGGCGAGAGCAACAGGAGCATCACGCAACTCATCGATGCTCCCCGTGTCCGCATCCTGAAGCAAGAGCATCAGGAAGAACTCACGGAAGATGTCAGCGAGAAACTTTGGGCTGTCTTGGGAACAGGGGTTCACAAGATGTTCGAGAACTCCGCAGATGAAAACCACATCAGCGAAGAGCGACTTTTCATCGAGGTCGATGGATGGGTCATCAGCGGAGCAATCGACTTGCAGAAGGTCGAGGCAGATGGTGTCATTGTTTCCGACTACAAAACGACAAGTGTTTGGTCGGTCATCTTTGGCAAAATCGAATGGGAATACCAACTCAACTGCTACGCCGCCCTCGTTCGCCGTTCAAAGGGTTTGAAAGTCAAAAGCCTCAAGGTCATCGCCATGATGAGGGACTGGAAGGCCAGTGATGCTGAGTTTAAACAGGACTACCCGAAAGCTCCTATCATGGAAATCGACATCCCTCTGTGGGCTGACCATGAACAGGATGCCTACCTCAACGGGCGCGTCCATCTGCATCAGAATGCCGAATTCACCCGTCTGACAGGCTCAGAACTGCCGGAATGTTCCGATGCCGAGCGTTGGGCAAAAGACCCGTCATGGGCGGTGATGAAGAAAGGCAACAAGAGGGCTACAAAGGTCTTTGATAAACCTGAAGAAGCCCATGCCTTTGCTACCGAGCAAGGGGATGCCTTTGAGGTCGTGTTCAGGGCTGGCGAGAATACTCGTTGTAATGCGAACTGGTGTCGTGTAAACGAGTGGTGTACACAGCACCAAAAGTCCATTGAAAATAGTTAAAAAAACTATTGATAATCTTCCAGACTTGTTGTAGTCTGGCATTTCAACACAGGAGAAACAACATGGCAAAACAAGAAGCCCAATCGGGCGATGTACAACCGACTCCAGTCAACAACGGGGTCTCCTACTCACAGGTTTGGAAGACGCTATCGGCAATCGATGTGTCGGAACATACCGAAAAGAAAAACGGATTGACCTACCTGTCTTGGGCATGGGCATGGGGCGTGTTGATGAAACACTATCCCGAAGCCATTTACGATTTTCCGGCTCAAGAAGTCCATCTCGATGGCACTGTCACCGTGCATTGCAATGTACACATCGGCAACTGTGTCCGCTCGATGTGGTTGCCCGTCATGGACTACAAGAACATTGCAATCAAGAATCCCGATGCCCGTAAAATCAGCGACACCAAGATGCGCTGTTTGGTGAAGAATCTCGCCATGTGGGGTCTTGGATTCAACATCTATGCCGGTGAGGATTTGCCGGTCACTCCGTCCGAGGAAGAACCGACTCCGGCTCCTCCGAAGAAGTCCGCTCCGGCTACCGCCAAGAAGTCTGTCCCGACCAAGCAAGAGGGATTTGACATCCCGACCGAAGAGGGCGCAACTGAATTGGTTGAAAAGCTAGTTGACTTTGCAAAGAACTTCTGCAAAGACATGGACGGACTCAAAGCGTTTTGGGTAGAGAACAAGCAATTCATCGACATCCTCGATGCGAACTACCCGAAGCAATTCCAAGCCTTGAAAGAGGCTTTTACTCAACTTAAAGAAAAGTTTGGAGGTTAAACAATGAGCAATCAAGATAGCGGACAAGGCGCACTGTTCGAGAACAATCGGCGTCAAAAAGACAGTCACCCGAATATGCGTGGCGAACTGACCCTGACTAAGCCACTCCTCAAGGAACTGGTCGAAATGGCAAAAGCCGGTAAAGATATCAAGCTGTCCCTTTCGGCTTGGAACAAACGCGCTAAATCCGGTACGGAATATGTGAGCATCGCCGCACAAGCGTTTGTCGAATTCAAGAAAGACAACGACACTTCGGCTCCGTCTCCCAAAGCAGAGGTGAGCGATGAAGACATCCCGTTCTAAGCCAAGCAAATCGGAAAAGATACGCGCCCTGATTAAACAGGGTGCGACCTATACCGAGATAGCAAATAAGCTCAAGTGTTCGTATCAGCTTGTTTGGACGGTGGCTAACAATGACACCAAAAAAACGACCGAAATACGGAAGGCAAGCAAAAGCCTTGTCAAAGCCAAAAAGTACCTCGATAAAGCCATAGAGGAACTGAAATGACGCCAATCAATATCAACCGTTATAGGCTGTCCCGTGTTGTATGGGACAGCTTGCTTGACCATGCTTCGCAGTACGACAGTCACAAGACCTTTTTGCGTGACACAATGATTCGCCATGAAGACCTGAGAGAGCATGCAGACTACAACACTGGCTCGATTCCATTCTCGTCAGCGTGGTGCAACTTCGCCATTACCAACTACTTCAATCCGGATGTGATTGCTGAGGTTGGAACATTCATCGGCAAGTCCACCATGTCCCTTGCCTACGGGATGTTCAGGGCGTCACAACGGGATATTGTTTCGACACAGAAAGCGATTTACACCTGTGATATGTCGAATGACATCGACATCGGTGGCAAGGCATGGCAAATCAATATCGAGCAGTACAAGAAGAAGTCTTCGGCTGAAATGTTCTGTGATATGCGTACCAAGAATATCCATGCCGACATCATAAACATTGATGGTCGGCTAGGCGCAGAAGACTTTGATGTTGTGTTTGATGTTGTGACGGAACGAACCATCTTCCTTTTGGATGACTTCGAGGGTACAGAGAAAGGCGTTGCCAATGCGTTTAATCTGTTTACACAACCAAGTATGCGTAAGCACACGCTAATCTACCCGCCGGAACGCGACTTGCTTACGAAGCATGGGCTGTCGGAGCCTTGCTTTACGGCAATGATTGTCCCTACGATTCTCATCGAATTCCATAATCAGTGACCTTATGACAACTAACCTGTTCGACAAAATGATTGAAGCTATCCGCGAAGCTGTTGTTGTCGTGGAAGAAGAGCGGTTTGACGATGCCGTCATTAAGTTTGATGACATCATTAAAACTAGCGTGGTAGTCAGCCAGTCCCTAGTCCAACGAGGTCGTTGCCATTGGGAAATGAAGCGTTGGGACAAAGCCCTCCCTGATTTTGAGATGGCTTTGAAGATGGAACCCAACAACTATGATATTCAGTGGACTACATCCCTGATGTATCTTCAGTGTGGAAAGTTTAAACAAGGCTGGGAGAACATGGATGCCCGCTGGCAAACCTCTAAGTTTGACTCAGCCCGTTTAAAGACGAGCAAGCCGAACTGGGAACCAAACAAGGGCTACCAAAACCTCTTGGTCTGGAGCGAACAGGGTGTCGGTGACCAAATCTTATACGGCTCTATGCTCCGCAGAGTGCGCCAAGAAGTTAACGATATGCTTGTGTTGATTGATGCTCGTCTTGTGCCTCTGTTTCAACGGGCAAATCCGGACATCAACTTCTGTCCTCAGAATGTCAAGATAAAGGGCATCGACTCCCATGTCCCTATGGGTAGCATCGGAAAACACTTTATCAACGATGTCAGCGACATACCCAAAGTGGTCTCCGAGAAGTTCCTGAAAGCCGACCCTGAGCGCGTCAAGGCTATCCGGCAGAGCCTGAACATCAGCGACGATGACTTTGTGGTCGGCATGTCATGGTCTAGTGCCGCCCCTAAAATCGGCGACCACAAGAGCGTTGACCTCCGAGAGTTTGACCGCCTGTTCAGCATCCCGAATGTCCGTGTCATCAGCCTCCAGTACACCAATTCATTTAAAGAGATTTATGACTACGAGGTCGAGACCGGCAACCGAATCGAGACCGTCCCGTCCGTAGATAACCGCGATGACCTTGATGGTCTAGCCGCGATTATGGAGTGCTGTAACGCCGTTGTGTCCGTAAGCAACGCCACCGCCCACCTTGCCGGTGGTTTGGGCGTCAAGACGCTTATGTTGGACGGAAACAAGCTATGGTTCTGGTCGCACACCGACAACGGTAAGAGCCTGTGGTATCCGTCCGTAACCACCCATCCCCGTGATAATGTCCATGCCTCATGGAGACCACAAGTCACGGCTATACTTGATAAACTGGAGTTGCTTGCCATGAAAGAAAAACCGACATTCGTGTTCTTCCATGTTGGGGATGATGTGACCCTACCGCAACAGATGGTCAATTCGATTCGTGAGCAGATGCCTAACGCAGACATCATCATGTGTACCGATGAAACCACCCCGATTCCTGACAATGTTGATTCTGTCCATGTTGGCAAGTACGACAGGTCAAAAATAATGATTTCTCGCCTCAACGCCTTTGCGGAACTTAGTTTAAACACAACAGCCATGTATGTGGACAGCGATATGGTGTTCCTGAAACCGGTTGACCCGAAGGAAATGCTTGGCGATAAAGAAATCCTGATGTGTCGCCGTTCATTCGGTCGGGATGCGCTATTCAATCCGTATCAGCGTGGACTGGATTTCAGCGAGTACACCGGAAAGACGCTTGACGATGTGTACCCGATTCTTGCCTGTACAACCGTGACAAAGAACTCCGAGCAGTGGGCAAAGATGACTGCTATGTTGCGCCTGTTCATTTCTGAGAAATTTCACATTTGGTACGGCGACCAAGAGGTCTTGAAATACTTTTCATCCACATTAGAGGATGTTGGATACATCGATGAGCATGACTATGCCTGTCTTCCGGAGTATGCAGACAGCCATCCGAATGCCAAAATCATTCACTACAAAGGCGACAGGAAACCAAAATGAAAAATGTTCATGGGTGGTATCTCCCCGATGACGATGTACATTTCACCAAGTACCTTGAGGGACTTGCCGAAGCCAATCAGCCCGTTGAGTATCAGCGCGAACAGCGTGACCGAGCGTTAAGCTATTGCGATAACTTTCGAGGCGCAATCGACATCGGGGCGCATGTCGGGCTTTGGGCAAGACCGCTTTGTGACCAATTCAAAGAAGTCTATGCTGTCGAACCATGCGAAGACTTCCTGAGCATCCTCGAAGCCAATGCTCCGTATGCCAAAGTATGGAACTATGCCCTCGGAGAGTCCGACAAAAGCGTTTCTCTCAAGACCAACAAAGACAATTCTGGCATTGCGTTTGTTGACCCGTTTGCAACCGATGGTGAATGCCCGATGATTCGACTGGACAACATTGTCTTCAAAGAGCGAATCGACTTCATCAAGATTGACTGCGAGGGATACGAGCTTCCTATTCTGAAAGGCGCTTATGCCATTATTGAAGAAGACCAGCCTCTTATCGTTGTGGAACAAAAGCCTCACAAGACCGATGGATACGAATGGGGTCAGTACGATGCGGTTAATTATCTTGTGGAACAACATAACTACCGAATCGTTGACCGTGTGATTGATGACTGGATTCTGAAACCACTGCCCAAGAAAGGATGATAACGATGCTTACCGTATTCATTGGCTATGACAGCAGAGAAGACATTGCATACCGGGTATGCCGGGAGTCTATTCTCAAACATTCTAGCTTGCCGGTACGAATCATTCCGATTAAACAAGATGAGCTTCGCGCAGACGGGCTTTACACGCGGGAGATTGACCCGCTTTCATCTACCGAGTTCTCGTTTACACGCTTCCTTGTTCCGCACCTGATGCGTTACGAAGGCTGGGCGGTGTTCATGGATTGCGACTTCCTGCTCCGGCACGACATTTACCATGTGATGAAGTACCGTGACCATAAGAAATCTATCTTCTGCGTCAAGCATGACTATAAGCCGACCGAAACAACAAAGATGGATGGCGCGGTTCAGCACCAATACCACCGGAAGAACTGGTCGAGCTTCATGCTGTTCAACTGTGAGCATCCTGACACAAAGCACCTTCGTTTAAATACAGTCAATACAGCTACCGGCATGTACCTCCATCAGATGGAATGGACGGATGACGAGAACATCGGTGAGCTTCCGATAAGTTTCAATTACCTTGAGGGATGGCACACTAAAGATAACTGTGTTGACCCAATAGCCGTCCACTTCACCCGTGGTGGACCGTGGTTCGACAGATGGCAAGATGTCGAATACGCCGATGAATGGCTTGCCGTCAAAAAGGAGTATGAAAATGACCAGTCCAAATGATGATGACGAATCCTATCTTGTCCCGAATTCGCATGTCCAAAACGAAAAAGAAGAGAAGGTGTGGTGCAAGATTGGCGATAACGGCGAACTGGAAATTGTTGAATGGAGTCTCGTCGAGGGTATCGCAAATGAGTATGACCGTACTGACCCAAGCAAGCGTAATGACAAAATGTTAATCGCAAAACTGATGTGGCTGACGCGACAAGTAACCCTCAAGGAGTGCGGAAAATGAAAAACATATTGCTTTGTGCAGTTTTGTTTACATCAGCATCGTTTACACAGGCTGGTGAACTAAGCCCGTACAGCAGTATTAAAAATCCCGCGCCGGAAGTTATTGGATACATTAAGCTCGAAGACAATGGTTTAATTACCCTGACCTCAGAGCAAGGCAGTTGTCCTAACCAAAGACTTTTTTTCTTTGCCACCAATTCAGGTGGTAAAGTTGCCGGAGGCGGATGTTATGCCGTACTGGGTGAACACATCATGGCTACATGGGCAGATGACGGCTCCATGTATCAGTATTCTGGAGACAAAGTAAATTTTACTCAAGAATGGCTTGATTACAAACAGTAATTTCAACAAAAAGGTGGTTATTATGCCGATGCCTGACGAAGAAACACTTCACGCTGACGGTTTTGAGGACGCCTTCATTGGGTATGGCGTCCGTTTTCACAACATGGTTTCCGTCTATGACGGAGCCAAATGTATTGATATACTTGTAAAGCGCGATGGCATGACCCATGAAGAGGCTGTCGAGTTCATGGACTTCAATGTCACTGGCGCTTATGTCGGCGACTATACCCCGATATTCTTATTCCCCTGTCCGATTGGAGGCGATGATGACTATTGAAAAAGCCAGTGTCGTTGAACGGCAAGTTGATGACTGGCTAGAAGATTGTTACAACCCAGACGCCATGCTGTCGTCCACCGAAAAATTAACACGAGCCTACCGGTTGTTGATGCAGTTTAAACTGAGGCTGGAGGATGGAAAGTTTCATCCTTGTAAGAACTGTGACGGGACTGGAACCATCAACCGTAACTCTCTTGGCGACCCGCAGTTTGACGAATTCTGCCCTGAATGCAATGGCGATGGGCTGACAGAATGACTGAACAGCGTACATCTCAGCAGAATAACCTGATGTGGTCGATGCTCAAGGACATATCCAAGCAGGTGGTTTGGCACGGGCTGACCCTGAGCGCCGAGGAGTGGAAATGGGTGTTCTCCGCCGCTGTGCGCCACCAGAAGATGGTTCCGGGCATCACCGGGGGCATGGTTCTCATCGGTTTCCCGACCTCTGGCATGTCTAAACAGGAGCTTTCAGACATGCTGGACATCATGGGTGCTTTCGGGAACGAGCGAGGGGTTGACTGGACCGACTCGCTTTAGTACATTAGGGCTGAGTGTCGCACTCCCTCGGCACTCTCCTCCGGTTCGGTTCTCCTGCCGAGCTACCCATTCCAAGTAGATGGGACTGAGGAGGACGGTATCCCCTGCCGTCCTCCTCTTTTTTATTCTTTGTCGTATGCCATCTTCCGGTACATCGGCACAGAAGTCAGGGTTGCGCTTATCATCATATTGATTTGTTCAATTTGCTGGCGCTTCGCTTCGGGGTCTATGTCCATCTGCTCGATTATCTTACGCTGGTCACGCAACCTTGTGATTTGCTTCTCAAGGTAGTTGAGGTCTTTGCGCATCTCATACATATGACCATTCTTTGCATAGAATGTAGCAAGCTCGTCATATCTACCTTCTTCATTTAAACGATTGATGGTCTGCGTGATTCCGTCAACATCGCCTTTCAGTTCGTAGAACTTGTTCTGAAGGCCCGGTTGGTTTGCAGTGGCGAAGAAACGCTTGATGAAAGGTTTCTGATACCATTCCGTAGAAGGAAGAACCATTTCATTCTCACGCACCATGCTGTCAACTGCTTGCATGAAGTAACCGCCTAGCGTACCGCCATATCCACGAAGAACATGGTCAACTTTCATTGGTGAGAAGCCCATCTTGTTTGCAATATCTTCTGCAACAACATTTGTGTAGAAAGTCTTCTGTTGCTCTGGCAACAAGTTTTCCATGTAGTACGGGACGATTGGACGACCGGTATAGAAGTCCTTGTTGACCATAGCCTCGCCAATAGGGAGTATGGCTTGCGGCGTTGGATTCATGGCAAGAGTAGAGAACAAAGCCCGATTCATCGAGTCTTTGAAGTCTTTGGATGTATCGTCACCGTAAATACCAGCAATGAGCCTTTCCGGAATCACTTTAAACATAATGCCGATTTCAAAAGGAATCGGAAGTCGGACAGACAGACCCGGCTCACCACTCTCAGTGTCGCCTTTCATTACCGGAATGATGTAATAGTTATCACGAATTTCCGGCGAAGCGTTTTCGTACTCGTCATCATCCGATACCATTGCATAGTACAAGGCGGTGATACCAGTGATTAAACCGGCTCGGAACAGGAAGCGAGCAAAATTCTTCCGGCGCTGTACTTCTGGAATAACTTTTCCTGAAGTATCGGTTTTATACTTTGCGCCAACCCTGCCCGTGGTGGCTTGATACAGTTTATCCAAACCTTGAATACGGGCATTTAAGAACGGAACCAATGCGGTTATCATCCGAAGCAGTGGATTGTTACCGCGCCGTCCGTAGTTCATAACGGACAGAGCTTGGTACTGAGCCTCTACCTCGTTGCCTGTGCGCTTCAGGATGTCTTCATAGACCGCAAGACGGGTAGCCGCCTCGGAGCGTTCAGAGATGCGACCCAAGACATCCCACGCCGCCATTACCGGGTTGAGCCAGTTAACACCGGCAACCATGCCCATCTTCTTGGCTTCTTTGTCATAGAAGTCCCTGACACCATTCTTGTCCATCCGGAGGTCATAGCCACCGATAACGCCAAGTTTACGGAGTTTCTCGATGTCACCTGCGAAGCCTTTTGCGGTTCCCCACAACGGAACAACTTCTGCGCCAGTAATGACATAGCTAGAAAGAGTGTCTCGGAACATATTTGCCACCATATATCCGGGGTCTCGGATAATGAGTTCCCGGAGCAAGTTGGCTGGGAAACGGAACATGGTTCCAAAGAGGCCATCCATTGGAATCTCGTTTGCTGGCAACATTGACTCGTAAATCAGCGGGTCTTCAATGATTGCAGTGTATCGCTTTCCGGCAATTTTAAAGCTAACTGAATTACGGTTGCCTACCGTCTCACCCTGTTTAAGCACGCTGGCAAGACCCAGATTGATTTGGTCTCGGATGATTCGTTGTTGGGCAACATTCTTCATGCCCATCGCAATAGCGGTATCAATGTTGTTGACAATGGCTGTCACCATATCCACATTCAGGTCTTCACTGCTCTTACCAACAGCTTTAAACTGTCCAGCCGTATGCAGACCACCGAACACTTTCGGATGAATAAGGTTGCCATTTTTGTCTTCGCGGTAGAACGGGATGTAATCAGACTGTTTCATCCAGAGCTGTGCGCCTGCGTCATCAATGACCCCGGTATCTTTCAGATACTTAACGATGTTGGAGTTATACGCCTGCCACATGTCATACCATTCTCTAACAACTGGCTGACCGGTCGCCGGATTACGGTATTTCTGAATCTCTGCTTCCAGAGCTTGTAGCTCGCCCGGAGCAATCGGAGTCAGCTTTCCTTCATTGTTTAAACGCTCACCTCGGATAGCCATTGCGTAGCGATGGGCAAGGCGCTCAAGGTTTCCGTGTTCTTTACTGTGCAAGGGAGCCATTATTTCCAGCAATCCACGCTCAATATTTTTGCCTTTGTAAACAAACGGCACGACCTTAAAGCCACCGTTCTGATACACCGGAATGCCTCCGGTAATAACCGCCTGAGTAATTGCGCGGGCATGGTCTGTCATCTGATAAAGAGCAAGGGAACTCGTGTCAGCCATCATTTTGGCAAGCTCAGGATTTTCCCTGTACTGACGCTCAAGCCTTGCACCACGGAAAACAAGACCTTGACGGATATTGTCCCAAAAGTCTTTGGACGAAGGCATCTGAAGAATTTTGATAAAAGTTTGACCCATCGTTTCATCAGACGGTTCCGGGGTCTGGTCGATAAGTTTTTGGATGTTTGGAGGATACTGTGGCTCGCTCCCACGGCGCGAGTATCGTTTCTTGTCATCCACGCTTAGTTTGACACCCATTTCAGGGTTTAAAGCGACAAACAAGGCGTCTGGAGATGCGTTTTCTCCGTACAGAGGAACGGATGTTTTAGGGGTCCGCTCCGTATCTTTGTTGGCTTTAGCAACAGCATCGTCCAGCTGTGCCTGAGTGGCGTTTGAC
>Ga0315909_10006316_pt1 | contig 13396 bp, 18 predicted proteins | sample LakEriMetagenome_11_FD_203527 | JGI IMG/M metagenome (GOLD analysis project Ga0315909, IMG submission 203527) | Freshwater fungal communities from buoy surface, Lake Erie, Ohio, United States - Buoy 2 MA125 | ecosystem: Environmental > Aquatic > Freshwater > Lake | place: USA: Lake Erie, Ohio...
ATCATAACTAATATCAATTAATTTTTGGAAGTATTTTTGTGGTGCTTCAAAACGTACTCCAATCTGGACTGATTTAGCTTCGTTAGGTAATTTATAATCATCTGCTAATTTTTGAGCAAAGTCAATACCTGATTTACCTACAGCAAATATTAAAGTATCATATGATATAATATGGTCAGCGTATTCTGGTTTACGATATTCATATTGTATTTCTGAGTTAGTAAAGTCAATGTCTTTTACTTCTGTCTCCCATAAAAACTTTACTCCTTTATCAACTAAATACTTATACCAAGCAACTGCAATTTCATGTAGATAATTTGAACCAATATGCCATACTGGGAATAAACGTAATCCAAAATATGGTTTAATAAAGTCAGGTTCTGCTTGTGGGTCAGAGCAAAATATTTCTTCTGGTTTAGGATGGAAACGTCTAAAGTTACTAATAACTTGATCCATTAACTCCATTGCTTTCTCTTCACCACAGTATTTTGATAATACACCTCCGATTGCTGTATGGTAAGTCAATTTACCATCACTCCATCCACCTGCACCTAACATACCTGTCATTACTTCTTCAGGTAAGCGGTTATGTGGGTCATTACCTTTGTCTATGATTGTGATTAAGTTACCAGGGTAACCATTGTCAACTAATTTGGTAGCTGCGTTTATACCTGCTACTCCTGCGCCTATAATTACTATTCTTTTATCCATTCAGGTTTATTATTTAATTTTTTCCAATCTAATTGTTTAACTTTTACTTTATCATTAATATAAAAATTCTTATATGCTTCCACAGTATTTTCTTTCCTAAATTCTTCAGGCATACATTGTGGTGGTTCTGCAAATCCGTTGTCTGGTAGGTTAGGTTCGTTTTGTTCTAACCAATGTAATACTGCTTTAGTAGCGTGTACTTTACCATAGCGCTTTTCAAATTCATTACAAATTTCTAATCCATGTTTTACAAGCCATCTGTAGTGGTGAATCGATTGTCTTGTCCAAATTGTAGAAGGATGATTTTTATGAGCACGTTTATAAGGTGCTGTTGAATCTGTTTCCCAATGTGCAGTACAACACATTTGGGCACTTTCAATTTGCATTTTACGAATATGATCATCTGCTAATTCTTTAGCAGCAATCACGGGATCGGGATTAATATAAAATATATTCATACTTTAAATATACTAATTTTATTTTAATTTTCCAAATAAAAAGGCTCCAATCTTGCGATTGGAGCCACAGCTTCCACAGTTGTTAGTTTTTAAGTTTAAGCGACAGGCTATGAATCTGTCTATACGTTAATTTATACACTTTTTGTTTTGAATATCTTCTAGACTTGTAATTTTAGTTTCGGGATAAAATTTATAATAAGATATACCTCCTAAAGTTTGAGGAGTAGGATCTACTTTTTCTTTAGTTCTTAGCATTAAAAATTCAGGGTGTGCTGATGATACATAAAGAGAAGCATTGTCTTTTGAATCTTTTAGTGTTTTAAAGTATTTAGAATCTACATTCTTTAAACAAAATGCTTTTTTAGTTTCTTGTTCAGCTTTAGTAGTTTCTGAGCCAGTTAATGGGAGCACAATCGCCACATAAAACATTAATTTTTTAGTGTCAGGAAGTTGGTTTGCTATGTGTCCAAAATCTATACCTTGTTGAACGTTATCATCTACAAATAACATTTTTTCTCTAGATAAGATTTTTTCCAATTCATACTTAGATTTAAAATATACTCTTATACCAGGCTGTTGACGAGAGCTTTTTATTTCTTTATCATTAGTATTCCAAAGCTTTTTAGCTTCATTTTCTACTCGTTTCAACATTTCTGGGGAGTCTATTAGTTCTTTGTAATTAGGAACTAGCATGTCTTCCCAAGAAGGAAATTTCTTTTTATTGAGTTGGATAACTTCTACGCCAGGGTAAAGATCCTTTGCTACGTTTGCTATAAATTCAGATAACCCTTCAGATGAACCTAAATAATACACCACATCAGGGGCTTCACCAAAATTTCTAGAAACAAATGAACTTAAAGAATTAGAAATAGTTTTTCTTAATTCTTCTTTATCTACATTATTTAGTTTCTTTAAATCATCAGCTGCTGCTTTGATTTCTTTACCATTTCTGTATTTAGGGTTATATTCAAAGGTATAATATACTGTATTTCCTTTACGGTCAATATCACCATTAGTGGTAATTAGCAGATCATTGGGGTTATTTTGAGGGGAAATTTTTAAGATACCCTCAGATTTTCTTACTCCTTCATTAACTAATTCTTTAAATATATCTATTAATTTCATTTTAATTAATTTGGTTCTACAATATTAACATTTTCTTTGGGGACCCAAACTACTAAATTACCATCATGCATGCCACCACGTGCTTGGATGTTTCTTTTTTTTAAAAATTCTATTAACTCATCACGAACATCATGAGTATAGCTCCATCCAAAAACATCAAGATGTATTCCTAAACCTATTCCTTCTACAGTACGTGGTATAACACATAATAATTTTTCAATTTCTTTCCTATCAAATAAAGATTTAGATTGATAATCTTTTAAAAATTCTTTAATAATGGGGTTATCTTTAGAAAAAACATACCCATAAAGTTCATAACCAGTAGGGCGACTATCATCTTTTTTAAAATGAGCAGTAATTTTATTACTTACTGGTTTAAGGGTAATTTCTTTAATGGTAGGAGTAGATTTTATTTCTTCCCACTCAGTTATGCCCCAATTCTGTTCATTTTGATGGTCATTACTAAATTTATCTAATGAATCAACTATAGCTACATCTCCTTCTGGGTCTGGGTAAATATAGACTTTATTTAGTGGGGATGAAAAATTACCTAAAAATTTAATGGTAATGCCGTTATCTATAAATTCTTCAAGAGAGCCTCGTAAAATAAAGCCATATGCCTCATTAAGTACTAGGGTTAGTGCATTTTTAAATCCTAAAGAGTTTTTAGAAATATCTTTTTGATCAATGATTGCAGGAAAAGGTTCTAATTTGTATAATTCAACAGATTCTCCTGTAGGATTAACACCCATAAAGACTTTAGGGGTTCCAAATGTTGTAAGGGTAATTTCTTTAAGTAAATTAGTGAGTTTAATCATGACTATAAATATTAAAAAAGGCTTGATTACTCAAGCCTAATTTATAAAATTTTATTAATTAAGATTACTTAATAATACCAGCAATCTTTTGCATACGAATAAAAGACTCATTCAATGGCTCTTCACCCATATCCATTTCGGCTGTTACATCTGCTTCTTCAACAGGTGCTTCTTCATCTGTTTTAGTATCAGTAGTTACTTCTTTTTTCTTACCTTTATTAGCCATTTTTTCTTTTTGCTTTTCAAATTTAGCTTTGGCTTTTTTCAACTCATTAATTTCCTTTTCCATTATTTTAACTTTAGTTTCATCAAGCATATCTGCTGCTTCTTCTAAGTTTCTGAGGTTGTTGAGTTTGGTTTCACGCATTTGGATTGCTTCTTCACATTTGTTGATACGAGCATCCATGGCAGCTTCATTAGCTGCATTATCAATTTCTTTAATGTATTCTTGAATTGATTCTTTTATAAGGGAACGTAATTTTTCTACTTGCATTTTATTTAAGTTTTTGTTTGTTTATAAATATATGTGTTTTATTCTACATTATAATTGTTCTTACCAATCTTTAAGTTGGTGATTGTAGCTAAACTAACCATGCGGTATCCATTGCCTGTTTCTTTTTGGGCAATTGGGTCCCACACAGGTACTAATCCTTTAGATTCAGCATCATATGCTAAAGTACCGCCTTTTAAATATACTTTTACACCCAAACGAGCATTCATAACTCGTGTAGTACCATCTTTTTTAGTGAAGGTAACAGTAAAGAATTTACCCTTAGTACTTTTAATTAAATTTTTAGCTTCTTCTTTAGTAATAGTACCAGAAGGAGTTCCAGGTGTTTCTGCTGGTTCTTGAGGGGCATCGGGATTAAACTCTTCAGGAGTGTCCGGGGCTTCTACTAATGATAGTAGACTTGGTTTAGGAAATGTCTGTGTTTTCATCTTTGTTGCTTGTGTATTTTTCATATACTCGTTCGGAAATAGTATGGTATTTACCACAACTCTTACATTGCAGTTGTACTCTATGGTTTCCTAAAGCAGTTAATCTACGTTTAGAAAAAGCCATATCATCAGAACCACATTCAGGACATGAATATTTTTCTTCACCATTTAATACTCCAAAATGTGTTTTGTGTGGGAAATAAGAAGACATTTTGTTATATATTTTTTCAAGTAACTCAACGTCACCCTTACAATATGTAACCATATCTTCTAAAGCTTGTTTATCTTTGTTTAAAACAATGTCCTTCCATAAGTTAAAACTGGTGTGGATTTTTTCTCCTAAGCCTAAAAATTTACCAATATAATCAAGTTTATTACTATTGAATTTAAACTTAGAACGGGCTTGTTTTAAAGTATCAATTGTAACGTAATTTGGGAACATGGGGATACCATGATACAAGCAACGGGTCTTAACCCATGCTAAATCATACTTATCACCATTATGTCCTACTAATTCGTCTGCTTCATTTGCAATTTGAACAAATTGCTCTAACATTTTTTTATCGTCTTGGTTTGCATCCCAAGTTAAAGAATAAATTTTCTCATCATCAGCCCACTTGTAACAAATACAAATGATGGCTCTTTCTTTAATGATGTTATCATGACTGATGTTTTGTTTGTAACCAGCAGTCCAAAACAGGCCTATGTTAGGGCTGGTTTCAATGTCAAAAAATAGTCTTTTAATTTTGTTCATAACAAAAATGGTATTTGTGTGATATCAACGGAATAAACATACTAAACAGATTGTGGGAAGCCAAGTCTTACTCGGCTTCTTGGATGTCTTCGGCTAATTCACCAATATCGTCGTTTCTGTCAAGGTAAAAAGTATCCTCATCTGTGCCGTTAGACAAAGTAAGTTCAATGTCGTTGCCAAATGCTTTTTTAGATACTATAGTAACTGTTTCTCCTGTTTTAAATTTACCCATATCCCCTGAAAGGGTAAATTGGTCTTTTTCTTTAAATGATGAAGCTGCAGCCATTTCATTCATAACATTATTAAATTCTTCTTTAATAAGTTGTTGTAATTTAGATTTTTTCATTGTACTTTTGCTTTTTCTACATCCGTTTTACGTTCAAAACCTTTTACTCCTTTTACTTGTCGAATTTTATCCATAATGTCTTTTAAATTATCTTCTGTAAAGCCAGTTTCTTTAAACGGATCAGGATCAATTTTTACAGTAATTAAGGAATAATAATTTGGATTTTTAATAGGGGATATATCTGATTGTAGTGTATAGTCTTTAGAGGACACTATTGTAATACCTTCAATGGCTCTAATATCAGAGAGTATATCTTTTTGAGGGCGACCAGATTGTTCTGTGTCTGTATTAGTTTTAAGAAGGCCATCCAAAACATATAAGTTAGATTCTTCTTTTAAGACATGTTGAATCTCTTCTTTAATAATTTGTATAAGGCGAGATCTTTTCATTATTTATAAATTTTCAACACTAATTTGTTGTTACCTTTAACTAAACGGTGCCATTCACCCTTCGGTATAAATATTGATTCATTCAGCGAAGTCGGAAGTTGGTTTTCTAATTGTATTTTCCAATCAGTTTTACCTACGATTTCCACGATACGATCTTCTCTATCACGATGCCACTTTAATTCAATAGGATCTATATTTTCATTAAATTCACGAATGATATAGTCTTTAGTTACCTTAAGATCACGATATGGCCTTTCGGATTCATATAATTCCATATCATCTTCATCTTCTTCAGCCATCGGCTCCATGTGGCTTTCAGCCCATTGTTGTTGAGCAGCAGTTACTCTGTTGTTGATTAAGTTTTCAATAAATGCAACAAACACAGCAGCATCATCTTCTCTATACAGATTAGTTAAAAATACTTCAAAAGCAACTTTATTAAATACTCTAGCGTTGTTGTATAAATCTTCTAAAGCTTCTTGAATGTGAGTACCAATAGCAAAATCTTCTGGTTCATATTCTAATTTGTCAGCGGCAGCTGCAGTAGCAATATTTGTTTCTTTGTCTTTAGTAAAACCTTGCAATGATGCTATTTCGTATAAACCTTTAATAATTTCATGAATCAAGAATGGGAAAATTAAGCCAGTAGCTCTAATTTTTACTTTACCATCATCATCAAATTCGGCTTCGGATTCTCCACCTTTCTGTTCACCTCCACCACCACCATTTCCTCCAGCAAGCATAGCCATAAACATAGCTAAAGCTTGTTCATCATGGAAAACACCAAATACTTTCTTTAATGTCTCACCATATTTGTCTACTGAGCCGTCTATATCTGCTAGTGTTTCATTATAGCTGTCTAGGAGGTTATCTGGTACTTCATTTAAAAATTCAATAAAGGGTTTATCTAAAGCACCACGAATTGAAGCACCTTGAGTAATAGCATTAATAAGACGGCGTTTAGCAACTTCGTCATTCATAATGTCTACTTGGGGTACTTGAGGTTGGGGCGGCATTTGAGGCTCAGGCTCTCCAGGTTCCATAGGTGGAAGTTGGGCTGCTCCTAAAGTAGCTTCAATTTCAATTCCAAACTCATCAATAACAGGATACATTTTTTTAACCATCCTTACTGCTAATTGCTCCAATTGTTCTTTATATGGAGCTTCATCTTGCATAAGTTGATTTATCAACACAGCAGAACGTTGCATGATTCGCATTAAGTTATCATTACCAAGCATTCTTTCTCTTGCTTGGGCGCTTTTACCTTTTAGGTTTTGGATAGTTTCCGGGTCACGGAATATATCCTTATATTGAATTTCGTTCATGGATTATTTACCTTTTAATGATTTATATTTTTTTACAATATCAGCTATTCCTTTAGATACAGCCTCATTAGTTTCTTCTTTGTCTTTACCTTTACCCTTAGCTTTTGGCTTTGTTTTTGGAGCTTCTTTAGGTGGTTGAAAAGGATTAGGACGACCAGTACCTGGTTTAGTAGTTGGTTTTACAGGTGCAGGTGCAGTTTCTGCTTCGCTTAATACCTTAGCAATTTCTTCCTTAATTATTTTTTTAAGATCGTTGATTTTCATATTTATTTTTATTTAAATGTTTGCGTAATATTTCTTTTGTTTCTTCTAACATATGTGGATTTTCAGCTAAAAACATATTAATAGCTATTCCTTTTTCTGATTCAGCCAAGTTTTGGGCTTGTAAGGTAGCTAAAAGGTTATCAGGAGATCCTATAGGTGTAAAGGTATTGGGGGTTAATAATAAGTGGACATTGCCTGGTTGCAATACTACTGAAGCAATGTATGTTCCATTTTGGAGTTGTATAATGTATATTTTATTATTCCCAGATTCTATTATTTGTCTAACTCTACCTCTGCCTCTTAGTATATTGTCACGACGGCCTGCTCCTCTGTCTCCATATACCCTAGCTGTAATAGTAGCATCAGCAAATCTATTTTTAATAGTATTAGACAATTGATTCCAAGTATTTAATAACCCAGCTGGTTCTAATCCATTGGTAACACTTGTAAAATCTCCAGCAGCCGGAGCAGCAGCTTGTTGGGCTCTTGGTTGACCACCACCAGCTGGTCTTCCTCTTCTTCGCGGTGCTTCAAGAGGAGCGGCAACTCGTTCTCCAGCACCCAAATCAGCAGGTGCTGGTGCTGCTGGTACTTCTGGTTCAACAACGGGTTCAGCTTCTGGTTCAGCAACCGGAGCAGCATTTCTTACTAATCGTGCGGCAGCAGCAGGTGAAACAACTGCTCTAATGAGGCTACGGCGTTTTCCTACTACTCTACTATCTCTAAGATTTTGAACATTAATAAGGAATATTTTTTCTTCTCCACCTTCTGTATCAATTACTGCACGATAGCGGTTGTTTGGGTTTACTGGGGGGTTAGCTCTGATAGATGCTTTTTTTATATCTTCTCCATAATAAGAACTATTATCTAAAAGAGCATATAGACTGTCATCACCATAAGACATATTTTGGCTACGCAAATATTCAAAATATGATTCCCAATACTTGGAAGCATCCTCAGAATTCATACTATTAGCTCCATCATATTTCCACCAATATTCATCTCCTCTAGAACTTCCATAAGAATGACGTAATCTAAAATCAGCTGTTGGCAATGCAGCCGGGAGGGTAAATATAGAGTATCTAGCAGTAGGTGCTGTTAATACAACATATGGGACACTTTCTCCAAAATTAGAAATTCTAGAGTTATATGAAGTTGAGTTTATTATACTTAAACAAGCATCTTTATCTATAGTATTAGGAATATTTGTTTGATCAAATACATAAGATAAAAGTCTGGTTTGGAATGAAGTATTTGTAGTTTCATCTGATAGTGCTTGTTGAACTTCTTCACTATTAAATGGTATTGAAGTTACAGTACCATTTTCTATTTTATAAGAAACAAATGAATTTGAATCTAATAAGATTTGTTTACCATCAACTTCTCTAATAATAATTCCTGAGTCAGGGTTAGTTCTAGCTTGTTCTATGACTTGATTTAGTCTAGATTTATCTATCATATTAGCAGAAACTAACTGTATTAGAATTTTAAAAGGAAGCTGATCTAGCTGTTCATAGTCACGTAAATATTTAGCGTTTTCTTTAGTAAGTTTAACACTAGGGTAATTTGCATTTTCTTCGTGAAGTGCCATAGTTAAAGTTTGACCTATGGTTAAAAGTACTATAGTTTTTTTATCTGAAGTTACGTATATTCTTTCATCTGGAGAAAGGTCCCATTTGTTTTTATATACGAGTAACTTTTTAACATTAAATGAAAATGTTTGTTGAGATAAATAACTAGTAGATGCCTTACCGCGTAAATTTGCAATTACAGAAGCTTGAGCCTCTGATGGGAGCTCAGGTAAACTTTGAAGTAATTCATCGATTGATACTATTCCTGGGTTTTGAGCAACATATACTGCTATATCAGGAAATTTAGAAAGGTATTTGTCTATAAAACGTTCATTACTTATATCACTAAAAAGTCTTTGTCCTTTTCTAACTGTAAAGTATGATTTTTTGTCTGGGAAGAGAAGAGAAGCCCACTCCATGTAAGGCATGGGCTGATTTTTGTATTGTTGGGTAAATACTTCTTCAGGGGAAAGAGGAATATATTTTAATATACCTCTAATGTTAGGAATATCTCTTAACCAGGGAATTTCAGCCAATAGTGCATCAAAACCCATTGGTTCAGACTCATTGGGTCTATTTTCTCTGTTAGTCCAAACGTATTTTTTATTTTCTTGAGGGACATTTCTAACTTGTATAGCTACAAAACTTAAAGGATAGTTAGTAGCATCTAAATTAGTATTTCTTGCTAAATAAAATGTAGGAAAACCTCTTTCTTTACTGTATCTATAGTGGGGAAAAGAAGATCTAGTAATACACCATGAAAGACTAGGTGAGCGATGGCGTGTGCAAAGTTCTTCTTTACTACCATTGTAAATTACAATGGTATTATCCTCATTATTATAAACAGTATCTGGGGTAATTTCAGCTTCAGGGATTTCAGCCCCAGGAGAAGCAGTAGCTATAGTTTCTAGGTCAGCCAAAGAATATTGGAATAAGTCTTTATTTTTAAGATTAGGTTTATTTCTTAAAACTCTATCAAAGTAATCTATATATGCATTTAGTTTTTCATCAGATATATCCTTATTTTTTGCATCGGCTTCTGCTTTAAACTTATCAAAAAGTTGTTTTTTAACAGCAGGGGCATAAGCTTCACTTAATACTCTATCCCAATTGTTAATAACGTGTAATATGAATTTATATATTGGCTTCACTAACTATAATGTTTTAATTATAAATATTTAATCTCACCAGTATCCACTAAAAGTGGTTTTGAACCCTAACAGTTTAGCATAACGAGGTAACCTGCAACTCCAATATGAAGCTTTGGTTCTATCTTTCTTTTGAGCACATTTGTGACGAGCAGCAAATGCTTTTCTAGCTTTAGGATTATTTAATTTAGCAGACATACCTGCTTGACCAAATGATACTTTTTTAACCTTACCCGTTTTAGGGTTTTTAACGTACACATAAAACTTTTTAGAACCACCACGTTTTGGTTTACCAATTGGGGGTTGTTTCTTTTCTTCTTCTAATTCAGCTTCAGTTAATGTTTCAACTTCTACCATTGGATAATCAAGTGGAACCATTTTATCTTCGTATATCCCAAAACGACCTAAATCTGTGGTTTCAAATAACATTTTATCTTCACCTTGCAGTTCAATAACTCCATTTTTCCATAATAAGCGAGTTTCATGTATTAAATTTACATGAGCCTCAGATCCTGGGCGGAATGTGTTATCATGGATAGGTAATTGATTAATCAAGTGATGACGCATGTGTTCTGATATAGGCATAGCGTATTGCTTATACTCATTTAAAATAGGAGTCTCAGTGCAATTATCACAACCACAATCACATTTTTTCTTCTTAGGTTGTTCTGTTAATACTTTTTTAATTAATTCTGTAATACGTTGCTTCATAATTATTAAATGTTTTTATTCAGGAGCTTCTTCTTCACCTTCAGGGGCTGGGGGTTCAGGAGCTGGTGCTTCTGGGGCTGTTTCGTCTGGTGGGGTTTCTCCTGAGGATGGTATGAGTCCTCCTTCTTCTTTTTCAGGTTCGGCTTTACTACCATACATTAATATACGAGCAACAGATTCAATTGCTCTTTGTTCTTCATTAATGTTACGCAAGTAATATTTTTTACCCTCTATTTGAGCAATCCAAGAACGTTCAGTATAAATTAAATAAAAGAACTGTTGGTTAGTTAGAATAATTTTAAATGTAGTAGGGCGAGGAGCTACCCATTGTATATCAGAAATAAAAAGTTCGTATTGGTCTGTAAGGAATGAGGTAACAGTATTCCTCAAAGTAGGGAATTTAGACAAAAGTGGAAAAGCACCTACGTCTAAATCTGCATCTTGGGGAGTAAGGTCTAATACATCCTCCCTGGTTTTACCTGCATATACTCGTTGGGCTATGCTTTGAATTTTATCTATTAACTCTTTTCTAGTAGCCATTTTTTATTTGTCTAAATAATATACTTCTTCGTCCATTTGATGAGGTTGAGTTGGCACATCTTGAGTAGCCAAATATTGAGATACTGATTCTAAGTAGTCGTTAGCTTTAGTTAATTTGCTCTGTACCCAAGCTTCTAGTTGGGTATTTTCATCTAACATATTAAATAACTCTGTAGCGTTTTTGATTAAATTATAAAGCTCAGATTTAGCCATTTCACCTTCGTAGTCCATTTCGGTACCACATCCTTCACACATATCATCTTCTTTAACTGGTTTTTTGGAGCGTAATAGTTTAAAGTCTTCACCACTTATTTTACCATCATTGTTAGCGTCAATTTCTTCTTGACCCTTAGTTAATTTTTTCTTAATGATTTCTTTTAGTCGTTCGTTGTTCATAGTTTTAACTTGCTTTTTAGCTATGTTTATTGCAGCACCTCTCATTACTCGCTCAGCCTCTCCTTGGTAGTTTTTAATAAACTTTTTTCTATTTTTCTTCATAGCCTGGTAGACTTGTTCTGCTCGGTCTAATACAGGGGTAGATAATTCAGGTGCTTGTGGTGTTGCAGGTTGTTCTTGGTGTGTCATACTAATTAAATTTAATAAGAATAAGGGGCTTTACCCCCTTATAACTTATTACTAATTTTCAATTACTTTGCTTTGTCTTCAGTAACCGAAGCTTTACGGTACTCTGAGATCAACTTTTTGAATTCGCCTAATGATTTGCGAGCTCTACCATGAGCAGCCTTAGCAGACTTACCATGTTCAGTTGAAAACTCATCCCATAAACCTTGCATTTGTTCAAATAACTCTTGAGTGTTCATAGATTTTATTTTTTAATTAATATATATACTACATTTGCCCGTTATCTCCCGGAATTTGGGTTTTCAGGAAGAATAGGGCAGTGTTTCCAATTTGTCTTACCAATTTTTCTTTGGTTTCACTATCAGGCATTTTTTTAGCTGCATCAAGTGCCATTTGTAAGCCTTGGCCTACTTGTTTTTCGGTTGAATCTCCACCACTTAAATCCATTTCAGGAGCAGCAGGAGCAGCAGGTACATCAGTAGCTACAGGTTCATCCATTGGGATATCTAAATCCAACTCAGTTTCTTCAGCAGGTTCCTCATCTTTTTTAAGTTTTTTCTCAAAAAGAGAAAGTTCCTCTTTAACAAGTTGAGATATTAAGTTGCGTAGTTTTTTTTCCATTTATAATAATTTGTTATAAATATTAGCGTTTTTTAGGGACACAATTAGGTACTTGCCTTCCATCTTTTTCTTTCATTCCAATCTGCTCATATCCTTTCCAGCATGGTTTGCCTTCTTTAAGTTTAGCCATCACCATTTCTTTAACGGCCTGTTTGAAAGTATTTTTAGCATTTGGATCGGGTTTAGGTTCACCCATTTCTTCATCTTCTTTTTTAAAACGAGCTAATAAATCAGCAAATTTACCTTTAAGTGGTTCTTCTTCGTTTAATGGAGTATCACCCCACTCACCACCCACATTATTATTCCTTTCTGTGTAAAGAAAATCCATATATTCTTCAATATCTGAAGGGGTAAATCCGCCGCGTTTTTCTAAAACACCACGTAATACAAAATCTAGTTTTTCACTTTCATCTGTGTTAGCAGGAACTTTAACAAATTCCTTTCGAATGTATTCTACTTTAGGATTATCTTTAATAAATGTTCCTATTTTAGATAGAGTATTAGGACCTAATTCTTTAACTAGTTTGTATTTGTATGCCATTATTTTAAATATGAGAGTTTATATATGGTTGATTTAACCAATTCAGTTATAGTGTCAATCTGATTTTGTAAATAACTATCTTCTGTCATTTCATAGGCCTGGTAGGCGGCTTCACATAGGGTTTCAAGATAAGCTATAACTTGCTCTTTACTTTGATATTGTTTTAAATTAAAATTAGTATAGTCCATTATAATACCATTTTTACCTTGGTATGACTCTACTAAACCATCTATCAAATCAATAATACCTTCATAATACTTTTGGAGAGCTTTATGCTCAGCGTATGAAGGTGTTTGTAGATGAAAAATGTGAGTTTGTGTTCTTGAGTGGAACAAATATGAAATAAATTTAGAAAACTCCATTATGATGATTTTTTATTTGTTAAATAATTAGCCATTAGGTTACCAATGGCACCTATTTTCTGACGTATAAATATCCATTCATTTGGAGTAAATTTATGCTTTTTACCAATATAGTGAATCCCCATAATTCCGATTATTCTATTATCTAAACCTTTAATAGCAAATAGATAGACTGATTTACATCCTGGGCC
>Ga0315909_10006317_pt1 | contig 13396 bp, 31 predicted proteins | sample LakEriMetagenome_11_FD_203527 | JGI IMG/M metagenome (GOLD analysis project Ga0315909, IMG submission 203527) | Freshwater fungal communities from buoy surface, Lake Erie, Ohio, United States - Buoy 2 MA125 | ecosystem: Environmental > Aquatic > Freshwater > Lake | place: USA: Lake Erie, Ohio...
GGGCTAGTGATCACAATGACTGTGCCGTCATCTACATCGGTGATGCAGAGCTGGGCGTACTCGGTGTTAAACGTCACGACACCGCACAGGCCAAGCTCGTTGAAGATGGTCTGAACGTGGGGGATGAAGTCACCCAGCTCAAAGTATGAATAGCCGGCAAACTTGTTCTGGCCAGACTTCTTCATGTCTACCGACAGAAGCTTGACCCTCGCTTGCATAAGTTTCTTATGGACTGACATTTGTTTCCTTTGTTGATAAATACTCTTGGTACTGGTTGCAGAAGCGGTTGACTGAGCAGAAGGTAGCGCATCGCGTCCTTTCACCCAGTCTGACTTCTATCTCGTACTCTTTTCCATACTCGGCCACCTTGGCTCGAGCTTCCTCATCGGTATTGCAAACATTACGTGCTTTGACATTACCAATCTTTTTTACTGCGTATGTTGTAGGCTTCTCCCACATCTGGTCGGGCGTACAAAACGGCAGTTCATCTCCTGTCTCCAAGTCAAATAAAGCATTGGAGTGTTCTTTGATTCGTTCCTGAATGAAGGCTTCGCGGTCTTCCATCGGCCAGAGCTGGACGGGGATAACCTTGATGGGTGCATCGGGATAGGCTGGCTTGAGAGCTGCGTCACGCCTTGACCAGTCCCTGATGATAGCCACGATCTCTAGCTTGGAAACCTTGGTGCCCTTAACTTTTTCCACTAGCCAAGCGTAGATGTTGAGCTGATACTCCCAGTCAATCTTCTCATTCATGACAGACCAAGCGCCTGTAGTCTTGTAATCGTTGATTGTCAGAGTGCCGTCTTCGTTGACGATCTGTAAGTCGATAGCTCCAGAGATAGACCAGCCGTCTAATTTTGCGTGTAGGCGTTCTTCAATCAAGTGGTTCTCATCCTTGCCATGCTCAAGGACGCCATGGATGGCCGTGCCAAAGATAGACCAGACCATCTCTGTAACGTCAGTCTCAATCTTGTCTTCGTGTAGCTTGCGTAGCTGGACAATGCGTGGTGAGTTGATCAGCTCGGTGGCTGAGATGTTGGCCTTACCCTTGGAGTAGGTGGGCCGCTTCATGATGTTCACGAAGGTCTGCGGTAAGTTGTATTTGTTTGTGATGATCATGGCTGGCTCCTGTCTGCAATTTGCTGAAGCTCACGTTTTTCAATCGTTAGCATTCCGGCCAGCTTTGAGATCTTTGCTTGGGCATCCGCATTTCTCTTGCGGCCCTCGTCTGTCAGTAGCTCGGTCTTGGTAAAGCTCACGCCCATGGCCATGCGCTTCATCTCTCGGCCAATGGCTTTCACCCCTACATCAACGGCGTGTTGGGTTTGGGATTCGGGCTCGATAATGATGTAGTTGCCGGCGTGATCGCTGACCATCAACATACAGTGAGCTGTAAGCAGAATGTCTTTGATCTCGGTAATGCAGCGCAGCACTTCAAGGTCGTACCGGCGTACATCGTTAATGTCTGTAGGCTTGGGTACTTCGCATAACTCAGAAATGTAGCTGCGTTTGAGTACGCTGCCATATGTCAGGCCGCTATCCAGCAGGGTTCTGACCGCTTGCTTCCAAGCTGGGAATAGTTTTGGGTTCTCGTCACTCATGCGAACTCCACATTGAAACGTCCAAAACGTGGGCGGTAGTCACCCAGACCGATCAAGGCGCCAGCATCAACCAAAGCCTTTTTAACTTCGTTAATGTTGACTACGTCTTCGTTGACCATCACAGTTGCAGAGAGTGACCAGCTGCGGAAAATGGGGCGGTATCGCATTATCTTGGCCATGCCAACCTTAACGCCACGGGCATCCACATTCTTTGGGTTTTCCCAGAGTTTCTCTGGCGTCATGTTCTTGAGGCCATCAATTGGCAGCTCATCTTCCAATACTTGAACGCCTTGCTTAAACTTAACGCCAAGTTTTTGGAGCTTGGCCGCCGCAATCAAGCATGAGTCAAGGTTCTGAGCTGGGATAAAGAAACCAGTGTCTTCATTCCAGTAACAGCCTCCAATAAACTCGCTCTTGGCAATGGCGATGTGGTCATCGTCTGTTTTCTTGCGTTTGCCAGTCAGCTCTTTATGGGCCTTTGCCATTGGGTCTAGCGGGTTTGCAAAACGATCAGAGTGCATGAGTAAAGCAGCTGACCCCGTGATTTTTACAGGTATAGATTTCATTTTTAGTTCCTTTGTTGTTTGATGCACAGTTTGCATCGACCATGAGACTGTTACCAATCCCATAGCCGCTACATTAGCCCTTGCCAGACCCCGCCTCTCCTCGCCGTGTCGAGCCTTTCCCGACCGTGCCTAACCTGACCCGTCCATGCTGCTCCTTGCAGTGCCAAAGCTAGCCCTAATAACACTCGAAGTGGTACTGTTGCCAATACCCTATCGACTGTTTCCAGTTCCATGCCCGACCCGTCCTTACCTTTCTACGCCGTGCCACACCGGGCCCAACCGCCCATGCCAAACACTCGAAGGAACACTCGTAAGAATGTTCAATCGGCTGTTGTCAGCCCTTGCCCCTCCCCGCCTGTCCAAGGCTGGCCCAGCCTTTGCTGGCCGTGCCCGACCGAACCACGTTGTATAAATTCAATGGATCAGTTACAATCGGCAACACATTGTACCCACATACTTTCATGTCTTGCAATACCTTTTGAAAGAAATTTATGATAAAGATTGGAATAGACCCCGGACTGTCTGGCGCCATAGTTTTTATGCGTGATGGATCTCCTATTGAGTGGCATAAGATGCCAACAATGAAGATTGGTGCTGCTAACAGGGTAAATGCGGCAGCGCTGGCCACAATCATTAAGATGCATTTGTACAAGGATGAAAAAATCCAAGCGTATGTTGAGCTGGTGAGCAGTATGCCCGGCCAAGGTGTTGCCTCGATGTTCTCATTTGGTCACTCAGCCGGCGTGATCCAAGGTGTGCTGGGTGCGTTTGAAATCCCTGTAACTATGGTAACGCCTCAGTCGTGGAAGAAAAAAGCGGGGTTAATCAATATGGCCAAAGATTCTGCACGGACATTAGCCATCCAGAAGTGGCCAAGCTGGCGCTCATTAGACTGGAAGGGTGCCGGCCAAGCGTATGCAGATGCAGCATTCATTGCACTTTATGGAGATTGATGTAGAATAAATTCCGGTGACTGCAGTTGCCACTCCTTTGTTGAGGTTTACTTTAATCCCCGAACTAAACACTCGGGGGTTTTTTTCATATTAGCAGTGATAATATGGAAAACTTTTTTTTCGTAGGGTATTGCACAACGCAAATATCTTTGATATAAACGGGTTGTTGTCGTCGTGGGCAATACTTGAAAGCCATTTACATCTGCCTCGCCCCGTTAAGGGGTACCACGACGGGGCAGTTGTAAGTGGCTTTTTTGTTTCGGAACTAGGATTGTGTAACGGGTTAGCGCCGTTGCTTCCTAAAATATGCGGACGAAACGCTAAAAAACACTGCTTCATGTGAGCAGTCCTAGTTCCACCCCACTACGCAGCCGTCAGAGCGCGTTAGCTAATGGCCTGTATGGGCTGAACTCAAGAAACACAGAACCTCGGCGTGACCCGCGCCTCCTAGTAGAGCAATCGAACGGAATAAACAAGGATGTCGTAAAGACACATACCCTAGTACGCTGGGAGTTGATCGTTAAGGATGGTGCAAACTGACCTTATCGGGATCTCAGGGGAGGGCGGCTTGGCTGGCCGGTAGCTCACTTAACAACTGGGCAAAGCTCCTTGATAATGAGTCGTTGGTCCTTCTGTCCGCCTGTCTGGGGGAGGGAGGGTCAACGGGTAAGAGGGCTTTTCGGTTGTAACATAACAGTTGACACATGAACAATTCATGAGTTATATTCTTAACACAGGAGGTAATATGGAAAATGATACAACAAAGCGCTTCCCACGCACTATGGAAGAAGCGTTTAACTGCAACAGTGACCCCATCAGTGGGCCATATGGTAAAGAGCCAGTCTGGCCAACGTATGCGATCTTCTTCATTGTGATCGTAGCCGGAATCATTTTATTTTGGAGCAAATCATGAAAGCATTTCCCACCCACTCTATCAGTGTTAGTGATGAAGCCAGAGTCACGGCCATAGGCGGTGAAGGCGGTATGGAGCTCAGAGATTACTTTGCTGCTCAAGTCATGCAAACAATGGAATGGTATTTCTACGCCGAAGTAGAGCTCAATGAGTTGCAATTGAAGAGCGAGGCAAAACGTTGCTACAGGATTGCAGACGCCATGATGGAAGCGAGGGAGGCATGATTGAGGGCTTTGACCACGTTGGGACTGACCATGTGTGCAATGTCTGCCAGTGTGACTTCACAGATGACGAAGGCGGAGTGCAGGGATACCTTGGCATCCTGCCAGTGGCCTTCTGTCCTACCTGCTTTGCCGGCCTGTGTGACATGGTAGAGCAGCTCAATGACCGCGAGTGGGAAGGTCTGACGGAAGAAGATAAGAACGAAATCTTGTTAAATGCGATTCGGCACGAATGGAATGACCGCGTAATAGTGGAGCAAATTGAAGCCAAGCTAAAGGAGAAAAACTTTGAAAATGAGGACTAACCGCAAGCGTGTGCTGGCCAAGCTGGCGCACAACAATCAATACCACTGGTACGTCACACCATTCAGAATCAAAGCTGAGATGGCGTCAAAGATAAATAAAAGAATCCGCGAGATTGTAGATGCGGCATTTCCAGAGTTAAAAGGATTTAGTGAAGGAGGTATGAGGTGAATGGGTTTGCAAAACAACAGCTATCAATCGGAAGTAAGCAGCCGGTACATCAACACAAGGAGTGCAACAACTGCAATGAAATGAAACCACCAGAAGGTGGCATCCAACTTAACCACGCCAAATGGCACTGCGCCTCCTGCTGGGCAGGTCGTGCATCAAGAAGATCAACAAAGGTAAAACAATGACTGAAAGAATCAAACTAGAAAAGATCCGCCTTGATGGCGGTACACAACCACGCAAAGAGATTGACGAGCCCTTGGTTCAACACTACACAGAGATACTGCTCGAAGGCAAAGACAAGTTCCCGCCTATTGATTTATGGTTTGATGGCAAGTCTTACTGGCCTAGTGATGGGTTCCACAGATACCACGCACACAAGCGCGCAGGGTTCAAAGACATTGAGGCAAATGTTAATAAAGGCACAAAGCGCGATGCTTTCTTGGCTTGTCTCCTTGCAAATGGCAAGCACGGCAAACAACGCACCCCAGATGAGCGCCGTTGGGTTGTGCAGTTGGCGCTTGAAGATATTGAGTTGGGCGAGAAGAGCGATCATGAGATTGCCGCCCACTGTGATGTGTCTGCGATGACAGTTGGTCGTGTTCGTAAGGCCTTGGGTCTTGAGAAAAACGTGCGAATCAGCAAGAAAGGCCAGAAGATAGACGTCACTAAGATTGGTACAAAGAAAAAAGAAGTGCCATTCTGGCCTGCTGCTCCTGAGTACACAGAGGCAGACAAGATGGAAGAGATGGCCAAAGAGCACACCATCATTGCTGAAGAGAACGCAAAGCTCAAAGACCAGTTGGCGATTAAGTCGTTGCCTGTATCACAAACAGCGAAGAAAGAGATCGAGGAAACGATTGAGTCGCTACGCACACAAGTCAAAGATCTTGAGTTCCAACTTAGGACGATGACCCAATCACGCAATGAGTTCCAGAGCAAGAACGCTGAGATGATCAAGCAGATGGCCTACTGGAAGAAGCGCGCTGAGAAGGCAGAGAAAACTAAATAAACCCGAAGCTGGGCGTATCCCAGCAGGAGAATTACATGCTCAAATTAAGACCGCATCAAGCGGAAGTCGTGGAGAAGCTCGCCCAAGGCTTTAAGGATGGCCACATGAGCCAGCTACTCTACGCCCCTACGGGGTTTGGTAAGACGGAGGTTGCAATGGCCGTCATGCTTGAGGAGGCCAAGCAACTTAAGAATGTTGCCATGGTGTTAGACAGGATTGTGTTGGTCAACCAGACCAGTACGCGCCTTGGCAACTACGGCATCAACCATGGCGTCATGCAGGCTGATCATTGGCGTTATCGGCCTTATGAAAAGATTCAGGTCTGCAGCGCACAGACTTTGGAGAGTCGGGATAACTTTCCCGAAGTCTCTATGCTGATCATTGACGAGTGCCATGTGCAACGCAGGCAAATCATTCAGTTCATTAAAGACCGCCCAGAGATGAAAGTAATTGGCCTTACGGCTACTCCTTTCACCAATGGGTTGGGTGACACCTATACCAATGTGGTGGGTGCGAAGCCTACTGGTGAGTTGATTGAGAACAAATGGTTGACCCCGTTGAAGATCTATATTGCCAAAGAGATCGACATGAGTGGTGCGAAGAAGGTGGCTGGTGAGTGGTCGCAAGATGAGACTACCAAGCGCGGTATGCAAATCACTGGCGACATTGTCCAAGAGTGGATCGACAAAACGATGCAAGTGTTTGGTAAGCCGAGGAAGACAGTCGTGTTCTGCTCGGGAGTTGAGCATGGCAGGGACTTGGTTCGGCAGTTCAACGAGGCAGGCTATAACTTTGTTTCAATCAGTTATTTGGAGGATGACGAGTTCAAAGCTCAAACAATTGAGGATTTCTCGCGTCCAGATACGCTAATCAATGGTCTGGTGGCCACAGACATATTGACCAGAGGTTTTGACGTCCCTGATGTGATGATTGGAGTGAGTGCAAGGCCGTTTTCCAAGTCGTTTAGCAGTCATGTACAGCAGATGGGGCGGATCATGCGTCCTTACGATGGTAAGGATTATGGCCTTTGGCTTGACCATTCAGGTAACTACTTGAGATTCCGCAAGGAGTGGGATACCTTGTTCGAGGAAGGTGTAACAGAGTTACACAACGGCACCGAAACTGCGAAGAAAGAGCCTGATGAGAAGGAAAAGAAGGAAGCCAAGTGTCCTGCTTGTGGCGCTTTGTGGGTCTGGTCGGGTCGTGAGTGTGGGGAGTGCGGTTACGAAAAGGAGATGAAACAGATCCTAAACGTGCCGGGTACTCTAACAGAGTTAGAGTTCACCAAGCGCGAGGTTCTGTCGGAGAATCAGAAGTTCTACTCTGAGTTGATCTACTTTGCTCGCATGCGTGGATACAAGGAAGGTTGGGCAGCGCATAAGTACAAGGAAAAGTACGGAACATTCCCCCGTGGGCTGAGTGCAGAGCCAGAGCCTACATCCCAGAAGACCAGTTCGTGGATTCAATCGCGCAACATTGCGTGGGCTAAATCAAGGGCAAATAAATGAGGTTCGAAGAGTTTGCAAGAGATCATGGCCTCCTGATCAAGGAATTAATCTTAGATCGGTGGGTCAGAGTTGGCACAGAAGACCATCCCAGAAAGCAGAATGGCGCGTACATCTTTGATGGTCGTGAAGGTGCAATCATTAACTTCGCAGTACATGATAGGCATATACGCTACAAGTCAGAAGAGCCGTTCATCCCAGATCCAAATGCCCAAGCAAAGAGGTTGGCTGCCGAGAAAGAGCGCGAGCAACGCCAGAAAAAAGCGGCTGGCAAAGCTACGTTCATCCTCAATAACAGTGTTAAAGAGCAACATCCCTACCTGATTCGCAAGGGGTTCGTGGACAAGGGATTGGTGTGGAATGGCCTCCTGATCTTACCAATGCGAGTTGGGGATCATCTTGTCGGTTGCCAAATCATCCAAGAAGACGGCACAAAACGCTTCCTGTCAGGCCAAGTAACGAAGGGCGCGAGCCTCGTCATTGACGCCAAAGGTCGCAACATTTTGTGTGAGGGGTTCGCAACTGGGATGTCGGTTCGCAGAGCGATGAAGCATCTCAGGGAGAGGTACACGATCCATGTGTGCTTTTCTGCGGGGAATATGCTTGAGATTGCAAAGACTGTACGTGACCCACTGGTGATTGCCGACAACGATGCTATGGGCGTGGCTACTGCCAAAAAAATAGCCTCACGCTACTGGGTAGGGGAGGCTAACGAGGACTTCAACGACAGTGAGCAGAGACTCGGCACTGTGAAGGTTGCCGAATCCCTGCGTGGGTTCATTTAGTCGCGTCTGGTTATTTCAGCGAAATTTGGGATCAGTTGTTCAAATTGCTCGAGGACTCTGGCGCGTGTACCTGTCAGGCCGAAGTCTCTTTTGATAATCTGGTAGCAACTGCGTCCCGAATGTCGCATTCCCTTGATCTCTAGTTGTAGGCCTTTGCGTAGAGTTAACATCCGTGCAACTTCGATCTGGGTTGGGTTATCTAAAACAATCATTTCATTCCTCGTTAATGGGCTCGTCAATATCAGCTTGGGTGTAGTGGCCTAGTACCACTGGGTCATACTTGGACAATACGTATTCAACGCATTTGTAGCAGACTCGGGCAAGTGGAATGCCCTGTCCATCGTATTCCCACCAAGAATCTTCGCGTGTGTGTTGGCAGTTCATTTTCATTTCTCCTTTGTAAAAAAACGTTTGGCGTCTTCCCAGACTCCTCGGGCATCGGCTAGTCCTGAGTAAGTGTCTGAATGGTCTTTGTAGAATTCGTCATGGTCATCTATCAGAACAAAAGCCTTAACTACGTCATCATCAGCAACTGCAACATTGGTAGAGTAAGCTTTGATGAAGGCTAATTGCTCTTCTGTGAAATTGTTTTCAGACAACGTGATTTCTTGAATCTTCCAGTCGTCTTGCTTGGTCTGTGTGAATTCGCCTCCGTCCATGTCCTTGGCAATTCGGTAGGCTTCATCAGCGTTATTGGCGGTAACTTCTGCAACGCAGTTAGTTATGTATGATGCGGTTACTTTGTATTTCATTTCATTCCTCCATTAAAAATGTGCCGTTGTGAACGCATGATTCAAACAAGCTTTCGTCAGATACATTCTTGAACCCTTCAAACCCATGCAGTTGGAGGTGTCGGAACACTATCTTCTGTTCATCAAGCGTCTGGTTAAAAAACCATTCCACTTCGTATTCAGCACAGGCGTTCACCATCTGTGTTTTAGTCATTGCAGTCATTTTGTGATCTCCTGAAAGCTTGGGGGTTTGAGGTCTTCATCAACAAAAGCAGGGTTTCCTGTTTGTTGTTTGTAAAACTTGGCTTCAGCGTTGGCTTCTTCGAGTGTGTCGAATGTGCCTAGTTCTGTGCCGTTGTGATTAGTCACGATATAGATTGAAGGCCATGAGAGGCCGATTAAATGCTTCATGATTAGTCGTCCGTGTCTGTGTTGAGTTCCACAAAAGGGTACTGCTCGTCATGAATGAATGCGTCATCTACCATGGCAATGTTCATGCGATTGCCTGCGTCCCAGATCAAAACATCGAGGTCTTGTGGCAACTGGCTTAGTTGTTGGATTAGTTCAAATACTTTCATATGCAGCTCTCCTTTATTCAATGATTACAACTTTACGTACAGGGAATTCTTCTTCTTCGCCATCTTCCGATTCTTCTATGTCGTCTGCGTTGACTAGCTTGTCGGATTGGTGGTAGGTCGCATACTGGACTGTGCCGTTGAACACTGTTCTGATCTTTGGCGCGAGCGTTGACTTCCAGTAGTCTCCTGCTCCATAGGCCATGTGTACTTCAGCGTCTTCGTCAAAGCACTCGAGTTCTGCGATTAGGTCTTTTACTTTCATTCTTCATCTCCTTGGTTAAGTTCTAAATACTCTGGTCGTGCGTCTTTAAAGAACGTCACAACTTGGTTGCCGTCTTGCCAATCAATCGACCAGTCGGTGTGTCCGTACATGTTCTGGCAATACTCGTCTAACAGGTCGCTATTCATTTGGTTTCCTTTTCGATTAAATCGGTTGAGATAAAAAACATGTCGCCATAATCGTCAATGTCTTCCTCGTAGCTTGAGTTGGTAGAGAATCCATTGCAAACGCGGTCTACTGCGTCATCTGGGTCATATGCAACAACTGTCGTTTTGTAAATAACTTCGCGCTTCCAGTAAACGACATACTCTTTGTTTGGCGGTGGTGGTGCGTCTGCGTCATCAAAGTCGAGGTCAACACTCAGGAAATAAAAAGACCTTCCGTCCTTTAGCTTGATGTACCAAAATGCGTGGTCATCGGGCTCGGCAGGGTCATCGCCTTGTGTCGCGCCCGCCAGCTCCTCTGCCGTGATGTATGTCACATCGATCATGGTGTCGTAGCTTTCGAATGTCCGCGAGGCAGGGACGGACAGGCCTTGTTCTGCCAAGTCATCGCGCATACGAATGATGTAGTTCATTCGATCTCCTCAACGTCTTGGATAAATTCTTCAGCGTAAACTACATCATAATTTTCACTGCCGTTGTAAAGCTCTCGCGCCATGTTTTCGGCTTGCTCTTGGTCTTCAGCTTCCACTTCGAAAATATAGACTTGGTGTTCAATGCGAACGTATGGGACTTTAAATTTTTTCATTGCGTGGTTTCCTTCTTGGGTTTGGTGGCTTTGAGAATGCCTTTTGCGAATTCAATGTCCAGTGATAAATGCTCAATCCATGATCCGTCTTCAACATAGCGGTCAGCAGACAAAACAAGGTTCTTGAGCGCGGATCGGAGGTAAACGTTCTGCTCTCGCGCGGATTGTTGGTTTGTGTCTTCGTGGCCTTGCTCGTAGATGCCTTCGAGGAAAAGCACTAAATCGTCAATACAGTCACCAATGGTGATGTCCGTGCCTTCGTTGTCCTTTGGTTGGCTTTTGATCTTCTTTGACAGGGCGCGTTTAATGTCGTAGATGTCGCACAGGGCGGAGGATGCGTCATTGAGGTTGAGGTTCATCGTGTTGTCCTTGCTTCGTGTCTTCCTTGGTTGAATGAATAGATGTAGTGTTCGCGCACTTCAGGGGCTTTGGTCTGCCTGAGCGCGTTGTTAAAGCACTGGCGCAGGGCTTGCGCCCTTGCACCAGTTGCTCGCTCGTATTTGTAGCCGAGGGTGATCAACTGGGCTTGTGTCATAGTGCGAACAGAAACACAGTGATTAAAAAGATCATCACAGGCACTAGCACAATGACAACAAAGTCATAGCCTGCCTGAATGCGGTCACGCCTGCGTTGTGCGAGGAATTCTTCGCGCATGGTGGAAATGTGGCGGTAGTATTTCATTCTTCGGACTCCTCTTCTTCGTTGATAAATTCGTTGCACTCCATCATGTCGCGCACATCGTCTTCGCTCATGTACTTCACACAGGCCATGATCACGTTGTCGCGGTCGAGGATTCCCTCCTCTACCATCTCTAACAATTTGGTGGTGTATTCGCGTGTCATTGGTTCACTCCTGAGTAATGTGGCAAACAGTGTTGCCGTTGGAATCGCGGGCGGTGTCGGGAAGGATTTGGCAATCTCTGTAATAGTTCGCGAGGCGCTCTAACAGTTCAGCCATCTCGCGCGGGTTCTCTTCGAATGCAGAGTTATCAGTGTTAATGGTTATGGTGATCATGTTGACTCCCTTTCCGCAATCCAATCAATGGCAAGGGGTCTTGCATCTTTTAGCTCGTCAACTGCACCGATATAGCACTCGCACTCGCGCTCGGTGAATAGTTCGTAGATCTCAGCGTCTGCGTCCCATTTAGCCCAGACTTCGTATCCGTTCTTCTGGGCAATGGCTAGGATAAATTCTTTTCTCATAGTGCAATCTCCTTAGTGGTTTGGTTAATCGTGTAGCCCATTGACTTGATGATGCGGAGGGCGTCTTGGGTCAGGGTCTTTGTGCCTGCAATTTGCGCGAATCTCTTACTGGTTTCGCACATTGGATAGAAGGCACAGTTGCCGTATTGCCACTTGAGTTCAATCGTGATTTGCATGGTGTTCCTTATTTGTTGCGGTTAAGGTGTGCCAAGGCTTGCGCCTTGGTTTCGAATCGGCCACTGATGGGCGTGTGATGTGCTCCACGGACGATGTACCATCCGTTTAGCAACTTGTTATAGACAATTTTCATAGGGACTCTCCTTAGTGGGTTACAGGGATTAACACATGAATAACGCCTTAACTATATCATGTGTTGACTCCATTGCAATACTTTTCATGTTTTATTTGAAAATATTTTTAGGGTGTTGTAATGACAAAACAAGCAGCGTATTTGCCCCAAAATCCTGGAGGCGGATCAGCGGAAGGGCGGATAGATCAGGCCACAGTTTGTCTTGCGTTGAGGGGATGGGACACAGGGGCGTTTGAGGTATTCAGCGCGTTTTCGGGCGCGTTGCTTATGGTCGCGATACTCAGCCAGTAGGCAGATCAGGGTAAAGAACAGGAAAGCACCGAGGACGGAATAGAGGTAGTTCATAGGATTGTTTGGTTGTTACATATGTATAGACGGACACAATCGGGAAAGGTCAGGGCGTTTGCATTAAATAGTTTGGTCTGGTATGTTCGGGACATTCTTATTTCATACCCATGAAAACACTATGGTTCAGAAACTAACACGCGCGCAAATCAAAGAAGGGCTTAATCAGATCCCAGTAGAGACTCTATTGAGTAGCGGACAAGGCAAGAGGCCTAAACTTACAGGGAAGCAGAAGGCTTTTGCTCATGCCGTTGCACTGGGAGAGACAAAGGCACAGGCTTACAGACAGGCATATAAACCTAACGCCACCAAGAGAACACTGGCATGTAAGCCGTATGAGCTAATGAAGGACGAGAGAATACAGAGGGAGGTCGAGGCCTACCAACTGGCTTTAGAGGCAGAGAAACACAGAAACCCTATTCAATTGAAGGCACTGCTCGTACAACAACTTGTCCAGCACTCACTCGATGAGGACTTTCCACCTGCACAGAGGATGAAAGCTTTGCAGATGATTGGTAACCTATTCGAGGTCGGAGCATTCCTAGAACGCAAAGAGATCACGACAATACGCAAGAGCACAGACATACGTACACGACTGCTCGAGAGACTCGGCACTGTAACAGCTGTTATAGATGATGGTGTCTCATTGATGGAGGAAATCAGGGGTGATGGGGTTTCGGATGTGCCTGCGCGCGCACCCACCGCACCCGTACCCGCCCTAGAGGCCGTGACCGCCCCCGTATGCACCCCACATACTGTTCCTGACATCCAATCACCAAATAAAAACGAGGGGGGTACCCCTAGTAAAAATTCGGAGGTCGTCAATGATTTTGATCTACCGTAAACCCCCCCCTTACGATTCCTATTCAAAAAGGGGTGGGGGTACTATAACAAGTGTTATAGAGAAGTCCACTGTAACAGGTGTTATAGAGCCATGAGAACATTAGACGAAAGTGTAGGGGCGTGTATGACTGAGAAGCAAAGGACTGTGTTCCTTGTGATAGATGAGTACTGGAGGAACTTTGGTTATGGGCCTTCTATAGATGACATCATGTTTCATACTGGAGACAAGGGGCGGGGGAATGTACACCGGGTGGTGAAGAAGCTCTGTGACCTGAAGATTTGTAAGCGGGCGAAGAACTCGGCTCGCAGTGTTAGACCTTCGTATATTAG
>Ga0315909_10006325_pt1 | contig 13383 bp, 10 predicted proteins | sample LakEriMetagenome_11_FD_203527 | JGI IMG/M metagenome (GOLD analysis project Ga0315909, IMG submission 203527) | Freshwater fungal communities from buoy surface, Lake Erie, Ohio, United States - Buoy 2 MA125 | ecosystem: Environmental > Aquatic > Freshwater > Lake | place: USA: Lake Erie, Ohio...
GCCACGGACCATCATCAAACGCCGTGCGCGCGGCGGCGATTGCGGCATCAACGTCTGCAGGTGAGGCGAGCGGGATCTTGCCGATCGGCGCGCCGGTCGCTGGGTGACGCAGGTCAAAGGTTTCGCCACCCTGCGCAGCACGCGAGGTGCCGTTAATCAGGAGTTGCGGCGTGAAGTTGGGTGCGGTCTTCGCCATTACTGAAGGGTAGGCGATCCCTCCGTGGAGGTGTGGCATCTGTCGCGCTAGGATGGCGCCATGAGCAGCGAGCAGCCCCCGAAGCGTCCAGCGCGCGCGGTGAAGCGCGCAGCACCGAGCGCTCTCCCAGCGCCAGTCACACCGGTCACCCCGCATGTTGCCTCCGCGCTCGCCGCGTCGAGCCCATGGGCCTACGCCCCCGCGCCTGAGTCGAAAGAGCTCGCCCTGATCCGACCGCGCTACGGGCTCTTCATTGACGGTCAAGAGCGCGCACCTGCGAGTGGCGAAGTGGTCATCACCTACAACCCGGCAACCGAAGAGCCGCTCGCCGAAGTGGCGAAGGGGGGTGCCGAAGATGCAGACCGCGCCATCAGCGCCGCGGAGCGTGCGTATCGAAAGGTCTGGTCAAAGCTTGCGCCGCGCGAGCGCGCCAAATACCTCTATCGCATCAGTCGAATCCTGCAGGAGCGGAGCCGCGAGTTTGCGGTGACGGAGACCCTGGACTCCGGGAAGCCGATCCGCGAATCGCGCGACGTGGATGTGCCGCTCGCGGCAGCACACTTCTGGTACTACGCCGGTTGGGCGGACAAGCTGCAGTACGCCGTCCCAGGACGGCGTCCCGAGTCACACGGCGTGGTGGGGCAGGTGATCCCGTGGAACTTCCCCCTTCTGATGCTCGCCTGGAAGATCGCACCGGCGCTCGCCGCGGGGAACACGGTGGTTCTGAAGCCCGCGAGCACAACTCCGCTCACCGCACTCCTCTTCGCCGACGTCTGCCGTCAGGCAGATCTTCCACCTGGTGTCGTCAACATCATCACGGGGCCTGGCGAGATGGGGATGGCGATCGCCACCGATCCACGCGTTGCGAAGGTCGCCTTCACGGGGAGCACCTCCGTTGGGATCAAGATCGCGCAAGGGATCGCGGGCCACGGCAAGGCGCTGACCCTTGAGCTTGGTGGCAAGGCGGCGAACATTGTCTTTGAAGATGCGGCACTCGACCAGGCGGTGGAGGGCGTGATCAACGGCATCTTCTTTAATCAGGGCGAGGTCTGCTGCGCGGGGAGTCGACTCTTGGTGCAGGAGTCGATCGCCGAAGATTTCATTGCCCGACTGAAGGACCGTATGTCCACACTCCGCGTCGGTGATCCGATGGACAAGAACACCGATGTTGGTGCCATCAATTCACGGGCACAGATGGAGACGATCGGTGAACTCGTGGCGAGTGGCGTTACCGAGGGGGCGAACCTCTGGCAGCCGGAGTGTGTCCTCCCTGATCGAGGCTGGTTCTATAAGCCGACACTCTTCACGAACGTTGCACAGAGTCATCGCATTGCGCGCGAGGAGATCTTCGGACCGGTCCTCTCCACGATCACGTTCCGTACCGTGGACGAAGCGATTGAGAAGGCGAACAACACGGCGTACGGACTCTCCGCCGGAATCTGGACAGAGAAGGGGAGCCGCATCCTGCAGGTTGCCGCACAGCTAAAGGCGGGTGTTGTCTGGGCGAACACCTTCAACCGCTTCGATCCAACGTCACCGTTCGGTGGCTACAAGGAATCAGGATACGGTCGCGAGGGCGGCCTGCAGGGGCTCCACGCCTACCTGAGGAGTTCCTAATGGGGAAGAAACGCGGTAAGAAGGGGGAGTTCCGTGAGAGCGCACTGCTCAGCGCAGTTGCCGCACCGGACGACGCCCGTCTCGAAGTGCGGCGCACACCAAAGCTATACATCGGTGGCGCGTTCCCGCGCAGCGAGTCGGGGCGCACCGACGTGCTACCGCTCGCGCGTGGTGGGAGTGCCAACATTGCACGCGCGTCGCGCAAAGATCTCCGCGAGGCGGTCAAAGTTGCGCGTGCCGCGGCTCCCGGCTGGGCGTCCCGCAACGCGTCGCTGCGTGGCCAGATCATGTACCGCGTCGCCGAGTTGATGGAGGGGCGTGCCGCACAGTTCCGTGACGACCTTGTGGCACACGGCTATTCCAAATCTGAGGCGACCGAAGAGGTTGCGGCAAGTATTGACCGCCTCGTCTGGTTTGCCGGGTGGCCAGACAAGATCCCTGCCGTCCTTGGCGGTACAAATCCGGTTGCCTCTTCGCACTTCGTCTTCACGATCCCCGAGCCAACTGGCGTGGTGGCGATCATTGCACCGGAGAGCTCACCGCTCCTTGGGCTGGTCACGCGCCTCGCTGGCGTACTGGCGGGTGGCAACGTAGCCGTTCTCGTTGCGAGCGAGGGTGCGCCGCTCCCCGCCGTCACGCTTGCGGAGACACTCGCGGTGAGCGATGTTCCAGCGGGCGTGGTGAACATCCTCACTGGCCGACGCGCAGAGCTCATGCCACACCTTTCACGTCATGCGGACATTGATGGCATTGACCTCTGGGGCTGCCCCGACGAACTGCTCACGGACGCGGAGCGAGGGGCCGCGGAGCATGTTGCTCGCATCGCGCGCCGTCCGCACGGCGAGAAGGATCGGGCGAACGCGTTCACAGGGGAGCGTGGCGAGCGCATTGACGGCATGACCGCCTTCCTTGAGATGAAAACCGTCTGGCACCCGATCGGTTCGTAGGTCCACGCGCTTCGTCGCCCACGCGGGACGCGCCGGTTTAGTCGAGGGTGAAGTCGTCCGGATCTGCGTAGGCGCCCGTCGCCTCTTTCTCCAGTTGCATTAGCAGGTCGTTTAGGAGGCTTGATGCACCGAATCGGAAACGGTCTGGAGTCATCCAGGCTGGCCCGAGCGTCTCATGAAGGACGACCAGATACTGGATCGCCTCCTTCGCCGTCCGAATGCCGCCCGCAGGCTTCATGCCGACGACGCGATTGGTTGCGTTCCAGTGTTCGCGGATTGATTCAAGCATGACGAGGGTGACGGGGAGCGTCGCCGCTGGCGTCACTTTTCCGGTTGACGTCTTGATGAAGTCAGCCCCCGCCGCAATCGCAAGGGCAGAGGCGCGGCGCACCTCGTCATAGCTGCCGAGTTCACCTGTCTCAAGGATCACCTTCAAGTGTGCTGGCCCGCAGGCGTCCTTCACCGCCACAATCTCGTCCCAGACCTTCGCGTAGTCACCAGAGAGGAACGCGCCACGGTCGATGACCATGTCAATCTCATCGGCGCCGGCGGCGACTGCGTGTTTCGTCTCCGCGATTTTCAGGTCAAGCCAGGACCGACCGCTCGGAAACGCCGTGGCGACTGCGGCAACCTTCACGCCACTTCCGGCGAGCGCCTCCTTTGCAACGGTGACAAGGTCCGGATAGCAACAGAGGGCGGCAACGGCCGGCACGTCAGCGTTGCCTGGGTGCGGACGTGCCGCTTTTGCGGCGAGCTGACGGATCTTCCCAGGCGTGTCCTTCCCCTCCAGCGTGGTGAGGTCGCACATGCTGATCGCAAGCCGCAGCGCCCAGACCTTGGTCGACTTCTTGATTGAGCGAGTCTTGAGCGCCGCCACGCGCTCTTCCACCCCAATACGATCAACTGGGGTGACGTTGCGAAGCCAGCCGGCCAGTGCTCGCGAATCTGTGGCGGTAGGGAGTGAGAGGCTCATGGGAGGAGTATCCTCTGCGCACGAACTTGAGGCAAGGGGAGCATTAGAGGGGCGGTCCAGATGCAGAAGGTGCACGAGCCAGACTTTATTCGACCGGATGACGACCTGCGCTTCTTCACCGAGCTCCCGAAGCCCGAGTTACACCTGCACCTTGATGGCTCCCTCGATCCGACACTCGCCCTCGAGTTGGCGCGCACGCGAAAGGTTGAGGCGCCACGCGACTGGGCGGGGATGCGCGCCGCGCTCGTTGCGCCAGAACGCTGCGTTGATCAGGCCGATCTACTCCGCGCATTTGATCTGCCGATCGCCCTCCTGCAAGACGAAGAGGCGCTTGAGCGCCTGGCGGATCACGTCGTCCGCGCCAAGGCGGCAGAGAACGTTCGTTATATGGAGCTCCGTTGGGGGCCGCACCTCCATACGGCGAAGGGGCTGACGCAGTCACAGGTGATCGCCGCTGTTGCGCGCGGTGCCAGCTCAGCTGCCGCGGAGGTTGGTGTACAGGTGCGACTGATCGTCACCGCACTGCGCTCGCACAGCGTGGACGAGAACCGTGCACTTGCGGTCGCGGCCGTAGCAGCGAAAGATCTTGGCGTGGTTGCCTTTGACCTCGCCGGTCGCGAGGCGGCCTTCCCCGACCCACTCACCTTTAAGGATGCGTTTGATGTTGCGCGGAGTGGCGGCCTTGCGATCACGCTGCATGCGGGCGAGTGGGGTGGCGCGGCGCAGGTTCGCCGCGCGCTGGAGGTCGCGCCCGCGCGCATCGCGCACGGTGCCGTTGCCGTTGATGACGCAGCCCTGTGCGACGAACTGATCGCGCGCGGCGTGGTGCTCGACCTCTGCCCCTCAAGCAACGTTCAGGCGGCGATCGTTCCTGGATACGGCGACTTCCCGATCCTCGCCCTCCACCGCCGCGGCGTGCGCGTCACCCTGAATACCGACGACCTGATCGTCAGCGATCTGACCCTCTCCGAGGAGTACTTGAGGGTCCGCCGGCGCCTCGGTGCAACTGTTACCGAACTCCTCGCCCTCGCCCGCACGGGGTACGAGGCTGCCTTCCTTAGTGAAGCGGAACGGCGGCCCCTTTTGGCTACGTTTGACGCGTGGGTTGAGGAGCGGCTCGCTCAATAAGGGGCTCCCGTACGCGCGGGGGAAACCTGAGCGCAAATCACCTCAGAATCAGGCACAATGCCGCCAGAGGCCAGCGCTGTGCTGGCCCGCTGAGGTGCATGCGCCTCAGCTAAAGAAATAGCGGAGGGCTACAAAGAGATGAAGACGCGAATGCTCGCGCTCCTCACCGTTCTCGGGCTCGTCGTGGCCGCCTGTGGCGGTTCGACTGAGTCACCATCCGCCTCTGTTGACGCCGGCAAGGGCGACTACAAGGCGTGCCTCGCACTCGACGTAGGAGGCATTGGTGACAAGAGCTTCAACGACTCGGCATACGAGGGCCTGCTCGAAGCAGAGGCCGCTGGGTACGACACCCAGTACAGCGAAGCGAAGACGGGCGCGGATTACGCCGCGAACATCCAGCTCCTCATTGACGAGGGCTGCAAGAGTCTGATCGTCGTCGGGTTCAGCCAGGGTGAGGCAGTAGTTGCCGCAACCAAGGCGAATCCGGACATCGCGTTCGCACACGTTGACGCAACGTGGCCAGACGCAGCGATTCCAGCAAACTTCACCGGCCTCGACTTCCAGATTGACGAAGGCTCGATGCTCGCAGGCTATCTTGCGGCAACGATCTCTGAGTCGAAGAAGCTCGGAGCATTCGGTGGCCAGCCATTCTCAGGCGTCACGCGCTTCATGGATGGTTGGCTCGCTGGCGCAAACTACTACGCCGAAGAGACTGGCACTGCAGTTGAGGTACTCGGCGGCTGGGATGCCGTTGGGCAGACCGGTGGCACCTTTGCCCCAAGCGACAATCCTTGGGGGAACAAGGAGTTCGGCAAGACTGCTGCAGAGCAGTTCATGAGCCAAGGCGCTGACGTCGTACATCCAGTTGCCGGTCAGACCGGTGAAGGGACGTACGAGGCCATGCTCGCAGCGGGCAAGTACGCGGTCGGCGTTGACGCTGACCAGTGCCTCACGCTTCCTGACTATTGCGGAACGCTGCTCACGTCAGCAATGAAGCTGATCGGGCCAGTGGTCTTCGCAACGATCGAGAAGAATTATGGCGGCGACCTTGGTGGTGAGAACCTCACGGGTACGCTCGCAAACGGCGGCGTGGGCATTGCTCCGCTGAACCGAACTGAGGCGGCATGGACGGCAACGTTCGGCAGCCTTGTAACCGCAGATGTCGTCGCGAAGGTCGACGCCCTCAAGGCGAAGATCATCAGCGGTGAGATCAAGGTTTCGGACTACTTCACAAGCAAGTAGTTTCGCCTGCGGCTGAAAAGTCGTAGTTGATCTGGAATCGGCCCCGGCGGGCAACTGCCGGGGCCGAGATCCAGATAGGTACGTTAAGAGCCAGGCGGGCAGACGCTGGAAGAAAGATTGGAGACCACGTTGTCGTTGCGCTTAGAGCTTCGGGAGATCACCAAACAGTTTCCTGGTGTGCTCGCGAACGACCGCGTCTCCATCCAAGTTGAGCGCGGGAAAGTCCTTGGGCTCCTTGGTGAGAACGGCGCAGGGAAGTCTACCCTCATGAATATCCTTTCCGGCATCTATAAGCCAGATAGCGGTTCCATCATTGTTGACGGTGAGCAGCGCATCTTCCGAGACCCGGCGGAAGCCATTGACGCTGGGATTGGCATGGTGCACCAGCATTTCATGTTGGTTCCCGTTTTTGACGTGGTGGAGTCAGTGGCGCTCGGTGCCGAAACGGCAACTGGGCCATTAGGAACATTCGATCGGGCTGCTGCGCGAGCAAAGATTGTGGAACTTTCAAAGCGATACGGCTTGAGTGTTGACCCCGATGCCAAGATTGAGTCACTTCCAGTCGGAGTCCGACAGCGCGTCGAAATTCTGAAGGCGCTCTATCGGAAGAGCGACGTGCTCGTCCTGGACGAGCCTTCAGCGGTGCTCACCCCACAGGAGACCGAGGAGCTCTTCGGGATCATTCGCGGCTTGGCTTCCGCAGGTACATCGGTGATCTTCATCACTCACAAACTTCACGAAGTTCTTGAGGTAGCGGACATCATCACCGTGTTGCGTCGCGGCAAAGTGGTGGGGAGCGTCAAGCCAAACGAGGCGGACCCAGAGCAACTAGCCGAGATGATGGTTGGACGCGAAGTGCAACTTACCGTTGATCGTGGTCAGGCAAAAATCGGTGATGTCACACTCTCGCTCAAAAGTGTCACGGTCTTGAACCAGGCGGGTGAGGTTGCTGTCGCGAACGTTGACCTGCAGATCCGTGCTGGAGAGATCGTGGCAATCGCCGGAGTTCAGGGAAACGGTCAGACGGAACTCGTGGAGGCAATCACGGGGTTGCGCCCTGTCGATAGTGGTGAGATGACCCTTGACGGGAAGAGTCTTGTAGGCGCATCTCCCCGAAAGATCTCTGACGCGGGGGTCGCGCACATCCCAGAGGATCGCAGCCGCGACGGGATGGTCAAAGGGATGACAGTCGCAGAGAACTTGATGTTGAACTCTTACCATCGCAGGCCGTACAGCTCTGGAATCACCCTGAATCGTTCCGCGATTGAGGCAGCCGCAGAGAAGATCGTCAAGGATTTTGACGTTCGAACTCCGTCAATTCACACAGATATTGCAAGTCTCTCTGGAGGAAACCAGCAGAAGGTGATCGTGGGCCGTGAATTCTCGCGAGCGGTTTCGCTGGTTGTCGCCGCACAACCCACACGTGGGCTTGATGTTGGCTCCATTGAATACATCCACAAGCGAATTGTTGAGCAGCGAGATGCAGGTGCTGCAGTGTTGATTGTCAGCACAGAACTCGACGAAGTGTTGGCGCTTGGTGATCGGATCGCCGTGATGTTTGAGGGTCGGATCGTCGGTGTCCTTGATGCGAAAGACGCCACGCGCGAACGCGTCGGACTTCTGATGGGAGGGGCCGCCGTATGAAGCGCCTGAGAGAGCTGCTTTCCGCCGTGCGCCTCCCCGCACTCTCAATCGTTGTTGCCTTGGCTGTCGGAGGCGTGGTGATCATGCTCAGTGATCTCGAGGTGCTCGCTATGATCCCAAGCAATCCAATCGGTGCGCTCGGTGAGGGAATTAGCCGAGTCGGAGCGGCATATTCGGCGTTGCTTCGTGGCGCGTTCGGGAATCCAGAGCGAATCGCTGAGGCGATCGCATCCGGTGATCCTGCAGAGCTCGCACGTGCCGCACGCCCAATCACCGAAAGCCTTCTCAAGTCCATTCCGCTGATGTTCGTAGGGCTCGGTGTCTCCGTGGCGTTCCGATCTGGCGTGTTCAACATCGGAGGCGAGGGCCAATTCTTGATGGGCGGACTCGGCGCCACAACCTTTGCGATCGTGCTGGGTGGCGCTGGCCTGCCTGCGCCGATCGTGATCTTCGGAACCGTCCTTGCTGGCGCAATCTTTGGCGCAGCGTGGGGTTTCATCCCTGGCTTCTTGAAGGTACGGGCGGGTTCAAGCGAAGTGATCACGACGATCATGCTCAACTACATCGCGTCGCTCTTCGTCTTCTTCCTCCTCTCAAACTGGACGCTGATTCAGCGCGAAGACGGGACGCAGCCAATCTCAAAGGCGCTCGCGGATTATGTGGTGATCCCAGGGATCCTACCGATTCCAGAGCTTCGACTCCACCTCGGCTTCCTTGTTGCATTGGCGGCAGCGGTTGCCGTCAGCTGGTTCCTCTTCCGAACCACGCGAGGCTTTGAGCTGCGTACGGCCGGCCTGAATCTGGCGGCTGCGCGATACGCAGGGATGGGAGCGTCCAGTTCCATCGTGGCCGCGATGGCAATCTCGGGTGCACTTGCTGGGATGGGTGGCGCATTTGAGGTGACGGGCACCATCAAGCAATTCTCCACGGTTGTGTCTGGCGGTGTTGGCTTCACGGCGATCGCGATCGCATTAGTTGGAGGCACTCGACCGAGCGGAGTGGTTGCAACAGCGCTCGTCTTCGGCGCGCTCAGAAACGGTGGCGGCTTGATGGGCCTCGAAACCTCAATTCCAATTGACCTTCTCTTCTTCATTCAGGCACTCGTAATCATGTTCATTGCCGCACCGAACCTCACCGCGCGCATTATTCGGCTGCCATTCAGGAGAAAGAGTAAGGAGGCTGTCGCATGAGTAAGTCAGCAAAGACGAACGCGGTAGCCACTCACGTAATGGGCGCGGAGGAGCTGAAGGCTCTTCGTGGTTCGAGGATTCGAGCATTCATCTTTGCCATCTTTGCGCTCGCTGCCTTCGCAGCGGCGACCGCAAACAGCACCACAGTCGCGAACCTCTCACTGTGGGTGGATACGATCGGCGGGACCGACGCGCTCATCTCATTCCCCGTCGCCATCGTTTGGATCGGTTCTGGCCTCGTGCTTGGGGCTGTTGCGGCGGCGCAGTACCGACTCGGCGGAAAGTACCGATGGCGCGTCGGGATCGCAATCGCTTCACCGCTCCTCGTCACCGCACTGTTCACCACGCTTCTCGCTGGCACCCCAGCGAACCTCACCGTCCTCTTCACCGGAACGTTTAACTACGCGGGCCCCGTGGCGATCGGTGCCCTCGCCGGCATCATCTCCGAGCGGAGCGGTGTGCTGAACATCGCGATTGAAGGGAAGTTCCTCCTCGGCGCCCTGGCAGGAGCCGTCGCCTCAAGCATTTTTGGGATTGCGATCGCAGGGCCAATCGCGGGAGCTTTGATCGGTGCCCTAGTCGGCCTGTTGCTTGCGATCCTCGGACTTCGTTACAAGGTGGATCAGATCGTTGCAGGCACGGTGATTAATCTTGGAGCCGCGGGCATCACGACGTTCATCTACCTGCGGGTGCTTCAAGTGCATAGTGAATTTAACAGTCCGGTGAGCATCCTTCCGGTGAAGATTCCAGTGCTCGGCGATCTTCCGATCGTTGGAAACCTTCTCTTTACGTTGAGTCCGTACTCCTATCTTGCGCTGATCCTTGTCGCTTTTTTCACGTACATGCTCTTCCGCACGCGATGGGGGCTACGACTTCGCGCGAGTGGTGAAATGCCAGCAGCTGCGGGGACCGTCGGCGTTGATGTGATGAAACTGCGCTACCGAGCGATGATCTTGGCCGGAGCGCTTGCAGGGCTCGCGGGATCCTATCTCGCGCTTAGCGGAACCGGCGGTTTCGGCATGGGTATTTCGGCTGGGCGCGGATTCATTGCGCTCGCAGCCCTGATCTTTGGGGCGTGGAAGCCATGGAATGCACTTGGAGCCGCACTCATCTTCGGCTTTGCTGAAGCTGCTTCGACGCTTCTCTCCATTCTCGGCGTTGGTCTTCCGCCGCAGGTCCTGTTGGCCGTGCCGTATGTGATGACCATCATTGTGGTTGCTGGCCTGATTGGTCGAGTGCGCGGGCCAGCATCGGCAGGCCGACCGTACGAACAAGGTTAGTCACGTGGAAGTGACGGGTGCTCGACAGTGAGTGGTGATGGTCCGCGCATTGGCTGGCCAACATTCCACCATGCAGCTCTCGCGCCACGAACGGCACCAGTGGGCTCATCGGCCGCGCCACTCCCGATCATCGTTGATAGCGATCCCGGTCTTGATGATGCCCTCGCACTTGCACTTGCGGTCGCGCGACCAGAGCTGAACCTGCTTGCAGTCACAAGTGTTGGTGGAAATGCGGACGTCCATCACTGCACGGAGAATGCGCTTCGACTGATGCACCTCTACGGTGCAGGCAATATCCCCGTCGCAGAAGGCGCGGTCGGTCCTTTGACCGGTCCACTTGAGCGCGCAACGGAGGTGCACGGCGAGAGCGGACTCGGCAACACGAAACTGCCCGTGGCTCCCCGGAAGGCTGAGAGCGAGGGGGCCGTTGCCTTGATGGCGCGCCTGATCGCCGCCTCACCCGATCCCGTGGCGCTCGTGCCGATCGGTCCACTCACGAACATTGCGCTCTTGATTCGCAGTTATCCACACCTGGCACCAAAGATTGCGCACGTTTGCCTCATGGGCGGATCAGTCGGTGAAGGGAATTCTTCCGCGTCCGCCGAATTCAACATCTATGCCGATCCCACTTCGGCCGAGGTTGTCTTTGCGAGTGGACTCCCGATCACGATGATCGGCCTTGATGTGACACATCACGCGATTCTGGACCGCAGCATCCTCACGCGACTCTCAGCGCTCCCGGGAGCATCCGCCAAGGTTGCAGCGGAAGTCCTCCAGAACTCCTTTGCGCGTTCAGCCGCATGGGGTCAAGGAGAGAAGATGGCGATTCATGATGCAGTTGCGGTACTACACCTTGCGATACCTGACCTCGTGGGGGTTGCTCGTTATCACGTGACGGTGGACGCTACATCAGGCCCAGCGAGAGGCCGCACGATTGGTGATGCGAATCCGTATCGCTTGAACCGTGATGGTCGTGCAGCAAACTGCGATGTTGGTTTGACCATTGACCCAGTTCGATTTGCGGACCTGGTGGTTGACGCGTACGAGAAGCTACCGTAGCGACTGCTCGCGTCCGGCTCAGCGCGCGCGTAGCGACTCTAGAATTCCTGGCAGCGCGGCACTGATCTCCTCGGCGGCGCGTTCATACGCACTCTCTGGATAGCCCCACGGGTCATCGAGATCGCTCCCTTGAGCGGCTGGATCAAAGTCGCGAATGAGACGAACTTCGGCGCGGCGGATCCCACTCGCAACAATGGAGCGCGCATCGCGGAGGTTCCAGCGGTCTGCCGCCAAGATAAGGTCTTGCTGATCAGCCAGCGCGATCGTCAGCTGACGGGCGCGATGCTCTGCGCGCAGGCCGCGACGCGCAAGTAGCGCCGCGCTGTGTTCATGCATCGCTTCCCCTTCGTGCTCGTTGGAGGTTCCCGCGCTACTCACGCTCACGCGTCTAGAGAGGGCGGGATCAGTGGCGATGGCCGCCTCGAGGAGCACCTCCGCGAGCGGGGAGCGGCAGATGTTGCCGTGGCAGAGGACGAGGACACTGATCATGCTGCGAGCCTACCTGAGCCGTCCAGGGGAGCGAAGGCGGGGTACTGCGCTGCAGGCGCGGGTTCGGTATCCTTGACTGAGCGCGAGGCGGGGTAGCTCACCGGTAGAGCAGGGGATTCATAAGCCCTTGGTAGCAGGTTCGATTCCTGCCCTCGCTACCAGCGCCACGAAGGTTTGAGAGCAGAGGAGGTCCACGTGATCCCGAAGTCCCTCCGTAATGGTGCCGTGATGCTGATGCTCCTGTTGGGCACGGTGTTACTCCTTGGGAGCGTCCTCCTCTCGCCGACACCCGCCCCAAGCAAGGAATACTCCGCCTTCTTGAGTGACGTGAAGAGCGGTCGCGTGGACGCGGTCGTTCAGCAGGACCAGACGCTCACCATCACGCTGAAGGGGTCGCCGCCAGAGAACTACCAGGTGCAGGTCCCCACGCAGTTGACAGACGTCTATAACGACCTGCTCACCGCGGCCTCCGCGGGCGGACAGAGCGCCGAGAGCATCACCTTCGGCGCTAAAGCGCCCGATGACTCGGGACAGCTCTTCAGCCTGCTGATCAGCGCCTTCCTCCCTGTGCTGTTGATCGGCGGACTCTTCATCTTCATGATGCGCAGCGCGCAAGGCCAGAACAACCAAGCGATGAGCTTCGGCAAGAGCAAGGCGAAGATGTTCGTGGCGAACAAGACGCCAGTCACGTTTGCTGAAGTTGCTGGCGTGGAAGAGGCGAAAGCTGAACTCGCCGAGGTTGTTGAGTTCCTGAAGTTCCCAGAACGATTCGAAGCGCTCGGAGCGAAGATCCCTAAGGGCGTCCTCCTGATCGGATCACCAGGGACTGGAAAGACGCTTCTCGCCCGTGCCGTTGCTGGCGAGGCGGGCGTGCCGTTCTTCAGCATCTCTGGTTCCGAGTTTGTTGAGATGTTCGTTGGCGTCGGCGCGTCACGCGTGCGTGATCTCTTCGATCAGGCGAAGCGAAACTCCCCTTGCATCGTCTTCATCGATGAGATTGATGCCGTGGGTCGACAGCGCGGCGCGGGGCTCGGTGGCTCGCACGACGAGCGCGAGCAGACGCTGAACCAGATCCTGGTGGAGATGGACGGATTTGAGACCGGGACAAACATCATCATCATTGCGGCAACCAACCGCCCTGATGTCCTCGATCCAGCACTGCTACGCCCTGGCCGATTTGATCGTCAGGTGATCCTCGATCGCCCTGACCTGAAGGGCCGACTCGCCATCTTGAAGGTGCATGTGAAGGGGAAGCCGCTGGACAAGACGGTGAACCTTGAGGAGATCGCCCGTCGTTCGCCAGGATTCTCTGGTGCCGACCTTGCGAACCTCATGAACGAAGCGGCAATCCTTGCTGCGCGCCGAAGTAAGCGCGTGGTTGGCATGGATGAGTTCGCCGAAGCGCTGGATCGCGTCATGGCTGGCCCGCAGCGGAAGAGCCGCCTTATCACTGAGCCAGAGAAGCAGATCATCGCGTATCACGAAGGTGGTCATGCGGTGGTTGGGCGAATCCTTGAGAAGTGCGATCCGGTCAGCAAGGTGACGATCATCAGCCGTGGCATGGCGCTCGGCTACACGATGAACCTGCCAACAGAAGACCGCTACCTGCAGAGCAAGA
>Ga0315909_10006327_pt1 | contig 13381 bp, 5 predicted proteins | sample LakEriMetagenome_11_FD_203527 | JGI IMG/M metagenome (GOLD analysis project Ga0315909, IMG submission 203527) | Freshwater fungal communities from buoy surface, Lake Erie, Ohio, United States - Buoy 2 MA125 | ecosystem: Environmental > Aquatic > Freshwater > Lake | place: USA: Lake Erie, Ohio...
TCGCAACCCCAGCGTAGCGAAAACACGCCTCCTCACTTACATTACCCACAACCAAGAAAGAACCAAGACCATGGGACTCGATAAAATCACACAGAAACTCCAGGAAGCTCTTCAGCAAGCGCAGCGCCTCGCCTCAAAATCGAGCCATGCCGAACTCAAGAGCGCGCACGTGCTGCAAACCCTCTTGGAACAAGACGGCGGCATCCTGCTCCCCATCCTGCAAAAAGCCGGCGTCGATCTCGCCAAACTGAAAGCCGCCGTGCGCGATAACCTCGCCGCCGAGCCCAAGGTGCAGGGCTCCACCTCGCAACCCCAGCTCAGCTACGGCCTCCGCGCGAACCTCGATGCCGCCGATGAAGCGCGTGAGGCTCTCGGCGATGATTTCCTCAGCGTCGAGCACTTTGTGTTAGGCGCCTTGAAGTCGGACTCCCCTGCCGGCAAGCTCCTGAAAACCGCCGGCCTCACCGAGGCAAAAGCACGCGAGGCGATCCAATCGGTGCGCGGCAGCCAAAAGGTCACGGATGAAAATCCCGAAGGAAAGTACCAAACACTCGAAAAATACGGCACCGACCTCACCGCCCGCGCGCGTGAAGGTAAGATCGATCCCGTCATCGGCCGTGACAACGAAATCCGCCGCGTGATGCAGGTGCTTTCCCGCCGCACCAAAAACAACCCCGTTCTCATCGGCGAACCGGGCGTCGGCAAAACCGCCATCGTCGAGGGTCTGGCCCGACGCATCGTTTCCGGTGATGTGCCAGAATCGATGAAAAACAAACGCATCATCGTCATGGATGTCGGCGGCATGCTCGCGGGCGCGAAGTATCGCGGCGAGTTCGAGGATCGACTCAAGGCTTTCCTCAAGGAAGTCACCGAGTCCGCAGGAGAAATCATTTTGTTCATCGATGAGCTACACACCATCGTCGGCGCAGGCGCCAGCGAGGGTGCTGTCGATGCCGCGAATATCCTCAAACCGCAGCTCGCCCGTGGTGAGCTCTCGACCATCGGCGCGACCACGCTCGATGAGTATCGCAAATACATCGAAAAAGACGCCGCACTCGAACGCCGTTTTCAGCCCGTGCTCGTCGGCGAACCCTCGACAGAAGACACCATCGCCATCTTGCGCGGACTGAAGGAGCGCTACGAAGTGCACCACGGCGTGCGCATCCAGGACAGCGCCCTCGTCGCCGCCGCCGCTCTCTCCGACCGCTACATTTCCGATCGTTTCCTGCCGGACAAGGCCGTGGACTTGATCGACGAAGCCGCATCGCGTCTGAAAATCGAGCTCGATTCCATGCCCACCGAGATCGATCAGATCGAGCGCCAGGTGCTACAACTGGAAATGGAGAAAAAAGCGTTAGAGAAAGAGAAGGACAAGCCTTCCCTCGCCCGCTTGGAAAAAGTCAGAGAGGAGCAATCGAATCTCAAAGAGAAAAGCGCCGCCTTGATCACGCAATGGCGTAATGAAAAATCCGTCATCGATGAAGTGCGCGCCGCCCAGGAAAAAATCGAGTCGCTCAAGACCCAAGCCGAACAAGCGCAACGCATCGGCAACCTGACGCGTGCCTCAGAAATCACCTACGGCGAATTGCCCGGCGTGCTGCGCGAGCTGGAGGCGGCGAAAGAAAAACTCACACAATACCAACTCAACGGCGGCATCCTCAAAGAGGAAGTCACGGAAGATGACATCGCCCGCGTCGTTTCGGCGTGGACGGGCATCCCCGTGAATCGCTTGCAAGAAGGCGAACGCACGAAACTGCTGACGATGGAAGCACGCCTCGGCGACCGAGTGATCGGCCAGAAAAAAGCGATCACTGCCGTATCGAATGCCGTGCGCCGCGCTCGATCGGGCTTGCAGGATGAGAACCGCCCTGTCGGCTCGTTCCTGTTCCTCGGCCCCACGGGCGTCGGTAAAACTGAGCTCTCGAAAGCCCTCGCGGAATTTCTCTTCGATGACGAAAACGCGATGGTGCGTCTCGACATGTCGGAATACATGGAAAAACATAGCGTCGCCCGCCTGATCGGTGCGCCTCCGGGATACGTCGGCTATGAAGAAGGCGGTCAGCTCAGCGAACGCGTGCGCCGCAAGCCCTACAGCGTGATCCTTTTCGATGAAATCGAAAAAGCGCACAACGATGTCTTCAACGTCTTGCTGCAAGTGCTCGACGATGGACGCATCACCGATGGCCAGGGCCGCACCGTGGACTTCCGCAACACCGTCATCATCCTGACCTCGAACATCGGCTCGCAATTCATCCTCCACGAGGAAAACGCCGAGCAACGCGAAGCAAAAGTGTTAGAAGCCCTGCGCGCGCATTTCCGCCCGGAGTTCCTAAACCGCATCGATGAAACGATCATCTTCGATCGCCTCGCCCGCGAGGAAATCACCAGCATCGTCGAAATCCAACTGACGCGCCTGCGCCAACGCCTTGCCAAACAAGGTCTCGCGCTCGCCCTCAGCAGCGAAGCGAAAGAATACCTCGCCACCCAAGGCTACGATCCGATCTACGGCGCGCGTCCTCTCAAACGCGCCATCCAGCACCACCTGCTCGATCCCCTCAGCATGGCCGTGCTCGACGGCAAGTTCCACGAAGGCGACGTCATCGAAGTCGGCACCAAAGACAACGCGCTGACATTTACGACATCCGCGTAACAACGCAGCGTGCCGCCGCGGGAACGATCATTTCCGTTCTCGCGGCGCTCCTGTCTTGACCCAGTGTTCCAGCGCTTCGATGCTGGAGGGATGCAGCACGGGCAGCGGATAGGGCGGCATGGTGCTGGTTTTCAACAGTCCGATCAGGTGACTCTTCACCGGATTCCCCGGCACCAGCTTCGACGTGAGTTTTTCATACGTTGAGAGATCATGCGGCGTGCCTGCCTGGTGGCACATGATGCATTTTTGCTCGATGATCTGACTGCGCACCCAGGCGTAATCGATGTTCTCCTTGTTCCAGGGGATCTCCTCCGCGACAGGTCGCACGACCGCATCGCGCCCGGCTTTTTTATCGAAAAATCCCGTGACGACTTCATAGGTATTCCCATTGTGCTCTTCCTCGCGCACGACCAGGGTATCGGGCTTGTCAGGTGCGGAAGCCGCCGCACCGGGAAAGTCGGGACGCAACCGATTGATGGTGCAATAGAGATCCAGGTCCAGCGCATCGCCCGAACGCGCCACGATCCGCCCATGCAACTGCGTATACATCGCGGGGCGCAAATCCGGGATCTCGAAAAAAACGACATGGGGATCTGGCTGCAGGAGAACACGCGTAATGAGCAATCGGTCATGTCCGATTTCCTTTGGCGAGCGCACGGAATAATCCGCCGAGCCGTAGGTCATGTGGTAATCGACCGTATTCCATTGTTGAGAAAAAAATTTCTGCGCCTGCAGTGCGGCCGGATCGATGGGTTGGGAAAAACGAACCATGATCCCATTGCGATGCGCTTGCCAGCTTTGCGACAGCAGCGACGGTTTCCCCGTGTATCTCAGGCGATGAAAACATCCTTCTTGCACCGCATAGTCTCCCCATCCATCGAGCCCCACGCAGTAGATCTGGCCATCGGCGGGATTTTTCGCAAGCCGCATGGCTCCGCTAGCAAATTCCCCCGGCATCACTTGAAGCGCGGCCTGCGGCGTGCCCTCGTTTTCATCGCGCAGAATCTGATACCAACTGCCCGTGCCGAAGCTCAAACCCAGAATGGCGTCTCCCAAGGGACCGAAGCGTGGCTCGCGCACAAACAGACGACTCCCCGGTGAGCTATCGATGCCGCGCGGCAAGTAGAGAATGCGCTTTTTGCTGCTGCGGGTGTTGGCGTTTTCCGGATGCATCGATTCAAAAATCGTGCAGGTGCCGTTGTAATTCTCGCCTTCCGAGGAGTCTGACAACACCAAGCCATCCTCGCGCACGCCAATCCCCAGCGGGTTCCGCGATCCGCTCCCCACCTGTTTGATCTGCTGGCCATCGGCACTGATCGAAAAAACACCGGCACCGCCATTCCGATAGAAAGTTCCTTTGCCATCACGCCGAAGATCGCCGCCATTATCAGCCCCCAGTGGCAGAGCGATGCGATTGAAAGTTTCATAAGCATCCGCCTCGCCATCTCCATTGTGATCGTGAAGTTTGAGGATCTGATGTCGGCAACTCACGAAGGGCACACCATCCACGACCACCAGCCCGAGAGGCAGATTCAAGCCGGAGGCATAGCGCCGCCACTTTACCTCGCGCAACATCCCATCCAGTCCCTCCACACGCCACACATCCCCCACCATCGTGCACAGATAAGCGACGCCGGTTGCATCAAAATCAATGCCACTCAGAGACATCGGTTGGTTCCAGGGATTCTCTAACGGAAGATTCACATCATCGATCTGATAGGCTGTGGCTGCGGGATCGGCGTGGATCACTCCCCGCGTCAGCAATACCTGCGGGTAGTTTGGTTTTTTTTGTTGGATCGTGGTCAGCGGATCGCGGGCCGGAAGTTTTCTCACGCGAGCCAGATCGTCAGCACTCTTGCGGCCTTTCCAAGTGCGCACTTCCATCCATCCCACGGCCGCACTCGATTCCACCAAAAACGCGTTGCGCGCGGCATCGTATGTCAGTTTCACTCCGCCACCCGTCGTGAGATCATGATGAAGACCACTCTCTTGCGTCGGCGTCAGCATCACCCCATCCACGCCCGGCTGATGCGTGCCGCCACCTGAGGGTGCAAAGTGCAGTTTCGGCATCCCGTTAGCATACACAAATCGGCGCACCATCACGATCTCATCCGCTTTCCCGTGCAAGGTGATTTGTTCGAAAAATTCAGCACTTCCCACCTGATGACGATAGGCGACCTCACCACCGCTGGTGTGATAACTTCTTAGTGCGATGGCTTGTTGCCCCGCCGACCATTCCGGAGCACTTACCTGCGCCCATTCGTTTCCCGTTGCCTGAAGGGAAAACCCCCAGCAATCCACCGCACCACGAAACGGCCCGGGAGGAGAGACCAGACGGGCTTTCGTCAATACCCGCCGCACACCGGGCCAGCGCACATCATAGACGAGCACCGCTTCGTTTTCCGGAAATGTCAGGTACTGCAGTCCATATTCACCGCGTGAGAGCAGCGTGGGTAGAGTGGGTGGGACTTGACGCTTCAGTGCCTGGATCGACGTTTCATTGGTCACGCCCCAGTGCCCGCGACGCCCGCCATCGAGACCGGTGAAGGGCAGCAGTAACTCATCTTTCTGACCCGGCTGATCCAAATGCCACTGCGCCTGCCGCTTGTAATAATCATAGATGCGGTAGCGGTTCACCTCGGCAGTGGCAAAACGATGCGACTCCCGCCCCAGCGCCGTATGGGTGAAGGGAAGGTCGGATAGATTGCCCCGCAGCGGTTTCTCATCGTAGGTTCCTTGCGCGAATACAGCACCACTCATGAGTGCGATGAACAGTGATTGATACGTTCCGATTGTTGCGGCCATCCTTGTCCTTATACGCATCATCAGAGAGAAATTTTGCACACGATGATACGAATCAGACCCCACGCTGCAGGGCGACCATGGCATTGTGTCCGCCCAGTGATGCGGCGATTTTCCACACCGCGCCCTCACAGACCGTCTCCTGATCAGGCAGGGAAAATCGCGGTGGCGCATGCAGACCGGATCGATTCGGCGGCAGCAGCCCGCGTTCGAGAAAATCGCAGAGGATCACCGTCTCCAACAAGGACCCCGCACCGATGCCATGACCGAGGTAGGGCTTGAGCAAGTGCAAGGTGGGTGTCGCCGCCGGAAATGCCTGCGCGAGGCACTGCGGTTCCGCTACCGCATGCGATGCCGTGCCGGTGGCATGTGGGCAGAGCGCGGCGGGCTCACCAAACATCTCGCGGGCTTTTTGCAGCAGAGCGACCAATTGTCCACTGGCGGGTGAAAGAGACAGCGGATCCATCGCATCCGAGTTCGCCAAATACCCGCGCAGCCTTACCCCGGGCGATACATCGTTTTTTTCCAAGGTCACTGCGGCGGCGGCTTCCGCAGGAAAAATGCCTCCGGTGGCCGGATGATACGGATCATTCATGCCGTTGCGGGAGAGGATGCCGGCGGACTGGTAGCCATCGAGGATGACCTTCACCAAGGGCAAATCCACCGCCACCACCAGCGCCCGCTCGGCCATGCCGCATTGCAGGTGCATCGCCGCCATGCCCAGGGCATCGAGCCCCGCCGAGCAACCGGTCGAGATCACCTGATAGGCACCGCGTATGCCCAGTTCGATGCTGATGGCCGCCGCCGCCTCGCCATGCATCGAGTTGCTCGCCTGCATCAGGGGAAATCCCCGACGTTTGTGCCACGGCTCCAGCCAGCCGGCAGCACCACCACGTGAAGTGCCGAGCAGAATCACCGCATCGCGTGTTTCTTCAGCCGACCACCCCGCGGCCGATACCGCTTCGCGCGCCACGTGCAGAGCCGCCATCGCTGCCGGAGACCACTTGCGGTGGGTGAGCAGCGCGCGGTTTTGAATCCATGACGCCATCACTGCCGGGAAGGAACATTTCATCAAGGCGCCCAGTTCGCGGAACGCATCACGCCCTTCCTGTAAAGCATCACGATGCGCGGAGACCGTTTCCCCGAGAGCGGATAGAGCGCCAAGACCGCGAATCAAATAAGACATATCGTGCGGAAAGGAATAGGTGACATCGCCGTCACAGTGTCAACTCAAACTCCACAGGACGAGAAAAATGCCGACAAATGCTCGGCTTTTCGCGTGGGTGACGAATGTGTCACACAGACAAGATTCTGATTCTAGCGCACCTCACCTATGCATGCGCACCTCTGCGAGCGGTCTCACCCTTTGCAAGGTTCACCCCATTGGAATGAAGAAGATTTTCCCGCGTCCGCTGCTGTTTTTGCCACGAATCACTTTGTGGTTTGCGAGCATATTACTTGCCTTTGCTTCTGACGTACAAGCATCCACCGGTAGCCTTGTGGAAGATTGGGGATGGTTCCCCGAGCGCGCGGGAATTCTCGCGGCGGAATCATGGGGCATCAAGCCGCAGTGGCAGGGCAAAACCCTGGTGGAATCCTATCTGGTGCAGCATTCGGTGGCCAAGCTGCCCCTCCTCGTGCGCACCCGCATGGTCGCCGCCGAGCCACTGCCCAATCTTCCGCCTCCCGTGCAAGTGCCAGTCACACCCGCCGGATTTTGCGAGATCATCGGCGAGGTTTCCGATGACAAACTGGAGCCCGTCAAAGGAGCCGTGGTGGAAATTGTCGGCACAGGCAAGCGGGCGGAAACCAATGCAGATGGCTCGTTTTCCTTTTCCGCCGTGGCATCAGGCAATCTCACACTGGAAGCTTTCAAACTCGGCTACACCAGCGACACCCAATCCGCCACCGCCATCCCCGGTCAAAAACTCACCATCCGCATGATGCTCAAGGTCAAGGCCGCCGATGCCGCCGCCGATGAAACAATGCTGGAAGAAGAAACCGTGGTGGGGGAATTCCAGGAAAACAACCAAGGGAATTTTAATCTCAATCTTGATTTGGAAACGCCCAAACTCACGGCGGTCATGGGCCGCGAGGAATTCACCAAAAACGCCGTCAATGATGCCGGTGAAGCGATCGCCAAAGTCTCCGGAGCCAATATTGTGGATGGCAAGTACGCCGTGGTGCGCGGACTGGCCGACCGCTATGTCACCACGACATTCAATGGCGCCCAGATTGCCTCCGCCGATCCCTCGCGCAAGGCGGTGCAGCTCGATCTTTTCCCCACCACGGCCATCGAAAGCATCAAGGTGGACAAGACCTACACTCCCAATCTTCCGGGCGATTTCGGCGGCGGCACCATTGATATTATCTCACGATCGATGCCCGAGGAACGCATCATTCAATTCACCGGACGGATCAACTACAACGACAGCTTGCAGGACAAAATGTTTGTCCATCCGAACCGCGATCTCGGTGCTTTTGGCGACATCGGCAACGATATGCCCAACGTGCTGGAAGCTCGGAATCCCGATGGCAGCACCTATTTCCTGGATGGCGGCAATACATCCGCCGCCGAGCTGGCAGAACGCTGGAAAAAGCTCGACTCCGCTCAGGATTTCAAACCCAAGAAGAGCGATACGGATCTCGCCTACTCGCAGTCATTCGCCTACGGCGAAACCTTTGAGCTCCCTCATGAAATGAAGCTCGGCCTCATGACGGCGTTCAGCCGCGGCACCGCGGATACGTTCAATACCACTCCCATCAACAACCAGGTTCGCAGTTTCATGCGCGATGAATATACCCGCAGCTCGGAGTGGACCGTGTATCTGTCGGCCGCCCTGCAGATCAATGAGCACAACACGATTCAGGCCACCTATTTCAACAAACACATCGCTCAGGACGAAATTTTCCACACCACGAACATCTTCGACGATGAAGAGAACTTGAATTACGGCGTTCACGTTCCCAATTCCACCATCAACCCCCAAAACGTCTACGGTCCGGATTATATCTACTACGGCGCCGCCTGGGACATCACGCCACTGGAAAGAGATCTGGAGATCTATCAATTCCGCGGCAACCACCGCATCAGCGAACGTGGTCCGCACCTCGATTGGGCGATCACGCGCAGCAATGCCGTGGAATCCCGTCCACATAGCACTCACTTTGAATATGGTGTTCTGGACTTTTCCTCCGCCGCCCTGGCCAATCAAATCGCCGCAGCCAATCAGATCCTCGCCACCAACGCCGTGCAAATCGCCACGGAACTCGGATTGGCCAATCCGCAAAGTTACACCTGGGAAACGATCGAACAACCACTGATCGACCTGGGGCTGGGCGATCTTTACAACTCAATCGAACAAAGTGTCGCCGTGATACCGGACGACAACCGCGACCCCGTCAACACTTCGGACCATACCGCCTCCGGTTCCATCCCCGGCAAACAACGCAATTCACGCCGACTGGACCGCACTACGGAGGACAGCAGTCACCGTCAGATGAGCCTGGGGATTCCTTTGTATTTCGACGATTCGGACGACGAACGCTACGTGGAATTCGGGCTGGGCGCATCGTCACTCACCAAGGAGCGCGTCGCCCAAGCTCGTGCTTATGATTTGGTTCTCAGCTCATCATCACCCACCGACCCGGGCTTCAACAATGGCGCGCTCTCAGGACCAGGAGGTCTCGGTGAGGCCATTGCCAACGATCCCTCCATCATCCGTGATTACCTGAATGGCAACACCGTCGGCAATCCCTACTACGTGAATTTCCTGCAGCAAAACGGCTTGGAAAACATCAACACTCGCCTCGATCAAACCGCCTATTTCACCAACTTCCTTTTCCGCCACCAAGAGACCTTCTTCAATGCCGGTGTGCGTTTTGAAAAGGAAACCTACGACATCGACATCGCCCCTTCCCCCCTCTCCGCCTTCACCGATGAACAGATCGAGGGCAATGGCTGGGAACGGCGCGACCCGCAGGAAGCCATCCTACCGGCTTTGAGCGCGGGCACTTCGATTTTCGATAACCTTCTCAACTTCCAGGTGGCATGGTCACAGACGGTCGCGCGCCCCACCTTCTGGGAATTCATTCCCTCGATCTCCCTCGATCAAACCACAGGCCTCCAGCGCCGGGGCAACAACATTCTCGGCCAGACGGACATCGACAACTTTGACTTGGCCATCACCTACAACACCAGTGAAAACACCAGCCTGCGCGCCAGCTTCTTTCATAAAAACCTGGTGCGCCCTCTGGTGACTTTCGTGGAAAACGGCACCCTGCTCTACGCCGACTCCTATCTGGATAATGCCAGCGGTGTGCAGCAGGATTTCACCGCCAGTCTCAGTGGTATCGAACTGGAAGCCACCATCACGGACCTTGGTCCCTTCAGCATCCGTAGTAATTTTACCTACATCGATGCGGAACTGAATTACTTCTACGTGCAAAACGGCGTCACCGCCGCGGTCACCAGCCAGTTGCCCTATCAGCCTTCCTACATCTGCAACATCAATCTTGGGTACGAATACGAACCTTGGCAACTCAACGCCAACCTGGTCTACAACTACAACGGGGAATACCCCACGATTCTGAAATTAACGCCGGAAGACTTCGAGGTAACCCGCAACGCCATCCATACCTTCGATCTGATTTTATCCAAAGTGATCGAGACGGATGATGTCAAGTACACCCTGCGTGGCGGTGTCAAAAATCTCTTCGACGCCGTGGACACCTACACCCTCAACGAAAAGGTTTTTGATAGCACGAATCTGGGTCGCAACTACTGGTGCGAGATCCAGTTGAACTTCTAACAATTTCACCAAGTGACAATTCTGTTTCACAGCATTCCAAGACATTTTTCCCGCTGCTTCTACAGTCGCTCCGTCGCCTGAAATAGCAGCGGCACATGCATCAACCTAACTTCACTCAAAATATGAAAGCAAAACACAGTTTACTCATCAGTGCGCTTCTGACCCCCGTCATGTATGCCGCCAATATCGACGTCATCGGCGATAGCAATTACAGCGAAAACAGCTTTGCCTCGCTCAACAACGGTGTGGACGGCGGTCTCGGCACCAACGTACGCGTTCTCAAGGGCGCGAATGTGACTTGGACAAAAAACAACGACTACTTCATCACGGACCGTCTCTTCATCCCGCGCGGTGCCACGCTCACGATTGAACCAGGCACCAAGATTTATTCATCCATCAACGACAACGGCACCCCCACGCTCCGCACGGATGACAAAGTAGGATCAATCGTCGCCTGCCGCGGTGGCAAGTTGATTGCCGACGGCACAGCCGCCGAGCCTATCGTTTTCACTTCCGTCCGTGAATGGGAAGCGGCAAACAGCCAGGATTCTCCCTTCGATCCGGACGCTACCGTCGGCCCCGCGCCTACCAGCCAAAATGGCGGTCTCTGGGGCGGCATCGTTCTTCTTGGACAGGCGTTCGTCGCTACAGTGAACAACGTCGGAGTCAATGCGGGAACCAACCAAATTGAAGGATTTGCTCCAGCAGGAACGGCGAGTTACGATGGCGACTCTGTTCCGGATGCCACGCAATACGGTGTCAGCACCAACTTTGCGCGCAATGATGCCGATAACAGCGGCATCATCCGCTACGTTTCCATCCGCCATGGCGGTTACGAATTCGATAGTGGTCGTGAAATCAATGGTCTCACACTGGGCGGTGTCGGCTTCGGTACCATCATCGAAAACGTCGAAGTTTTTGCCAACCAGGATGATGGCATCGAGTTCTTCGGCGGTCGTGTGAATACCAAAAACATGGTCATGGCTTTCAATCAGGACGATTCGTTCGACATCGATGAAGGCTACCGCGGCATCAATCAGTTCTGGCTCTGCATCCAGAATCCCGGTGACGGTGACGGCGGGGGTGAATGGGACGGTGTCAGTGGAACAAGTTCCGGCTATTCCACGATCGGAACCATCAACAACGAACACCATGCACGCCCCGTGATTTACAACGCCACGTTCATCGGTGCGGGAGCTGACAACACGGTTACCACGATTCCCACACGTCCGGGTGGTAAAAACATGAACACCGAAAAGGGCAACTACGCCATGATCATTGAGGACTACTTCAATGGCGAAATTTACAACTCCGTGTTCCACGATTTTTCCCACGGCTTGATACGCTTCATTGATGGCGCGGTAGGGCCACCGGCTCTTTACAGTGTCGGTGCCGAAGCACGCTTCGTGAACAATCACATCGGCAGCATCGGGGTGAACACGGCTTCCACGGTGGTGGTGGGCACTAACACAAACGTCTTGATCGGCAATGGTGTTTCTGACGCCCGGACCAAAGGATTCGCTCCCTACACGCTTGCGGGAGCCGCGATCAATGGCAATACCAGCGTAGGAACGGCGCCTTTGTTCACTACCTACACGCGTAACAACACGACGAATGTTCTGACTGCCCTCAATCCTGTTCCTGCAGCTGGATCTCCGCTGCTTAGTGGTGCTACCACGGGTGGTGCTCCCACTTATGCCAATTACCGTGGTGCTTTCGGCACATCGAACTGGGCCGCAGGCTGGACGAAAATCAGCCAGTTGGGACTCCTGCAAGGCTCTGCTCCGAGCACGATCGTTGATGTGGACGGCGACGGCATTGATGACGTTCTTGAAGCCACTCCCGACCTTGTCGCACTCGGCTTCAGCCCCAGCGTCAACAACGTCACCAACCACGGCGGCACTCCCGGCAACAGCTTGTTTGACGCGCTTTACACACAGTCCAGCATCCAAAACCTGCGTGGCACTGGTATGATGATCGGTCCTGTGACTCCCGGCGGCAATGCAGTGCTGACATTGCCACTGTTCAAATCGGACAACATGATCAACTGGACTCCTGCTGGCAACGCCACCGCTACCGTTGCGACTCCTCCCGGCAAGCAGTTCTTCCGTGTTGACCTGAGCACCAACGCACCGAATCCATAAGTTCCCCCAAGAGAAACCAAAAACAAATCAAAGGGTCGTCGGCCCACGCCGGCGGCCCTTCCTCACTCTCACTACAATGACAATATCGACACTCATGAAATCCACCCCTGTGACACTGCTGTTGATGGCGGTGTCAGTTTCTCCCTTGGTCGCGCAGCAACCAGCCGCTGAAGACCCCGTTCGGGAATCACTCCGCTTGTGGGTGGAAACCATGAAGAATCGCCAAGAGCAACAGGATGCTTGGAAGCGCGATCAAGAGGTATTGCAGAATTACAGAGAAGGTCTCGAGCGCGAGCTGCAAGATCTGAAAAAAATCATCACGGAGACCAAAGAACGCAATCAGGCTGCGGATCGCGAATCACTCGATCTCACCGCAAAAATCACCGCCTACCAGAACGCACAGAAAGTTCTCGGTGACAGCGTTCGCGTGCTGGAAACCGCCGCTCTCACCCAAGCCAAGCGCTTGCCCACCATTTTGCAAAAAGACGCCCGCATGGCGCAATTCATCACAGAAATCAACAAGGACTCGCAACTCACCGGCGATAACAGCAACGACGGCCTGCCAAAGCGTGTGAACAACATTCTCGCCTTTCTCGGAGAAGCCGAAAAATGGCAACAAACCATCCACATCAAAGAAGAGGTTCATGCCATCAAGGACGGCCGTGAGATGAATTTGAAAATGATGTATCTCGGCCTCGCCGTTGCGTATGGCGTTTCGACAGAAGGCCAGGTCGCCATCGTCGGCACACCCGGTCCCGAGGGCTGGACCTTCGAGGAAAAACCTGAACTCCACGCCTCCATTTCCGAAGCCATCGCCTCCACCGTGGGCGATCGCGATCCTTCCTTTACGACTCTCCCTGTGCGCCTGCCATGAAATCACTGATTCTTACCACCACACTCTTTTCTCTGATCGCCCTGCCCGCCCTTGCGCAAAATGCCGAGGCGGACAAAGCAAAAGCGCGCCTCGAGGAAGC
>Ga0315909_10006329_pt1 | contig 13371 bp, 35 predicted proteins | sample LakEriMetagenome_11_FD_203527 | JGI IMG/M metagenome (GOLD analysis project Ga0315909, IMG submission 203527) | Freshwater fungal communities from buoy surface, Lake Erie, Ohio, United States - Buoy 2 MA125 | ecosystem: Environmental > Aquatic > Freshwater > Lake | place: USA: Lake Erie, Ohio...
CGTTTTTGGGCCCATGAAATGGTCCCTTGCTCCGCAAATTTCTAGCGTACGAAAAATTAAAAAGAAGTACTTATAGATTCATGATGGTGATTTTGCGTCTATACCCACCAAAATTTGCTTGCCACTGTTGTAAAATAGCAACAGTTTTTATAATATAACCCCGACCCCCCAGAGAGACCACCGGCCGCCGACCGACCGACCTTCCGGCCAAAAAAAACCCCAGAGTCTGTTAGGACCCTGGGGCACAACATGACCTAATACCGGGAGCGAATCGGGTTCGGTCTTGACAGGCTTACCGGGAGCGAATCGTTGGGCCTGTCCTACTTGCTGTAGCTTATTAGTGCTTCATGCAAGTTACTTCTGCTACAGCTTCCCACTTGTGTGGCATGCTCTTAGCTAGATCTGCTACCTTGAGCACCATGCGCAGGCTCAGCTCGCGCATACGCTTTTGGTTACGCTCAATAAAGTCTACGACCTGTGCTTTGACTGTGTCATCAAACCCATAGTCATCAAGCATGCCGCAGTCACGGATTACCTGACGGATACGCAGGAGCTTCTCACGTGCAGTATCAATAGTCAAGTCCAAGTAGTGGCAACGTGACTCCAGTGCTTCCAAGTGATCACGCAGTTTCTTTGAGCGTACATTATCGAACTTGATGTTGGTAATAAAGATAGCACCGCCCTTGAACTCGAATGAATTGGGCACACCTTCTGTGCGTAGCAATCGACTGTCTGTGTTCCAGTGGATGGTACGCTTCTTAGAGCTGTCCAGAGCGGCTTTCAAGATGTTAAGGCTAAGGTCATCAAGCAGTACTGAGTCACAGTCATCGAACACTAGGATACACTTGCGATCTGAGAACTCGTAGAGCTTCTTGTACAAGCCAATAGCACTCATAGCACCCTTGACCACTTCGTACTTCTTAAGTTTAGTATCGTTGGCTACATCTGCAAACACATCATGCTTTGACAAGACCTGCTCAACACCAAACGATTTGCCCACACCCGGAGGCCCTGATACGATCATTGCACGAACATCGCCCTTCTTAACGGCACGTGTCATCTCCATAAGGATTTCGAAACGAGCAGCCAAACGGTTCATGATTTCTTCATCTGACTCTACTAGTACTTTCTCAATAGGCTCCATCTCCAGGCTCTCACTGGTGCCTGAACGCTTTGAACGAGTCTTTTCAGTAACTGCCGCTAGGGTCATAACTCTTGCCATTTAAATCGCTCCTGTGTGTAAAACATTAATTATAAGATCGCTTGGTCTAGTTGTCAAGCCCATTCGGCTGGGCGACAGTACCAAATATGTGCTCTATTGTTATACTGTGCCCGGACCATAGCTTCTGCTTGGCTGGGTTGGAATGCTGTGACCACAGTCTCCAGATTGGTTAGATCTGATTGTGTTTCGGTCATAGCATCGTTCAAATATACAGTAAAACCTACTCGCCATTGGTTGCTCATGGTCTGCTCCTTAGTCCAGTCTGCTACCAGCGTAGGCAGTGAAACCATACTTCTGGAAGACCTTAGCGGCCGCATCTGCACCCGCTTCCAGAGTGTCTACGTTCTGTACGGGCAGACCTGATGGGTTCCACAATTGGAATGATCCAGTGTAGCTCTTGCGGATGCCTGCCTCTTTCATTGCGCGGCCCAGCTTGGTGTTGCCTTTGATGCCCAGGATGTCTACCCAGGCAAAGCCACAGGCGTATTGATCACGGCCGCCTAGTCGAGTTTGGAAGAACAGGGTTGCGGCTTCAGTAGCGGCAGTGCTAGCTTCAGCTACGATGTCTCGGATTTGTTCTACAGTGTATTGCATGGTTCGCTCCTTTTGTTTAACTTAGCCTATAGTATATTACCAAATGGATGGGTTGTCAACCGTTTTAGATCTGTACCAGTTGATTAACCCTTCAAAGGCTAGGGCTATTGCCAGTATGCTCAGGAAAGCCCAGAGTTCAATAGTTTCGAGAAAGGCTAGGATTAGGATGTCAGTCATATTAGGCTCCATAGTATTGGGCGTCGGCATCAGCGGCTGCTTCTGCATAGGCCCGGGGATCTTCGTAACGATCGTTGAGCTCTGCGTATTCGATCACAGGCTCCTTGAACTGGATCTCACCTTCATACTCCAGCTGACTCTTCTCGAACTCGGAGAGGTAGTCATCGCCCTCGATGCTCCAATCCAGGACATACTCACGGCAGTAGTCGTTGTCGGTTTCTACACCCGCCATAGCGACCACTTCTGCGTAGTCGATGTTAAGAGGAACGCCAACGACCTTGTACTCGCTACCGCCCTTGAACTTCCAGTACTGGGGGCAAGCACCAGTACCGTCCCAGTCGTGGGCACCATAGTTTTCCATGTATTGTGTACGGATTACTAGCATCATAGTTCGCTCCTTTTGTTTAACTTAGCCTATAGTATAGCACCACGGGCCCAAACTGTCAACCAATAAAAAGCCAGTAGATCGTCAAGGGCACAGCGTAGACCACTAGGGCATAGCCCAGCATCTTGAGGTCTTCTTTGAAGAGTTCCATATTAACCCCAGTCCTTCTTGTCACCGAACTGCTCATTGTATTGGTAGCCTGCGAGGTAGGCTTGGATCTGCTGAGGAGTCATAGCATCTTTAGTGATGCGCTCACCGTTGTAGGTGCCCTCTGGATACCAGTGCGGATCACGTGGGCGACCGTAGTAGCTGTCTGCTGAGCCACGGTCAAATGGGCCGCCGTGGGTGGTATCATAGTTCTCTCGAGTTTCTAGTGTAATCATATCGCTCTCCTTAGTATGTGTATATTATAAGCCCAAACGGTCCGGTTGTCAATCAAGATCGCACTGCCAAATCGTGCCCGAGTAGGTAGCACGGAGATCTCCTAAAGGGAAGTCTGGGTGGGCGAAAGTGAGGATGGGTTCGTTGAATGCGTTGAGCCGGATGCCACGAACTGTAACATCTTGCTCGTCGAGGATCTGCTCGGAACCGGGGTTTGCTGAATTAAAGACTCTGATCATTGTTCGCTCCTAATGTTTCAGTATGTGTATATTATAGCACCGACTAGCCAATCTGTCAACCAAAAGAAAAGGATGTTGTATTAATACAACACCCTGTGTTGGCCTGCCCTAGAGGACTCGAACCTCTGACCTACGGCTTAGAAGGCCGTTGTTCTATCCAGCTGAACTAAGGGCAGAATGTTGGTGGGCCCACCTGGGTTCGAACCAGGGACCAATGGATTATGAGTCCACTGCTCTAACCAACTGAGCTATAGGCCCTACACTCTATCTACTTAGTTGTTTGATTGATTGGTAGTCACCATCACTGGTTTCTTCAAATACTTCCACGAAATCGCACCCGTCATTGAATGTCTTCTCTGCTAGTGCTATTGCTTCTTTCCGGGAATGTGTGGTTTCGATCAGTTCTTGGTGGCCTTCCATTTCGGCCCAAACTTCGTATTGCGTCCAGCTCATGTTAGTCGTGTATATGAAGTGATGCCCGGGAATCGCACCCGGGCCGTTCTGTTTAGTCTCTTAGAAAGGTGCGTCTTCGAGATCAGCTTCAACCTTAGCCTTAGTAGCTTTGGCAGGTGCCTTAGCAGCCTTAGCCTTAGGAGCAGGAGCTGCCTTAGCTTTAGGAGCCTTAGGTGCTTTGTCCTCAAGGTACTCAGCGATAGCAGCCTGAGCAGCCGCATCAGCGAACTCAGCCATGGTCTTGATCTGAGTAACTGCTTCGTACTTAGAAACAGCCTTGTCCAACTCAGCCAAACGAATGTCTTCGTGACCGTGTTTAGCAAGTACTTTGATACGCATGATGTCAGTAGCAAAGCGCACCTTGTACTCACCATCAAGCTTCGAAACACCGCAAACGTTAAACAATTTATCTGTAGCCATTTTAATACCTCTTTCTGTGTGTGGTTTAGTTAGTTTATGCCAGTTTCCTTAGCATGTCCATATTGTACAACTATTTGGGTCAGTTGTCAACCTTTTTCTTCTTCTTTTGGCGAACCAAAACTCTTGTTTCTTTGATCTTACCTTTGAACTCGCGGCCCATATAGTATTCCAAAAGCTCTCGCTGTATATGTCCAATCAAGTTCCCATAATCTTCTGCTATAGCGAACCGATATGGACATCCTGCCCAACCACCTGTTGCCAAATAGTTAAAGTAGAGCTGCCGGTGCTCTTTGTTACTTGCATCAAACAGCACCAGCGGCCTTAGGTAGATCTCTAGTTTACTCATTTACTTTGTGTGGCTCCAATCCTTTTGATTCCACACCCTCTTCATACCATGTTTGGACCTCGTCCTTTTCTTCATTCTCATACTCGGCAATGCACTCGCTAATACCATAGGATTCATCGAGATGCTCGGGCAACAGGTCACGAACTTGATCGCTAGTCATGTTGCTGATGTCGTAGAAGTCATCGTTACCGTCTTCCCACTCACCGCAGAAAGCCATACCGGGTTCGTAGTAAGTAGCACGGATGCTGAAACCCAAGTCCAACATCTTCTCGTAGGCATTGCAAGGAGGGGCCCATGCACTATCAAACGACATGATCAACCCGTTAGGGATATCCTGTGCTTCGTAGCCATCGCCACCTACATCCCACTTGGTGCCCCATTCGTTGACACAGAAGTCATACCAAGTCTTGTAGCCATACTTGTCTAGGTTGCTCTTCTCTTGTGCTTCTAGTTCAATCTGTTTGGGGTCGTTGTCGGCACCTACACGGCCCGCTACGATATGCAAGTCCTTGGGCACAGGCACAAACTCGTCAAGCAGTCTGCCCTCTGCGAATGCCACCCGCGCCCGCTCAATCATAGCAGGATCAGGATGGGTAATCTCTAGTGTGTTGTTGCACCAATTTGGCATAAGTCGCTCCTTGTGTTTAAGTATGTATCAATTATAGGGCCTTTCGGCCCTATTGTCAACTGAATTCGTAAAAGGTTACTGAAGGGTCAATGCTTTGCAGTTCACGGGCCGCACGGGTCAGGAACTGGTAGCGTTGCTGGACTTGGCTACGGGGCAGTTCACCATCGCAGGTCAAGTTCTCAGGGCTAAGGTCAGAGTCAATGCGATCTGCAATCTTTTGACGGTCCTTGGCGTTGAGCAGGCTCAGGGGTTTGTTACCAAACAGGGCACCCCAACGGTTGATACCATCCACATACTGTTCGATAGTTGCTATGTTCATCTGTCGCTCCTTTTGTTTAACTTAGCCTATAGTATAGCAAATTGGACTCAGTCTGTCAACCGGAACTGATCAATAACCCTACAGGCATCCTGGGTATCTTCGCACTCGTCCCAAATGGCTAACAGCATCAGTTCTAGCACGGTTTGGGCGTCACGCTGTTGCTGTCCACGCAGTGATCCGATGAATGCTGTGACCTGATCCTTGCTGTCCATGCCCCACATGATGTCTGCTAGGGCTCGCTGGGTTTTGTTCAGTCCTTCGATCTGCATGTCGCTCTCCTTAGTATGTGTATATTATAACATCGTTTGGGCTAGGTGTCAACCAAAAAAAGACCCCCATGTCGGAGGGGGTCTGGCCGTGCTAGGAGCGAACTAGCTATTAACAGTTTCAAAAGGATCGTAGGTTTCGTCGATCTCTTCCGGAGGAAATGCTTCGTCCCACTCATCTGGGTCAATGTAGTCCTCGTCTACCAGTTGCCCGTCTTCGTCATACATCGGGTCTTCAGTTACCATCCAAAATTTAGTCATCGTAGGCCTCCTCGCCAAGTTCAGTAACTTCTTCTTCTAGGACCATTACGTCAATGATACGAGCTGTTTGATCTTCGTTGCTTACACCCTGGAAGGCGGTACGAAAGCTCTGATACTCTCCAAGGAAGTCAAACACATCCATACGGTCCCAACCCTCAGGTACTTCAATCTCTTGACGCAGGATAGTAGTTACATAGGCTTTCATGCTGCCTCCATTGCTTCTGCTTCAATAATAGCCTGCTCCAGCAAGCCGTCAAAGCGACCGTAGAACTCAACATACCAGTTGCCGTCTTTACGCAGGCAGTAGTTGTATTCCTCGAACTGTGCATTGGCACGATAGTCAGCGTAGTCCTTAAACTTACGGGCTTGGGTGCCTTCTTCGCCACGGTCACGTCCGTAGAAAGTAGTAATGCCCTGACGCACCCGTTGCTCCGCTTCGTACTCCGGTGTACCGTATTTGTGCGGAATGTCAAAGTCGTGCTTCTCGCCGATCTCAGGACCTAGCGAGCTAATGTCGCCTAAGTCAATAAGGTCACGCAGTTTGAAAGGGTCTTTGTAGTTGTTGAGCAGGAGTTTGCCGTTGTTGTCCAAGTAACCGTCCCAGTGGCAGTAGACTTGTTGAACAGTACCGTCTGCAAATTCCAGCGCAATAGTTGAACGTGTAGCCATTTGTTTCGCTCCTAGTTGTTTACTATAACTCTATTGTATGCTCAATTGGTCAACTTGTCAACCAATGATCACAACCCGTGTAGTATTTTCGCCACACTCGTCGTCGTAGTCCTCGTCAGCCAGCTTGTGCATACGGTGGTACTCACTGTACTCTACAGGGCCGTCAAACACTTCGGTGACTTTGGGTGCTACTTGGGTACGCCAGTGGTCGCCATAGTTATAGTGGAAATGCACTTCAGCTTCAGGGTCATATGCCTTCAGCTCGTCAATTAGGTCTTGTACTCGCATGGTTCGCTCCTTGTTTGTTGAAGGGTGGGCGCAGAGTAGGCACGCACTTGATTTGACTCTGCATTAAGGTATTACCTAGGACTGCCTGTACCGCCCATTAACTGTATTATACTGTCACTCTATCCAACAGTCAACCGCTGACTGCATTGTAGTTTCAAGCCCGCCAATGTAATCGCCCTGGAAGCCATTAGGGTTTTCAAGCACGAGCCTGTTGCCATTGAGGATTGCAGTAATCCTACCCGACTGTTCTATGTCGCTCTTAAAGCAGACCCAGTCGCCAACTTTAACTCTTTGTCCGTCTACTAGTGCCATGTCGCTCTCCTTAGTATGTGTATATTATAGCACACCCTAGCCAATCTGTCAACCTAGTAGTCTGCTACAGTAGTCTGCTCAAACTGGTCATGCGTTACGAACACCTTAGTCCAAGCATCCTCGCCCATAAACCCATCGAAGTAGAGCACCTTGTAACAGTATTGCCCACCATTGGTTATGCCCAGGAACTGGGCCTCTTTGAAGCTGTCCTTCTTGTAGCCGGCCTTGCGGATAAGGGCGGTAAGGCCCTCTGCAGAGAAGGTGGTCATACGACTCAGCGTGTCAGCAGTTATCATTCCTGCTCCTTAAAGAATACAACCTTAATGCGGCCTGCTTCCTCAACGAAAGCAATATTGTCTTCCCACTTGACATTAGGGTGAGACAAGACCTGCTTGGTGAACAGACGCACGGTACGCACATTGACCGCACCCTGCCAGTCCTCGTGGGCCACGCCCTCATTGTAGGTGTACTTGCCCTTGCAACCACACATACAACCAATCTTGCCGGAATAGACCCGGGCTACTTTATCGACATTTAACATAGGTTCGCTCCTTTAGTATGTGTATATTATAGCACCAAACGATCGCCCTGTCAACCGAAGGGTTATTTTAGTGCCATGCGGACTTCCTCCTGTACATTGTCCCTATATTCCGCAAAAAATGCTTCGTATGCTTGGACAATGTCCGCAGGTGCGTCCTCGTCGAAAAAGTTCCAGTATTCAATAAGCTGGAAAAGTGTAAGGTTATTTTTAGCGGCAAAACGGGCTAGCTTGACTTGATTGTACATAACGGCTCCTTATGCCCAAATTATAGCAAGCCTAGCCCAAACAGTCAACCTACTTCAAGAATAACCCTACAGCGTATAGGGCTAATAGGCCTGCGTTAACAGCTATCAAGTTAGCCTCTCTAATGCGTACACTCCATACCAAGTACAGCAGGCTACCCAGTGCCAGCAACTCTCTGTTGGCAAAGTGTAGCTCAAAGGCAGTGAAGCCTGCACCCGTCAGCGTTGCCGCAAGCGCAGTCCACTTTAAAATACTATTAAGCATTCTCTACCTCTAACTCCCCTATAGCCTCGCCTAGCGTGTCTATAATGTTCTCAATCTCATTGTGCAATTCATAGCACACGTCACTGTCAAAGCCTTCCATGCCTACTTGCTGTAGTGCATCTACATCTTGTAGCAGTGCAATAGCTTCCTGCAACTTCTCAATTTTTTGTTTTGCTGTCAACATTGTCGCTCCTTATTCCAAATCAAAGTAAAAGCCCACTGCCTCCTGTGCAGTATCCAGCTTCTCAAACACGTCATAAAAAGCGTTATCGCAGTCTGTGTCCTCACCAAACTTAACACCGTCAATAGTAAGCTCGTCGCACAATGCACGTGCCTCTGCTAGCAGTGCTAGCACCTTGTCTACTTTACGCATTTTCGCTCCTTCTAACTACTAAAACAACAGTATAGCACAGCACAGCCAAAATGTCAACTGTGCTGTGCTATTTGTTTTATGCTTCCATACTCGCAAACTCGTCGTCTTGCATACCTTGTTCTGTAAATGTAACAGCAAAGCCTAAAGCGTCGCTAATAGCAGTTTCAAAACCCGTGTCTGTATAAATGTCCCAAGTACTGTCGTGTGTAACATTTACTTGCGTATAAATCTCGCCGTCGTAAATGTTATTAATAATAGTAATACCTGTAACATTTACTTTCCTACCTGCTTCGCACCCCCACAAGCCGTCTCCAGCTGTAGTAACTGCATATTCGCAAGCAAACTCTGTAATAATACAGTCTTCGTCACGTTCGTAACGCACTAGTGTAAGTTTTTGCATTTATCGCTCCTTTTGCTACTTAAAAAACAATTATAGCACAGCAAGTCCAAAATGTCAACTTGCTGTGCAATAACCCTACAAGTTATACAAGTTCTATATTTTTGCTACGGATAACATTTTGCACATTAACAAGCACACGCCCTAATTCGTCTATTTGTATGTCTCCGCTTACATAAGCGCAGGCTTTTTGTGTAGGGAAAATATACTTGCCGGTGACAGGGTTTACTTGCGTAACATTAAATGCTACTTTGAGTTTATAAAATTGCGTATTTTGCAATTTACGGCTTTTTACTAGTGTAGCACGGGCTAGGCAGTTTGTTTGCATAAAGTTCGCTCCTTTGTTGCAGTATGTGTATTATTACATACCTAGCCCAAATTGTCAACCCCTATGTCTAAAGACCCTACAGGTTACTCGGGTATTCCGGCCTTTCGGTTGACAGATTGGGCCCACGAGGGTATAATATACACATGTTCGAACTTAAAGGGGGTGGACGTCGAGGGTGCCTGTCGGTTTTGGCGGGTGATTAAAAGGAAGGCCCCCGGTTGCAGAACCCAAGTCCTATGGAGAGGGTCCAGGCGATGGGGGCCTTGGTACTACATTGACCAGTAGGCTTCTGAACTAGGGCTACAGTACCTGGGCGTATCGAACCGCTCCTGATACTCAGCACCACCCATTAGGTTCTTACGGGTGACCATAGTTTCGTGGATCTCATAGCGGAATCCATGTGCCGCCCGCCATGTATGCTTGACGGTATGCTCCAGCATGGAGCGGTCAGTGGTATCATAGTCCGAATAATGCACCCGACGCTCTCCACTCTTAGTCCGCTTGTCTACCTTATAAACGATAACCGTGTACATATCTGCTCCTTAGTCCAGCAGAGCCATGTAGGCTTCTGCATTGTTATCCATGAACCAGTCCAGGGCCTTGCGGACACCTGCATAGTCACCAATGAGTTCGCACCCTTTGAGGTAGTCGTAGACCGCCACTTCTTCAGGGCTTAGGGTATAGCTCTCCCCACTGAACGGGTTCTCTACAGCCACTGGCTCAGTATCGTAGATCATAATGCCCGGAAAGATTTCTTGTATGGTCTTCATTATACAGCCTCCAGCATGGACAGTGGGACGGAGTAACGAGCACCCGTTTTATCTACTACCACATCTGCCTTCTTGATCTTGATCTTACCTACCGTGACAACCACAGTGCCACCCAGCTTATCGTGGGTCAGTTTGGCCTTGCTACCAGCCTTGAAAGTAAAGGCATTGGTACGAGCAGTCTTGCTACGGGCGAACTTGATAGCATCCTGCAGGCTGTCCAGTTCTGTAGCGGTAAAGTTACCCGAAATGATTGCGGTGTTGATTGCTTTGATGTCCATACTTCGCTCCTTTTTGTTAACTTAGCCTATAGTATAAGCTCAAACTGCCTGGATGTCAATCACCCTGCGCACGAAGCCAGTGGTGTCCTTTTTAGCACGACCCTTGGCCTTAAGCCCTGCGATAGTACCCTTAGGGTCCAAAAAGCGGAGATCAGTGTCGTCTGCATTAATAACCTCACGGCCCAGGTAAGTTTCGGGCAGGCGATCAAACACCACAGCCACGTTCATACCTGCACTCACTGCCTTTTGTACGTCTGATTCGTTGCCGTCTGCGGCGCTGAATGTCAAGTGGTAGTTGGGGATATCCTTAACCTTGCGCCCCAGGACCTTAGTATAGTCGTAGAACTGAATGTCGTTGAACATTTCAAAGACGTTCATGTCCGAACCTTTGAGCTTATACTTCTCCCAAGCAAGGTCTGAAGTACCATTCAAGCGGAACACGGGCTTCAAGCCCAAGCGAGCTGCCTGCTTGATGCCCAGGTTGATGTCCTGCTCCAAGTACTCCATAAAGGTATCGCGATCTTCAAAGAACATCTTGGTCTTGCGGATACGAGCCTGCTGGATCACGTTGGTGTTTTCGCCCTTGCGGAACATGCCCCCTCTGCCTGCGGTATTAAGGCAAGCCTCAGTACAGCCTGCGGTTCGCTTAGGGCAAGTCTCCTTACCGCTGAGTTGGGCAGGTGCAAGATGCAGGATAAAGCTCAAATAGCCGAGCTTGGTGCCCTTTTGGATCTTTGGGTTGGCTGTAGATAACAGTTTCATAGTTCGCTCCTAATCGTTTACTGTAGCCTATAGTATAGCACTCTAAGGACCAGCTGTCAACCAATCCTTAGAGATACTGATCGTTGAGTGTGGGCTTTTGGATCTTAACGATCTCACGCTCACGAGCATAGGCCGCCTTGCGTCCTCGGACGATCTCCAGGACTCTATGTTCCCAGTGGAAGTCCAGGGCACCCGCCTTTAGATACTGATATAGTACCCACTCGCGATTCTCGTTACGAGCTCTGGACAGATGCTTACGCCACCGCTCTTTGACTGAACGGACTACGGTAGTGGCTTTTCGTGTGAGCCCAATGTAGTTCTCACCATGCTCGTCCACCGCTTCGTAGATGATGTAATTACAGTCTGAACGGATTTTACGGGTTCTTGCCATTGTTCGCTCCTTCACTATGACTATAGTATAGCAGACCCCAGCCAAACTGTCAACCAAAATCCGCCTAGAAAAGTGTTGTTTTTGAGCCACAAACACCGCACTCGCCCGTGGCATAAAAGCCACAGAAAAAAATACCCTGGTTGACACAAGGGTTATTAACTTAGATAAGAACAGTTCTTACGTGCGAATCGTTCTTATTTAGATCGGGCTCTGGGCTTGGGCAATGGTTGTTCTATAAATCGTGTGGCCTCCTCCTGCACATCAAATACATCATATTCACAGCAGACTTCATTATACTTGAATATGTGCATTGAACGGGTGTGTAGACATAGACTAATATATACAGCATAGTCATGATCCCGTACTCTTACGTGTGCTAGGGGAACCATCTTATAGTTGATCATCAAGTATTTAACGGTTAGGCCAGCCCCTTAATACTATACTATCTAGGCTCCCTACCGCCCCTGCTTGTATATAATGCGTTACATAACCCTGATCTAGATTGACTATTATACAACAAGTTTGTGTAAACCTGATCTAGAATGTAGAATTGTGTGATCTAGATCACTAGTGCCTGCGTATAGTGGCCGCAAACGGTGGTGCCAGGATAGGAAAAGTGCAGAAAAGTGTAGAATTGTGTGGAATTGTGTGGCCAATCCTAGATTTTGCGTCAGAATCGTGGCGGCCATGGTGCCGGCATAGGGTCAAAAAATTCTTGACAGGTGGTCGAAATGGGCATAGTTAAAATGGTTACTCGCTATAGCAGACCTTACAGCGGGGCCTATGCTAGTCTAGCTTATATACACTAGGCCGTACAGCGGGGCCTATAGCCCATATTGCAGTCAGCAGTAAATACTCAATGCGAGTCTACTGTTATTCATCTTGGGCAGATCCTGACACACAGCAACAGCTTTGGCAGTTGCTCAAGGATCAAGGATGGTTCTCTGCAGGCCCTGTTAATCCTGTTAACTACTTCTATATTCCAGAACATCTAGTCACTTGGGCTCTGCTCATAGACAGTGATCTACGAGCGCATCCTCACAACGATTGGTACGTATAAAGCTACAGCGGGGCCTGTATGTTTGAGTGTTTAACGGGCGTAAGCCCATAGCGAGCTTGCTCGATATCTCTTGTTCACTAGTATATACGTCTAGTATAGTCTAGCTATTAAACAAGGTTCCGCCCATAACTATAGAACTAGTATAACTCACTCTAGTAAGTATAGAATATTACGATGCAGTAGTGTGTTAGCGTTTGTTCAGTGTGTTACTACGTGGATACTTGTAGCCCAATTGACTTACACGTTCTTTGAAACGGTAGTATGTGTAATTGTCATGCAGGAATGCTGATGCGAGATTACCCGTTAGGAATCCAATTTTAAACTGGTTCTGCAGATCTTTACTGTCGGGATACTGGTCTTGAGCCATTAGTTGTAATTGCTCTAGTATATACTGTTCAGCCTGCTGAGGTGTCATTGTTGGGTCTTGCCGTTTACTAGTGTAGATACCATGTTTCGTTACAGAGTCTAGCTCGTAGCTCTTGTTGTGTATAGCCCAAAGCTCTGCTGATCAGATCTAGAACTTCCTGTTCGTGTGTCTCGATATACTCGGCTGTGTGCAGTCTAGCCCAAGCAAGATAAATGCAACGTGCATACTCAATCATGGTCATATATTTACTGGTCCAGTTCTTGTGATTTAACTGTCAGTTAATCATCAGCCCAGAGTCTAGTCCGAGGGGTAGGTCCTTGGACTAGGCGAGTGGTTTTGGCTTGCTAGATGCTCAAAATTTTTCGCTGACCGCTTCGCGGACTGTTGGACTATCGCGCCGCTCTCCGAGCATGTTTGGGCTCTAGCCGCTTCTTGGTTACAGTTATCCTACAGGGGATAAATTACTAGTATGAACATCTATGCTCCCCTAAACATCACTGATTCTGCTAGACAATATCTAGATGAACAGATACTGAACTTTAGGTTTCCCTGGTACTACTACACACATCAGATCAATCATGTGCCTCGTGACTGCTATCGTGGACAGCCCTTGGCTAACGTGCCCTTTTGGTCGCAT
>Ga0315909_10006337_pt1 | contig 13364 bp, 19 predicted proteins | sample LakEriMetagenome_11_FD_203527 | JGI IMG/M metagenome (GOLD analysis project Ga0315909, IMG submission 203527) | Freshwater fungal communities from buoy surface, Lake Erie, Ohio, United States - Buoy 2 MA125 | ecosystem: Environmental > Aquatic > Freshwater > Lake | place: USA: Lake Erie, Ohio...
TACCATTAAAAGGAATAAGTAGATTTTCAAACTCTGGTGTATTCAAAAATGTTGAAGTCCATTCATAACCTGCTTCTAAAAATATTTTATTCCAAATAGCTTTAACATAAGTTGCAGGAAAAAATTCTTGTATATTTAATTGTTTATCATCACTAGATGAGTCACTGACGTTATCATAAACCCATCCTTGTCCATAGTCAATAAGTGGATAAAAATAACCATTTCTCCAGTCACTAAACCAAGAATTATAAATGTTATCTCTATCCCAAGTATGGTTTAATTCAGTAAAATCTAAATCTTCAATATATTTCTCACCTAATCTAGAGAAAAATGTATCATTATCAGCATAAATTACACATTCATACTGAGTTTCTAAATTATCATTAAGTTTTATATTCTTTAACTGTAAATTACCTTCAAAAACTGGAATAGTATCAACTAAAATCCAAGCTTTTGCCTTTAAGTTAGGGTCAAAAGTCGAATCGACTGCCAAATTACTTATATTTGCAAAAACATCTCTATTGTTTTTTGTCTCTGGTAAGGTAATAGTTCTAGAAAAACTTGAATTTCTCTTAGATATATCTTGTATGTCAGCAATATTATAAGTTAAATTAACTGGTTCATATTTATAAGTATCTAAATACTTTAATTCTTTATCACCAATTACAACAGCGTCAACAGTAGTTTCACCAGGACAAAATTTATTACCTAATTTAACTGTCATAATTGTAGTCATATTAGTTCCAGAACCTGTTTTCAAATACCATTGACCAGTTGTTGATGCTCCCCATGTAAAAGTAAGTATATCTCCAATAGAACCAGCAGGTATAGTAACAGTAGGTGCTCCTGTATCATCTGCTTGACCAAACCATAAGTCTATATCTCTAGTATTTGGTTCACTAAATGAATATTCGAACGTGTATATCTCACCAGGAACTGGATAAAAAGCACCAACAAGTGCAAAACCAGGTGAGCTTGACCTAACACCTAAGTATCTACCAAGAGTCGCTGCACTAAAAGTAATTCTAAACTCTGCATTCAAAGCACCAACTGTTGAACCATTAACAGTGCTTGAATTAACGAACTGTACCCATTTTGTAAAATATTGACACGGAGTTTGACTTGCATCAAGGTTGACCGCATCTACTTGTACTATAATTTCATATCTTGTATTTGCCATATATAATTTATTTTATAAGTTTGCCACATTAACTGGATAAGCCAGTTTATAATTAAGAGTTAAGTTAAATATTCTATCTCTAAGTCTTGTTTTAATAACATAACTTGTATCAGTTATAACAATAGGGTCTAGTTTATATTTTGAATCAAGTAAAGTCACTATATAAACTTCTGGTGAAGTCACTAACTCTTCTAACCACAGATATGTTTCTTCACTAATCCAATCAGAGTTCAGTGTAAAAGTATATTGAACATCTTGAGCAAGTACAACATCACCTCTATCACCAAATTCATATGCAATATCTAATACTTGTTTATATTCAGTTCTATTTATAGCTACTGTTCTTTTTTTATCTTTATTAAATGTAAAATAGTCATAACCACCCATTCTATTTAAGAATACTATTCTAACATTTTCATATAAAAGACAAGGCTCTACTATATTTCTAAATATAAGTTCGAATTTTTGTGTACCTCCACCACCAGATTCATAAAAACTAATTCTATATCTATCAACACCATTAAAAAGTGTAGGGTCACTAAATGCTTCCATTAAATTATATGTACCAATAGGGAATTGCATGTATTTATCTCTAGAATTTAGAGTAAAATTAAGTAATTCATTTGCTACAGGTGTTGTGCCATTAAAGGTTTGAAGTTTCAATGTAAAAGTACCACCTACTTTATTCAAAAAATTAATCGTCTCAACTTCATTAGGTCCTATACTTTTATTATAACCACCTATATAATTATCATAATTTGTTAACCACTTTTTTTGACCAGCAGTATTATCAAATAAATAATCAGTTGTGAAGTCTAAATTGTTCTCACTATATTGTCTAGTACCATTCCAAGCAAATCTAGTTGAACTAGTGCCACTAACTCTTAAAACATTTGTAATCAAACCACCATCATAATAAACAGGTGTACTTTGACCAAAAACACCATCTATTCCATACCAATAAACAGGGTCAGGAAAACCAGGAATACTTATAGCTCCTGCTGAAACAGAACCTATTATTTTAGTACCATTATATTGTGAGTTAACTGCATTATTAGTTTTATTAATTGTAATAATATCACCTACTTGAAATCCTTCATTGTTTGTTGTTGCAAAACCAAAAGCTGGTGAATTTGTTATATCTAAATATTCTATTTGTGGATTATATTCAAAACCAAAGTTTGCAGTCCATATAGCAAATTGATTATCAAGTGGTGTAATATCTTCATCACCAGGAATTATAGTATTTGCATCGTTGTTGATTATAAAAGGTTTAACTGCCTTATTAACTGATATATGACCACGATAATTAACTGGTCTAGGTGGGAATTTTAATCTTGCAATTTTTGACGTTGTTAAGCCAGTTGTTTTACTAACTTCCCATACATCTAATATATATTTATAGTCTGAAAAAAAACTAGCTGATGCCGAGTTTAAAGTATACCAGATTTCGGCATTAACTGGACTTGCTTCATAAGGTACACCTGTAAGTGATGCAGTTGCTATAGGCATTATGTTTTAAATATTTTTTCTAAATACTCGTTTATATCTAATTGAATTCCTTTTGATACTAAACTTTGTATATTATTAAATATAGCGTCTTGTGTTTTTTTCAAGACATTTGTTGGTTTAATTCCTTTTTTTCCAATCGACCTTGCTATTATAAAAGCAGTTTGATTTGGAGTTTGTTTTTTAAACTTAATATTTCTTGCCTCAATCCATTTTTGTATGGCTTTTTGAGGTGGTCTTTTTCCTGGTCTTCTACCTTTATCTACATTTATTAAATAGTCCTCAGATATAATTGATAAAAAAAGTCCATTAACAGTATCTAAAACTTCATAGTCAAGTGAACTAATTAATTGACCAGTTGCAACTTTATCTGCACTGATTAATTGTTTAGTTAACTCAGCGACATACTCACGTCCTAAAGCTTCTAATTGTTTTTTTAAATTTCTAAGTTGTAAGTTTTCCATATTTAAGCATATAGGGCTTGAATCCAATCTTGTCTTGTTGGATATTGTACAGAGTCAATAGTCGTATATTTAGTATCAAATATAACTATTTCATCTCTAAGTTCAACATCTACAAAAGTATCTGGACTTACAAATTGATAACCATTAGTTAAAAATTGAAAACTGAAGTTCCAATCTTCATCTTTAAATCTTATACCACCAGGTATTTTTTCTAAATTAACTTGTATCATTTTTTAAACATTTGATTTTTCTATTACAATCTTAACAAAAGAACCATTAATTAAGTCAGCAGTTCCTGTTACTGGTGTATAACCTATTAAAATATAAACATTCGAACCCCAGTCAATCGTTGGTGTTAAAAATGCAGTAGTTGTCGCATTATCAGTAAAGGCATTAGTAACTGAAGTTGGATACATTTGATTATTACTAGCACCAGTCGTTGATTTAACAACTAAAGTTCTTTCGAATTGTACAAACGTTGTTGTTGCACCAGTCGTTAAAAGGTCACCAAGTAAAGTCGCTGTAGATATATTATTTGTAGAATTGGAATACATTCTAGTTCTATAAACTGCTGCTGTACCTACCTTTCTACTTCTAGTCTGTATATAAACTATATCACCAGCTGTAACTGTACCTGCTGGTATTAAAACCGAATATAAAGCAACTGTTGATGAGGTAGCATATGCTGGTGAATTATTACCAGTTGCATAAACTGTTAAACCAGGAAATGATGCCGTAGCAAATTCAACTCTACCACTAGAATTTGATAAAGTTAAAACTTGACCAACCGATGCAATATTTGCAACAACGTTAGGAGTTCTAACAGTCATAGCAGTTCTAGAAATATTAATTGCACTTCCTGTTGTACCACCAGCTCCTAAAATCGACAAACCAATTGTTTCATTACCACTTGTTCCTCTATAAGCAATTTCAGTTGTATAAATCTCACCAGCAGTTGAACTAGTATTACTTATCAAAAATCTATCTGGTTTATTCCAAGTAAAATTAGTACCCTGTAATTCAACTTGATTATTCTGAGAAAGTGTAGCTCCATTTATTAAAGTCTGTTGAAATGTTAATTGAGCTGTTGGACCTGTTGGACCTTGAGCTCCATTTGTACCATTACTACCTGCTGGACCAGCTGCACCATCAGGACCCGTTGGACCTTGAACTCCTGATATACTTGCAAATTCAACTCTTCCACTAGTACTTGTTAATTGTAAAACATCACCAATATTAGCAGAAGAATTAACAACACCAGGTGTTATTATAAATAATTTATCTTTTTGAGTTGTTACTTCAGTATATTCACTTGTTACTAAATCTTGTGTTCTTAATTGTGCTTGAGTAGGTACTGTAAAAAGGCCACTCTCTTCAGCAGTATCATTAGTTTTTATAGTAACTGAATTAGTTGTGTCAATGTTTACATTTGATGATGCATTTACTTCAAAACTACTAGCATTTGTAAACAATAAATCAGTACTATTAACATCAATTGTATTACTTTGAGTCAATAAACTATCATTAATTAAAACTGTTTGTAATCCTAAATCATTAGGACCAGTAACACCTTGTGGTCCTGTTGGTCCGATTTGAGTGTACATTACTTGAGTTACAGTTAAAATAATTGATGGTATTTCTGGTCTTGTTGGATTTGATGTAGCAGCTCTCGACAATATTCTCATATTTAAATCATTCGAGTGCCAATTTAATTCAAGATAATCACCAGAATTTACAGTCAAAACAAAATTCCAAGCCGCAACTAACTCAGTATTATTACCTTGAAGTTCTAAAGTTGTATTACTCCAATCTACATTGGTTCCATTTTTAGATAACCATATTTCAATTTCATCTGAACCTGCATCAGTTTTTTCAACTTGAGCAGAAAATTGTAAATTATAAGTTCCTGGATAATCAAATAATACTTGTGTTCCATTCTGTATACTTATTCCATTAAATTCAGCAGTAGTATCATAACTAAATTGATTTGCAAAAGTAGCACCTTGATTAGTCTGAATCGTTGTGTCATAAGCTGATATAAAATATCCTAAAGCACCACCAGCACCTGTATTTCCAACTAATCCTTGAGGACCAGTTGAACCTTGACCACCTGTCAAACCATTTAATCCTTGTGCTCCTGTTGGACCTTGTAATCCTTGTGGACCACCTGGTGTACCTGGTGTACCAGCTGGACCTGATGGTCCTTGAAATCCTTGTGGACCTATTAATCTATATTGAGTAACTTCTGGTGTTAAACTTGAAGTCCAACCACTTATAGCCTCAATAGGTGTTTCACAATAACCATATCTTAATGGAATCTTTAAAGTAAACTGTGCAATCCAACCATTCACATTATCATCAGTTGCCTCAGTTGCTGGGTCAAAAACAACATCACCAGATAAACTAACATTCATATCTACATAATATGGATGTTGTGACATCTCTCTAACTATAGTAGCTAGAATATAATTCGTGTCTGAAAGTGTATCTTCGAAGTTATCATCACCTTTTTGGATTTTATCCATCAAGTAAATATTAAACGAATAAAATAATTCTTGATAACGATTTGCAGTATTACCTTGAGTAATTCTAGTGGTCGTTGGTTCGACCCACAAATACGGGAACAACATTGGTCTTGAAGCACCTATATCAGATGTTTCACCAAATCCAAAATCATTTATCATTTCATGCCTAATTGAAAGGTCACGAAATATTGCAATTATACGATTAATCGTTATAGTATTATTAGCCATATTTTTTACTATTCATTTTATTCATTTGTTCTATGTAGTCATCTTTTGTTTTCCACCAAGCCAGTAGATTTAAACATTGTATCCAATTTAACTGATAAACTTGGTCGTGCTTGGTTATGTCACCACCACTTAATCTATCAATCATTGAAATCCAAGTCCATCTACCATCTATTTCAGGTTCAAATGCTGAATTATAACCTGTTTTTGGTTTACTTTGATATAACTTTTCATAGTTCTTATTTAACTTTTGTTCCCATTGAAAAAAAAACCTATTGCTGTCATAATTTTTGAGATTTGTAACTTATCATTAAACAAATCTGCTCTCCATTGTAGGTTTTTTGTATCAAATTTTTCTTGTATATAAACTTTCTCACCAGTCTCAGCATCTACTTGTTCCTCTTTTAAAGGTCTTAATATAACTGCAACTAAATATGGAAGTCCTTCTATATTATTCTCATATCTACTTTGTAAAGTTTTAATACTTATATATTCACCAGCTGATAAACTATCAAACTTCTGAGGTAGACAATATTTAACACCATCTATTTCTATAACATCTGTATCTTCTACAGTAGGTGTATCTAATAAAAACTTCATTGCTTCAAGATTTTCTTGATATTCAGCAAGTGAAAGGTCATCAAGCTCGTTTTCATCAACCTTACATAAAACTTCCATAAGTGAAAGTAAATAAAAATCTTGAACCATTTCCTCTTTTTCTCTTCTTTCATTTAACTTCATAAAATTAATATATTGACCTAAACTAAGTTCATTCCACTCAGTTGTCATACTAATTTCTTTTTCATTTAAAACAAACGTTTTCATACTTTAATATATTTTATTTTTTATTTTTTTTAATAGAATTTTAAAAATTCTACATTTCCTTTTTTCTTCTTATGTGAATAAACACCATATCTCAAGGCATCTAAAAGGTCATCATTTAACTTAATCACTTCATCATAAATAACATCACCTTTAGACTTCCAACTATATAGTTTATATTCCTTCAGTAGATTAGTTGACTCATGATAAATATAAATATCACTAGATTTTATGCAATTTATTCCTGCTTTAACATCTTTTATTGCCTCTTTAACATTAAAACCTGCTCTTTTTAATTCCTCAATAACTTCTGGTCTTGCCCAGTCACAATAAATAGGTTTTTTATCTTCAATCAAAAAACTTAACTTGTTTTTAAGGTCAACTGCAGTTAACTTGCCTTCAAACAATATTTCTTTTACATATATCTTAGAACCGACATACATAATTTTTACAAGTGCAGTATTGTGTGTATAACCAAAATCTAGTCCATAACACCAATCAGTATATTCAGGTTCGTCAACATACTGCTTAAAATGACTATAGACTCTCGTACTTGCGGTTGGTCTTTCACCAAGAGCATATATTTTATAATAGTTTTCATCTACATTAATTAAATTTTCAATATATTCTACTTGTTCTTTTGATAAAAAAGGATTGTCTTTATAAGTAGATTTTATTAATACAGTTTTTGATTCATCTTTTAATAGGTCATATATCCAATGTTCTGTATCTGATGGATTAAAGTCAATAAATACTTGACCACTTGTTCTTAAAACGAGTTGATTAAATACTTCGAAGGAAAGTTCATTTGCTTCATTACAATACAATATATCACGTTTTCTACCTCTTATCTTTTGTTCTGAATCTGTTGCAAAGAATTCAACTGAAGAACCATTTTTAAAGAAATATGTATGTTCTGTTTTATGGTGGTTTGTTTCTTGATATAAATTCATTTCTTTAAGTATTTCAAAAAAGTCACGCATTATTGAAGCTCTTAATGATGGGAAAGATTGTCTAACTATTGATATAGAAATCTTGCTTTTTAGACACAAGGTAATAATTAATTGTAAAAGTGAATAAGATTTACTACTTCTACTTCCACCTTGATTTAAAAGATATCTATAACCTTTATGTAAAGCTTCCCAGTTCATTTCAAAAACTGGTGTAGCATTAATCTCCAAGTTCATCTTTTTTTATTATATTAATGTTTATTCCATTTATTTCACCAGAAAGTTCAATCTTTTGTGTTGAATAAATACCTGTAATTTTATTTAATTCCTTTTTTAGTTCATTCCAAAGTTTTATATCACCTTTTGATTTTGCCTTTTCTAACATTTCCTCATATTGATATATTGCTTCTTCTACTGCAGCATCATTAGTTCTTTTATATCTTTCTTTAATCTCTTCTTTAGCCCATTTAATGTATTCATAAGACTGTGTTTGTCCATAACCTAAATCATCTTGTAAAAAGTCTAATATAGACTTAGTAGACCAGTTTTCTACTAGTCTTAATTTAATTATTTGAGCTATTAAATCGTCTTTTGTATATGCAGCTTTTGCCATTTTTCAGGTTGGTTCGTTTTTATTATGAATTAATTAAAATATTTTCTAATAATTCACATAAGTCATCTAGTTCTTCTTCAGTCAATAGATGAGATGGAATAATTGCTTCCCAATCAGTTCCTTCTACTTTGGTAAATACACCCATTTCAAAATCTTTACCATTTTCAGTCACTGATATACAATCAACAACGACTTCACTGTTAATCCAAAATATTCCAACTATTTCATTATAAGGTTTACCTAATATTTTAAGTAATCTTACTATTCTATCAATTTTCGGGTCCATTTTTTATATTGTTTTCATCGAAAAAATCATCTACATCATATAATTTAATATCATCTATAACTTCTAAACCAATTAACTTTTGTTCACTCCACCAACTCATTAACTTTTTATAATAGTTCTCTATTGAGTTTTTACAACTACATCCTGTTGTATAAAAAGGTGCATCTGCATCAACAAAGGTTTTATATAAACTAAATACTAAGTCTATATCTTTAGATTGTGGTACTTTTATACCAGCTAGTCTATCTAGTTCTTTTTCTATACTTTTATTAATCTTCATTTTAGTTAAAATTTATTTTTGTTTCCCAAGTGCCTATAGTCTTTTCATATAACATTCCGATAAAAGCCATTGCTGATGCAATGAATATATCATGTATAAATATAAAACTTATCCAAAAATTCGAACATTTTAAGCAACTTGTTAATGTAATTAAAATCCATTTATATAGTTTATTAGGTAATAACTCTAAAAGCCATTGAATTGGTTCGAATCTTACTATCATCCAAGATAATAAAAAACATTTAATCATTAAAATATAATCCATTACTTTTTAATAAATTTTCTATACTCTTCATATGAGTTAATTCTTGCTTCAGCAATTTTAAAATATTCTTTATCCATTTCCATACCAACAAATCTAAACCCTTCTAATAGAGCTGATATACCAGTTGAACCAGAACCCATAAACGGGTCCAAAACTATTCCTCCTGGTGGAGTTACTAATCTACATAGATATGTCATTAAAGCTACTGGTTTAACTGTAGGATGAGAATTTTTTCTAATTATTGGCCTCATCAAAGTCCCATCACTTTTTATTATATTACCACTTTCATCTCTACTATTAAAACCTGGTGTAAAATTTATTTCTTTTTCCTCAAACCCATCTAAACCCATATTTCTCTCAGCTTTTGAAACCTTTGCTTGATAAAAAAAACGTGAGGCTCCACCATTATCAACATAAGATTTTTCTCTATGGTAGTATTTAATGCCAAATATATCTTTACTATTATTATTTCTTTTTTCTATTTTATGTCCACTCGATTTACTCTGACCACTCTGTTCATCTAATAATTCACCAGCAATTTCATCTAATATTATGTTGGCTGGGAATCGGCCTTCTGGATTGTATTCACCACCTATATTCATTGTATTTGAATCGTTGTATGAACTACCACCATATTTAGGTTTATTTGTATTTGGTCTTGAACCCCAACTTTCACCACTAACTCTACATCCATCTATATTAATTCCACCAGTGCCCCACTTTAAAACATTCTCAGCAACTGTACCTTCACTTAAAGGTTTACGAGCTAGACAAATAGGTTCATTTGCTGGTTTTAAAGCAGTTCCCCAACCTTCCCATTCAGATTGTCCTTTCGTTCCAATATATTCACTGTTAAACTTTCTACCATTTTCATCCGTAAATGTACTACCAGGTGTTCCAGCACCTTTCATTTCACCAACAACTTCCCTTTCATTACCTTGAATCTTATCAACTGCTTTGCCAATATTTAATGACTTAGGAAATCCACTTCCATACAACCACATAATCTGGTCTCTAATTTCAAAACCAGCATCTTCTATATTAACCACCATTCTATGGTAGGTTCTTGTACCACCAAAACTCAATACATGACCTCCTGGTTTTAAAACTCTATAAACTTCTTTCCAAAAATCTACTGATGGTACGTCATAATCCCACTTTTTATTCATAAATGAAAGTCCATAAGGCGGGTCTGTAACAACACTATCTATTGAATTATCAGGTAATTTTTTAAGTGACTCTATATTGTCACCTAACATTAATTTTGTTTTTTTCATATATTATTTTACTTTTTTTCTTATGTAATCTAAACTCTTATTAACACTATGTGCTATTGAACCAATACTCACACCTGTTAATTCATTTATCTTCTTATAATTATGACCATCTTTAAAGTATAATTTAAAAAGTGTCATATGATACTGTTTATGTATCCATTTTTCCTTTCTATTGTTTAATATAACCTCTGCCATAGTATAATTAAACTCTATTTCGATTTCTTTTATATCTTCAAAGTCTTGACCTTCTTCTAGATATTTAAAATTCGTATTTTTATATGTTGTATAAAAACTTGAATTCTTAGAACGCCATTGATTCAACATAACTCTTATACACAACCAGTCAATCCAACCTTCAAGATATGCTCTTGATAGTTTTTCTTCGTCCATTTCTAACATTTGAATATAAAAATGTTGTTTAAAGTCCTCAATATACTTTTTATCTTCTACTATATTGTCAATACTTTCGTTTATTCGATTAGAATTAATAATATAATTAAAGATTTTATCCTTCAAGTTCATCATTAATCTTTTTTTTCAATCTAACTGCTTCCATAATCTTTTCATTTAAAAAAATACGGTATAAGTTAAGTTTATTTGTTTCTCCTCTATGAGTCAGGTCAATTAAATAGAGACTAGTATCTCTTATTAACTTCATTATGTCTTCGAATCTCTCTTTGTCTGTCATATCTTCTATATTATTTTTAGTATATATTAAGTACTAAAATCGTTTTTTTACTCGAGCCTTAATTTTTCACTTTTTTTGATATATGTCTTTTTAAATTTTGATTTTATTTTCTTACTTTGTAAATATTTACTTCTTAAAAAGTCATATTTATTTATATACCTTCTAAATGTATCACTTGTAAAACCAATTTCTTGACATATATCCTCTATATTTTTACCACCTTCTTGATATATTTCACATATTTGTATACATTTATCACAAATATCTTTTTCCTTTTTAATCGGTACTACTTTATCTAAATTAAATTTAAGGTTTGGGTTTTCTCTAAATTGTATATTATAATATACTACCTTTAAATCACGCCACATTTTAGACAGTTGTGTTTGAGCTGGTCTATTATCATATTTCTCCATATCATCAAATACAAGTAACCAAACATCTATTAATCTAAATAAATCTATTTCATCACAATATCCTCCTCTTCTTTCAATCGACTCTACATAGTCGAATAGTTTTTCTTTAGTGCTTTTTTTCATTTTTTTCATGGGAAGTAAAATGGGTCTTCATAGTTTTTTTGGTCACCACCTCCACTATAAATTATAGTGTTTTTATTAAACTTTTGTTTATTAAACTCGTCAGGTATTTTATAATTAAAACAAGTTAATATCTTACCACCTGCTTCAATAAACTTATCATTAAACTCTAGTTTACTTATCTTATACATAAAAGTATTAGAACCATAATCACCACCACTCACAACATAATTATCACCAAATTCTTCTAATAGTTTAATGAGCTTTTCACTTTGTATAATATAAACATTATTAGTATCAAATAGTGGTAGGAAATAAACAAAATAGGTAGCTTCACTAGCAAATACACCACTTTTTTTTCTACCTGAACTCTTTTCAAAAACTAGATTACCAGTATCAAAACCATAACCATCTGTTTTAACTTCGAACTCAATCTTTTTAATCCAGTTAATTCTATCGTTAATTTCATACACTCCATATCTTAAATCCCACTTTTTTAAATCTTTTACTTTTTTAGTTAAGTCATCTGAACTATACCAATAAGAAATGTATTTATCTTTAAACTTAAATACTTCTTCTAAAAATGGAATCATTACTCCTTCACCCCATTTACCCCACTTAATATCTTTTTTAAACTCTTTGTTTCTGTTGAATGTCATAATAGTTTATTAATTTTTAGTTAGCTCTCGTATAATACGTTCAATATTGTGTTTATCAACAATATTTACTTGGTACCATAATTCTTCTAAGAATTCAATAAACATTTCACTATTTTCAGAATATAAATAATCGACAGTCAGTCCTTTGAATCTAGTTTTTATAAACTCGAACTGTCCCATCTTATTGATAATAAAAATTTCACCTTTAATGTTTGAGCTTAAAACATTATAGATTTGTCTATTGAATTTTTTCAGTTTCATATATTTGTATATATAAGGCCTAAAATATCATTTTTAGACAAGGCTCTATTTTTTCAAAAAAAATCGATATAGCTTATGAAAAATATTAATATTTATGAATATATTTCTATTATTCATAACAATCCAACTATAATTGTACTAGAAAATAAACTATTTTTTGATGATTCAAAGTGTTGGCTCTATAAATTAGACCAAGAAGACGACTTTAAATACTTAGTTTTTGAGGAGGATATAAAGTTTAGAGACCTACAGATTGAAATACTGCAGAATTATAAATAAAAAACCCAGTGTTTTTGTTTGTTACACTGGGTCTTTCGTACACATTAGAAATATGACATTCAACTTTCTATATTTATATATATTAAGTTAAAAAAGTTTAATTTTTTCCATATATTTTATCAAATAATCCTATAATTGATTCTGGTTGTTCACTTAATTCTTTTGCTTTAATTAACATTTCAACAAGTTTTTTTCTTTTCTTCTTATATCTTGACTTTAATATACCTTCCATTTTACGATGATTATCAGAACAAAATCTTTTATTTGTTCTTTCACCTTCTAAACACTTATTGCAGTGAGTATATTCACACCTTCTTATTTTTTCCATCGATTATATAATTTATTTTTTGGTTTCTTTGGTCTACATTTGCATACCAAATTATATCTTGAATAGTTGATGTAAAATCACCTGGTAAACAAATCCAATCATTTATAATTTGTTCTTCATAGTCAATTAAACTAATATTAAAACCTATTTCACCAGTATCATCCATTGTTGTATCCCAAGTAATTGAGTAACCATGTGGTAAATAATCATCAATTGTTTT
>Ga0315909_10006339_pt1 | contig 13362 bp, 15 predicted proteins | sample LakEriMetagenome_11_FD_203527 | JGI IMG/M metagenome (GOLD analysis project Ga0315909, IMG submission 203527) | Freshwater fungal communities from buoy surface, Lake Erie, Ohio, United States - Buoy 2 MA125 | ecosystem: Environmental > Aquatic > Freshwater > Lake | place: USA: Lake Erie, Ohio...
TCGCAGGACTGTTTCATAATTTAATGAGCGCAATTCACGTATTCGCAGAAGAACTTTTAGATTTGGCAACATATAACGCAATTAGAAAGACTCAAGTTAATAAGGCTTGGGAACAATTCACACAAGACTTAGAGAAGATGGAGGATCCAAATGGCTGAAAAACCAATGAATCCGTTGGCAGGCCCAGCAGGTCCTGGACCATACTCCACACGTACAGACCAACTTCGTTTTCAATCACCAGAATATGGCGCAGGTGTAGAGCAAGCCGCTATCAAAGCAGGCGCTCCACTTGCATCAACACCAGATGTACGCCCAACATCACGTAGCGAGATGGGTATGGCTCCAAGTCAAACATCTACAACATCGTTGTATGCTCCATCATCGCGCCCAAATGAACCGGTTACATCGGGCATCCCAATGGGAGAAGGACCTGGATCAGAAATTCTTGGGTTTAGTAATGCTCGCCAATCTGACGCAGACATTATTGCAAAGTATATGCCAGCCCTTGATGCAATGGCATCAGCACCAGATTCTCCACAATCATTCCGTATTTTTGTACGTAACTTGCAAGGAAACCTGTGAATCAATTTGTCAAAGATGTCACTGCTTTTGTTGACGCATTAGGCGATGATGAACCAGCAATCATTTTATCGTTGGCTCAGATTCCTTGGGAAAGCGACGACGACAGAGATGACTTTATTAAGAATCTTACTAGGGAGGTCTAATGCCTAACTATTGGGATAGTCTTAAAGATGCAGTAGCAACAGCTATTGGTAAAGGTTTATCTACGCCTTTTAAGGCCGCAACAGGCCTTGGCGGTGGTATGACACAAGCCAGAGTTGCACAGGCTGGCGCACCAGAACCAGTAGCTGCTGGACTTGGAAGTGTTGTACGTGGTAAACAAGCCGAAGCAGAAAAGATGGCAAAGGCTGCAGGAAAGAAGGCAGTAGATATTGCTGCTAAGCCGTCCGAAGCTGTGCGTGCAGACGTATTTTTTAACCTTGGAGTCGAACAGGTAGATAAATTCTACCAATGGGCTTATCCTAAAGTTGCTCAACCTATTAGCACAGCGTTTCTTGCAAGTGCAGATAATGTTGCAGGTGAAGGTCTTAACCTAGTTGAGAATTGGAAGCTAGCCCGTGAGGTCAGTCCAGCACAAGCATTTGCTGGATATGGACAAGCAGTTCTTGAAAGAACTGGCGTAACACCATTCTTGGAAGAACAAGGAGCGCCACTTCCACTATTCTTAGACCCTAACTTTAATATCGCTGACCCAGATGAGCGCAAAGCAGCTTTCGAAAAAGATATTTTTGGTAGAGCATTTACTGGTGGTTTAGATGCACTCCTTAATTGGTATGCAGATCCAGGTGTTATTATTGGCAAAGCTATTGCCTTTGGTAAGATTGCTAACTTAGATCGCCCTATTGAATCTGCAAAGGATGTAGTTAGACTACGTTCTGAGTTAGATACACACGGTGTATGGCTTAAGTCTGGTGGCACTATTGGACGCGAGACTCCAATGGGTGTCGTTGCACAACGCTTAACTGGTAAAAATGCTGAGGAGATTTATGATGATGTCTTTGTTCGCAGGACAACCAATCCTACTCTTGTAGCAGGCATTGGTGGAGACATTGATAACTATGATGATATGGCAGACTTTCTTGCTGCAGCGGCCGGAGATAAGGCTTCTTTATTAAAGTTAGAAAAAACTCGTGCTTCTATTGCAGATGATATCCGTCGTAATCAAGAACTCTTAGATCCGATTGAAAAGAAATACAACGAGATTCCCTGGGGTCAGGCTACTAATATCGAACAGTTACAGCCTACAGTTCAAGAGTATGATCGCTTATCAAAGGTCCTAGAAGATTTACGTAGACGTGACACGAATCTTGATCGCGCCATTAGCGAAAACATAAGCGACTTCCGTGTTATTACAGATTACTCTTCCGCAGCAGATGTGCAGTTATTCAATAAAAACATCGGCGTTGCCGTTGAAAAAGCTAGAGCAAAAGCATCAGAGGCTTACCACAATGTCTCATTCTATACTGAAACATTCCGCAAGACACCATTTAGTCGCGCTGTAACAGTAATAAGTTTGCCATTTAACAAACTTCCCCGAGGCATCGTCAGGGTTGATGGTGGTCCAGTAGCAGACTCCTTCAGTGAAATCAAATATGCCCTCAATTCCGTTAAACCTTTACGCAGCATTGAATATGCTGCAGTTAAAAACGACCTTGCTCGCTCATATCTTAATGCTCGTAATGCAAAAGAACGTGGCATTGCTGTAGAAAATATCGAATCTGAAATCGCAGATATCATTGCTTTAGAAAAGGGTATGTCCCTCGAAGAAGCACGTGACGTATACCGCAACTTTGTCCAAGTTCGCAAGGGTATTATGAACAACATCCAGAAAAATGCTTTCGATGTTGATAATAATGGCGATCTTGTTACATCCGCTTTCTGGAAAACTGAAATGCCTAACATTATTCCTATGATGAATTTCAAGGATTTTGAGAAGGCGCTAGATTTCTACCGTGCTTTTGGCGAAAAAGGTTTGATGACTCGACGTGCTGGGCAAGAAGTAATCTCAGCAGCAGATTTTCTTAACCAGTTATTCAAGGTTTCAGTTCTTACTCGTCTTGGATATCCTATGCGTAACACTATTGATGGTCAACTTCGTGCTTTCCTAACGCTTAAGGGGATGGCTAAGACTGACGATTACTTTAAGAACTTTGTAAGCAATACCAAAACTCGGGCTATCCTTGCTAAAAACTTTACTCAAGAGACGGTTCAACTTAAGAATCCATATCAACTACGTCAACAGACTGGTAAGTTAATTGCAACTCGAAACAATTTTGTTGATGTACGTAACTCCATCCTTGATGAATTAACACCACAGGCTTACTATGCTGGAGCTTCTGGGGTATTCGGAAAGCAAGTAGATCCAGCAATGGTTGAACTTGCAGTATCATCTAAGACGAAACCACTTCTAAAGGGTCCAAAGCGCGAAGCATACTTTGAACTTCTTGATAAGAAGAAGAAGCAGGGTGGCTTACTTTTTGGTCAGGAAAAAGAACGTTATCAAAAGCTAGAACAAGAGGCTTTTGGCAAATATATCCGTGAAGAAGTAGTACCAGGATTACCTAAAGACGTAACTCTTGTCTATGCAGATTATCCTAGCGGTAAAATCTTCTACAAGATTCCTGGCACAAAGGGTCGTATACCTAAAGGCGCATATCCAGAGATGCAGCCACGCAAGGGTATTCCGGCATCTATGCTAGAGATGGAAATACAAGCAGGCAAGACGCCAAAGTTACGCGCTAAAGAGCCATCTGCTCGTCCAGATATTCGTGTCGTAACATCTTATGACATCTCTCGTAAACAAAACTTTGAAGATATTGCTGAGATTATTGGCGAAGACCAGATGCGTCGTGTTCGTACATATAGCGATAAAATTAATAAACTTAATGACGAGATTGATGCAAAGATTGTTGAGTCACAAGAACTAGCACTTATTCGTTCTGAGTTGAAAATCAAGCGTGCTGGCGAAACTGATGTAGAGTTAATCTCACCACGAGGAAAACTGGTCAATGCTGAAGGTGCATTTGCTGGACCTAACGGATTCCTTACTCGTCAAGATTCATCTAGCGCAAGGTCTTTGAACTGGCTTACGGAGCAACAGTCTTATCTTGCTTTTGATGCCGAGAAAGGCGCTCGTTCACCACTATTCAAAGGTAAACTTAGCGAGAACCGTGATTTTGTAAAGCCAACAGATCCGCAGTATTTTAATGAACTAGCAAACTTTGCTAATAACCGCCTACGCAAAGACCAGTTAGCTATGCGTATCCTAGAAGGACAAGGCGATAGCGAGATTGCAGGATGGTTACGTACCAAGGGTAAGTTCTACCTGCGCGAGATTGACGCTGATATTAAGCCAGATGAGATTATGGATCATATTGCACAGGCTCGCGCCCGTGTATATCGAATCTTCCCAGACCAGCAGATGCGTTCTCTTATTGCAAGAGAAGAATTATCGCCAGAACAGTTTGATGTTCTGATGCGTGGTATGCCAAATCTGCCTACTATCGCAGGTCGCCAGATTATGGAAGATGGATTCTTATATGGTTCAGGTGCAATCCGTAGAGGTTTTGATAAGTTCACTAACAAACTATTTGAAATCATCGGAACAACGCCTGAAGATAATCTAGTTGCGTGGCCATTCTATAACAAGTTATATCTACGTGCGTTACAACGTGAGGTTAATCTTGCTGAAGACCTAGGCAAGAATATCCTAGACGAAGAGTTAATTATTCAAATGCAACGTAGCGCCCACGCTCAGGCTTTGAAGACAACAAACCAGACTTTGTATCGTGTAACAAACAACACTGGTATGTCTAATACTTTGCGTTTCTTGATTCCTTTCTTTAATGCACAATATAATGCAGTCAAGGTTTATGGAAAGTTGTTATTCCAAGATCCTTCTCGTATTGCACGTGCGTCACAAATCTGGAATCTACCAAATCGTGTAGCTACAGTTGTAGATGATGAAGGAAATCAAGTTCCACCAGGAGCGCCTCCGTCAACTCCTCAGTTTATCTTGCTTACTATTCCTGAGAATCTTCAAGGCAAGTTTGGTATTCCAAAGGGTTATCAGGTATCAATCCCAAAGAATAGCCTTAACGTATTTTTGCAGGGCGAAAACCCGTTGGCACCAGCGTTTGGTGTTCCAGTGACAATCGCAACATCATCGTTTGCTAACAGCAGACCTGAAGTTGTAGAAGATGCACGTAAATGGTTAGTACGAGCAGTAGGTGAAGAAGGCGCTAATACTGTTATGAGTAGCCTTTTGCCTTTTGGCCGTCCAGCAGAAAAGCCTTGGGACCTTTTGTTGCCAGCAGCAGCCCGTAAGATTGCTGCAAACCAAGCAGAGTTAGGTAATGAAGCCTTTGGTCGTGCAGTTGTTTCTGCCTACAAGACTTTGGTTTACCAATGGGATCAGGATGGACGAGTAGGAAAGCAACCAACATTCAAGGATGCTATGCGTCTTGCTAAAGATATCTATGATATCCGCATTGCGACTAACCTTGTTCTGCCTTTCACATTCTCATTCCGCCCAGAATGGCAGATAATTGTCGATGATTACCGTCGCGCACTTACTGACCCAATCGTAGGACGTGAAAGAGTTGATGATTACATCCTAGGTAAGTATGGCGACATTGGTTATCTGATGACAGCGCCTACATCAAAGAACGCTACTGGCGTACTGCAGACTCCTAATGCTGTAAGAAACACCAAAGAGTTCTCAGGCTTGATGGGCAAGATGGATGAACTAAATACACCAGGTCTAATAGGTTTCTTAGCAAACTTTGGAGTGACCGCTGATAAGTATTCCGATGCAGCAGCCAACTACTTCCGTAATAAAGATGTACGTCCTGGGGGAGAATATAAGTTTACTGAAACTCGTGCAGCAAATGAGGTTCTCAAAGACCGTGAAATCAGTCTTGGTTGGATTTCATACACCAAGGAAATGCAGAAACGAGATGCAGCACTTGCTAGAGAAGGAATTAACTCTATAGATTCTAAGAGAGCGCAACAACTTGGCTACACTGCTAAGTGGGAAGCCTATGTTAGTGGCCTCAAAGAGTACTATCCAGCTTGGGGTCAAGAAAAAGAGTTTGGCGATACAGATTTTAACAAGACAAAGCGTTATATTAAGGGCCTCACCACTATTGTCCAAGATAAAAAATGGATGGCTAAATATGGTGGCAGTACTACTATGGACGCTATATCTGATTACATTACTAATCGTCAATGGCTTGCACAACAACTTGACAAACGCGAAAAAATCTTTGGATCGCGCAGTATTAAGAATGAGTACAATGCAGATCTCAAGAATAGATGGGATGAATACGTTTTGAAAATGAAATTGTATTCAAGTGGTTTTGCAGATATCTACTCACGATATCTTGAAAATGACAACTATGAGGTGATTGGCTAATGGCAGTAAAGAATCTTGAGTACTATAAACAACAAGTACGAAAGAAGTTCCCTAATTATTCAGAGGCACAAGTCCTTGCTGCTGCCCAGTCAGCTTATGAGACAGATCCTGAGTCAACATTCAAGAAGACTAAGACTAAAATTACAAATACAGGCAAGCCTACTTTTGATATAGGAGACGAAGAAGGGGACGTATCTGGCGTTCTTCTAGGATTTGGGACAGGTGCAAGTCTTGTTCCGATGAAGTTAGAGCCTTATGTTATCAGTCTACTCAAGAAGAATCCTAAGGCTTATGCTTCTATTAAGAAGTCAATAGAGACCGTGACTGGTCGTAAATATAATGATCCAAATTTGGTTGGAGCATACGTAGCAAGACTAGCAGAAAATATCTACCAGTCAGATGATGCCGCAGCAAAGATGGTTTCATTAGAGGATTACCTTCGACTTGCAGCTCAGTACAGAACTTCCGCTGGCGCAGGTGCTGCTGCTGTACCAACACGACAGATATATCAAAAGACTGAGGCAGAACGTAGAGATATCCTCAACCAATCAGCACAAAAACTTCTTAATCGTGATTTTAACAGTGATGATATGAAACAGAACTGGTATAAAAATCTAAAGATAGCCCTTGATGAAATGATTGACAAGGGAACATTGACAACTACAAAGAAGGTCAGAAATCCCAACACCGGTAAGATTGAGAATGTTGTTGAATCTAGACCTTATTACTCCGAAGAAAAGATTGCTGGTGTTGCAGAAAAGGCTATCCAAGAAAATCTTAAAGAGGATACTGACCGCGCACTTCGTAACAGATTTGGTTCGTGGCTAATAAAGGAGGTCGCTTCTAATGGCTAGACCAAGACTTGAATCAAGTTCAGGTAAACCAACTACACCAATGACTATTGCTGATATCGCCGAGAAACTTGGTCTTGCTGCTGCGTTGTTGACCGACCCGCTGTATGGGGAAAAAGCTGACCCGTTTATGGCAGAGGTTTTTTCTTTATTTGAGAAAGATCCTCTTAAGGCACGTGAGATTCTTAACTATAAAACAAAGTTTGGTAAGTTAAATTCCAATGCACAAATTCGTTATATCAATATGCTCCAAGATGAGCCAACCTTTCTTAATACTCAGGCAGACTGGCTATCAAAAATTTCTAAACAGTTAAGACAAAAAGGTATTCCTTTTACGGAAGATAAACTTAAAGAGTTGTATCTTACCGGCAAATCTGAGAATGTTATTATAGATGAACTCATAAAGGGTACTTCTTTTACTGGCGGCCCTACTGATATTACGACCGTAGGTGGCACTGCTGGAGAAAGATATAATAAGTTACTTTCTACTGCTCGCCGTAATGGTGTCTCAATCGAAATGTTACCAAAAGTACTTGGGTTTACAAGTATAGATGAAGTCCTTGACCAGTTAGAATTTGGTGAGTCTTTGGCTGTATATGACCAACGTATACGTAACTATGCTAAGACCGCTATGCCTGAATATGTTAAATCTTTACTAGACCAAGGACAAGATTTGCAAGATGTTATAGCTCCTTATGTTGCTACATATTCAGATGAGCTAGAAGTTCCATACACATCAATAGATGTTACTAATAAATATGTTCAAGATGCTCTATCAAAAAATATGAATTTATCAGATTTTAGAAGAGCCTTAAGACAAGATCCAAATTGGGCTTATACTGATAAAGCAAAAAGAGAAGTATCAACTTCAGCTCTTCAAGTTCTTCGTGACTTCGGATTCCAGGGGTAATAATGGCTGACAAAGACAAAACACTTACAGATATTGTTGGCTCAGGTTTGAGTCAATGGGTACGTGACCCAGCCACAGGTAAATGGCTTAGCCCGCAAGAGACCATAGAGAGATTACGCCAGGCTATAGAAGCTGGCTACGAACCTGGAACACGAGGAACAGTAGACCTCACAACTGGTGAGTACAGAAGTAACCTTACTCCTGCAGAAAAACTTAATATGGCTTTAGGCCAGTTACTTCAAAACATTCAGTATGAAGGTGCAGGCTTTCCAACTGAAGCTAAAGGTCTTCTTGGTTACTTAGGTCAAGGTAAACTTGGTCCAAGAAGAGACTTTACTAATGAGTCCTACAAAAATATATCCCGCGATATTTATAAGGCAGACCCTACTAGTTGGGCTATATCACAAGAAAAAATTGGTAAAGTATTTGACGTACCTCAAGATGATGGGCCAACTATTCGCTCTATTGTTTTGGACCCAAATCAAAAAACTTTAACACCAGAACAACTTGAACTTGCTAAGCAAAATCCAGGAATGAGATTCCTAGACCCAGTTTCTGGTCTTCCTGTATTTGGTGTAATGGCATATCCAGAAGGTTTAACTGGGCCTATACCACAAGGAAATATTCCTTGGGAAAGTTTATATGCCAGCCCATTTGCCCCAACTAGTAGTGTTCCCAGTACTGCTGGCTTTAATAGCGCAGAAGAAGCCGCAGCATTTGCTGCAGGTGGCGCAGGCGGTGCAGGTAGTGGATACAACCCAGCAAGAGAAGCACGCCAATCGGCATATGATTTGCTGTATCAGCAATTTGAGCAGTACGGACTCGGAGGTCTAGTTACCCCGCTTAAGAGTCTTATTGAAAGCAATGTAAGTCCAGCAGAGTTTACTCTTCGTTTGAGAGAGACCGATGCTTACAAGAAACGCTTTGCTGCTAATCAATCACGTATCCAGAAAGGATTACGTGTCTTATCTGAGGCAGAATATATCCAACTAGAAGACCAATATCAAAACGTTATGCGTCAATATGGCCTGCCAGAATCTTATTATACTCGTGGAGAAATGGGTCGCCAAGAAGGATTTGAGAAATTCATTGGCGGAGATGTATCTCCATCAGAACTATTAGACAGAATCCAGACAGCACAAAATCGCGTTATCAACGCCAATCCAGAAGTTGCTGCATCACTACGCCAGTTCTATCCTGAAGTTGGTCAGGGAGATTTGCTTGCATACTTCCTTGATCCTGACAAGGCTTTACAGAATATTAAGCGTAAAGTTACCGCTGCTGAAATTGGTGGAGCTGCAACCATTGCAGGACTTACCACTGGACTACAGAGAGCAGAAGAACTAGCAGGCTATGGAGTTACCGGAGAAGCAGCACGTCAAGGCTTCCAGACCGTAGCAGGAATCCTACCTCGTGGTGGACAACTAGCTGAGTTCTACAAACAAAGTCCATATACACAAGCAACCGCAGAGCAAGAAGTCTTTGGTCTTGCTGGTGCTACAGAAGCAGAAAAGCAACGCCGTAAGTTGGCTCAACTTGAGTCAGCAGCCTTCTCTGGTAAAACAGGAATGGCTGGAGGCGCACTAGCCCGCGAAAGAGCAGGGCAATTCTAGGCCTGCTAACAGAACTACCGGCCTGTTAGAGAGACATCAATACCGGCAGTAGGAGCCATACAGCGTCCCCCAAACTGTATGAGGCCTGCGACAACTACTAAACAAGGGAGATGGACCTATGTCCAACTACGACTACGAAGATGACGACTTTGAGAATAATGACTCGAATGATCTCGTCAAACAGTTGCGTAAGGCAACGAAAGCAAAAGACAAAGAACTCGCTGAATTAAAGGCGCAGTACGAGTCACTTGCAAAATCAAATAGAGAACGAGCAATCAAAGACGCCCTAAATAGTCGCGGGGTAAACAGCAAGATTGCTGCATTTATCCCACAGGATATAGACCCAACTGAGGAGTCTGTATCAAAGTGGCTTTCTGATTACGCCGATGTATTCGGTGTTCAGCAGGCCGAAGCACAGGCTGCACCTAATGTAGATCCAAGACAAGCGGCTGCGTATCAGCGGATGACCAATGCTGTAGAACAAGGAATTACTCCTGAGTTCCAAGCACAGGTACATCAGAAGCTGATGAACGCACAAAGCCGTGAAGAACTGGATGAAATCATTAGGTCATCTGGGCTGTAAAAGACCGAACCTAACCGAAAGGCAAATTAAGTGGCAATTCCTACAGGTACGCTTACCTCGTCTTCGACAATCAGCAACCTAGTCCAGACAGCATACGATCAGTATGTACGTATGGCTCTTCGCTCCATCCCAGTGATGCGTGCGTTGGCTGATGTCAAGCCAGTACAGCAAGCTATGCCAGGTTCGTCAGTTGTATTCTCCATCTACTCAGATCTCGCAACAGCGACTGGTACTTTGACAGAAACTTCTGATGTTTCCTCAATCGCACTCGGTAACCCATCACAGGTTACTGTAACTCTCAATGAGTACGGCTCAGCCGTAACAACCACCAAGAAGTTGAACCTCACATCGTTCAACGACGTAGATGCAGCTCTTGCTGACATCATTGCTTACAACGCTGCAGATTCAATCGACACCGTTGTAGCATCAACACTCACTGGTGGAAGCAACGCCCTTTATGGCGGAACCGCAACCGGAACAAATGATGTTACATCATCCGGCACAATGACAACTGCTCTTATCCGTAAGGCTGTTGTTCAACTTCGCACCAACAAGGCAGTACCTCGCATTGGCGAACTCTATGCTGCCTACCTACACCCACGTCAATCTGCAGACCTCCGTGCCGAATCAGGCACCGGCGGATTCCAGGAATTGAGCAAGTACGTTGATCGTACTCCGTTCGTTGCTGGTGCAGTCGGAGTTCTCGAAGGTGCTTTCATCGTCGAGACACCACGTGTTCCTTCTGCTGCGAACACTCAATCACCTGCAGTTACTGTCTACAAGGCAGTCGTTGCTGGCCGCGAAGCACTTGCAGAAGCGCTCGCACAAGATACTTCAGTCGTCATCGGTCCTGAAATCGACGCTCTACGTCGCTTCCGTACCATCGGCTGGTACCTCTTCGGTGGCTGGAACCGCCTCCGTGAAGCAGCTCTCTATCGTATCGAGACTGCAACAACAATCAACTAGTTTGTTGTCTATCAAGCAGGGGCAACCCTGCTTGGTGGTGAATTAACTAGGAAAGGAAGTTATGGCTTATAGATTGACAACACCTTGGCGTTGGGAAACGTGGGGCGCGAACTACACAGAGTTCACTCCGTACTCACGTCTTGCTGCAAAACCAATTACTGGTGGTTCAATTACAGGCACAACTAATCCATACCTGACAGACATCCCACGTGGATACACATTTATTGTTAATGGAACGACAGTAACAACAGAGCAGACGCCTAGCCAAGACACGCTGGCTGCTGCCGATTCGTACTACTTAGGCGGAGCCGAATATATTATTAGCAACTCTGAAGCACAAATCTTCATAGATGCCGGATATTCAAGCTACCTGACTGCGATATAAAATGCCTAGATACGATTACATCTGCCAGACTTGCAAAGTAAAAGAAGAGATTTCCAAATCATATTCAGACTTTGACAAGAAAGAAATTTGCTCAACCTGCGATAACGAGATGGTACGAGCAATCAATATGCCGAACTTTGCAGGGTGCTTCCCTACCAGGCAAGGATGGGATAAGACCAAAGAAAAGAACTGGGACTCAGAATTGGATTCATACTACTCTGCTGTGCGGCAGGGAGTCGAGCCAATATCCACCAAGAAAAAAGACATCGACGCTGCATTGATGTTATCAAACGAAGCTGGCAAGGCTTTCGACGGTAACACTATGGGCTTCAAGGAGAACTAAAATGCCAATCAACGATCCAGAACAATACGAGATGGAAGACGAATTTTTGCCTTGGCCATCTGATACCAATGACAAACCCTTTATGACCTATGACAAGTTAATGTCAGGGGCAATGGGTAAGCCAGCACCAAAGCAGGGCAAGTAATGAAGAAGAAAGCCGCAGCCAAGAAGGTCGAGAAAGTTATGCGTGAGTTCAAAGGTGGAACCCTTCACTCAGGTAAGAAGGGACCAGTAGTTAAGTCCCGTAAGCAGGCTATCGCTATCGCTCTATCCGAAGCGGGTAAAGCCAAGAAGAAAGGCAAAAAGTAATGGGATCACCAGTTCCAGGAAGTAATAAAAAAGTTAACCCTTTAACTCCACCCAGTAAAGTCTCACCTAGAAAAAGACGCCAAGTGGTAGTACAACCTGGCGGAGCAGGCGCATATTCTGTCGATGACGAGATTGTGCGTACGATGCCAATTACCGTTTCTCAATTAAATCAAATTAAGAAAGCGTACAGAATCAAGTAATGTCATCGGGCAAATACAAACGCCACGATGGTTTCAATTCGGTGAGAATCAAAGACGGAATGGTTGTTCGCCTGAACAAGAATGGGACTGTCAGAGCAGTTCTAGGAAAGTACGGAGAATATGGCAAGCAAGAAGGATCCAAGACTCGCTAGAGCTGGTGTCTCTGGCTTCAATAAGCCAAAGCGTACACCTAGCCATCCAACTAAATCACACGTTGTCGTAGCCAAAGAGGGTAGTGAAGTTAAGACTATCCGCTTTGGTCAACAAGGTGTTACTGGTGATAGGCAACCGACTAAACGTCAAGCATCATTCAAGGCTCGTCACGCTAAGAACATTGCCAAAGGCAAGATGTCTGCAGCGTACTGGAGCGATAAAACCAAATGGTGACAGTACAACAAAGAGCAGACGGACGCTGGACAAAACCTTGTTCAGAGTGCGGAGAAATGCAAGACTATCTAAGAAAGACTTATGCAGAACAATCTCTTAGAGAAAACAAAACTTGCAAGAAATGCTCTAATAGAAAAACTGAAAATAACCATCGGGGTATGTATAACCTGATAAGACTTTCTTGGTTTGAAAAGTCAAAGAAAAGTGCAGAACTAAGAGGCTTAGTATTTGATTTGTCCATAGAAGACATCTGGTTTTTATATACAGCGCAAGAAGGAAGATGTGCTCTATCTGGTATGTCAATAGGATGGGCTGAAGTTGGAGCAATTCATTCAGCATCTATTGACCGTATAGATAGTTCTATGGGTTACATCAAAGATAACGTTCAGTTATTACACAAAGATGTAAACTTTATGAAACAACAATTCAGCCAAGAATACTTTATTGAAGTATGCAAGGCGATAGCAGATAAGGTGAAGTGGTGAAAAAGGTAGCATTTTGGGACAAAAAGTCACCTAACAAAACATCAAAGAAATTAACGCCTGCACAGAAGACCGCTGCTAAGAAGCGTGCTAAGGCTGCAGGTCGTCCATATCCAAACTTAGTGGATAACGCAGCAGTAGCGAAAAAGAAAAAGTAAGGAGTAGATAGTGGCACTAGGAGTGTACGGAACGACTCTCAACGATGAGTTGAATCGTCTGGCAAATGGTGGAACCTACCGCACAATGGGTAATATGGTTGATATGGCACTTGCTGCACAGCAGTGGGCTACCCAAAAAAGTGTCACTACTACCGTCACAGATACAGTAGGAGTGTT
>Ga0315909_10006343_pt1 | contig 13360 bp, 20 predicted proteins | sample LakEriMetagenome_11_FD_203527 | JGI IMG/M metagenome (GOLD analysis project Ga0315909, IMG submission 203527) | Freshwater fungal communities from buoy surface, Lake Erie, Ohio, United States - Buoy 2 MA125 | ecosystem: Environmental > Aquatic > Freshwater > Lake | place: USA: Lake Erie, Ohio...
TTGAGCGGTGGAAAGGGTTTGCTGCCAGAGCCGCCCGCCAGATGGACGACATGGCCGGAGACACCGGTAACGAAAGCCCCGATCTCTCCGATGAAATCCAAGCAGCCCTAGGAGCCAAGCCATGACCGACGGTGAAGCCATCGCCGCATGGAACACCCGCGCCACCCCTCGCACTGACGGGGATGATGGGGAGCAGCCTGCGCCCTACCGCTGCAAGCATGGGTGCGAACGCGATGAACTAATGGACCGCATCACGGCCCTGAGTGCTGAGGTTGAGCGGTTGCGAGGGTTGTTTGCTGGTTTAGCGATTGACGCAGATGCCTGTGCCGTAGCTCGTCAGTATGCCAGAGCAGCCCTAGGAGCCAAGCCATGACCGACGCGGAAGAGATTGCGAAGGGGCTGACTGAGGCGCGCAAACGCTTGATCCTTGCGCTTCCGGCAGATGGCAGTTGGGGCAAAGCGCCAAGCCGCAGCGTTGCTAAGCGTATGTGGTGGAACTTACATCTGATCGACCACAAGCATTGCCCGGAAGATGCAAACGAATGGCGCTTGAATGAGCGTGGCCTATCCGTCCGCGCTGTGTTCGTGGTGTTTGCGACATGACCGCTGACCTGCGCCACTGGATGCACCTCAACTTCGGTTGGGATATCTACGAATGGGATGACGATGACCTCAGGTTCTAAGACCTTCGGGCGCAGCCAATATCATCTGACTACTATGCAGGTAGGTGAGACGCGCGAGTACAAAGCCCCAAAGAAAACCCGCGACCGGATACGTCGCGCCGCACACAACCATAACGTGCGCGACTCGGGTTACTTCACCACCCGCTGCATCGACGGCACCTTATACGTAACGAGGATCAGGTAATGGACGAGACTATTGAGCTTCTACTCAAGCGCATGGACGACCACCCGGAGGAGTTTTGCCAGCACTGGCGAGGGGAGAACGTACCGTACCCTAAGACTGCTGATGGACGCAACGCTAGCAGATGGCGCATGCTAACCAGTGATATCGAACGGCGCGTTGAGTGGATGCACTGCCGGGACTCCGAGCGCGAGTACGACGTATCCGGATGCCCGCTCCCCTTCCTGACTGACGAAGAAGTAGCACGGCTGTACAACAAGCTGGTTGCAATCAAAGGACGGCACTTCGAGGAGTACGTCATGCGTACACTGCTGGGTGCGGAGGAGCAGCCTGAGGAGTGGACGGTACCGATTAACTCCATGGGATCCCCATCACCCACGATTATCTGGGTAGACGAGGCTTCTAAGGTCACAACAGTGCCGAAGGGGACCTTCTGATGCAGGTAATCACCTACGACTTCGAGACCTTCTACGACCGCGCGTTCAGCCTGTCGAAGATGACTACGGAGGAATATATCCGTGACGAGCTCTTCGAGGTTATCGGCCTTGCCGTGAAGGTAGACGACGGCGACACGCAGTGGTTCTCCGGCACCAAGGCGCAGACCAAGCGGTGGCTGGAGCAGTTCCCGTGGGATGATGCCGTGGCCGTGGCGCACAACGCCATGTTCGACGCTGCTATCCTCAACTGGCACTTCGATATCCGCCCCAAGATGATCGCTGATACCCTGTCCATGCTGCGCGCTATCGACGGTCCCGATGCTGGCAACAGCCTCGCCAAGGCAGCCGAGCGCTATGGGCTGGGCGTCAAGGGTACTGAGGTAGTCAACGCGATAGGCAAAGGGCGGCTGGACTTCACGGAGGAGGACCTCAACCGTTACGGCGAGTACTGCATCAACGACGTCGAGCTGACCTACGACCTCTTCAAGGCACTGGCTCCGCTTATCCCTAAGTCGGAAGCCAAGCTGATCGACCTGACCATCCGCATGTTCAGCGAGCCGGTGCTGGAGCTGGATACGGACGTACTGCAGACGCACCTCACCGACGTGCAGGAGAAGAAGGTCAACCTGCTGGCGCAGGTGGAAGCCGACAAGGCCGACCTGATGAGTAACCCCAAGTTAGCCAAGCTGCTTGAGGACTGCGGGGTTAGCCCGCCCCGGAAGATAAGCCCGACCACCGGCAAGCCGACGTGGGCCTTCGGGAAGACCGACGAGGCGTTCAAGGCCCTGCTGGAGCATCCGAGTGTCACCGTGCAGGCTATCGTGGCGGCGCGCATGGGGGTGAAGTCTACGCTGGAAGAGACGCGCACTGAGCGGTTCATCAAGATTGCCGAGCGCGGGCCGCTACCCGTCCCGCTGCGCTACTACGCCGCCCATACCGGGCGCTGGGGTGGGGACGACAAGGTCAACCTACAGAACCTGCCGCGCAAGTCTCCACTCAAGCACGCGATCAAGGCACCTGATGGCTACGTGTTTATCGACTGTGACTCCTCGCAGATCGAAGCGCGCACCCTTGCGTGGCTAGCTGGGCAGGATGACCTCGTCGAAGCCTTCGACCGGGGTGAGGACGTGTACAAGATCATGGCCTCTGAGATTTACGGTGTGCCGGTCGAGGAAGTAACGGACCAGCAGCGGTTCGTGGGTAAGACTACCATCCTTGGTGCCGGTTACGGCATGGGTGGTGTCAAGTTCCGTTCGCAGCTTAAGGCCTTCGGCGTGGACCTGCCCGAGGAGGAGTGCCGCTACATCATCTCCGTCTACCGCCAGACCTACCCCAAGATCGTCCAGCTTTGGAACGCAGCGGGGGCAGCACTGGAAGCCCTGATGACGCAGCGCACTGCCAAGATCGGACGCGAGGGTGTCGTCAACGTAGACCTGCTTGGCATCCGTCTGCCTAACGGCATGTACATCCGCTACGACAACCTACGGGCGGTAACTACTCCCGACGGTAAGAGTGAGCTCGTCTACGATACCAAGAAGGGTCGATCTACTATCACCACGCGCATCTACGGTGGGAAGGTCGTCGAAAACCTGTGCCAAGCGCTGGCCCGGATCATTATCGGTGAGCAGATGCTGATGGTCGCGCGTCACCTGCGCGTGGTTATGACCGTGCATGACGCCGTAGGCGCGCTGGCTAAGGTCGAGGAAGCCGACGAGGGTCGGAAGTTTGTCGAGGACTGCATGCGCATCCGCCCCAAGTGGGCGCTGGGCCTGCCACTTAACTGTGAGAGCAAAATGGGAGCAAGTTATGGATAACGAAGTAACCGGAGCCGCCGAGAGCGGACTGCACCCGTTGGTCGATCTGATGCTGGCCCGCATGCAGAGCCACCCGGAAGAGTTTTTTGGGTCAAAGTCGGGGCGCTGGCGGAATGCCATGGACGCTATCCGGAGCCACGGTACAGCAGAAGAGCAAGCCAAAGTAGACCACGCCATGAGCCGCGTGGCGCTTGACCACTACCATGCGCAAGCCATGCAGGAGCTACTGGACCCACAGGAAGACCGCAACAAATTCGATGAAGCGGCGCTAGCACGAGCACGGCAGCAAATGATAGCACAGAAGTACAGTGCGCAGACGGCGACCTACCCGCAGGGGACCTATGGCTCCGTAGGGACATCCGGCCCTACCCTCGCTACCCTCGCTACCGCTGGCACCATTGGGAATGGCAGCATCCAACTGGGTAGCGAGACCGTTAACGAAGGTCTCATCAAGAACATCAGGGAGGCACTAGGACTATGAGCGAGTATCAATTCACCAAGGACTGGTTCAACTGGGCACCGCAAGTGTGGGAGCAGCTAATCCCGATGCTGCCGGGGGAGCCGGGCAAACGCAACTTCCTTGAGATCGGCTCGTTCGAGGGTCGTAGCATGGCTTGGATTGTCGAGAACATGATGGTCGAAGACGACTGGCTGGGCTGCATCGACACATGGGAAGGCGGTGAGGAGCACGGCGCGGAAGACATGGGCGAAGTGGAGAAACGCTTTATCCATAACCGAGCAGCCGCATGGGAGAAGTTCCCATGCCGGGACGTCAAAATGCTCAAGGGTTCGTCGGTCGATATACTGGCTATGTACCTGAGCAAAGCTCACGACTGGCCCGAGCGTCTGCACGAGTTCCACTTCATCTATATCGACGGCAGTCACATAGCTAAGGACGTCCTGACTGACGCCTGTATGGCATGGCCTCTGCTTAAGCCGCAGGGGATCATGGTGTTTGACGATTATCTGTGGGGCAACGCGCGGGACATCCTGCACCGCCCCAAGCCCGCCATCGACGCCTTCTGTAACATCTTCGCAGAGGAGGCTGAGATCATCCACGTTGGATACCAACTGGTTGTACGTAAGAAGTGAAGGAGCAAACTAATGACTACCAAGGCAAAGCGTGGCGAGACCACCAAGCGTATCTACAGCATCCTGCGCAAGACGCCGGGGCTTACTACCGTAGAGCTACAGCGCGAGCTTCCCGACCTGACCCACAATGCAATCTCATCGACCATCACAGCTATGCGACGGAGAGGTGAGGTAGAGCAGCTGGGGGTACGGTTCGTGAGCCGTGAGGGTATGAACGGCAGGACCTGTCGCACCTACCACGTTAAGTACAAGCCCAAGATGCCGTCGGTGCCGAAGGTGAAGGCTCCGAAGGTGAAGGCTGAACCGAAGCCGGAAGCGCAGAGCGTAGAGCAGCTACAGAGGCGCAACGATATGCTTCTATACGCTGCTAACGAGCTTGCGTTCGACCTAGCAGAAGCTCGGATCGCAATATCTAAACTCGAAGCGAAGCACGACTGCTGGTGGTGCCGACTGAAGAAGGCGTTCAGCTAATGGAAGACGAGATCAAAGTAGCACCCAAGCGGCCTTCGATCATGATCGCCACCCCCATGTACGGGGGTATGTGTACCGGACACTACGTGCGCGGTCTCATCACGACCATGAACAAGATGCGCCCACTGGGCGTCAACATCGCGTGGTGCCAGATCATGAACGAGAGCCTCATCACCCGTGCCCGCAATGAGCTGGCCCGTGTGTTCCTTGAGAGTGAGCATGACTACCTCATGTTCATCGACGCGGACATCGGCTTCGACGGGGAGGCTATCGCGCAACTGATGGCCGTAGACGATGATATCGTGTGCGGCATCTACCCGAAGAAGGAGGTGAATTGGGATAGCGTGGAGCGCGCTGCTGCCGCAGGCAAGAAGGGCCTGTCCGAACATGCAGGGGCGTTCGTGTTCAACATGGTCAACGAGCACCACGTCGAGACAGACGAGCGTGGGGTTATCGAGGTGCGGCATGGAGGCACTGGCTTCATGCTTATTAAGCGTGGGGTGTTCGAGCACCTGAAGCCCCACGTGCCTACCTACCGTGTTACCTCGTTCATCAAGCCTGACGGCGAGTACGAGAAGCCGCTGACCCACGAGTTCTTCGCCACCAGCATCGACAAGACCGGTGCTCTGCTGTCGGAGGACTACCACTTCTGCGAACTGTGGCGGGAGCACGGGGGTAAAATCTACGCGCACCCGTTCGTGAAGCTTGAGCACGTAGGTACCTATGTGTTCGGTGGGGACATCTTCCAGAGCGGAGGGAACCTGAAATGAGGATAAAGCGACTACAGCGCGGCTACACCGCCTACCTGTCGGACCATGAGTACGGCATCCTGCAACTCATGGCTGAGCGGTTCAACATCGACGAAGAGTGGAAGGGGCTAACCAGCGGACAGAAACGGTCATGGGGCCGTCGCATCCGCCACGGGAGCTTCCTCCGAGTGGATAAGGATGGTCGGAAATGGTAACCGATCATGCAGCGGCAGCTATCGAGCTACTGCAGCAGGTCATTGCCAAGCTCAATGCGGGGGTGGCTCCGGAAGACCTAGGGCCACAGGTCGTACTCGTCGGGCGGATGATGGCCCGTAAAACGTGAAGGGGTAGTGTTATGGACATTATGCTTTTCGTGCTCGCGTTCTTCGTCGCTGGGACGCTGGGCTATGTGACCGGGCGATGGCATGGATATGTTGACGCACAGCCCAAGCGCGACGACACTGGGCGTTTCAAGAAGAAGGACTAAGCATCGTGACGGCGTGGTCGTACTCAGCAATCAAGACCTTTGAGCAGTGCCCGAAGAAGTACTTCCACCTCAAGGTGGCCAAGGACATCAAGGACGAGCCGGGGGAGGCTGCTGACTACGGCACCGCTGTCCACGAAGCCGCAGAGTTGTTCATCAAGGACGGTACACCGATCCCCGAGCAGTTCGCCTACATCAAGCCGGTCGTGGAGCGCCTCGCTGCCATCCCCGGCGATAAGCATGCCGAGCTTAAGCTAGGACTGCGCAAGGTGTCCGGTGACTACGAGCCCTGCGGTTTCTTCGATAAGGGCGTATGGTGGCGGGGCATTGCTGACCTGCTCATCATCGACGGCTACAAGGCTTACTGCGTGGACTACAAGACGGGTAAGAGCGCCCGCTACGCAGATACCAAGCAGCTGGACCTGCTGGCTGGGGCGGTGTTCACACACTTCCCCGAAGTGGTCACGATCAAGTCGGCACTTATCTACGTCGTTAGCGGGGAGCTGATCCGCAAGACGCATGTGATTACGGAGAAGAGCCAGTACCTGTCGGTGTTCGACGAGCAACTGGAGCGGCTGGATGCAGCGATGGATAACGGCGTGTGGAACGCCAAGTCCTCGGGCCTGTGCCCGTGGTGCCCGGTCAAGACCTGTGAGAATTGGAAACCCCGGAGGAAGTGATGACTACCTTGCTACGCCTCCACCCTAGCACCCACGGATACCACGAGCGGAAGCGCGAGGAGCACGGCGAACTGTACCTGCTTGTCGAGACGCATGCGAGTGGCGACCTCATCTCGGCTAGGTCTCTGGCGACGGGTATGCTATGTCTGCTCGACGTAGACTTTGTTGAGGCAGCCCCCGATGGCACGTGATTATCGGTCGGAATACGACAAGTACCAAGGTACTCCGGAGCAGATCAAGAAGCGCACTATGCGCAACGCTGCCCGCGCCAAGCTGATGAAGACCGGGAAGGTCAAGAAGGGGGACGGGAAGGACGTCGCTCACGTCGTCGCCCTCGACAAGGGCGGTAGCAACAAGACCGGTCTGCGGGTAGAGAGCAAGTCGGCCAACCGCTCATTCATGCGTGACAAGAAGGGCAACCTCGTTTCGGAGACCAGTAAGCGCGAACGCAAGCGCAAGTAGTAACCTCAAGGAGCAAACGTGAGGATCATCGACAACCGGGCACTCCTGCTGGAGATGCCGAACCCGTCCGTGGTGACGGGGACAATCAAGAAGAGCGCGCTGACCGACGAAGGCGTACTGGTGCACTGGGGGCACGGTGAAGCCGAGGAGTTGGCGAAGCTGCGTAGCGACGTACCGTCGCCCATCCTGCGGGATTATACGTGGACCGGTCGGCACGTGCCGTTCGACCACCAGAAGACGACATCATCCTTCCTGTCGATCCGCAAGCGCGCGTTCTGCTTCAACGAGCAGGGCACTGGCAAGACGGCCAGTATCATCTGGGCAGCGGACTACCTGATGAAGCGTGGGCTGGTTAAGCGCGTACTAGTGCTGTGCCCGCTCTCGATCATGAAGTCGGCATGGCAGAAGGACCTGTTCACCTTTGCTATGCACCGCTCATGCGGCGTGGCGCACGGTGCTGCTGCGCAGCGCAAGAAGGTTATCGCGTCCGGTGTGGAATTCGTCATCATCAACTTCGACGGGCTGTCCGTGGTGGCAGACGAGGTGGCCGCTGGCGGCTTCGACCTGATCGTGGTGGACGAGGCTAACGCCTACAAGAACGCACAGACCAACCGCTGGAAGATACTCAACCGGCTACTCAAGGCTACGGACCCGCGTCTGTGGATGCTGACCGGTACGCCCGCTGCGCAGTCTCCTGCTGACGCCTTCGGCCTCGCCAAGCTGGTCAATCCCGAAGGGTGCCCCCCGTACTACAACCAGTTCAAGACGATTGTCATGACCAAGGTGACACAGTTCAAATGGGTGCCGAAGCCTAGTGCTCCTGCCTACGTGCATAACATCCTACAACCTGCGATCCGGTTCGAGAAGAAGGACTGCCTCGACCTGCCGGAAGTGACGCACCTCGACCGAGACGCTCCGCTGACCCCGCAGCAGATGAAGTACTACAAGCTGCTCCGTGACGAGATGATTATGGAAGCAGCGGGCGAGGAAGTCAGTGCGGTCAACGCCGCCACCAAGCTTAACAAGCTGCTCCAGATCAGTGGGGGCGCGGTCTATACGGACACTGGCGAGGTGCTGGAGTTCGACGTGTCCAACCGGCTCAACACCGTGCTGGAGGTCATTGAGGAAGCCAGCAACAAGGTGCTGGTCTTCGTCCCCTTCACGCACACCATCGAGCTACTGCGGGCACGGCTGGAGAAGGAAGGCATCTCCTGCGGCGTCATTAACGGGCAGGTCTCCGTCAACAAGCGCAGCGAGCTAGTGGATCGGTTCCAAGCGAACAAAGACCCACACGTGCTTATCATCCAGCCACAGGCAGCTTCGCACGGCCTGACGCTGACGGCAGCGGACACCATCATCTGGTACGCGCCTGTTACGAGCGTAGAGACCTACCTCCAAGCCAACGCCCGCATCAACCGTCCGGGCCAGAAGAACGCCATGACCGTCGTGCATATCAAGGGCAGTGCGGTGGAGGAACGGCTGTATACGATGCTACAGGGCAACATCGAGAACCACGAGAAACTGATCGACCTGTATCGTGAGGTTCTCACTCAGTAACTCTTGACACTGTCAAAAGTTAGTTTACTGTTCACCCGCCAACCAAAGGAGCAAACAATGGACGGTGAAACACTGCCTGCTGACAAGCTCGTGAAGGTCTACCGGAAAATCCGGGACGCCATCAACGAGAAGGAGGAGGCGCATAAGGCCGAGATCGCGGCCCTTAAGGAGCAGCAGGACAAGGTGAGCGCGGCTCTCCTTGAAATCTGCAACAGCCAGAACGTGGATAGCCTGCGTACCGCTGAGGGCACGGTCTCGCGCCGTGCCGCTACCCGCTACTGGACCAATGACTGGGAGAGTATGTACCGGTTCATCAAGGAGCAGGATGCTCCGTTCCTGTTGGAGCAGCGCATCCACAACGGCAACATGAGGCAGTTTCTGGAGGAGAACCCCGAGACCCTGCCGATTGGGCTGAACGCAGACACCAAGTACGTTATCAGCGTACGCAAGCCGACTAACAAGTGAGAGAGACTATGAGCAACCTGACCATCTTCAAGAACCCCGGCGCTGTCGCCGCCTCTGCCCTGCCCCCGTCGAAGCTGGGCCAGCAGATCGCTGAAAACTCGATTGGCGGCTACAACCGCATCGCTACCAACACCAACGGCACCTTCAAGCGCATCGTGGGCGGTGAGCAGGTCGGCAAGGCTATCCGGGGCGAGTTCAACGCCATCATCATCGACATGCTGGAGAAGCCGAGCCGCGAGTACTACGAGGGCGTCTACGACCCTAACGCCAAGGGCACGATGCCCGACTGCTTCTCCGCACTGGGTGACAAGCCCGATCCCAAGGCGAAGGACCGGCAAGCTGCTAACTGCGCAAGCTGCCCGATGAACATCGACGGTTCGGGCCAGAACGGGAAGGGCAAGGCTTGCCGCTTCAAGCGCAAGGTCGCACTGCTGCTCGAAGGCGATACCTCGGGTGATATCTACCAGTTCAACATCCCGGCCAAGTCGCTCTTCGGCAAGGGCAACGGCAACACGCATCCGTTCGAGAGCTACTGCCGCTTCCTCGTGGCGAACAACACCGCGCCTGACCGCGTGGTGACGACCATCGCCTACAACCTCGATGCCGAAACGATGGAGCTCAACTTCACCGCTGAGCGCTTCATTACCGGGGAAGAGCTGGAGCTTGTCGAGACCTCGCAAGCTAACCCCGTGACCCGCAAGCTGGTGCAGATCAGTGCTGGGGAAGCAGATAGCAAGCCGAAGGCGCTGCCCGCTGCCGAGCCGGAAGAAGAGGAAGACGCTCCGGCCATCAAACCTGCCGTTGCCAAGAAGGCTAACGTCTGGGCTGACGATGGGGACGAAGAGGAAGAAGCAGCCGCCCCGGCAAAGCGCGCCCCCAAGAAGGAAGCACCGGCTAAGCTGTCCACCGATATCGGTGCGCTCGTCGATAACTGGGCTGATGACGAATGAGCCAAGGCTACACACTGCGTATTCGCGACTTGAATGCGAAGGCCGATAAGCGCAAGCTGGGCGTTCGTCTGGGGCGTCTGTGCATCAAGCACGACGTCCCGGTCACGGTAGTCGCAGCGCGTATGGGTGTGACGAGGGCCACGGTATATAACTGGTTCTGCGGGGTCTCGGCCCCGCAGGCCAGTGTGGTCACGTTACTCGAATCCTATATCGCCAGTCTGGAGGGCACCGCTGCCTAAGCAGCTGTGCAGACGTGAATAGTCTAAGGGGGTAGGCACACTGCCCCCGTACGGGGATCGTTGTGCTATGGAGGGTTTCGATCTGTTGTCAGCGGTCCAGCCGGAGGGTGGCTGGTTTGCCGTTGTCGGGATCACTAGTAATGGAATGCAGCAAGAGCTCGTAGAGAGCAGGGAGGAACTGGATAAGTGGGCGGAGCGTTTTGTCCGCCGCAAGATGAACGTATTTTTCGGAGTCGCTAAGTACAAGGACGACTCCTCGCGCCTCAAGGCCAACGTGCAGGCGCTCAAAGCTTTCTGGCTCGATATCGACTGCGGGCCGACCAAGGACTATTCCTCGCAGGGTGAAGCGCTGCAAGACCTCAAGAAGTTCTGTAGCACCGTAGGACTCCCTCGACCGATCATTATCAACTCAGGGCGCGGGCTGCACGTATACTGGCCGCTGACCGAGGAGGTTACCCGCGAGGAGTGGGAGCCGGTCGCCAACCGCCTTAAGGAAGTGTGCAAGGCTCAGGACCTGCGGGTGGACCCGGCAGTGTTCGAAGTGGCGCGCATCCTGCGCATTCCCGGTACCTTCAACTTCAAGGGTGATGAGCCGGTAGAAGTGCAGGTGCTGGGTGTGGGCGACCCGGTCACTCTTGAGTTTATGCGCGAGACGCTGGGCGTGAAAGAGCGCCCCAAGCTGGCACCGACCGAACAGCGCCAACCTCTGAGCCCGCTGGGCAAGCTCCTACAGGACAGCATCGACACAAGCTTCTCTCGGATCATGCAACGCGAGGAGGACGGCTGCGCACAGCTTAACGCCTGTTATGCAGATCAGGCAGTCATCTCGGAGCCGCGCTGGTTCAACGCGCTTTCCATCGCCAAGTTCTGCAAGGACAAGAACAAGGCGATCCACCTGATGTCGGAGGGGCACCCCGACTACGACCCGGACAAGACAGAGCAGAAGCTCAAGCATATCATAGGACCGCACACCTGCGCGGAGTTCGAGAAGAATAACCCCGGTGTATGCGCAGGGTGCCCGCACTTCGGGAAGATCAAGTCGCCTATCACGCTAGGCAAGGAGTTGCGCGAGGCCACACCGGAGGACAACGAGGTCGAGGTAGAGACTGCTACCGGTGACGTCCTCAAGTACCGCATCCCCGAGTATCCGTTCCCCTACGTGCGCGGGAAGGCAGGGGGCATCTGGCGCAAGCCGCTGCTGGCGGGTGTGGGGAAGGACGGCGAGGCGAAGGGTGAAGAGGCCGAGCCGATACTGATCTACCCGTACGACTTCTATATCGCCAAGCTCATGGAGGACCCAATTGAGGGCAGCGTTGTCCTGTTCCGGTTCCACACACCACAGAACGGCGTCAAGGAATTCACGCTTACTACATCTACCTGTATGGCCCCGGATGAGCTTCGTAAGGCGCTAGCCGCCCGGAGCCTTGTGCTTCCGAAGAAGCAGTTCGATATGTTGATCGACTACGTAGTGCGGTCATTCCAGACTATTTTCCATAACAAGAAGGCGGAGCAAATGCGTAACCAATTCGGATGGGCTGATAACGACAGCAAGTTTATCGTCGGGGATCGTGAGATCGGCGTGGACGGGACCTACCATAGCCCGCCCTCCACGGTGACCAAGGCGCTGGCTGCCTACACGGTGCCAGTGGGTTCCTTCGACGCATGGAAGGAGGTCTTCAACCTCTACGGGCGTCCGGGGCTGGAAGCCTCGGCCTTCGCAGCAGCCACCGCTTTCGGTGCGCCTCTCCTGCGGTTCTCTGGCCAGCGCGGCGCGATTATCAATCTGGTCAACACGCACTCGGGCACGGGTAAGACGACGATCCTCCACATGTGCAACAGCGTGTGGGGTAACCCGGAGAAGCTCTGCGCGAAGAAGGACGACACCTTCAACTCCAAGGTGTTCAAGATCGGGGTGTTCTGCAACCTCCCGGTGACCTTCGACGAGATGTCGAACACTGAACCCAAGCAGCTGAGCGAACTTACCTACCTGATTACACAGGGCACCGGCAAAGACCGGATGAAGGCATCGGCCAACGAGCTACGTGTCAACCTGACCTCGTGGCAGACCATCGCCCTGTGCTCGTCCAACCACTCGTTCTACGAAAAGCTGGAGAGCCTCAAGGACAGCCCGCAGGGTGAGATGATGCGGATCATCGAGTACAGCCTCGACTACAGCAGTGCTATCGACACCGAGACCGGCAAGAAGATGTTCGACCACCAGCTGATGGAGAACTACGGTCACGCTGGAGAGATTTACGCCCGCTACCTGCTGGCTGAGTACGACCGCGTGAAGGGTATCTATCTAGGCATGCAGAGCCGCCTTGACGCTATCCTCAAGCTCACGCAGCGGGAGCGCTTCTGGTCCGCTACTGCAGCCGCTAACCTGACTGGCATCTACATCGCCAAGCATCTGAACCTGTGCGACTGGGACCTCGGCGCGATCTTCCGGTGGACCTGCAGCATGATCGAAGGTCTGCGCAACACGACCACCGCGCCGCCAGACGGGGACAAGCAGGTGCTGGGTGACTTCCTCGTTGGTCGGGTGGACAACATCCTGATCGTCAATGACGGGGTGGACCGGCGCTCTAAGATGCAGGAAGTCCCTCTGCTGGAGCCGAAGCGCGAGCTGATGGTGCGCTACGAGCCGGATACCCAGAAGGTCTTTGTTACCTGCGCATCGTTCCGGAAGTACTGCACCGCGCGTAACATCGGTTATCGTGAGACGCTCAACAAGCTCAAGAAGACCGGCCTCTACGTGGGCTCGGGGCTTAGGCGGATGGGGAAGGGCATGAAGTTCAACCTGCCCCCGGTGCAGGCACTTGAGTTCGACGCTACACACCCCGACTTCATCGCTATGGACGGCTTCATCCCTAAGGAGGAGACGAGTGAAGATAGCGGGAGTTGAGTACGAGATTAACTGGAGGGGCTTTACCAAGGGTAGGTCCCTCTTCTTCCCGTGCCTAGACCCCGAAGCGGCATGGCGCGAGATACGCCCGACGGTGCGCCGACTGAGGCTATCTGTAGTTCATAAGAGCGTACTGGACCCTAAATCTGGTGTTAGGGGTTTACGAATCTGGCGAACGTGATAGAACGCCC
>Ga0315909_10006344_pt1 | contig 13360 bp, 10 predicted proteins | sample LakEriMetagenome_11_FD_203527 | JGI IMG/M metagenome (GOLD analysis project Ga0315909, IMG submission 203527) | Freshwater fungal communities from buoy surface, Lake Erie, Ohio, United States - Buoy 2 MA125 | ecosystem: Environmental > Aquatic > Freshwater > Lake | place: USA: Lake Erie, Ohio...
CCGCCACATCGATCGCAGCCTGGGCTTGATTCGCGAGGCCGGCTGCAAGGCGGGGCTGGTGTTCAATCCTGCGACACCCCTGGATGCCCTGCGTCATGTCTGGGACAAGCTGGACATGGTGCTTCTGATGTCCGTGAATCCGGGGTTTGGCGGACAGTCGTTCATCCCCTCGACGCTGGACAAGCTGCGGGAGGCGCGTCGCCTGATAGACGACAGCGGCCGATCCATACGGCTCGAAGTGGATGGTGGCGTGAAAGTGGACAACATCGGCGCCATCGCGGCAGCCGGTGCCGATACCTTCGTGGCCGGTTCGGCCATCTTCAACAGCCCCGATTACGCCATGACGATCCGCGAGATGAAGAGCGCCATCGCTGCGGCGCGCACAGAGCGCACATGAGTCCTGTCCGGCTGGTGCTGTTTGATCTTGATGGCACCCTGGTCGACAGCGCGCCCGACATTGCCGTGGCCGCGAATGCCGCCTTGATTGCGGTCGGGCATGCCGCGCGCAGCGAAGAAGAGATCCGCTACTTCATTGGCAGTGGTGCCGAGCGACTCATCCACCGCTGCCTCACGGGGCAGCGGGACGAGGATGCGCTGCCGTCGCTGCATGAAGCGGCCTATGCAGAGTTCCAACGACAATACGCGGCTCACGTCAGCGCCCGCTCGCGTCTGTTTCCTGGAGTCTTGGAAACTTTGGCCACGCTGTCAGCGGCCGGCATGCCGATGGGTTGCATCACCAACAAGCCGGAGCGCTTCACCCATCCGCTGCTGAAGGATCTCGGCCTCTCCGGTTATTTCCGGATAGTGCTGGGAGGTGACAGCCTGCCGGTAAAGAAGCCGGATCCCGCGCCTCTGCTGCACGCTGCCGAGGCCTGTGGTGTATCCCCACAGGAAAGTGTGATGGTAGGCGATTCCCTCACCGATCTTGCCGCCGCCCGCGCGGCCGGCATGCGCATTTTCTGCGTCAGTCACGGCTACCCGGCCGGGGTGGATCTGCGTACGCACGCGCCGGATGCCTGGGTGGATGACATGCGGGACTTCCTGCCCACGCTGCTCGCTGAGGTCGCCTGACCTCCCCGCAGCTTATAATGGCCGCATGCCCCCCCAGACGCCGCGCCCGCCCAAAACTCGCCCCCCCAGAAAAACTCTGGACCGCGACGCGTGGCTGAAGAAAGCGCTGGACGTCCTCTTCGCCCAAGGCATCTCCCAGATCAAGATCGAGGTGCTTGCGCGCAAGCTCAAGCTCACCAAGGGCAGCTTCTACTGGCATTTCAAGAACCGCGACGACCTGCTGCGCTCGATGGTCGACTGGTGGCGCAACAACCAGCTCAGGTTCATAGAGAGCCTCGATCATTCGATTCCGGATCCAGAGGCGCGGATCCGCGCCGTCATTGCGTTCACCCAGTACACCGAGGACTCCAATCACGACATTGCCATGCGCGAGTTTGCCCGCTTCAACAAACAGGCGGCGCGCGCGGTTTCCGAGGTGGACGAATTGCGCGTGGCTTATCTGGCGGAGCTGTTCACCGCGGCGGGATTTGACTCCATCGAAGCTTCGCTCAGGGCGCGCACGCTTTATTTCTATCAGGTCGGGGAATACACGACATCGCTTTCACCCGAGCCGGAGGCGCGCGCCAGACTTGCGGAACGATTGCATCGGATGCTGACGAGGAATCCAGAGGACAGCTGACGCTATCCCTACCGCCAGACGATCTTGATCGTCAACGCTGCAACCGCCGGGCGCGTTCGTAGCATGCCGCGGCCAGCAGGGCGAGGCAGAGCAGCAAGCTGCAACCCATCACTCTCGACAATCCCTGATCGAGCAGCACGGCGAACACGAACGGTGCGCCAGCTTTGGCGATGAATGACGGCAGAGCCAAGCGGCCGAGCAATGCGCCAAACCCTGAAACGTCCGCAAAGAGTTGCGCAGGAACCGTGCCGCGGATGATGGTCATGATTCCATTGCTCGCGCCGTAAAGCAGGGCAAACAACACCGGTAGAAGAAGCGTGTCTGCCGACAGACCAAGCGCGAGCTGCGCCACGACCAGTGCGGCAAAGGCAAAACTACCCACGGTCACTGCTTTCACGCGCCTCGCCACCACGTATTCAATCATCCGCGCCAGAACCTGGGTGGGACCGAACAAGGTCCCGACGAGGATCGCCTGCGCACCGGGCAATCCCCCGAGCGTGAGCAAAGTGATGAGGTGCGCTGATAGAACTGCAACCACGAACGACGCGAGCGCGAGCGCCGCGGCCAACCAGCGGAAGCGGCGGCGCCCGAGGGCGGATAGTGCGGGGCCGCTGGCGCGTGAGGCGTGGGTCTGCAGCGGGAGGCGTTCCACACGCGGGACCGCGGCCAGATAGAGTGGCAAGGCACACAGGATATGGAGCGAGACGAAAATCCAGGCGGCATGCCGCCATCCCCCCTGCTCCATCAGCAGCCGAGTCAGCGGCCAGAACACGGTGCTCGCAAAGCCGCCAAACAGCGTAAGCGCGGTTACCGCGCGACGATAGCCGGCGGCGGGCACCGTGCGATGCAGTACTCCGAAGGCTGCGTCATAGAGGCCGGTGCCCATGGCGAGACCCAGTATCGCCCAGGCCAGAAAGAGCATGCCGCCTCCCTCGGCAAGTGCGAGCAGCGCGAATCCGCCAGCGCCTAGCAAGGACGAGCCGCCCAGCACGGCGCGGCAATGTCCCGCATCAATCAAGCGGCCGGAGAGCGGCGCCACCAGTCCGGAAATCACCAGGGCCAGGGAATAGGCGCCGAACACCGTCGAACTCGCCAACTCGAGCTCACGGGCAATGTCTCCTGCCATCACGGCGATGGCATAGAACATCGAGCCCCAGGCGATGATCTGGGCGAGGCCGAGGGCGGGGATGCGCCAGCGCCAGGAGGCCGGAAGCGTGCTCGTGTTCACGTAACAGGCAATTCTTGGGGCTGTTTCATGACGTAACGACTGTATCATTCACAGGCAGGTTGCAGCATTGGAGTGCCAATGTGGGACACGCGCCCAAGGCCGCAGCCTCCATCAAGTTGAGTGACTGCCTCGGAATCTGCACTCAGCGCCGCTGCGGAGTCATCGTTTTTATTGTCTCCCGGGTACGACGGGCAAAAAGGAGTACGCATGGCTACTTTTACTGGCGATGATTCAAACGACACACTTGATGGCGGCAGCGACAATGATGTGCTGCTTGGCAACGGCGGGGACGACACGCTCACCGGCGGGCTGGGGAACGACAGCCTGCAGGGCGGCGCGGGGACGGACGCCGCGGTCTTCGCCGGATTGTTCTCTCAATACACCCTTTTCGCCCCGAGTAACCTTGCAACCATCGTCGGGCCGGACGGCTCGGATTACGTTGCGGCGGATGTTGAAACCCTGCGCTTCTCGGATGCCACGGTAACGCTGCGCTGGCAGTCCTCCGTTGCCCCCATCACCGGTGACTTGCCGGTGAACACTCAAACAGACGGCGACCAGTTCTTCAGTGCCGTCGCCGGCCTTGCCGACGGTGGCTTCGTGGTTGTGTGGACCAGTGTCGGGCAAGACGGTTCCGATGCGAGTGTCCATGGGCAAAGGTATTCAAATCTGGGCGAAGTTGCTGGCTCCGAATTCCAGGTCAACGCTTCCACCAACCGCAACCAATTCGAATCGGCCGTCACCTCTCTCAGCGACGGCCGATTCGTCGTGACCTGGACCAGCGAACATCTGGATTCTGCCGGCGACATCTTCGGAAAGATCTACAACGCCGATGGTTCGGTCAGCGTGCCTGATTTTCTCGTCAGCAGCTTTGGTGGCGTGGCGCAATTCGAGAGTTCCATGACAGCACTTGCTGACGGCGGTTTCGTCGTCGTCTGGTTGTCGGATGGACAGGACGGAAGCGATTGGGGCGTTTATGGACAGCGCTACACGACGACTGGGCAGGCTTTGGGTAGCGAATTCAGGGTCAATGCCAGCTCCGCCGGAAGACAGGAAGCTGCGAATGTTACCGCCTTGGCGGATGGTGGTTTCGTTGCGGCCTGGGCCTCCTACCACAGCGATGGCCAAGGTGACATACAAGCACAACGTTATGACGCGAACGGCGCTGCCGTGGGTTCTGAATTTCGGGTAAACACCGTCACTGCCAACGGCCAGATAAAACCTTCGCTGACCGGCCTCGCCGATGGTGGCTTTGTCGTGACCTGGACTTCGGTCAATCAGGATGGCGACAACAACGGCGTCTATGCTCAGCGCTATACCCAGAGTGGCGAGGCCCGGGACGGCGAATTCCTGGTCAATACCTACACAGTCGAGTCCCAATCGGACAGCGCTGTTGCTGCCTTGCCTGATGGTGGGTTCATCGTGACCTGGACTTCGCTTGGGCAGGATGAAAACCTGAATGGCGTGTACGCCCAACGCTTTTCTGTCGCGGGCACCAAGGTGGGAGCAGAGTTCCAGGTCAACACCTTCGAGATGAACGACCAGCTCAGGAGCGCGGTTGCGGCCCTTCCAGGTGGAGAATTTGTTATCACCTGGGACTCCTACGATCAGGATTCACCCCTCGGAAACGGCGTCTACGCCAAACGCTATCGGCCCCAGTTGGCCGGTATCGACGTGGTGGGAGATGCGAGCGACCAATCGCTCACCGGCTCTTCGGGAAATGACACCTTGCGGGGCAACGGGGGCGAGGATGTCATTGATGGGGGTGATGGTGTGGACACCGCCGTCTACACCGACAAGACCGTGGCGCAGGGCGTACGCGCAACGCTTGCAGGAGCGACTTTCGCGGATGTGCGAATCGCCAACACAGTCGAAGATCGCATCCGTAACGTCGAAAACCTGTTGGGCGGCGCCGGCAGCGATACCTTCGTCGGCGATCTTCGCGCCAACAGGCTCGTCGGCAATGCCGGCAATGACATCCTCCAGGGCCGGGGAGGCAAAGATACCCTCGAAGGTGGACTTGGAAGCGACACCGCCAGCTTTGCAGAGAAAACTGCAACACAAAGTGTTCGGGTGACGCTCGCCGAGGGAACCTTCGTCAACGCCCGCGTTGCGAATGTCATCGAGGATCGCCTGCGCGGGATCGAGAATCTGATTGGCGGTGCGGGTAGAGATACCTTCATTGGCGACAAGCTGGCCAACACCCTTTCGGGTCTTGGCGGCAACGATCGCCTGGACGGCAAGGCAGGCGTCGACAGCCTGCTCGGCGGAGCAGGAAATGACCTCCTCATCGGGGGACTCGGCAACGATTTCCTGGACGGTGGAGTCGGTCTCGATACGGCCAGTTACGCAGAGCGGACTATATCCCAGGGCTTACGCGTGACACTCGCTGGTGCCGATACGGTCGATGTTCTGGTCGCTGCGACTGCGGAGGACCGCCTGCGCAATATTGAGAATCTGATCGGCGGAGCAGGCAGGGATACTTTCATTGGTGACGCAAGCAATAACCGTCTGGTGGGCAATGGTGGCAATGACACCCTCCAGGGCATGTCAGGCAAGGACACACTGGAGGGCGGCGCTGGAATCGATACCGCCATTTATACCGAGAAAACGGATTCCCAAGGAGTTTTCGTGGCACTCGCTGGCAACACGCTCGCCAATGTCCGCGTGGGCGGCGTGCTGGAGGACCGCATCAAGGGCATCGAGAATCTGGTCGGAGGCGACGGACGGGATACGTTGATCGGCGATCTCGCCGCCAATCGCTTGCAGGGTAACCAGGGCAATGATCTCCTGCAGGGGCGAGGAGGCAAGGACGAGCTTGACGGAGGGCCAGGGGAAGACACTGCCAGTTATGCCGAGAAGACAGGCCTTCAGGCAGTCTCGGTGACCCTCGTCGCGGACACTTGGGCCGATGTAAGCGTGGGCGGCGTCGCTGAAGACCGTATCCGGAATATCGAGAACCTCACGGGCGGCGCCGGTGCAGACACACTCGTCGGCGACGCGCAGTCCAACATCCTGAAAGGCGGCGGCGGCGGCGATACGCTGTTCGGCCGGGGCGAGGACGATGTCCTCCACGGGCAGGCTGGTAACGATGTTCTGGAGGGTGGCAGCGGCGCCGACTGGTTTGTCTTCGAGACGGTGCTCAATCAAGCCACAAACGTAGACACTATCGCAGACTTTGAACCCGGCACAGATAAAGTCGTTCTCGATGACGATATTTTCAAGAAACTGTCAGGCACAGCGACAGGCGCCCCGGTCTCCGCGTCCAGCTTCGTGGTCGGGTCTGTTGCAGTCGATGCGGATGACTACCTCATCTATGACCCCGGCACTGGCAGCCTCCTGTATGACGCTGATGGTAGTGGGGCTGGAGCCGCAATTCAGTTTGCCACGGTGGTCACTGTCGGCGGCACACTTGCCGTCACGGATTTCCTGGTAGTGAGCTGAGGTCCTAGGGAGCACGCCGGTGACGGCCGTGGGTCTCTCCGGTCCTGAATGAGCGGCGCGCCTGGCCTACTTGGTTTCATTCCCGGTATTTCCACGGGAGAATGACCCTGCCTGTGGTCGAGCAGGCGTTGAAAACAAACCAGAACACTTCAGGGGAGACCAAGCCATGGCCATGAAACTCTCGTGTGCATTCGCCACCTCGCTACAGTCCCATCAGCATGCCCGGGTGGCGGAGGAACTCGGTTATGAGTGCGCCTGGTTCTACGACTCCCCTCCCCTTTACCCGGATGTCTGGGTTCAGCTCTGCCGCGCTGCCGAGATCACGTCCCGGATTCGTCTCGCCACCGGCGTGTTGGTCCCGCATCTGCGTCACCCCATGACCACCGCATCAGCCATCGGCACGCTGGTATCGCTCGCGGGCCAGGAACGCGTGGTGGTTGGCATAGGATCCGGCTTCACGGCCTGTGTCAGCATGGGCCGGCGTCCGCTGACCTGGCGCTACGTGACCCAGTACATCGAGGCACTGAGGGGACTCCTGCGGGGTGAGGAAGTGGAATGGGACGGCGGGGTCATCAAGATGCTGCACTGGGACGGCTATGCGCCCAAGCGCCCGATCGAAGTGCCCTTCGTGATTGCCGCCGGAGGTCCCAAGGGCATGGAGGTGGCCCGCTCCCACGGCCAAGGCGTGTTCACCCCCTTCGCAGCGGTGGCGGGCTTCGACTGGAGCGTCGCGCTCATCATGGGCACGGTGCTCGATGAAGGCGAGGCGCCAGGATCCGCGCGTGTCATCGATGCCGCCGGACATGGCGCCGCCACGATGTTTCACTACGCGCTGGAACACCGCCTGCTGGAAAGCCTTGAAGGCGGTGAAGCGTGGAAAGCGGTGTACGACGCCGTCCCCGAGAAGACCCGCCATCTCGCGCTGCATGACGGCCATCTCGTGGGCGTGAATGACCGCGACCGGGTTTTCGTCACCGGGGATCTGCTCGCCAAACAGGGGCTGGCTGCCAGCCGTGCGGCATGGCGCGAGCGCCTGGCTGCGCTCGAGGCGGAGGGTGCAACGGAGATTGCCTATCAGCCCGCGGGGCCGAACATCCCGCGCGAACTGGAGGCGTTTGCCGAGGCGATGCGGGGCTAGCCCCGGCGTTCCCCCCCGTCCGCGATTGGGAGACAATGCGCCCCCTCGGGCGCCCGTCTCCTTCGGCTGGCCCCGATGCCCGGGTCGGCGAGCCGACCCCTGCCAGTCATCCAATGGGTTGCGCGCGCCATGATCCTGATGCTCGATAACTACGATTCTTTCACCTACAACCTGGTCCAGTACTGCGGCGAGCTGGGCCATGAGGTGGAAGTCGTGCGCAATGATGCCATCGATCTCGCCGGCATCCGGCAACGCGCACCCAGCCATATCATCGTTTCCCCCGGCCCGTGCACACCCAATGAGGCCGGCATTTCGCTCGCCGTGGTCAAGGAGCTGGCGCCGGAGTTTCCTATCCTCGGGGTGTGTCTCGGCCACCAGTGCATCGGGCAGGCTTACGGCGGCAAGGTCATCCATGCCCGGCAGGTCATGCACGGCAAGACTTCACCCATTCACCATCGCGGAGCGGGTCTGTTCCGCGACATTCCGGATCAGTTCATCGCCACCCGCTACCATTCTCTGGTGATCGAGAAGGACACCTGCCCGCCCTGTCTCGAGATCACCGCGTGGACCACCCTGGAGTCCGGCGAGATGGATGAAATCATGGGCGTGCAGCATCGGGAGCTTCCCCTGTTCGGCGTGCAATTCCACCCGGAGGCGATTCTCACCCAGCACGGCCACCAGTTGCTGCGCAATTTCTTCGACGTCACGCGCTGAGGCTGAACATGAATATTCGTGCAGCCATGGCCAGGGTGGTCGAGGGTCAGGATCTTTCCTTCGCCGAGATGACTGAAGTGATGCGCCAGATCATGGCTGGCGAAGCTTCGCCGGCGCAGATCGGCGGCCTGCTTGTCGCCCTGCGCATGAAGGGCGAGACCGTCGATGAAATCACGGCCGCAGCGAGCGTGATGCGCGAGCTCTCGCTCAAGGTGGAGGTGGGCATCGCTCCTCTCATCGATACCTGTGGCACGGGCGGAGACGCCACCGGGACCTTCAACATCTCGACCGCAGCAGCCTTTGTGGTCGCGGCTGGTGGCGGGCATGTGGCGAAGCATGGCAATCGCTCCGTCTCCAGTTCGAGCGGCTCGGCGGATCTTCTGGAAGCCGCCGGCGTGGACCTCACCCTGTCACCCGAAAATATCGCCCGCTGCATTCGCGAGACCGGTTTCGGGTTCATGTTTGCACAGGCCCATCATGGCGCGACCCGCCACGCCGCAGGGCCGAGACGTGAGCTCGGCATCCGAACGATGTTCAATGCGCTTGGCCCCTTGACCAATCCGGCAGGCGCGGAGCGCATGGTGGTGGGGCTTTTCAATTCCGACTGGGTGCCCCGGATCGCCGAGGTGCTCAAACGACTGGGCGTCGCGCGCGCCATGGTGCTGCACGCGGAGGATGGTCTGGACGAGATCAGCATTGCTGCCCCCACCCGTGTCTCCGAGTTGAAACACGGCGTGATAACGCATTACAGCCTGGACCCGGCCTCGCTCGGAATTACGCCAGCCTCACTCGCTTCCCTCAAGGTCGGCAATGCAGTGGAGAGCCTCGGCGTGATCCGGCGCGTGTTTGCCAACGAAGCCTGCCCGGCGCGCGACATCGTGGCCGTCAATGCTGGCGCGGCCCTGTACCTCTGTGATCTGGCGCCCGATTTGCGGGGGGGGTATGAGCTGGCGCTGGCCCTCATCGCTTCGGGGGCCGCGGCTGCACGCTTTGACCGATACATCGCTCTCACCCGCCAGCTGGGTGGAAACAACGCCAACTGAGATTCACGCATGTCCACCGAAACCGCTCCACTGGCACCTGGCCACGACATCCTCGCCGAGATATTCGCCCACAAGCGCGGGGAAGTGGCTGCGCGCCGGGCTGCGCGTCCCCTGACCGAGGTACAGGCCGCAGCACGCGCCGCACCTCCGCCACGAGACTTCGCTGGCGCCCTCCAACGCAAACTGGCACGTGGTCTGCCGGGCGTGATTGCCGAATGCAAGAAAGCCTCACCCAGCAAAGGCGTGATGCGTGACCCTTACGATGCAGCCGAGATCGCCGCGTCCTATGCACGTGGTGGCGCGGCCTGCCTGTCGGTACTCACGGACGAAAAATATTTTCAGGGACAGGACGCGGATCTGATCGCCGCGCGTGCCGCCTGCGAATTGCCGGTGTTGCGCAAGGATTTCATGTGCGACGAGTACCAGATTCATGAGTCGCGCGCGCTGGGCGCGGACTGCATCCTGCTCATCGTGGGCGGACTTGACGATGCCACCCTGCAGGGGCTTGCCGACTGTGCTCGCGCGCTCGACATGGACGTGCTGCCGGAAGTACATGACCGCGTGGAGCTGGAACGCGCCCTGCGCCTGCGCCTGCCGCTCCTCGGCATCAACAATCGCGATCTCAAGCGCTTCGTGACCACCATCGACACCACGCTCGGCATGCTGAACGATGTGCCGTCCGATCGCACCATCATCACGGAGTCGGGAATTGCCACCCGGGAAGAGGTCGCCACCTTGCGCGGCCGCGACGTGAACTGCTTCCTGGTCGGGGAGACCTTCATGCGCAGCCCGGATCCGGGCGCAAAACTCGCGGAGCTCTTCAGTCTCTAGCGCGGCGACGGACGCTCAGTTTGCGGGTTCTGTCGCGCCGAAGGCGAGACAGTTCCCGACGGGATCCTCGATGGCAAACCACATCTCGGTGCGACCCTCGACAGTGCGCGAACGGGTGGGGGCCATGCGGTAGCTGATGCCAACGTAATTCAAGTGATCCACGGCCCGGTGCCAGTCCTCCCAGCTCATCACGAGGCCAAAGTTGGGGACCGGAATCTCCCTGCCGTTGCGTCTCCCGCTTGCCGTGACCGGCATCACCTCCACACGATAGAGGCACAGGGTTCCGCCGAAGAACGACAACTCCAGGAGTTCAGCCTCTTCATGCATCACCCTCGACCCGAGCACGTCACAGTAGAAGACCTTCTCTGCCGCGAGATCCGTGGCCGGGATTGCCAACTGGAACACCGGCCTGCTGGTGAACTCCGCGAGCGGGCCTTGTGGTTTATTCGCGGGCGGTTTATTCGACGGCTTGTTGTCCATAGGTCTTGAAGCGCTCCAGAACGGCATTCATCTCTTGCTCCGTGAGCAGCACCGGGCCACCACACTGAAGCGCGAGACAATACTGATGGGCCAGATCCTCCACCGCAAGCGTGAGACCGTGAGCGGCGGCGAGAGTCGCCCCCGTGGCCACCATCCCATGATTGGCGAGCAGGCAGGCGCTGCGCCCATCGAGTGCGGCAAGAACCACGCTGGAGAGGGCATCGGTGCCAAAAAGTGCGTATTCCCCGCAACGAATGGAATCGCCGCCCGCAACCGAGATCATGTAATGGAAGGCCGGAATTTCACGCCGCAGGCAGGCAAGCGCCGTGGCGTGGGGCGAATGAACGTGGACAACGGCGCCAATCTCGGGACGATGACGATATAAGGCGGCGTGGAAATGCCATTCACTGGAGGGCCGCAACTGCCCTGGCGCGCACGTGCCATCGAGGGCCATCTCCACCGGACTGTCATCCTGCAGTAGTGACGGCTTGATTCCAGTTGGGGTGATGAGCATTCCTTCCGGCGTCCGGACGCTGGCATTGCCTGCCGCCCCTTGGTTGAGACCGGCGTCAGCCAGTGCCCGCATCACGGTCGAGAGCTCACGGCGCTGCTCCAGGCTGGCCATGATCAGCGCAGGAAGAGTTCGTACGCCACGTTGTCCCGCTCTTCCACCCAGTCCATCTGCAGACCGGCAAGAAAGTGGTCGAAGTCCGCGGAAAGGGCGTCAGGAACCTGAATGCCGACCAGCACTCGGCCGTAAGCGGCTCCATGATTGCGATAGTGGAACAGGCTGATGTTCCAGCGATCGCCCACCTGGTTCAAGAAATGCAGCAAGGCCCCCGGACGCTCAGGGAACTCAACCCGCAGCAGGCGTTCGCCGGCAAGGGTGCCGGCGTGACCGCCAACCATGTAGCGCACATGCATCTTGGCCAGTTCATCTTCGGACATGTCGCGCGCCTCGAAACCCTTGGCGTGCAGGCTCTCCAGCAGGTCGTGCTTGTCCGATTCACCGGCCCTGAGCTGCACCCCCGCGAACACCGTGGCCCGCTCGCGGTCGGCATAGCGGTAGTTGAATTCCGTGATGGCACGCGTGCCCAGCGCGTGGCAGAACTGGCGGAAGCTGCCCGGCCGCTCGGGAATCACTGCGCCCACCAGGACTTCGCGGCGTTCGCCGATTTCGGCCAGTTCGGCGATGTGCCGCAGCCGGTCGAAGTTCACATTGGCACCGCTCAGGATGGCAATGAGCTCCTCGTCACGGATTCCTTCGCGCGTCACGTATTGCTTCAGTCCCGCCAGGGCAAGAGCACCAGCGGGCTCCGCGATGGACCGAGTGTCCTCAAAGATATCTTTCACCGCCGCACAGATCTCGTCGATGGAGACGGTGATCATTCCGTCCACATGCTCGCGGGCGATACGAAAATTCTCCGCGCCCGCCTGCTTCACGGCAGCACCGTCGGCAAAAATACCGATTTTGTCCAGGATGACCCGCTCCCCCGCCTCCAGCGCACGCGTCATGCACGCGGCTTCGTCGGCTTCAACGCCGATGACGCGAATGCCGGGATCCAGCGCCTTCACATAGGCTGCGATGCCGGCGATGAGCCCTCCGCCTCCCACGGGAACGAAGATCGCGTGAGGACGGGAGGGATGCTGGCGCAGGATCTCCATGCCCACGGTACCCTGCCCGGCAATGATCAGCGGGTGGTCATAAGGCGGCACGTAGGTCATCCCATGCGCCACCACGTGGTCGTGCGCGTGGGCACTGGCTTCATCATAAGTATTGCCGTGCAGGATGATCTCGGCGCCCAGACGGCGCACGGCGTTGATCTTGATCTCGGGCGTGGTCTTCGGCATCACGATCACGGCACGAATGCCCAGCTTGGAGGCGGCGAGGGCCACGCCTTGTGCATGGTTTCCCGCAGAAGCCGTACACACGCCTTTCGAGCGCTCCTCAGGATTGAGCGCTGCCATCATGGTGTAGGCCCCCCGCAGCTTGTACGAGAAGACCGGCTGCAGGTCTTCCCGCTTCAGCCATACCGCATTGCCGGTACGCCGGGACATCAGCGGCAAGGCGTCGAGGGGCGTCTCCCGCGCCACGTCGTAGACCGGCGCTTTCAGGATCATCTTCAGGTACATGTCGAGCATGGGCATAAGATACCATTCACGCCGCAGGCCCGCTGTGCGGGCGAACAGCGGGAGCGCACATGAGCCAGGATGATCAGAAAAAGTCTGCGGCCCTGGCCGCCGCAAAGCTGGTCCGGGACGAGACCATCATCGGCGTCGGGACCGGCAGCACGGCGAATTTCTTCATCGACGCACTGGCCGGGATGAAGGATCGCCTCGAAGGCGCGGTCGCAAGCTCTGAGGCCTCAGCGCAGCGCCTCAAGGCTCACGGGATTCGCGTGATGGAGCTCAACGAGACGGGTCCCATCGAGGTTTATGTGGATGGCGCCGATGAAGCCAACGCCCATCGCCAGCTCATCAAGGGGGGTGGGGGTGCCCTGACCCGCGAGAAAATCGTGGCCGCCGCCGCCCGGCGCTTTCTCTGCATCATCGACGAAAGCAAGCTGGTCGGTCGCCTGGGCAAGTTCCCCCTGCCGGTGGAAGTGATCCCCATGGCCCGCAGTTTCGTGGGTCGCGAACTGGTAAAGCTGGGCGGAAACCCCGAGTACCGGAAAGGCTTCGTCACCGACAATGGCAACCTGATTCTGGATGTCTACCATCTCGACATGACAGACCCGGTGCGGCTCGAGCAGGCGCTGAACCAGATCCCGGGGGTGGTGACGAACGGTCTCTTT
>Ga0315909_10006345_pt1 | contig 13359 bp, 12 predicted proteins | sample LakEriMetagenome_11_FD_203527 | JGI IMG/M metagenome (GOLD analysis project Ga0315909, IMG submission 203527) | Freshwater fungal communities from buoy surface, Lake Erie, Ohio, United States - Buoy 2 MA125 | ecosystem: Environmental > Aquatic > Freshwater > Lake | place: USA: Lake Erie, Ohio...
AGCTGGCCGCCTGCGAGCACCTCGCGCACTTTTCCATTCGCGCCTTTTTCCTTGGAGACTGCGCCGCCATCGAAATGAAACAGCACCCTGCGGAGTTACGGCGGTTTCGGCGCGGACGCGTCCGTCGAGTTCGGTTTTTTGAATCCACCAGCCGTCACAATCCACTGCCGTTCCAGCTTGCGGCGGTCGGTGATCGAGAGTTTCGCCGCCTCGATTTTCAGCTCCAGCCTTTCCGATGGCTCGTGCCACATCAGGCTGAAAGGCGGCTGGATTTCCCGCTCCTGCAACGTCGGTGCGGGCGCGGACGCAGGCGCAGGAACGGGCGTCGTCTTTGCCGGCTTCTCCGCGGATGCGTGCATCGCCGCGCCAGCCAGCAGGCCGGCGAGAATCCTGCATCGGATGTCGGAAGCAAATCGCATCCCGTGTAGATCGCCCTGCGCATCGCCCCGCTGCAATCCCAAACCGCGCCCTCCGCGGGTGGGGGGAGTGGGCAGAGATGGATTCGAACCATCGAAGGCGTAAGCCAGCGGATTTACAGTCCGCCCCGTTTGGCCACTTCGGTATCTACCCTTTTGGTGGGGGCGGTGGTTATACGCAGGAGGCGCGGTTGCGCAAGAGTTTCGCGGGAGAAAATTGGGGGTGGGGAGAACAGGTAAGGTGGTTGCGTGAAGGGGAAACGCGGCACGTATCACGATGACGGATGACAAATTACGAATGCCGAAGCTCCGGTTCAGTCCGTCGTTCATCACTTCCGGCTTGCCGTCCGATCGCGGGCGAAAGGGCAGTCAGTAATTGACCGGCGGCGCAGTCGTGGCGAACATTCGCGACCCTTTCACAGAATCCGATTCAACCGAACCCAAGGAAAAACATCCATGTCCAACGAAGCCAAATGCCCTTTCAACCACGCCGCTGGCGGCGGCACCTCGAACCACGACTGGTGGCCGAACCACTTGAAGGTCGAACTGCTGCACCAGCATTCGGCGAAGTCCGACCCGATGGGCGGGGATTTCAATTACGCGGAGGAATTCAAGAGCCTCGATCTCGCGGCGGTGAAGAAGGATCTCGCGACGCTCATGACCGATTCGCAGGACTGGTGGCCGGCTGACTTTGGGCACTACGGCCCGCTTTTCGTCCGCATGGCGTGGCACAGCGCGGGCACCTACCGCACCGGCGACGGCCGCGGCGGCGGCGGGCGTGGGCAGCAGCGGTTCGCGCCACTCAATAGCTGGCCGGACAACGTGAGCCTGGACAAGGCGCGTCGCCTGCTCTGGCCGATCAAGCAGAAGTACGGACGCAAGCTTTCCTGGGCCGATCTGATGATCCTCACGGGCAACGTTGCGCTCGAGACAATGGGATTCAAAACGTTCGGTTTCGGCGGTGGCCGCGAGGACGTGTGGGAGCCGGATCAGGATGTCTATTGGGGCACCGAAAAAACGTGGCTGGATGACAGGCGTTACACCGGCGACCGGGCGCTCGAAAATCCGCTCGCGGCTGTGCAGATGGGGCTCATTTACGTGAACCCCGAAGGCCCGAACGGCAACCCTGATCCGGTCGCCGCAGCGCGCGACATCCGCGAGACCTTCGCCCGCATGGCGATGAACGACGAGGAGACGGTGGCGCTCATCGCGGGCGGCCACACGTTTGGCAAAACGCACGGCGCAGGTCCGGCGTCGAACGTGGGACCTGATCCGGAAGCGGCCGGCCTCGAAGAGCAGGGCCTGGGCTGGAAGAGCAGCTTCGGCACGGGCAAGGGCGGCGACACGATCACGAGCGGTCTGGAAGTCACCTGGACCTCCACGCCGACGAAGTGGAGTAACAACTTTTTCTGGAACCTGTTCAGCTTCGAATGGGAACTCACGAAGAGCCCCGCCGGTGCGCAGCAGTGGACGCCGAAAAATGGCGCGGGCGCGGGCACCGTGCCTCATGCGCACGACAAGACAAAGCGCATCGCACCTTCCATGCTGACCACGGATCTCGCACTGCGCTTCGACCCCGCTTACGAAAAAATCTCGCGGCGCTTCATGGAGAATCCCGATCAGTTCGCGGCCGCGTTCGCCCGCGCATGGTTCAAGCTCACGCACCGCGACATGGGGCCGCGCACGCGTTACCTCGGAGCGGAGGTTCCGGCGGAGGATCTCGTCTGGCAGGATCCCATTCCCGCGGTGAATCACGCGTTGATTGATGCGCAGGACATCGCGTCGCTGAAGGGGAAAATTCTCGCTTCCGGCCTGTCCGTCTCGGAGATGGTTTCCACCGCCTGGGCGTCGGCATCCACTTTCCGCGGCTCCGACAAGCGCGGCGGTGCGAATGGCGCACGCATTCGCCTCGCACCGCAGAAGGATTGGGAAGTCAACGCTCCCGCGCAACTCGGGAAGGTGCTCAAGACACTGGAGGGCATCCAGAACGCGTTCAACGGCGCAGCGACCGGCGGCAAGAAAGTCTCGCTCGCGGATGTGATCGTCCTCGCCGGTTGCGCAGGCGTCGAAAAGGCCGCCAAGAATGCCGGGCATGACGTCCCGGTTCCGTTCACGCCGGGACGCATGGACGCCTCGCTGGAGCAGACCGACGCCGAGTCCTTCGCCGTGCTCGAGCCCATCGCCGACGGCTTCCGCAATTATCTCAAGTGCAAATACACCGTGTCCGCCGAGGCACTGCTGATCGACAAGGCGCAATTACTGACCCTGACCGCGCCCGAAATGACGGTGCTCATCGGCGGCATGCGCGTCCTGAAGACGAACTTCGGAGGCGCGCAGCACGGTGTCTTCACCAAGCGCCCGGAAGCACTGACGAACGACTTTTTCGTCAACCTGCTCGACATGGGCACGGAGTGGAAGCCGGTCTCGAAAGACGCGGACGTCTTCGAAGGCCGCGACCGCAAAACGGGTGCGATCAAGTGGACCGGGACGCGCGTGGATCTCGTCCTCGGCTCGAATTCCCAACTCCGCGCCGTCGCTGAAGTCTATGGATGCGCCGACGCCGGGAAGAAGTTTGTCCAGGACTTCGTCGCGGCCTGGGACAAGGTAATGAACCTCGATCGCTTCGACCTCGCGTAAGCGCCGACCTTTCCGCGAACGAATCATCGTCGGCCCGCCGTCTTCTCTCGGGTGAGGGGGGCGGCGGGTTGATTGTCTAAATTAGGCCTGCGTTTCGCTGCGCGGAAACAGGCGTTCTCCAAGGCGCGCGATGCTGCAAAGAGCGTCTACTTTTCGTGCGGCGTTTCGGTGGGCGGCTTCAGAGGCTGTTCGAGTTTCAGCGTGCCGCCGGGGTCTTCCGTGAGGCCGGGGATGCCCAGTTGCAGCGCGGGCTTTCCGTCGGGCTGCGCGGGATTTTTTGCGTCGCGAATCTGCGCGACATCCGCGCCGTCGAGCAGGTGCGGCGCGGAGTCGTGCTGTGCGATCAGCCGGAGTTGCAGCGCCGGGATGTCCGCCTGCGGAGTGCCTTTCAAAATGCCGGACGACTCGAGATCGCGGAAGCGTTTCTCCGCGTCGCCCCATTTTCCGAGCCGCCGCTCGATCTCGCCGCAGAGCAGCGCGAGATCGCCGTATTGAGGGTCATTCGTGCCCGTCTCGGTGAGCGCTGCGATGTAGTGCTCGCGAGCATTTTCCAGGAGCCGGCGGCGCGGCGCTTCGCGATCCTCGACCTGCCACGAGGCGCGCAGGTAGCTGAGCGCGATATGGCGGTGGGGGGCCTTGAGTATCTGCTGCACCTGCGCGAGCGCGAAATAGGACGGGTTCTTCGATGCGAGCATCTGGAAATCCGCGCCCCGCACGAATGAGCCGAGTTGCTTGAAGGCGTGTGCCTTCGCGGGGTCCTTCGCCTGCTCGGTGAGACGGTCGCTGAAAAGCGGAAAGCGGCATTTCGTGCATTGCGGGAGCGTGGGAGGATCCACCACGTCGCCGACCTGGCGCAGATCGAGCCGCATGCCTTTTGCGCGCGACGAGGTCTCGATGCGCTGCTGCCAGTGCGTGCCGCAGATCGGGCAGAGGAATCCCTGTTCGAGCGAATTCACTGCGCACGCGATGCACGCGAGGAGGAGCGCGGGCAGCAGTGAAAAAAGAAACTTCATCGCCGGAGAATGGCGCGCGCTGCGGCGGAGGTAAAGCGCGCGGGGCCACTGCCAGATGCGCCGCAGGGCAAGCAACGGCGACGCTCCCGGCAGCGGCTCCTTCACACTCAGAGCGGCGGCAGCATCATGCAGGTCGGCGGCACGTATGTGTGATCCAAAGTGCCCGGCCCTGGCAGGCTTGGTGTCGCGGAGACTGCTTCACCCGCGGCGCCTTCGCCGGCGTGGTATTCGCTGCCGGAATGGAAGTCGTCGTGCGATTGCCCGTGTTCGCCGATGTAGTTCCCGTGCTCGTCGTGTCCGTAGTGCCCGTGATATTCGTGATGGTGCTCGTCGTAGTAGCCGTGGTGCGGGTCTTCGTGCGGATACGAGATCGGCTGCTCCTTCGGCGCTTCGGGCTCCGCGGGTTTTGGGCGGCGTTTCTCCAGGAAATACACGAGCCAGATGCAAATCTCGAACAGCGCCATGATCGGCACTGCAAAGATGAAGAGCATGATGAGATCCGGCGTCGGCGAGATGATGCCGGCGAGCACGAGCGCGATCGCGTAGCCGTACATGCGCATGCCTTTCAGCCACGCGTAGCTGATGAGGCCGATGCCGCTGAGCGTCAGCATCACCACGGGCAGCTCGAAGACGAGGCCCACGGCGATGCACATGTGGGTGATGAAGCCGTAGTAGGCGGGTGCGGTCCATTTGGTCTCGATGCCAAGCGAGGTGGCGTCGCGATCCAGCCACCTGAGCGTGGCCGGGAGCACAAAGTAAAAGCAGAGCAGCACGCCCATGAGAAAAAGCCCGAAGCCCACAGCGACGGCCGGCAGCACATATTTTTTCTCCTTCTTCGTCAGTGCCGGCAGAAGGAACTCGGCGAGAAAATAAAAGATGATGGGAAACGCGACGATGACGCCGGCGTAGAACGCCAGCGTGAACGACATGGAGATCGTGCCGATCGGAGTGGTGTTGATGAGCTTTGTCCCCGGCACTGCGATATCGAGGGGGTAGTTCAGAATCGCCGTCAGCGACGTGCGGAAGATGAACGCGAAGATCATCGCGAGCGAGAGCACGCTGATCATCTTCACCAGCGTCCACCGGAGGTCCTCGAGGTGATCGAGGAACGGCTTCACGATGTCGCCGTCGCCGGTGAGCTGCTCGTCGCGTTTCTTAAAAAGCTTTTTCAGGAACCACATGGGCGGCGGAAGATGCTGAGTCGGGAGGCGTGTGGGAAGCGGAATTCCATCGGAGAGTGAACCGCGCGCTGCGCCGCGCCTTCGTGCATTTTCCCGAGGAGAATATCAGACGTTCGCGGGGAGCATAGGCGGTCCGCCTGTGGTGCCGCGCGATCCGCGCGGCACATTGGGCGTCCACTTGCGAACGGATGGCCCCGGGTGTCCGGGTGTTTGCGGCGGGTCGCCGCGAACGACAGGCGGGCCGCGTGTGCTCCCCGAAGCCTGCCGCTGGTCGTCCGCTTTTCATCCGCGCCGGTTGCCCCGTGCTTTTGTCATGCAGCCGGGCACGCAGTTTTTTTCGGCAGTATCCCAAGTTGGCGTTTGGAGTTGAGCGTTTGGCGTTTGAAATTTGGCCTGCGGCAGGCGCGTGTCAGCTCGGGGAGACCGTCAATTCTCCGCGATGCCGCTGCGCGGGGCCAAACGCCAGACGCCAAAGGTTCAACTCCAAACTTCAAAATAGAACGCCGCCATTTCCCGTTCAGAACGACATCTTCAGCCCCATCTGCCCGTAGAATGCGCCGCTCCTGCTCTGGAAATTTTCGCCGACCTTGTGGTAGTCGAAGTCACGGTAGGCCATGTAGCCGAGTTCCACGTCGAGCGTGCTCTTCGGGCACATCTTCCACGATGCGCCAGCGCCGGTGCGGATTTCGGTGAAGTCCACGAGTGCGTTGCCGTAGTTCCGCCCGTCGGGCCCGGTGCCCATGTTCTTGTTCACTCGGAAGGTCGAGCTGATCACCTGCCCGCCCGCGTAGAGTGTGAGGTCGTCGGTGGCCTTGAATTCGATGCGCGGATTCGGCGGGACGAAATTTAGCACCCAGCGGTCCGATATTCTCCAGCGCACGCCGATGCCGCCCCTGAACGGGATGCTGAAGTTTGGATTGAAGTACAGCCCGGCGATCCACTGCACGTCCTTGCTCACGAGATACGATGCGCCGAGGATGATGGGGACGTTGAAATCGCTGGAGTTAAACCCGCGGTTGTCGCCGTAAAATCCGGGCTGCGCTTCGATGCGGATGAGCACGTCCCCGAGCTTCAGATCGAGCCCTGCGATGACATTCAGCGACTGCAACGCGCCGGGGATGAGCCCGGGGCCCGCGAAGCCGAAGTCGTAGCGATCATACGAAAAGCCCATGCGCAGGATGGGCCTCCCGGGCACGGCGTAGCCGAAGACGTATTGGAGGTGCGTGCTCTGCTGGGAGACGTTTGCATTGCGCCCCGTGCTCACATTGCTGTGCGCGCCCATGCTGGCGTTGTAGCTGGCCTCGGCTTCGTGGCGGATCTCGGCCCGGTGGTTGGGCTCGGGTTCGCGGCGGATCTCGGTGCCGGCGGAAAGCGATGCCGCCGTTGCGAGTGAGGCGAGCGTCACCGATGTGAGGATGGGTAGGTTTTTCATGGCTTATGGATTTGGAGTGTGGAGGGATCAGCGCTGCGAGGAAATATCCTTCACCATCGCGGCGATGTTTTTCTGAATCTCCTTGCGCATCGCGACGGACGAACCGGAGCGCTCGATGCCGTGCAGTTCGCCGAGCTGGCTCGATGAGATCATGTCGCTGCGCCACACGAGCGTCGCAGCCTTGCCGTCAATCTGCACGGGCCACATCTGCATGAACGTGAGCATCACGAGAAAGCCGTCGCTCGAATAATACTGGACCGTTCCGCTCTGGATGCTCTCGCCCGCGGTCCGGGAAAAAGTCGCGCCAAGCGAGACTGCCGCGCGTCCCTCGACGTCGAACAGCTCGTAAAAAGGCGCGCCGCCGCCGCCGCCCGTCATCGTCGAGGCGAGCGATGAAAACTGCTTATGGATCGCCCCGCGTTCCCGCAGCAGCGCAGCGGCGTCATCCGCCGGACGGATCGCTCCGCTGCGCGTGATATACGCCGGCTGCCCGCCGAGCCCGCCGGACGCGAATGTACTCGCGCGCGTGTGCAGCAGCCCGCTCCAAAACGCGGCGACACCCGGCGATATTCCTTTCCCGCCTGCTTCAAATTTTCCCGCGCTTGATGCGTTTTTGGCCTCCGCCGCGCTCATCTGCAGCTCGGGCCGTTCGGGGTTCAGCTTCTCCGTCGCGGCGGCAAATTTGTCCACCGAGCGGTTATGCGTCGCGGTGGCGATCTTTTGAAAATCCTGCGCGGACGGATGGCGCGGCAGATCCACATGCTGGTAGATTTTCAGCTCCGAGTGCCGCGTGCCGTCCCACTTTTGCTGCGCGTCATTCGCCTTCGCGAGCGGCATCGGCAGGATGAAGAGCGTCTCCACCGCGAGCCCGCGGGCGAATCTCATCGTCGCACCGCTCGCCGAGAGCACCTCGCCCTTCGCGAGCTTCTTCATGTCCACCTCCTTGAAGAGCGAGAACGATGTGATTTCTGCGGCGGGGTCGGCCTTCGCGCGAGGCACGCTGGCTGCAACGGTGAGAAAAAGCGGGACGAGGATGGACAGGCGCATAATCAGATGGACGTTCTGCAAATCGCAGTAGGACGGTGTTAAGGATGCATCAAAAAATTGTCAACGCCGGGCGGAATTCCGGCCCGGGCAGCCGCATAAAAAAACGCGAGCCGCTCCGAGGTGTCTCCGGCTCAAAGTAGCGTAGCTCTCAAGAGCGGCGCGGCATTTGGGCGGGACGCCGGGCAGCGCTGGAGAGCTACGCTACGGGGCGGCGGCGATGCCGTTTCATCGGCTCTCATTTCGGACGCGATTTTAATCATGCCGGTGAGTACCGGACTGGAATCCGCGCTGGACAAAGCGGGACGCGTTTTGAGACTCGCAGCCCATGAAATTTGCAAACCAGGTAGCAATCGTCACCGGCGCGGGCCGCGGAATCGGACGCGCGATCGCCATGCGTCTCGCGAGCGAAGGTGCGCGGGTCGCGGTCGTCTCTCGCACGGAGAAAAATTCCGAGCAGGTCGCGGAGGAGATCAATGCGAAGTTCGCCGGCCTCGCGAAGGGCTACGCGGTGGATGTCGCCGATCACGCCGCAGTGCAGGCGCTGTGCGAGAAGATTGACGCCGATTTTTCCCGAGTGGACATCCTCGTGAACAACGCAGGCATCACGCGCGACGGGCTCTCGATGCGCATGTCGCCGGAGGATTGGGACGTGGTCCTGGAGACGAACCTCAAGGGCGCGTTCAACTTTTACCAAGGCGTCGCGCGCGGCATGATGAAGCAGCGCAGCGGGCGCATCATCAACATCGCGAGCGTCGCCGGACTCATGGGCAATGCGGGCCAGGCAAACTACGCCGCGAGCAAGGCGGGGCTGATCGCATTTACCAAAGTGGTGGCACGCGAACTCGCGACACGAGGCGTGACATCGAACGCTGTCGCGCCCGGCTTCATCGCGACGGACATGACCGATGTGCTTCCGCAAAATGTGAAGGACGAAGTCGTGAAGCAGATCCCGGTGAAGCGCTTCGGCACGCCGGAGGACATCGCGTCCGCGGTCGCATTTCTCGCGAGCGCGGAGGCGGCCTACATCACCGGGCAGGTGCTCACGGTGGATGGCGGGATGGTGATGTGAGGGCCGCAGGCCGACCACTGTCTTAATCCTAATCCTATTCTTAATCTTACTCCCGCGATGACCATGAGCGCCTGCACGGAATCCAGCGGGGATTAGGATTAGGATTAAGAATAAGAGTAAGAGAAAACGGGAAGCGATCTCGCAGCATCATGAATCTCTACATCCTCCGCCACGCAAACGCCGACACTGATGCTGCGACGGACGATGCGCGCGAGCTTTCCGAAAAGGGCCGCGAGCAGGCGAAGACGGTCGCGAAGTTTTGCGCGCGCCACGGCATCCGGCCCGGTGTGATTTTTTCCAGCCCGCTCATCCGCGCGCAGCAGACGGCGAAGCCCGTCGCGAAGGAACTCGGCTTGGAAGTCACCACCGCGCGCTGGCTTGCGTGCGGCGCGACGCCGGAGGAAATCCTCGCGCAACTCGCCACGCTGAAGGACACCGCAGCCGTGATGCTCGTCGGCCATCAGCCGGATCTCGGCGAACTCATCGGCCACCTGCTCGGCGCTGACGGCGAAAGCGTGAATGTCCGCAAGGCATCGCTCACGCACATCAAGGTGCTCGTGCCGCGGAAGGGCGGGGGACGGCTGGAGTTTTCGATTTTCGCCCGGCTGATGTGAGGGGCGAGGCGCGGCGCAACTTTTGGAGTTTGGCGTTGAGTGTTTGAAGTTCGGCCCGCCGCAAGCGCTCGGAGGCCACGCAGGTGCTCGAGGATTTGCGGAACATTGACAGCGCGGTGGATCAGTATCCGCTCGAATTCCACAGGGTCGGCGGAAGCGATGTCGAGTGGGCGACGTCCAGCGCTACCTCAAGGACGTCTCCCGTCTCTACGGCAGCGGTCGGCCCAACTTTTTCGGACACGCCCTCATCATCCCGTCCGTGGACGAAATGTCGAAGGTTCCTGAGGCGACATTTGCCGCGCTGTCGGGCGTTGCCCCTGCTTCATTCTGGTCGCCCCACAAGCGAGTCCCGCTTTCGGGCGGGCGGAGGCTGATCGAAGCCCGGGATCTGCCGCAGAAAGCGGACGCAGGAAATCCCCTCTGCGGGTTCTCTGAATCTGCGGTGAATTTTTCCGATGGCATCCGTGGTGCGCAGTTTCAAAGAGCCGCGTTGTTTTTTTTGAATTGTGGCGTGAGCCGCGGCGGACGCCCGGCCATTTCAGTCCCGCTGATTCCGGCCCCGCCAAACTTTCCCTCGACACCTTCCGCCGTGCGCAGCAAATTTCCGCCGCTTCATGTGCAGCCGTAGCTCAACTGGATAGAGCGTCGGTCTCCGAAGCCGAAGGTTGTGGGTTCGACCCCCGCCGGCTGCACCATTACTTTGGCATTCGTCTGGCAACGGGCCGGTGGCGTCCCGTAGTGTGAGCGCCGGTTCACCGCGGTGAGTCGCACGAGTGACGGTTTTCGCGTTTCCCTTTTCCAAACATGTTCGAACAAGCCTTCAAAAACATCGACGACGTCCTCTGGAAAGACGCCGGCTGCACAAGTGAGCTCGACTACACCGAGCAAACCTCCTGGCTCCTTTTCCTGAAATATCTCGACGCCTTGGAGCACGACAAGGCCACCGAAGCCTCCCTCGACGGCAAGAAATACACCCCCATTCTCGACAAACCCTACCGATGGGAATCGTGGGCCGCGCCTCGTATCGGTAATGGCAAGGACGGCAAGATCGACCACAACACCGCCCTCACCGGCGACGACCTCATCCAGTTCGTCAACGGCAAGCTCTTCCCCTACCTGCACGGCTTCAAGGCCAAGGCCACCGGCCCGAACACCATCGAATACAAGATCGGTGAAATCTTCGGCGAGATTAAGAACCGCATCCAGAGCGGCTACAACGTGCGCGAGATCATCGACCACATCGACGAACTCCGCTTCGCCTCCCAGACCGAGAAGCACGAGCTCTCGCACCTCTACGAGGCCAAGATCAAAAACATGGGCAACGCCGGGCGCAACGGCGGCGAGTATTACACCCCGCGCCCGCTCATCCGCGCCATCGTCGCCGTCACCGCGCCCAAGCTCGGCGAGACCATCTGCGACCCCGCCGTCGGCTCGGCTGGCTTCCTCTGCGAATCCTTCGATTACCTCCGCGCCCAGAACCCCAAGCGCACCGTCGCTCAGGATCGCACCCTGCAAGAGCGCACCTTCTACGGGAAGGAAAAGAAGTCCCTCGCCTACGTCATCGCGATCATGAACATGATCCTGCACGGCATCGAAGCGCCCAACATCATCCACACCAACACGCTCGCCGAAAACCTCGCCGACGTGCAGGAAAAGGATCGCTTCCACATCATCGTCGCCAATCCGCCCTTCGGCGGCAAAGAGCGCAAGGAAGTGCAGCAAAACTTCCCCATCCGCACCGGCGAGACCGCGTTCCTCTTCCTCCAGCACTTCATCAAAATCCTCAAGGCCGGAGGCCGCGCCGGCATCGTCATCAAGAACACCTTCCTCTCCAACACCGACAACGCCTCCGTCAGCCTGCGCCAGAAACTCCTTGAAGAATGCAACCTCCACACCGTGCTCGACTGCCCCGGCGGCACGTTCATCGGCGCGGGCGTGAAGACCGTCGTGCTTTTCTTCGAGAAAGGCACGAAGACGCGTAAAGTGTGGTTCTACCAGCTCGACCCCGGCCGCAACATGGGGAAGACCAACCCGCTCAACGACGCCGACCTCGCCGAGTTCATCGAGTTGCAGAAGACCAAAGCCGACTCCCCGAAAAGCTGGAGCGTGGACGTGGCGGACATCGACCCGAAGACCTTTGATTTGTCCGTGAAGAACCCCAACGGCGGCGAGGAAATCGCGCACCGCAGCCCGCAGGAAATCATGGACGAAATCGCCGCGCTGGACGCCGAGAGCGCGGAAGTGCTGGGCAACATCAAGGCGCTGCTATGAAGAAGGGGTGGCAGACAAAGACGCTCGACCAGATTTCAACCAATCTGGACAGCAGACGTGTGCCCATCACGAAAGGCGTCCGTGAGGGCGGCGAATATCCCTATTACGGTGCGTCCGGCATTGTGGATTATGTCGCCGATTACATCTTCGATGAAGATGCACTCCTGATTTCCGAAGATGGAGCAAACTTGCTGGCGCGCTCTACGCCGATTGCATTTCCGGCGTCAGGAAAATATTGGGTCAACAATCACGCTCACATCGTGAAGTTCGAGTCTCTGACTACTCAGCGGTTCGTCGAACTGTATTTGGAGAGCATCCCGCTCGACGACTATATCACAGGCGCGGCGCAGCCGAAGCTCAACCAAAAGGCACTGAACTCGATTCCAATTCCCGTCCCCCCGCTGGCCGAACAGCAGCGGATCGTCGGCCTGCTGGACGAAGCGTTTGAGGGCCTCGCCACCGCCAAAGCCAACCCCGAAAAGAACCTCCAAAACGCCCGCGCCCTCTTCGAAAGCCACCTCCAATCCGTCTTCACCCAACGCGGCCCGGGGTGGGTGGAGAAGCCATTCGAGGACTGCATCGAGGACGTGAAATACACCACGAAGATTCAGCGGAAGGAGTTTCTGGAAGAGGGCGAGTTCCCGATTGTTTCGCAGGAGGCAGAGTTCACCAACGGCTACTGGGACAACGCGGCAGACGTTTTCAAAGTCACCCGACCAGTCGTGGTTTTCGGTGACCACACTCAAGTTCTCAAATACATCGACTTTGATTTTGTGCTGGGGGCAGACGGCGTGAAGCTCCTCCCGCCCAAGCCATTCTTGAATCCGAAGTTCTTCTTCTATGCCTTGCGCAGCGCTCCACTGAAGTCGCTGGGATATGCGCGCCATTACCGGCTGCTCAAGGAGCTTCAAATCGGCTATCCAGACACGAACGCGCAGGTCGCAATCGCCAAAAAACTCGACGCGCTCGAAGCCGAAACCCAACGCCTCGCCCGCCTCTACGAGCGGAAGCACGCCGCGCTGGAGGCGTTGAAGAAGTCGCTGCTGCACCAAGCCTTCACCGGAGCACTGTGAGGTTTTCTGATTTTCACCACCCTCGGACCCAACTATACATTCGCCCATGAGCAATCCCGACATCCGCTGGATTCAGCGCTTCGACAACTTTAAGCGAGCCTTCGCGCGATTAAGCGAGGCCTCCGCGTTGGCGAAGGCGCGTGAGCTTTCGGATTTGGAGCGGCAGGGGCTGATTCAGGCATTCGAGTTCACGCATGAGCTGGCTTGGAACACGTTAAAGGATTTTCTCACGGCACGCGGCAGTGCCGACAAGCTCTATGGATCAAGAGACTCCACGCGGGCAGCCTTTGGGGCGGAACTCATCGAGGATGGGGAGGCATGGATGAAGATGATCGAGCATCGGAACGAATCCTCCCACACCTACAACGACGACGTGGCTGGGAAAATCATGGAAGCCGTGCAGACGCGCTACGTCCCGGCATTTGAGACATTTCAACGCCGGTTCCTGGAACTGGAAACCGAGGAAAAGGCATGAACCACGGCCTGACGACGGCCACGGTGGACCGCCTCCAAAGCGTGCTGGCCCATTATCCAGAGGTGGAGAAGGCGGTGCTGTATGGCTCGCGTGCGAAGGGGACGCATCGCCCCGGCTCAGACATCGACCTG
>Ga0315909_10006354_pt1 | contig 13350 bp, 9 predicted proteins | sample LakEriMetagenome_11_FD_203527 | JGI IMG/M metagenome (GOLD analysis project Ga0315909, IMG submission 203527) | Freshwater fungal communities from buoy surface, Lake Erie, Ohio, United States - Buoy 2 MA125 | ecosystem: Environmental > Aquatic > Freshwater > Lake | place: USA: Lake Erie, Ohio...
TGGGGGCGTGTGTATGAAACAAATTACCCGTTGACACCGTCTATTGACATGAGTGATATATTTATTACAGACCATAGTAAAATGTGTACTTGACAAATCACATACATACGTTATACTGTGTATATTAGGCATTAAAAAAGTAGCTCGTAGAAGTATTTAGAAGGAGCAGGGTCATGATGGAAGCACGTATTGAAAGTCAAACTGGTGCGGTCATCCCATTGGTGAGTGTGGATGTGCGTGGCGAGTTGGCGGGGGTGTTTTTGCGTATGGCGGTGCAGCAGCAGTTCCGCAACCCGACGCCACAGCCGATGGAGGTCACGTATTCATTCCCGTTGCCGCACGAGGCAGTCTTGTTGCAAGCCGAGATTCACATTCGTGGTGAAATCTACCTATCGCATGTCGACGAAACGCCGAGTGCGCGTGCAAAGTTCGACAAGTCCATTAAAGCAGGCGATACCGCCATATTGATTTCACACGATGCAGATTTTTACACATTGCGGTTGGGCAACGTGCCGGCCGGTGAGGATGTGGTGATTCGCATTCGTTACGGCGAGTGGATGCTTCCCAACGATGGTGTGGTGCGGGTGAGTTTGCCGACCACGATTGCGCCGCGTTATGGGGCACCGCCCGCACAGCTGACAGATAATCAGGTGCCGGTGACACACGCCACGGTGCAGTACCCCTTTACCTATCAGTTGCAGGTGCATGGGCGAAGTGTGGCGCAGGTCACCGTCCCCAGCCACATTGCACGCATTGAGCCTGTGGATGGGGGAGTATCGATTGCCATTGATGGTGCGAGCATGGATCGTGACGTAGTCGTGCAGGTGCAGGGCTATGCCGACTACCGCGCCAATATGACGACCGAGTACCAGCGCCAACACTGGCATGGCTCATACATGACCATCCCGCGCCGGCAGAATGCAGCCAGCGATAAGCCGATGCACATCAAGTTGCTCATCGACTGTTCGGGATCGATGGGGGGGACTTCAATCGCGCAGGCGCGGCAGGCAGTTATGCGATTACTCGGGATGCTCCGTGATGGTGATTCGATTGCGGTGACGCGCTTTGGCAGTTATGTGGCTGATGTGACCCCTGGTCTGATGACCGTGGGTCCTGTTGTTCGCAAGCAGATGAATGGCTGGATCAAAACCATCGAAGCCGATCTCGGTGGAACCGAAATTGCAGGTGCGGTGAACTATGTCATCAACATGCCGACGCACGACCAGCCGTGTGACATTATTGTGTTGACGGATGGTGAGGCATGGGGGATTAAAGAAGTAGCGGCTCACGCCAAAGCAACCGGGCACCGTATCTTTCCCGTGGTTATCGGCTATACGCCGTCGGATGGTGATTTGCAGGCGTTGGCGAAGATGTGTGGTGGTTTCTGCGAATCAGTGACCCCCAACGAGCGTATCGATGATGCTATCGGACGCATTACGCGGCGCTTGCAGTCGCAGACAGCGCAAACAGTCAAGATGGACTTTGGCGATGCGGTAGTGGCGTGGGAGAGTGGTTACGTCCCGCAGTACGATGGTGAGACGAGCATGCTGGTGACGGTGACTGACCGCACGGTGGCACCACACTTCAGCGCAGATGCACACCAAGAAACGCTGCCGGTGGTGACCATGCCCGCCACGATGACGGAAGATTTTGTGCGCACATTGGCGGCCCGTCGTCTGCACGACCTGAATGGTGACAGCCAGACCAAGTGGGCTGTCATGCACCAGCTGGTGGCTGCACAGACGTCGATCGTGGCTGTGGCTGTACATGCTGCAGACGCCAAGGTGCAGGGTGAGGCATTCCAGGCGGTCGTGATGCAAGAAATGGCGTACGGCTGGCATGGTGGAGTCGAGAGTATGAAGGCATTATCTGCACCGACTATGGCGTTCCGCGTAGCAAATGTATTACAGGCGCCGATGATGCGCCGCAGCAGCTCGGCTGGGAGCAGGCAAGGGAATGTGAGTTCACGCCATACCCGCAGTGCGCCACCCCGCGGACTCGCCGAGCAGGATGATTCGTTTGCTGTTGACTCATCAGATAGCAGCGATTCGTTTGCTGATACGGTGCTGAACTACGTGTCCACGTTGATGCCATCGGCGCGGTCAGCCGCACCCACCAACCCGTTGCAAAAGTACGAGAAAGTGGCGCAGAAGGCACTCAAGTTGGCAGGGAATGGCACACTCACGCTTGATCATCTGCGCAAGGCGGGGTTGGATCGTGACATCATCGATGCGCTCGGGACCATTGCTGGATACAGCGAGGATCAGATTGCTGCAGCAGTGGTGTGTACCATCCTCGGCGTGACCACGTTGCCCAGTGGCACCAAGGTGCTGTTGCCAACGGCACTCATGGGTGGCGTGAAAATCATCCTCGAAACGGCCTAATCATCTCTTGCCAAGCGCCCCTGTTGCATATGCAACAGGGGCGCTTCGTGCGTTAGAACGAGATCAGCACGGAGGCAACGACTGTGGCAACCAGCCCCCAGCGTTGGAGCGTGTTGATTTTTTCACCATTTACAAAAAACGCCAACAAGACGGTGATAGCTGGGTAGAGCGATGCCAGCATGCTGGCGATATCGAGGCGCCCGTGCTGTGTTGCCACCATGTAGGCGGCGTTGGCACTGAGGTCAAATGTGCCTGCGGCAATGGCAAGACCTACACCTGCAATGGGGTATGAGGCACGGGGACGGGTCAGCAACCACGGAATTGTTACAAGGAGCGCACCGCCACGAGCGATTGCAAGTGGAACAAATATGCCGGCACTTCCAATATATTTGAGCAAAATCAAAAACACACCAAACGTGACCCCTGCGAGTAACCCTTGCCAAAGCCCTTGGTAGCCGCTAGCACGACCGGAGAGTGAATTGAGGACAATGGCAATGGTGCCGATACTCATGCCAATCACAGCCAAAGTCGATGGGAAGCCGCTGGTGTAGATACCAAAGAGCACAGGAATAATAGCTGATAGGACTGCAGATACGGGTGCGGTGACTGCCGTATGCCCTTGTGCAATGCCGTGGTACAAGCCGGCAAGCCCCACGGCGCCAGTGATTCCAGCAACCACGGCCATGATAGCAAGTGGAAGCGACAACATTGATTCGCCGTTGATCCATGCCAACACGCCGAATGCAACACATCCAAACAACTCACTGATTACCAATACGGCGACCACGGGGAGCTTGGTGCTGGCTTTACCACCAAGAAAATCACCGATCCCGAAGCACAATGCGGCACTGAGGGCACTCAGCATAAAAAAAGACGACACAGTGCACCCTTTCATATCACCTTAAATACAACTACGGCACAATAAAAAATTATACATGACGGTTTGTGACAACGCGATGCACTGTAATCGGAGTATGATGGAGAGAACTCGCATCAACATGTGGAAAGTAGCAGGGTGAGCATGGAGCAACCGCAGGCCACGCGCGGTGTCATGTGGGGCTTGGTCGGAGTGGTGATTTTCAGTGTATCACTGCCAGTGACACGGGTCGCCGTCGCAGAGCTCAATCCCGTGTTTGTGGGGATGGCTCGTGGGCTCATCGCAGCAGTGCTGTCACTCGTTGCATTGATCGTGACCAAAAGTCCATGGCTGAACCGCACCCAGTTCGTCCAAGTGGTGATTACAGCGACTGGCGTGACCATCGGTTTTCCACTATTTTCGTCGTTGGCCATGCAGCAGGTGCCAGCCGGGCACGGGGCCGTTGTCAACGGCTTGTTGCCGTTGGCGACGGTAGCACTCGGTGCTGTGGTGATGCGTTACACGCTGCGCTGGCAGTTTTGGGCGGCAGCGGTGGTAGGGAGTGCTACGGCGGTGGGTGTGGTCATTTGGCGCAGTGGTGCGGGTCTGGTATCCGGCGATATCGCCATGATTGTGGCAGTGCTGATTGCTGCAGTCGGGTATGTTTTTGGTGGGCGTTTATCAAAGGAAATCGGCGGTTGGCGCACGATTTGCTGGGCAAATGTAGTGTGTATCCCTGTGTTATTGTGGCCAACGTGGGCGTTGGCACCCACACACGATGTATCGACTGCAGCATGGATGTCATTAGCGTATTTGGGTGTCTTTAGCATGTTTTTGGGGTTTTTTGCGTGGTATCACGGCTTGGCGCTCGGGGGGATTCCACGGGTCAGCCAAGTGCAGCTGATTCAGCCATTTTTGACCATTCTGTGGGCATGGCCGTTGGGCGGTGAACATCCAACAGTAGAAGTTGTATTGGCTGCTGCGATTGTGGTCACGTGTATCTGGGTGGCACGGCGGAATGCGACGTGAGCGGGGCGTACGGGTGCCATGGCGCCCGTACGCCGAAGATGCTGCTAGCGCAACGCCGGAATCATGTCGCCGTGGGCGGCGATGAGGTCGTCACACAGCGCCCAGATTTGGTCGAGTGACAACTCGGCAGCGGTATGTGGGTCAAAGGCGGCAGCGTGGTAGACGTGCTCGCGTTTGCCGGTGAGGGCGGCTTCGACAGTCAACGACTGCACGTTGATGTTGGTCTGCATCATAGCCGCTAGGTGGGGTGGCAAATTACCGATTTTGGTCGGTTGGAGCCCACTTTTGTCGACCAGCACGGGGACTTCGACACAGCAGCCATCGGGTAGGTTGTTGATCAGACCAGTGTTGGGCACGTTGCCGTAGACGACGCGTGGCTGCCCCGTCTCCATGCTGTGGATGATGAGTGAGCCGTATTCGTGGCTGCGGCGCACTTCGAGTGGGGCATTGGAGGTGAGCAGGTCGTTGCGCAGCTGATGCCAGCCGGCAATCTGGTTTTCGCAGCGGCGAATGTATTCGTCGAGGGGAATGTTGAAGTCTTCGATGAGTTCGGGGCGGTCACGTTTGATAAACCACGGCGTGTATTCGGCAAAGTGCTCGCTGGATTCGGTGACGAAGTAGCCGAAACGGTTGAAAATTTCGTAGCGCACGCGATTCCAATCAGGGACGCGTTTTTCGTTGTAGACACGCTGAATTTCGGGATAGAGGTTGTGGCCGTTACGCTCGAACTTGAGGTAAAAAGCCATATGGTTGATGCCAGCACAGACGTAGTTGATTTCGTCGATGGGCACGTTGATATCATCGGCAAGTTGTTCGGCAGTGCCTTGGACGGAGTGACACAAACCGACGGTTTTAATGGGAGTGGCGCGTGACATGGCCCAGCAGTTGATGGCCATCGGGTTGACGTAATTGAGAAAAGTAATGTCACCGGCAACCTGTTCCATGTCGCGGCACATGTCGAGCATCACGGGCACGGTGCGCAAGCCGCGCATGATGCCACCGATGCCCAGTGTGTCGGCGATGGTCTGGCGCAGGCCGTAGCGCTTGGGGATGTCGAAGTCGATCACGGTCGATGGTTTGTAGCCGCCAACCTGAAACATTGCGATGGCGTAGTCGGCATTTTCGAGGGCTTTTTTGCGATCGGTGGTGGTGACGATGGTGGGGTTGGCGCCGAGCGCTTGGGCAACCTTGTTGGCAACAATTTCGGACGTTTTGAGGCGCTCCATGTCGATGTCAAAGAGGCGGATGGTGGAGTTGGCGAGCTCGGGGAACGACAAAATGTCGCCCAGCAAGTTTTTGGCAAAGACGGTACTACCTGCGCCAATAAAGGTGATAATAGCCATGGTACGTGCGTGTCTCCCTTTCTGACTGAATACAAACTATTGCTGATTGAGCAATCGTTGGCGTGTAATGTGGGCTGTAGCAGCGATTAGCATGAGGATGGTTGCGCCGACATCCCACCAAAAGTGTACATCAAGACAGGTGGCTGTCGTCAAACCAGGATGGTGTCAATGCCATGCCACACGCATGCGGTATACTACGTAGCATATAGGTTCACTGCTGCGAGGAATCCATGTCGCAACTACAGCGTTTTCGTGCCCTCGATGAACGTGATATCAACAAAGAAACCTTTGTCGAACCGTGGCCCGAAGCGGGCCTCACAGTGGCAGATAGCCCGTACGACCCACAACCCTCACTGACAATTATAGACGGTGTGGTCGTGGAAATGGACGGACGTGCGTGCACAGAGTTTGACACCATCGATACTTTTATCGCGCGGCACGGCATCGACTTAGCAGTCGCTCCCGAAGCCATGGCGCTCGACTCATTGACATTTGCGCGCATGCTGGCAGACATCAACATCCCGCGCCATATCCTGCTCCGTTTGGCTACGGGATGCACGCCGGCCAAGTTGGTCGATATCATGCGCCACATGAATGTGCTCGAAATGATGAATGGCCTCGCCAAAATGCGCGTGCGCCGCGTCCCCGCCAACCAAGCCCATGTTACTAATCGGCGCGAAAATCCCGCCCTGCTGGCAGCAGATGCCGCCGAAGCCGCCCTGCGCGGCTTTGCCGAAATCGAAACGACTGTCGGTATTGCGCGCTCGGCGCCACTCAATGCGCTCGCCATCCTGGTCGGCGCACAAACTGGGCGTGGTGGGGTAATGACCCAATGTGCCGTTGAAGAGGCACTCGGGTTGCGCCTGGCCATGAAAGGGCTGACCACCTACGCCGAAACGCTCTCCGTCTACGGCACTGAGCGGGCCTTTGTGGATGGTGACGACTCGCCGTGGTCCAAAGCATTTCTGGCATCTGCCTACGCCTCACGCGGGGTCAAAGTACGCTTCACGTCGGGGACGGGCTCGGAAGCCTTGATGGGCAATGCCGAACAACGCTCGATGCTCTACCTCGAAGCGCGCTGTTTGTGTGTTACCCGTGGCGCCGGTAGTCAGGGCGTGCAAAACGGCTCAATTTCATGTATTGCGCTCCCCGAATCACTGCCGGGTGGGGTGCGAGCGGTACTGGCCGAGAATCTGATGGCGTCGATGCTGGGGCTCGAGGTGGCATCGGGTAATGATGCGTTGGCGTCGCATTCGGCCATCCGTAAATCGGCCAAACTGATGCTTCAGTTCATCCCCGGCACAGACTTCATTTTTTCGGGGTATAGTGCGGTGCCACGTCGTGACAACATGTTTGGTGGCGGCAATTTCGATGCTGATGACCTCGACGACTATGCGGTGCTCCAGCGCGACATGCAAATCGATGGTGGCACGCGTTCGATTAGCGAGCAGGAAGCAGCCGATATCCGTCGAGCGGGGGCACGTGCCATCCAGGCCGTCTATGCCGAGCTAGGCTTCCCACCGATTGCTGATAGTGAGGTCGATGCGGCAGTAGTCGCACATGCCAGCGAAGATATGCCGGTGCGTGACATCGTGGCTGATCTGCAGGCGGCTGACGCATTTCTCAGTGGTGACCAGAGCATCATCGACGTAGTGGCAGCACTGGCCCGACGTGGGCATACGCAGGTGGCCGAAAATCTGCTGACCATGGGGCGCCAACGCGTCGCCGGTGATTATCTCCAACCAGCAGCGATTTTTGACCGTGACTTTGTCGTCAAAAGCGCTATCAACGACCCCAACGACTATACCGGACCTGGTACCGGCTACCGTGTGCAAGGGGCGCGCTGGGACGAAATTGCTAACATCCGCCAGGCCAAATCGCCACGCGACTTTATCGCGGATCGCCTGGGGCTACCCATCGATGGGCTCGACCCCTATGGTCCCGCCAAACGTGGTGGCAGTACTGAGGTGGTAGTGGCAATTGGTCCCGCGTTTGGACGTATCATCACGCAGACGATTGGTGGATTGCCGCATGATGAAGTCTTGAAGGCGGTGCTGACCGGGATTGCCGAAGAGGGGCTGATTGGACGCATCGTGCGCATCTGGCATTCGTCGGACTGTGCTGAGATTGGCCATGTTGGTGCGCAACTGAGTGGTTCGGGCATCGCCATTGGCATTCAGTCGCGTGGCACGTCGATTATCCATCGAGTCGATTTGGCGCGTCTCAATAACCTCGAACTCTTTTCGCAGTCGCCGAGCATGACGCTCGACACTTACCGCGCCATGGGACGTAATGCGGCGCGCTATGCGGCGGGTAAGTTGACCACGCCGGTGCCTGTCACGGTCGACAATTGGGCGCGGTTGCGCCTGATTGTCAAAACGGCTCTGCTGCATCGTAAAGAAACCGAAGAAATCCGCGATCTGCCCCCCGAAGCCTTGCGCTTCGACTGGGAACCCGAGGTGTAACCATGCCAACCTACCCACTCTACGACAACGAAGGCACGCATCTCAAGGCGGCGAATGGGCATCCACTCAGTGATGTGACGGTGGATGCGGCCTTGCATGATTTGGTGCTTGACGACATTCAAATCGACAAAACCACGCTCCAGGCGCAAGCACAGATTGCCCGGGTGTCTGGTTACGCCCAACTTGCGCTCAACCTCGAACGAGCGGCAGAGTTGACTGCAGTGCCGCGTGCGGAAATCATTGCCATGTACCAACTGATGCGTCCTGGGCGCGCCTCGTTCGACGAACTGATGACACTTGCAGCACGCCTCGAAAACGAATTTGCGGCACCTATCTGTGCGGCGCTGGTGCGTGAAGCCGCGGATGTCTACCGCCAACGCCAGCTCCTCAAACGTCCGCCTGCGTTTTAACCGTTTGGTGGGCTACCTGTACGCCCTGTTACAATCAACGACAAAATGTAGTAATTACAAAAATCAGTGCCTATAATATAGGTTGTATTGCGTAAATCACCAACTCATTCAATGAGTTGGTGATTTATTGAATGATTGGTATCTGGATGTGTTCATGAAATGAATGAATAAGACGCAAGAAAAAGAGAATTGACAACAGATACAATGAGGCATACAATAGGAATGTCGAAATCACTCGTTTACCGAGGGCACATCAGCGTACCGCGACACTCACAGGGCACAATACGATATACATATTCTGCGGATGTGGGTTGGGAGTGGTGAGTGGTGTGAGCGAAGTAGCGTGTGAGATTGGCATAGATTAATGTCGAAGGAGACAAGACATGAAGGTTCGCTTGAAAGTTTTGGCAGCATTGCTGGTAATGGCCTTTATGGTCGCTGCCTGTGGTGGTGCCGCTGCCCCAGCTGCGGAGCCAACTGCTGCTCCAGCCGCTGAGGAGCCAGCTGCGGAGCCAACTGCTGAGCCAGCTGCTGAGGAGCCAACTGCTGCCCCAGCTGACGACAATGGTGGTTTGGCAGAAGTTGCCCGCGAAGACACCCTGAACTTGGCATGGAGCATTGCCAACCCAGGTGTCACCAACCCATGGGCTTCAGTCGGGTACACGCACCAGAACGGCAATGCGCTGTTGTGGGAGCCATTGGCGTACTACGCCATCTATGCTGACAAGCCTGTTATGTGGCTTGCTGACAGCATGGAGTACACGAAGCCAGACTTCACCGAGTTGACCATCAAGATGAACAAGGACGCCAAGTGGAGTGACGGTGTTGCCGTGACTGCTGACGACGTTGTGTTCACCTTCGAAGGTCAGATGAAGAACGAGAAACTGGGCTACCATGCACAGTTCAAGGAGTACGTGAAGGAAGTCAAGAAGGTTGACGATTTGACCGTTGTTGTGACGTTCAACTTCCCAGCCCCGCGCTTCTCATTCGAAGTGCTCCACACCAAGTTCGACACTGGTATTCCAATCGTGCCAGCTCACGTGTTGAGCACACAGGCCGACGTCAACGAGTTCCCTGGTGGGCTTGATATGCCACACTCGGGCGGCTACAACGTCGTATTGTGGGACGAGAACCAGAAGATCATGGATGTGCGTGAAGACTGGTGGGCTGTGGCTGCCGGTAAGGCAAGCATGCCCGAAGTCAAGCGTGTCGTGATCACCAACATCGGTGGCACCGTCGGCCAGAACATGGACGTCGTGGCACAGAAGGTTGTGAACAACGAATACGACGCCACGTTGGACATGCGTTCATCGGTGATCGGCAACATTTTGGCACAGAACCCCAAGGTCACCACGCACACGGGTAGCAACCCGCCGTACGGGTACTTGGACTGGTGGCCAAACAGCTTGTGGATGAACACGCAGATTGCGCCATACAACGATGTGCGCGTCCGCCGTGCCATCAGCTTGGCAGTTGATCGCGCCACCATCAACGAAGTGGTATACGAGGGTGCCGAAGTGGCAACCATCTACCCCTTCCCGATGTACCCTGGCTTGCAGAAGTTTGCTGACACCCCTGGCATGAAGGCGCTCGTGGAGCAGCTCCAGCCCGGTAAGTTCGACCTCGCCGAGAGCGAGAAGTTGATGACCGAAGCCGGCTTTGCCAAGAACGCTGACGGCTTGTGGGAGAAGGACGGCAAGACGGTTAACGCAGTCATCAACGGTTTCGAAGGCATCCACAGCGACATCGTGCCAGTATTGGTCGAAATGTTGCGCGCTGGTGGTTTCGATGCTGACGTGAACTTCGGTGCCGATGCTTACCAGAACATGGCCGATGGTAAGGAAGGCTTGTACATGTTTGGTCACGGCGCCAGCTTGGGCGATCCCGAGGCCGCATTGCAGCTCTACCACAGCCGCTATAGCGCAGCAATCGGTACCACCGCTGGCGGTAACCGCTTCTCACGCTACAGCAACCCCGACTACGACAAGATCCTTGACGAGATGGCTCCGCTTTCGTCAAGCGATCCCAAGTTCACCGAGTTGGCCACCAAGGCGATGGAGATTTACTGGAAGGATCAAATCGACGTTCCAGCAATTCAGTGGTTGCACCGCATTCCATACAACCAGACCTACTGGACCAACTGGCCAACAGCTGACAACTTGGCCGGCGGTATCAATGGCGCCTTCTGGCACCATACCGCTCCGCTTGTCATTGCCAACCTCAAGAAGGCGCAATAGTCCACTCGTTCCAGTCCGGTGTCGCAAGACACCGGACTGGACATTACTCCCACTTTTTTCACTGACTCTACGTAAGTAAAGATTGTGTAGTACTCGCCACAACGATGGCGTTGTTTTATCCACCGGCTGAAGGCTAGGAGAGTACTGTGAAATTGCGTTTAATCCTTCGGCGAGTGGCCTTTCTCATTATGGTAGTTTGGGCCGCTTCAACAATTACGTTTTTTATCCCACGCATGTCAGACCGCAACCCGATTCGTGAGCGCTTTGCCGAGCTCGCACGTACGGGTGGATTCTCGGCGAGCGACCTCGAAGTCATCGTCGCATCGTACAACAAAAAATTTGGACTCGATAAACCCTTGTGGGAACAATACGTTGACTATATCGGTAGCATTGCCCGCCTTGATTTGGGCGTATCGCTGAACCGTTTCCCCAAGACAGTCACCGACATCATCTATGAGTCGCTGCCTTGGACTATTGTGTTGCTTTTTGTGTCAGCAATTCTCTCGTTTGTGATTGGCAATTTACTGGGTGCGATTGCTGCGTGGCCCAAGTCACCGGCATGGATGCGTTCGGTGGCAACACCGTTCATCATGTTCATGGGTGTTCCGCCGGTACTGTTAGCGATTTTCCTGCTCTTTTTCTTAGCATTCCGTTTGAAATTATTCCCACTGGGTCAAGCATATTCCACGGGTATTGCTCCAGACTGGTCGTTTTCATTTATCTTGAATGTCGCATGGCACCAAGTATTGCCAGCTGTCTCGATGATTCTGGGATCAGTCGGTGGTTGGGTGCTGTCGATGCGCGGCATGGGTGTGACGATTCAAGGCGAAGACTACGTGAATTTTGCGGAGCACAAGGGGCTCAACGGTCGCACCATTTTCCGCGACTACTATTTGCGCAATGCCTTGTTGCCGCAAGTGACGGGTTTTGCACTGGCACTCGGGAGTCTGATTACGTCGGGTGCGGTGGTCGAAAGCCTCTATGCACTCCCCGGGTTGGGCAGTAAGCTGAGTCAAGCCATCCAAGCGAATGACTTTCTGGTCATCTACGGCATCGTGTTATTTATTACCATGTCAGTTGCCACGCTGATGGTGCTCGTTGAATTCCTCTACCCGTTACTTGATCCGCGTATCAAACAAGACTAAGGAGCACATGATGACGACGGCGACGACAACAATTGCTCCGCCGATTCAACCGAGTCGTTGGAAGTTGCTTTCTGGCTATCTGCGGCGCAACAAGAGTTTGTCAATTGGTTTGGGGATCATCCTCTTTCTGATGATCTTCACCATTCACGGTTTTTTGACGGTTGACCAGAACCGCGCCTACCCACTCAAGGCCAAACCCAAGCAGCCGCCTGGGGTATTGGACTTCAGTAGCCCGGATTGGCCGGGGAAGTTGCCCATGGGAAGTGATTTCTTTGGTCGAGACATGCATGCAGCCATGGTCAAGGGGATGTGGCAGACGGCTTTGATCGGTGTGATTGCAGGGGCACTTGGCACCTTTATCGGTGTCATCCTCGGCTTTACTTCGGCCTATTTTGGTGGTCTATTTGACACGATTGTCAAGGGAATTTGTCAAATTCTGACACCCATACCGGTTTTCATGATTCAGATCATCATTGCGGCGTCACTCGATAAACGCGATGTCACCATCTTTACCATGGCCGGCATCGTGGTGATGCTGGCCTGGATGGGTCCCACGCTGGTGATTCGTTCACAAGTACTCTCGATGAAAGAGCGCCAGTTTGTGTCGGTTGCCAAGTTGTCAGGTGTGGGCAATGGGGGAATCATTTTTGGCGAGATACTACCCAATCTGTTGCCGTTTATTGCGGCCGCATTTGTGAGTCAAGTGTTTAACGGTGTCTTTTCATCGTTCTACTTGGCAATTGTAGGTCTTGGCCCATTGCGTGAGCCGCTGTTGGGCAACATCATCTGGGCTGCGCAGTCTCAAGGTGCCTTCTTTAATGGGTGGTGGTGGTGGCCAATTTGGCCGGCATCTGCCATGGTGCTCATTCTTAGCGGCCTAGCCTTGATCAACATGGGGTTGGATGAGTTAGCCAATCCGCGTATACGGCGAACGGAGTAGCTCGATGACACCTATTTTGCAAATACGTGACCTGCAAGTGTCATACTATACCGACTTGGGTCGTGCAGTGGCACTCAACCGGGTCAATCTCGACTTGAATGCCGGCGAAAAGCTCGGCCTTGTCGGTGAATCGGGCTCTGGCAAAAGCACCATGGCACTGGCCATGATGCGTATGATCAAGCCCCCGGGGCGCATCGAAAGTGGGAGTGTGAGTGTTGGCGGTGTCGACCTGATGACACTCAACGAAGAAGATATGCGCCAGGCGCGGCTGAGTCGTATTGCATACATTCCGCAAGGGGCGATGAATTCGCTCAATCCGGTGATGCGTATCGGTGCGCAAATGGTGGATGCGGTTCGCGCACATACCAGCAATATGAGCAAAGAACAGGTCGTCGAGCTGTGCAAAAAATCACTTGAATCGGTTGACCTCAAGCGCAACGTGTACGACATGTATGCGCACGAGCTGAGTGGTGGCATGAAGCAGCGTGTCTGTATTGCCATCGGAATTCTGCTCAAACCACAGCTGATTATTGCTGATGAG
>Ga0315909_10006356_pt1 | contig 13346 bp, 20 predicted proteins | sample LakEriMetagenome_11_FD_203527 | JGI IMG/M metagenome (GOLD analysis project Ga0315909, IMG submission 203527) | Freshwater fungal communities from buoy surface, Lake Erie, Ohio, United States - Buoy 2 MA125 | ecosystem: Environmental > Aquatic > Freshwater > Lake | place: USA: Lake Erie, Ohio...
GTTTCCGTGTGCGCTCAAAAAAGGTGGGGGTCATACGATCTCGCTTACCACTATTACATTTAATACAAGCTGCAACCATATTGGTCGCTTCATCTGTGCCGCCCTTACTGATGGGTATCAAGTGATCCACAGTATTAGCCTCTTGTCCGCAGTAATGGCAAGTGAAGTAATCCCGTAACAATACCTCGCTTCGAACTCGCTTGTAATATGCAGAGTTATATCGCTTGTGACTCAATGCCAACCCTTGCGCTCGAAGTGAGTAAGTGCATCACAACTGTCTTTATATCTGTGATGGATATACTTAATGGAGGCTTTGATCTGTGCCTGTGGGCTTAGGTCTCTATACCAAGTGGAACGCATTTGGCCCAGCCCATAGTGAGAACCATTCCTAGCCTGTGGATTCCATCTGCTCTCGTAATGAATGAGCCAGTTAAAGCATTGAAACTCTCGCCAAGTAAGAAGGTTGTAAGCATATAGTTTTAGATTCATATCTGCTTTTGATGGCGTTGTATTTATATTTGTAAGAACGGCAGCTGTGAGGGTCAAAGTCATCAGACGAAAGACAATAGGCCGCCCTAACACTCGGCCGACGGGCTGCCTTCGGGCCCCGCCTTCGGTTCGAAGTGTAAAGCCTTTGTCAAGTATCTTACGCATCAACTTTCCTATCATCTCATTATTTGGACAAGTTTTTATGGTATTTACTCCAGCTCTAACACCTTTCTCACATCAATCTCTTGACTTCCATTTAATCCAATTATGGCTTCTCTTAGCTTCTCACGTCCATCTCCGTGAAACTTCGTCATTAAGAATGGCTCTGACTGACTACCTTCCAACCAATCAATTTGCTCACCATTAGGATCAATAACTAACTCATCTACATAATTGAATTTATCCAATATCGCATCAACTGACGATTCTCTTACTGATTCAACTATTTCACTAGGGACATTAACTTTCACCCATTCAACGAACTTCTTATCTGACTTAACGACCCACTTGAACTTTGGCTTACTGGTTGTTATATAGGCAACCACCTCATCGCCTAATTCAGCCTTTACCCGATCAGCGCCAAGTTGATTCATCTCAGCTTGTAACTCAGCCCTCAGCTCGTCCTTCAGGCGCTTTGCTTGGTCTGCTAACAGGCTAATCGCCGCTAGTTTCAGACTCAGATCCTTGATTGCCATTCTGCTCCCTTTTCTTTGCTCTGTTTAACCGGACTTCTAATGAAGCCAGATTTACGCCCATATCTCGGGCGATAAACTCTTTGTCAAAGCCCCACTCAAGTAGCTGTTTAATGTATTTAAGTGAATGAGGCTTAGCCATTACTTCTTACCAGCCCAACCATCGCCTTTGAAATGCGCTGGCGTTGCCTTGAATTGCTTTCTCATCTCGACTCCACAATGGCCGCAGTTAATCTTCGGATCAACGTAAATATGGAAATACTGCTCAATTACGTCGTTGCAACTGGGACACTCGAAATCATATATCGGCATCAATGAACCTTTCTAAGGTGGAGTTGCCGTTCCAATAGCGCTCTTTAATACGCTCTTGCCCATCGGCTATTTTACAGATTCGGCACTTAGCTGCCTTCATCTTGTAATTGCCGCATTGGTCGCAGCGCGTTATCTCATCTTCCCGACTAATCACCCTGTCAATTGGATCAAATAAGCGCTGCTCGAAGCAATTCTGACACTCCATCAACCACACCCAAGCATCAGGTTCAATCTCTGACTCGTACTTGGTTATGTAGTGATGCGGCGTCACCTTCTTGCAAGGCCCACACTTGAAGGGGTGCATCTCATTAATCACTTCTGAAACGCCCACTTACCATCTGATCCGATTTTCATCCATCGAGCCGGACATTGAGCAGACTTATTGCGCTCGGTGCAAACCCAACCGCGATACTCCTTACCCTCTTTATTGCCCTGCTTAAGAATCATTGGGCCGTGATTGCAGAGTGGGATTTCATCTACTATCTCAGCACCAAATTCATTGGCTATCGCTGTTACGTCCCACACTATTGGCTCAGGATCATTCGGGCGTTGCTCTTTAATGAACTCTGCTAACTCTGGCTTTGTTGTTTGAATGGGTTTTTGTGGAACGTTGCCGTTCTTAGCTGCATAGCCAGCCATCTGTAATGCGCGACCGAGAGACCCAGTCTCCGCCAATTCGATAGCGTATTGTTTTGATTTTGGCTCGGAACTGAGTCCAGTAGCGAAAGGTTCAGTATCGTTCCAAGTGCGCCAGAGTTCTGTTTTAACAATAAATACGTCAGAATCCTTTGATAGCGATTCTGCCAATACGTGTGATTTGTGGCGATAATCCGGAAACTCAGCTTTGAACTTACTAAATCGTTCCCATACGCCTTCATAGTTATCAAGCCAATTCGACATTTAATTTCTCTCTCCCTGCGAATTCATCTATCGCATATTCCAATTGTTCTTTCAAAGACCAGAACGTTCCATCTGGCCAGTTCTGTGCTTCATTTGCACAAGGTTGGCAGTAAAAGCGCACCTGCATTCTCCGAGTAGGAGTTTCAGACTGCACCTTCCATACAGCTGGCACTTGGGCTTTGTGATGCCAAGTCCCATCTTTTAATTGTCCCCATCTCATTTTGCAATAGTCACACCATTGGTGTTGATTATGATTGCGAGTCAGACTCAACGTCGTCCCAATCTTCTGGTGAACTGAATCGGCAGAAAGATAAAATGGCGGAATATCCAATGAGATCGAGATACGAATCTTCGCGCTCTGGACTTTCCACCATTCGGCTGAGTTTCGTTGAGATAAATATAAGCGCCACGTCAGATGGGTCTCTGAGCTGAACACCGAGTTGTCTCGCGATTTTGTAAATGCGTAAAAGATTGTGCCTCGGGTCGCCATATTCCAACCCCCTGTCATCGAGGGTGTCACCAGCGTCCGAGAGCCAGTCACTTAACGATCTCTCTGACATTTATGCTCGCCCGACCTCTCTTGTATCCCTCGTTAAAGGCTTTGGCTTTGATGCTGATATATGCGCGGTGTGCAATCCATAGGGTTATGCAATAAAGTGCAAAGAAAATACCTTCATTGAACATCAGCGTTCACCCCGAATCGGTCGAGCCAATAAGCTGAGATTTCTTCTCTGCTTAATCGCCCTCTAACTGATTTTCTACCTAGCGACTCAATGGCATATCGGCGAATTATCTGGCCTTTGACGTAATTCTTACCATCAGACCAAGCGCCCGAAGTGCTATCAAATCGAATTACTGCTGGATTATTTATCATTACCAGCCCTCACTTTGGCAATAAGGACAGACAATTTGGCCCTGCATATTTTGATAAGGAAACGAATCTTGGTATTTGTCACCACAGACTTCGCACTTATATATATTTAATTTGACCATTGTGGCCATTTTTGCTCCCGTTCTGTAATCCATAATTGGATTTACGGGATAAATGTATTTAATTAAATGGATTTATACAAGAAGCAGCTCGGAGTGTCGCAGGTCTAAGAACCCACAGAGCTTCTCCACTAGCCCTTTATTGGCGTAATCGGTCTTATCTGGAAGGGCCTTTAATTGCCACTCAGGCTCGTTTATAGCCCCTAAGTCGAACTGATAGACCCCTTGTGGGGTCGAGTTGATATACAGCGTCCTAGCGCCCGTTCTAGCCCTTATTTCGGCCAGATAATCCCACTTCTTCTTCTCAATCAATAGTGTGGGATAATGGGTGCGGCGGCACTTCATCTCAATATAGGAGTCGCTAGTGATGCCGTCGTGGCGGTCGGTCGGTGAGACTGGCGTTAAGTCCGGATAAACCGACTTAAGCGCCTCAAATAGTTCCACCTCGCGAAGGTAAATTAGTCGTCCTCTTCCCAATCATCGAGCGGATTTTTTATTGGGTCGCTCGGATCAACAATCCAATCGGGGTAAGAGCTTCTATCCATCGCAAAAGCGAGAGCTGTGCCTTCGTCCATTCCGGCTTTACGGCAAGCGTCATACACTTCTTTGGCAGCAATAGCCCAGAAATCCAGCTTAGTAAGGATTGGCTCCTTCGTCGTTTTGCGACGTTTAGCCACCTTCTTCACTGGCTTCTTAACGCGTTTTCTTGTTGCCACTTCTAGCCACCTTTGCTGAGAGGGCTAATTCTAACTGAGACTCCATCTTGTCGAGGCGCGACACAATGGGGATATTCTCCAATTTAATAATGTAGCGCAGGCCAGCAATAAGAAGGGCAATTGATCCGAGAACTGACGCTACGAATCCAGCGATGGTATTTGCGTCCATTATTTGATTTTGCCGTAACGCTCGTAATTGGGGTTAAGCCAGTTAATCACGGAAGGCAACACACTCACAAGTGCTGCATTGAGAATGTAGTCGGGTTGAAGTCCTACTGAGAGGTATGTCGAGAGAGCCGTCGCGACGAATGTTTTCGCCCACGTTCCCGCCATCAGTTTTAATTCTTTCATTTCTATCTCCTTCGAGGTCAAACCAGCTTCCGTCTTTGTCTCCCAAAGTTGTAAAACTAATATGGAAATGCGAGCGATGAGGATTGGCACCTCTGTGTTTTCTGCGCTTCCAATTCATAATCGAACTCATAATTTGTCCATCATAAATAATGTATTTAATGCGCTTATCGCCTCGCTTGGCGCATTTGCGAATCTTCTCCACAAGGGCGTAAGCCTCTTCTTTGTGAGCATTCAGATCAGCATCAATGTCTATAGCTCTGACAATTCCATTTCCTCGAGGGTCTGGTATGTGGTCAGAATTACCTTTAGCAATGTGACGAGCATCAGCAATCCAGCCGTCAGAACGCCTGTCGCGATCAGGATAATCGTCATCAATTTGCTCCCTTAATTGCTGACCGGCTTTGCATAGTTTAGGCAAGGCCTAGAGCCTTTAACTCGACTTCGGTCAATCCCAACGCTGCAAGTTTATTAACCGCGTTAGTGCGTTCTTCAGCCAATTCAGCTTCGCGATTTAACAAAGCGTTATATTTTTCGGTCATTTTTTCTTGCCGAGCTAATAGCTCTTCGGCTTCTTTACCCGTCAAAACTTTGTCCTCTTGAGTTCCTTTAGAAACGTCAATTTCAGTTATTTTGATTGTCATAATTCCTACTTTGAGTATCCATAAACGCTGACATTACCTGTAATTGTGCCGCTGCTAACTGCTAATTTGAAACCGGTAAATTGAGTAGTTGTTTTTTGCCACATTGATATATTTCCCGTGAGCCAATTACCCCAATTGCTCGTTAGATGAGTTTGAGCGCAGGTATATCTTGCGCGATTTGGACTGTAAAGATTCATAGTTGTTACGCTTGAACCATTTTCAGCCGTGTTATTGTCTCCAATATACATCTCATCGTTTCCTACTGGATCATTGTCACCTGTAACGGTGGTCGTGCTGGAATCGCTTCGAATTCTTTGAGTTTCGTAATTCGTGACAACATCTGCTCCAGCAGCTCGCAAATAAATTGCGTTGTAGGTTGAATTCGTTGATGCTGAATCAATTGTGAATAACAACAGATAATTGTCATAGGTTGAAGAGAAAACGTTGTCCACTGTAACGGCGGAAGAACCCGAAAATGAATTCGTCGTGATTAAGGTTAATGCACCACTTGAGGGAGTCGCCCATTTCAAGCCTGTCGCAGTTGCTGAATCAGCCGTTAAAACTTGATTGTTCGTTCCGACTGCTAGACGAGCAAAAGTATCTGCACCAGTTCCGCCAATTAAATCGCCTTTAGCATCGAAAGCTGTTGCAACTGTATTTGTAACAATTGGTATTGGCCCAGTTCCAGATGCGACAGAAATACCAGTTCCAGCTTGAACTTCTGTAATATCGCCTTGATCGTTATTAATCCAAGTATAATCAAGGTCGGTATTGGAAGCCTTGCTCAATATCTGTCCGGTTGTGCCACCTTTAAGATCAACAAGCGAGGTATCTATCGCGCTGCCTAGCGTTCTAATCGCTAAAGCGCCGTCCTTAACAAGGTCGGTGTCGTCGGGCGTCTCCCACCCGAAATTCGTTGTTGTTGCCATTAACTAATCACTCCAATCGCGTCCTGCCATTCTAGGGTATTAAGCACACTATTCCAGCTTTCTGCCGCATTGACTTGGTTCCATCTTTGGGCGATTGCCGAGAATTCTGTTGGTGAAGCATTAAGCGTTATTGACAGGCCCGAGACTGAGGCTCTGAATGTCCAGCCTTCGACATAACCGGTGAACTCGCCACCGAGCAATTGTGGCGGAAGGTTAGTGATGCGAACGGGTTGGCCCATAAAGATAGATAGCAGCGCATCGCGGTCGCCGTTGTCCATCTCTGGGTTCTGAATTGGAAAGGTGATGGATTGGAATAGGTAGCGAGGATAGGAGCGAAGCTGTATTACTCGATCCGCCATATCTTCGACGTCTGCCGCGTTCTTGACGTAACTTGAGAACTGCTCGGCATAAAGGCCATAGGTGGCCTGTGAGTCAGCATCTTGGGCGATATATTGGCTGTTAAAGTTGTTGCCGTAATCAATGATAACTTTATTGGCTAATTCGCCCTGTCGCTGGACGATTCCAATTCCTGCCCCAATTGCGTGATTGGCATCGAGGTCGGTGTATCCGTTAGCCACAAGGTAATCCTGCCGGTGGCTGGCGTCAGCGTAACCGATAAGGCCATTGGCATCTTCATATAAATATCCAAGAGCTGATGAAGCAATTTGATTAGCAATGTTGGAAATTACCGCGTCGGTGAGTTGGCGACTTACCATCGTATATTCACCGGCATCAATATCACCTAAACCAATATTTTCAGCATTAGCCCAAGTTTCTGTCGAATCATAGGTATTCCAAGTTTCGGCAGCTGGCACTTCATTCCAAGAGTTGAGCAGTAGATCATCGAGCAGGTCTTGTATCTGTGCGCCGTCTAATCCTTCGGCTAAATTGCCATCAAAGGTTGCCCTTTGTAATCTGCTAAGAGGGCCAATTGCTGTGATGTTAATTGTTGTAACTGCCGCAGCGTTACCAGCTGAGCTAACGACTTGGCGAATGTCCGAGATGCGACCACCAAAGATAGGCACATAAGTCGCTGAACTATTTTGAACTTCGATAAGAATCGAGGTATTGACTGTGAATGAATAAACTGTGTTATCGGTGTTAATAAGACGAAGTGAGCAATAACCAGCAGGGGTTGGCGAGTTGATGTCGGTTCTGCCTGTTGTAATTTGTAGGTCAGCCAAAGTGACTGAGGTGACCTCTGTGCCATTGGCTTTAATTCGCCAGACGGGTGTCCAAGCTGTCATAAGATCTGGGCGTTAGACCTTAAATCGCCAGCGCCAGTTGTGCCGCGATTAGTGGAATTGTTGAGGGCTAGAACGACTGCTCGGGTGAAGCCTTCTTCGTCAATAACGCTTGGAGCATTGACGTTAATAACAACGTTGCCCTTTTCTTCACCAGCCCTTACAGCTGCAACATCGAAGCCAGAGGGAATTGCTTTGCCACTCGGGACGATGGTGGTTGTGACGACCGGAGTTGTTGCAGTTGTTGTCGGTGTTGTTACCTTCGGCGTTGTTGGTGTGGTCGCCGTTGATGGAACGCTTGGGGTCGTTATTTTAGGCGTTGAAGGCAACGACGGAACTGAGGTTGAGGGACTAGAAGTTGTAAATGATGGCTTAGATATTGTGCTGACATTCGGCAGGATTGGAATCGCATTGTAAGCGCGAATAAGTGCGTTAATGCTGTCAATGGCAAAAGATACGGCTGATTTAATGCCATTAACGACTGCACCAATAACGTCCAAAATACCGCCAGCAATTTTGCCTAAGAAGCGAAGGGCGTCGCCGAAGCCGTTCAAGATAAGTGGAATAACAAAATCTTTAATGATTGTGCCTAAAGTTGTAAGAGCCTCGCGATTACGCTCAATGGCGTCTTGGACTGGCTTAAGAGCGGCATCTTTGAATTGGATAAATTTAGGAATAACTGTGTTGATAAAGAAGTTCAGTAGGTTTTGCAAAGTAGGCAATAAAGCAGCACCGACAGATTCTTTAGTTTCATCAAAGGCTACTTTGAGGCGTTCAATTTGTCCTTCAAAGGTATTGGCTTGAGTTGCCGCAGCTCCGCCAAAGGTGCTGGCTAATTGCTTAACAGTTCCCTCTAAGCCAAGAGTTTTGATTTCAGCAGACGATAAACCAATTCCTAAACGCGCTAATGAAGCTGTGTTGCCTTCATACGCTTTACCAAGTGCGTTAGAGACAGTCTCGACGTCTTTACCCGTTGCTGCTGATACGTCTAAAGCGAGTGTGAGTAATTCTTGAGAACGCTCGACTGATCCAGTAGCGACTGCAAGACGTTGAAGGGCTGGACGAAGTTTGTCATCTGCTACGCCTGTGGCAAGAGAAGTTTTAAGGATTTGTTCTTCGACGGACGCAATTTGAGCATCGGTAGCAGCGGTAACGTTTTGTAACGCTAGGGCTAACCTCTTTTGAGCTGCCTCATCTTCAATGGCAGCTTTGACGCCTTCAATGGCTAATTTGCCAGCATAAGCAGCAGCCGCAGCGGCGGCAGCAGCAAAAGCAGCGGCAGCGACTTTGCCAAATTTCTCCAGCTTACCGCCAAAGCCTTCAACCTCTTTTGAGCCGGTGTCTAAATTCTTTTTAAGGTTATCAACGTCCGCAAGAATGGATAACTTAAGCGTTCTACTTCCAGCCATTATTTATCCCACTCCTTAAGAATCTTTGAAAACGCTTCTTCCCATTTCTTTACTAATTCAGGCTGAATTTTGCGAAGTGCTGGATAGATGAAATAGCCAGAATTTCCTCGCCCCTTGCGTGGGGTGCGTCGTGGGAACTGACGATAACGATTAGATCCGAATTCGTAACCTGCCCAGAGGTCTTTAGTTGATCCTCCACCAGAGAAACGCTGAGACGCGAATCCATAAGAGAACTCGCCAATCTTCGAGGTGCTGGAAACTTTAACGCCGCTTGTAATGCGATCGACAACGGCCTGTCCAAAGGTTCTTGTGATTCCGTAGGCGCGGACTTCATTCGCGGCATATCGAGCCAGCGCAGAACTCTCGCGTTTAGCCGCATCAACAGCTTCATCGTCCATCGCTTTGAACGCGGTAATGATTGAACGAAGTTCGCGTTTGTCATAGCTGATTGGTAACTCATCTGCCAACTTTGCGCTCCTTCAATATTTCAATCGCCGTTAAAACTTGGTCTATGTCAGTCCATTCACTCATCGGAATACCGGTAGCAATTGCAATCTCGATTATTAATCGGTTGATGCTTCCGGCTTCGAAACTTTTGGGCTGTCATCTCCAATCGTCATTTCTTCTACCGATAACTCCCACACTTCTTGGGACTTAGTCGGTTTTCCTGCCGCCTCTCGCTTGTAAGCAAAGTAGGCTAGGTCGAGGAAGTCCGCTTGTTGGTAGGCCGAAATATCCTTCATCGAATAAATTGACTTACCCGTTTTGCGTTCCCACTTCGCCCACTCTGGGAGTCCAGCGTTGTAGGTGACTTCCTCGCCATTCGTATATTTAATTGTGATTCCTAACTTCATCTCCCGATTCTCCTGATCTCTTAGCTGAAGGTCTCTGTTACTTCACCCTTTGCCACTTTGAAGGTGAACGATACTGTCTGTGCGTCGATTCCTGATCCGCCAGCTGTTGGGAACTCTGGAAGGATTGGGAAAACAAATTGTGCGCCAGTTGCAGCGGTGAGAGTTATGTTAATGTTTGTATCTGGTGCGGTCTCTGCTGCTGTCCAAAGTGCTTCGCATACAGAGTTAGCCTTGCCCCAGTCTGCAAGCATATCAAGCTGGAAGGTGCCTTCGATATTAACTGTCTTGTAAGCCTCGCCATCAAGAGTCTGATAAGTCTCGCGAACGTTGGTCTTTGTCAAGACTGCGTTTGTCGCTTGGGCTTCAATATCTGTTCCACCTGTGAAAGATAGCGAAACGTCGCGACCAGTAATAACTACTGTTGCCACTTTTTCTCCTTAGTTAGTCTGTGTGTAATAGGTGGAAACGCGAATATCTGCAACCAATAAATTGACTGCACCCACTTGCGTTACCGATGGCCGCTCTACTGGGCCGACTGTGTAGCCGTCCGGTATTACTGCCAAAACTGAAAATATCAGCTGCTCGAGGTTGTCGAGAGATGCTGGGTTGGAAAGATAAGCGACTCCACAAGTAATCGTCATATTGATCTTGGCGTGGATTGTTGAGTCGTTAATTGTGTTTAATTCTAAGTAAGGTGAATCAGGGACAAGAATAACCGCTGGAACTTGCACAGCTTCGGGAACGTAAGAATAAACGTTAGCCGAAACGGAGGCGAGTGCAGTTGCCAGCGGTGTTCGGATAGAAGATAAAACTGTGGAGGCAGGCATTAACCCACCATCGCATCGGTGTCAAGATAGGGGCCAAGTAAGCCAGTTACCTTTGCCAATAAATTCTTTGAAAGTCTGTAAGGTGTAACTGCAAAATCTACGCCTTCGATTGATCCTCCAGCAGCAGTTCTGGCTTGGAAGATTTCGACAGAAATAGCCAAAACGGCAGCTTCGACGTTTGCATTTCCCACATAGGTTGATGCACCAGAGAGCGCAGCGTTTCCGGCTGGGATAATGTTCTTTTCCAATACGTCAGCATTTGTGATGGCGGCGGTAAATACATAGGGGCCAATTAAATCATCTGTGACTGTGTAAGTGCCGTTGAAAGGCGCTCCGACACTTGTGATGACAACCGATTGACCTTCGGTGAATTCGTGAATGGTGGCGGTGTGAAAGTAGGCCACATTCGTTTCGAGTTTGACTTTATTAACTTTGCTTTGAAAAGTAACAAGCATCGGAAGAATAATGTTTTCTGATGCGTCAATGATGTCGTTCAGATAAGCGTCGTTATAAAGGGAGGACGAGACGCCAAGAATCGTCCGCAGCTCTGAGGCTAAAACAATTGTTGGCATCTCGTTTCCTTTCGATCTAGAGGGTGACAGGCCAGCTCGGGAGCGGACTGGCCGTCACTTTTGGGGTTCTACTACTCAACCATCCAGCGGTATGCGCCAGCGCCGACCTTTGTAGCCAATGCGCCGTATCCGTAGTAAGCGACCTTGATTTGTCCGGTTGCTACTGTTGCGGTCTCCAAGCGGAAACGTGAAGACTCATACCAAGTATAAGCGTCTGGGTTGATTACGATAATGGTGTTGTCGCCAAGACCAGAACCGGTTGTGAGGTTGCGATCAACGCGGAAGTTCAAGCCAAGAAGGCTGCCGGTTGCTGAGTTAGCAACGAGATTACCAGCTTGGTTGAAGTTACCAATCAAGTTCTGATAAATCGGACGTCCGGAATCGTTGAGGTTTTGAATCGCGCCCCATTGCTGAGGTGATGCGATGATGTTTTGAGCGAATCCGAGAGTTCCAGCGTAGATTGAAACGCCAGCATCGGAGACGAAATCGAGAAGATTTGCAGCACTCATTGTGCGGTTTCCGCCGTCAGTTCCGCCAGCGATTAGGCCGGTGATTACTGCTACGTCGGTTGCCTTTGCGTATGCGTATTCCATCTGACGAACGAGTTCATCAAAGAACGCAGGTGATGAACGATCCAAGAGTTCTACGGAGAATTCCTGTCCGCCAGCATACTTCTTAACGGAAACTGAAACGAATTCTGTCTCCATTCCTGTTTCATCAATTGTTGCTTCTTCGGCTTCTTCGCCTACGGTTGGAGCAGTCTTGAGACGTGGGATTTCAAAAGTCATACCTGCATCAGGTAGAACGCCGCGAGATACAGAATCAACTGCTGGACGATCTGCGTTTGAAAGTGGGTTGATGACTTCAGTCAATTGACGTGTTGGAACAAGACCAACGTTGTTTGTGGTGTTGTCATCTGCTGCCATAACGTACTGGCGAGCTGCATCGTCACCAAATACTTTGGCGCGAATGCTGTTTTCGAGATATTTCGCCTTTGTGAACTCAAGGCGAGGAGTGGTGAAGAACGCTGGACGTGGCGCAGCGGCTTCCACCTTAGCAGCTTCTACCGTTTCTTCGGCAGGAGCTGGAACGGTAGTGTCTGACACTTGTTCTCCTTCGGTTGGGTTGTCTGCTTCAGCGGTTGCCGGAGCAGAATCTTCTTTAGGTGCTTCGTTCTCGGAAGCTGCGACTTCGCTAACGCGAGCGCTGTCAATTGCTGGATCAGTTACGAGGGAAACTTCATCAAGGGTTGCTGAAGTAATTTGCATAACGCCCTTGTTGTTTGTCCACTCGTTAATTTGTGCGCCGACGCTGAATCCATCGCGAAGGCCTTCGGTTGCCTCAACTAGCGCATCTTCGCCAGCCATTGTGTTGGCAATCTTAAAGGTGGCAACAATTCCGTTAGGTGTTACCTCGTGGCTCATCAACTTACCGATTGGGCGAGTGCGATCGTGCTCGAGGAGCAACTTCACAGGCTTCATTTCAATTGAGTCAGCTGCGAAAACTGTTGGCCCGACTGACGTATTGCCCTGTTCGTTCCAAGTGACAATCGTTCCGCTGATTGTGCGCTTTACTGTATCGGCCGCAGTTACGACCATTGGCATATTAATCTTCATTAGGAATTAAATCCTCCTCGCGTTGAATTTGCTCAACGCTCATCGCGCCGATGCGGTTTAAGATTTCATAAACTTGCGCTCTCTCTAAAGCGTTGCCGCGTAGGAAGTCGTCTAACGAGAACCGCACCATTACGGGGTTAGGGACGAAATCCGGAAGGGAAAGCCTTTCCTCAATTGCCTTGAGAATGGGGCGAAGTGAGAAATCAACTAGTGAGCGCCGCTCGGACACAGCGTTTGAGTAAGTCATCGAAGTCGTTTCGGCGCTCAAGAAGTAGGCTGGGATTCCGCAAGCCCGAGCCAATTCTAAAGCCACATATTGACGAGCTTCGGCCAACTGTAATGATTTTGGATCAAAGCCAAATTCTTTCAAATCAACGTCTGCATTAAGAAATGCAGTCGAGCGAGATTGACGAGCTGTGCGCCAAGCGCTGAGAAGTGATGAAACTCTTTCGGCAGTTAAGTTTGTGCCGTTGCTCTTAAGAATCATTGAAGGGTTGGGTTCTTTAGCGTAATTAACCGCTGCGTTCTCAAGATATACAGCTGCGCTAATTGTCTTACCAGCGCGGTGCAACAATCCTTCATCGGGGCCATCAAAGCGAATAAGTGAACCGACTCCGGTATTCGGAACCGCTAAACCATCAACTTTATATGACTCGATTACTGTGTTCTTAAAATTGGTATCAACTGTTACGCGCTCAGGACTTACGCGAGTCCAAGCTCTAACTCGACCGCCATCGGTTGTCGAATACATTTCCAAAACTTGTCCATAGCCAACGCCATAAAGCCAAATATCTTCGGCAAGCC
>Ga0315909_10006363_pt1 | contig 13338 bp, 9 predicted proteins | sample LakEriMetagenome_11_FD_203527 | JGI IMG/M metagenome (GOLD analysis project Ga0315909, IMG submission 203527) | Freshwater fungal communities from buoy surface, Lake Erie, Ohio, United States - Buoy 2 MA125 | ecosystem: Environmental > Aquatic > Freshwater > Lake | place: USA: Lake Erie, Ohio...
GCCGCCCTGGTTCAGGTGCGTGGCCGTGAAGCTGATGCCGAACTTGAGCGGCACCAAGGCCAAACCGCGCTTGCGGGTTTTGCTCTTGGCATTGAAGGCGTGCACCGCAGCGCGGCGCTCGGCGTAACGCGACTCTTGCTCCACCTGGTCAATCACTTTGTCACCCACCCAATCTTCGATCAACTGGTTGTATTGGGTGGTCATGGTGTCGGGTGTGCCGCTGATGGCCGGGTCTTTGTACAGGTTGAGCTTGCGCACTTCCAGTGGGTCTTTGCCCAAAGTCATGGCAATCTCGTCCATCACCGTTTCGATGCCGAACATGCCCTGTGGGCCACCAAAACCCCGGAAAGCGGTAGCGCTTTGGGTGTTGGTTTTGCAGCGGTGGCTGACCAGCTTGAGCGCGGGCAGGTGATAGGTGTTGTCAATGTGCAAACAAGCGCGATCATTCACTGGGCCGGAATAGTCGGTGCTGTAACCGCAGCGCGACATCAAGGTGATGTCGGCACCCAGCACACGACCGTTGGCGTCAAAACCCACCTCGTAGTCGATGCGGAAATCGTGCCGCTTGCCGGTGATGGTCATGTCGTCGTCGCGGTTCACACGCAGCTTGACGGGTTTTTGCAACTTGAATGCTGCCAAAGCAGCGCTCTGGCTGAAGATGCTGGCGTTGCCCTCTTTGCCTCCAAAACCACCGCCCATGCGGCGGCAGATCACTTCTACATCGTTGGTGTGCAGGTTTAGGGCATGCGCGGCTTCGCGCTGGTTGCCATCGGGGTGTTGGGTCGACACGTACAGCGTGAGTTGGCCGTCTTCTTTGGGCACGGCGTAGGTGATCTGGCCTTCTAAATAAAACTGCTCTTGTTGGCCGGTGCGGGTAGAGCCCTTGATTTTGTGCGGGGCGTTGGCAATGGCGGCGGCAGCGTCGCCCCGCGTGATGCCTTTGGGCGGCATGATGAAGCTGCCCGCCTCCATGGCTTCTTCGACCGTCAGGATGGGCTTGAGTTCTTTCACCAGCACTTGAGCTTTGTGAGCGGCTTCTCGGGCGTAGAGCATGTTGCGCGCCACCACCACAGCCACCGCCTGGCCGAGAAACTCCACCTTGCCAGCCGCCAAAAACGGGTCGTCGTGCACGATGGGGCCGCAGTTGTTTTCACCCGGAATGTCTTTGGCGGTATAGACCGCCACCACGCCGTGTTGCTTCAATATGGCGTCGCGATCAATGCCATCGCCAATCAACTCGCCATGTGCCACGGGCGACAAAACCAGCGCCGCATACAAGGTGCCCGCATGCTCGGGAATGTCGTCAATGTAGGTGGCCGAACCCGTGACGTGCAGGTGCGCAGACTCGTGAACGATGTCGGTGCCTTGTTGCACGCCCGAAGCAGGCAACAGGTTTTTGATGGGGGTAGGAGCGTTCATTCAAGCCACCTCTTTCGTTTCTTCTTCAATGAATTCGAGCACCAAGTTGCGGGCCACCAAGGCGCGGTAGGCCCAAGTGGCGCGCAAACCGTCGCGGGCCGTAAAGCTAGCAGCAATGGCGGCATCCAGATCGGCAGCTTTCACATCCGCAGGCGCTTGGCCCTCTAGCATGGCTTCGAGCTTGGGGGCGCGACAAGGCGATGGGGCCAGTCCGTTGTAGGCCAGTTTCACACCCGAGAGTTTGCCGCCCTTCAGGGTGTAGCTGATGGCGGCGCAGGTGGCAGAAATGTCTTGCTCGAAACGCTTGCTCACCTTGTGTGCACGGAACACCTGACCGGCCACGGGCTTGGGCAGCGTCACGGCTTCGATGAACTCACCCGCTGCAAGCACGTTTTTCTTCATGCCGGTGTAAAAGTTCTCCAACAACACCTCGCGTGTTTTGTCGCCCCGGCGCAAGACCAAACTGGCCCCCAGCGCCATCAGGCAAGGCATGGTGTCGCCAATGGGTGAACCATTGGCAATGTTGCCCGCTAAGGTGGCGGTGGAGCGAATCGGGGGCGAGCCAAAACGGCGCAGCACTTCGGTGAAATCGGGGTAAGCCACGGCCAGCAGTTCTTCGACCTTGGCCAAAGACACCGCCGCACCCAAGCGCCAGGCGGTAGCGGTTTCACGCACTTGGCGCAACTCGGCCACATTGCCCAAATACATGATGTGGTCGGGCCGCGAATACTGCTTGTTCACCTGCAAACCGATTTCGGTGCTGCCGGCCAGCAAAGTCGTCCCGGGGTTCTTGACCAAATAATCGGCCACCTCAGTCAAAGTGGCGGGCGAAACAAATTCGTTGCCTTTTTTGGTGCGTACCACGGGCTGCACAATGATCTCGCCATCCAAACTGAGTGTGGGCACACTGGAACGTTGGATCTGTTTCAGCAAAGGCACATCGGCGCTGTCCTCTAACTTGAGCGCGCTCTTTTTCTCGCAAGCCCGGGTGGCCGACTCGATGATCGGCTTGTAACCCGTGCAACGGCAAAGGTTACCGCTCAACGCATCGGTGATCTGCTGGCGGTTGGGCGTGGGCAAAACTTGCACCAAGTTCACCAAACTCATGACGATGCCAGGGGTACAAAAACCGCACTGCGAGCCGTGGCACTTGACCATTTCTTCTTGCACAGGGTGCAAGCTGCCATCGGACTTTTTGAGGCTTTCGACGGTTTTGACAGATTTACCATCCAAAGACGGCAACAACTGGATGCACGCATTGGTGGGCACATAGTCCACGCCCGTGCAAGAGGCATTGAGCTCACCCACCATCACCACGCAAGCGCCGCAATCGCCTTCAGCGCACCCCTCTTTGGAACCGGTGCGGTGCAACTGCTCCCGCAAATAATCCAGAACAGTGGTGGTTCGGCGCTCACCTTGGGCTTCGACGATACGGCCGTCGAGCACAAAGCGCACAGTGTTGGTGACTTGGGTCATGGTGCGGGTGTGGGGTAAATAAACGGTAAGGACCCGATTTTAGAGAATCGGCAGGTGCTTGGGTTGATTTTGGGGAATTAAGGGATGCATCCATGGCACACGTATCCCTTTCAAACAGTGAAATAGCACTTTAATTCCGATATTTACGAGATTTGATTCCGGGATTTACGGACATCAGTGACAAATGCAGATCAATCCGAAGGGGAGTCCCCGTTTGGACAGGTCTCTGGCACCTTTGGATCCACGCCGTTTCGGTAAAACCACGGTGCCACGGCTGGTAAAGCCCACAAACCCAGCTTTGCGGCCTCAGCCGAGGCCTGCGCTGAGGCATAGGCTTTGCGCAGGCGGGCTTCTATCTCGCATTGATAGGCCACGTAATACCAAGCGGACCCGGACAAAACTTGTTGCAGATTCATATTGGTGCAATCGGTTTTGAACACCGTGCCCACCACGCGGTCGTACTGGTCCTTTTTGGCATAGGTCACCGTGACGCGCTGGTTAATCACATGCCTGGACAAATGGTCACGCGACAAACTGCCATAAGCCTGGCCCAACTCCGGGGCATCGATGCTGTCCAGCCGGATGGACTGCCCATTTAAAGTCAGCGTATCGCCATCGTGCACCGACGTGACCCGTCCAGATATACGGCCACTGCCGGTGACCACGCCACAAAATGACAAAGCCGAAGAAGGAACCGGAACCAGACCATCGCCCCCGCCCCCGCATGCCGCCAAAAAACCTACCAATAGAAGATACCCGGATCTTTTCATCGACCCATAGTACTTATTTGTGACTCATGTGCCTGTTGAAGATAGGCGAAACCGTAACCCCTTATGAAACTGTCACCGCTTTTGAAACTGTCACCGCTTTTGAAACTGTCACCCCCGACCCGATCGGGGGTCCATAACTTTGATCACCATGGATACCCGATCAAGTCGGGCATGACAGATTCAGACTAAACCAGGTCAAGGCGAGTAAATAACTGTCACCCACTATGAAACTGTCACCCCCGACCCGATCGGGGGTCCATGACTTTGATCACCATGGATACCCGATCAAGTCGGGCATGACAGATTCAGACTAAACCAGGTCAAGGCGAGTAAATAACTGTCACCCACTATGAAACTGTTACCCCCGACCCGATCGGGGGTCCATGACTTTGATCACCATGGATACCCGATCAAGTCGGGCATGACAGATTCAGACTAAACCCGGCCATGCCGGGTATGACACTGATCGCCCCGTTAGTCCAAGAGCCCCGTCATTTCAAGAGCCTCGATAAGTGGAATAGCTCCAAGGGCTGGCGAGCAGGGGGACGTGATAGTGCTGGTCTTCGTGGGCTACGCCGAAATCTAGGCTCACTTTGTTCAAAAAATTGGGCTCGGGCAGGTCTACGCCTTTGGCTTTGAAATACCCGGCCACATCGAACACTAAGCGGTAAGTGCCTTTGCGCAGGCTAGCGTGGTCATAAAGCATGCCATCGGGGTTGCGGCCGTCGCTGTTCAGGGTGAAGCTTTTGACCAAAGTGGCTTGCTCGCCCTGGGTGGTAAACAGGGCAACCTGCATGCCTGCGGCCGGGCAGCCATGCATGGTGTCCAAAACGTGTGTGCTCAATCCCATGGTTTTGCTCGCTTGAGTTAAATGTTGGCGTATTTGATTGGGTGATTTGTTTTTGGCGTTTCGCTGTGAGGCCAATTTCAACGCCCAAAAACCAGTCGACTAGAGTGTATACAATTTTGCTTTTTATGGCTATGATTTCTGTCAGTGACAAAAAACAAGGCCAAAAAGGGGACTGCGAGACATGGAAACTTCCACCACACACCACATTGTCGAATCGTTGACCCGCGCCATCGTGGAGCACCGGTTGCTGCCCGGCTCCAAGCTGGCCGAGCAAAAGTTGGCCGACCATTTTGGGGTATCTCGCACCTTGGTGCGGCAAGCGCTGTTCCAGTTGTCGCAAAACAGGTTGATCAAGCTTGAACCCGCTCGTGGCGCTTTCGTGGCGGCTCCGTCGGTGGAAGAGGCCAAACAAGTTTTTGCCGTGCGCCGCATGCTCGAGGCCGAAATGACCCGCGCCTTTGTGCAGCAAGTCACCCCAGCGCAAATTACAGCCCTCAAGGAGCACATTGCACAAGAACGCCAAGCCGTGCAACAAGGCGACGTGACGGGGCGCACCGAGTTGTTGGGCGACTTTCATGTGCGCATGGCCGAACTGATGGAAAACGACGTGTTGGCCCAAGTGCTGGGCGAGTTGATCTCTCGCTGCGCCCTGATTACGCTGATGTACCAGTCGCGCAACGAGGCGGAACACTCCACCGATGAGCACGAGGGCATCGTGGCAGCGCTGCAAGCCAAAGACGCCAACCAAGCGGTACAACTCATGCACGAACACCTGTTGCATGTCGAGCAAAGCCTGACATTTGACCGCCAAGTGCCCACCCACGACATTTCGCTGGCTTTGGCCTGAAATCTCCCATCTCGGCCCACACCTCCCGCACCGACCGAACTGACTGAACCGACATGAGCACCTACGACAGCACCCTGCCCTACCCCCGCGACCTGAAAGGCTATGGCCGCAACCCGCCGCACGCCCAATGGCCCGGCGGCGCACGCGTGGCAGTGCAATTTGTCCTGAACTACGAAGAAGGCGGCGAAAACTCCGTGTTACACGGCGATGCGGGTTCCGAGCAGTTTTTGTCCGAAATGTTCAGCCCACCTGCCTTTGCCGATCGGCACATCAGCATGGAGGGCATTTACGAATACGGCTCCAGAGCAGGGGTGTGGCGCTTGCTGCGCGAGTTTGAAAAACGCGGCCTGCCGCTCACGGTGTTTGGTGTGGCCACCGCGCTGCAAAAACACGACGACGTGACCGCTGCATTCAAAGAACTGGGCTACGACATTGCTTGCCACGGCCTGAAATGGATTCACTACCAAAACATTGACGAAGCCACCGAACGCGCCCACATGGCCGAGGCCATGGATATTTTGCAAAAACTCACCGGGGAACGCCCGTTGGGTTGGTACACCGGGCGCGACAGCCCAAACACACGCCGCCTGGTGGCCGATTTTGGCGGCTTTGAATACGACAGCGACTACTACGGCGACGACCTGCCCTTTTGGATGAAAGTGCGCAAAACCGACGGCAACGTTGCCCCGCAACTCATCGTGCCCTACACCTTGGACTGCAACGACATGCGCTTTGCCTTGCCCCAGGGTTATTCGCACGCCGACCCGTTTTTTCAGTACATGCGCGACAGCTTTGACGCGCTGTATGCCGAGGGCGACCCGAACGGCGACAACGCCCCCAAGATGATGAGCATCGGCATGCACTGCCGCTTGCTGGGCCGCCCTGGCCGAATCACCGCGCTGCAACGCTTTTTGGACCACATCCAGTCGCACGAGCACGTTTGGGTGGCACGCCGCATCGACATCGCGCGGCACTGGAAAACCACCCACCCTTACCAAGAATGACCCTGTGGGAGGCTGCCCCTGCGGCCGAAAGCCCAGCTTGAAGATTCGGCCGCAGGGGCGGCCATCCATAGAACACCCGATCTAAACAGCAAAGGACACCATGCCCTTGACCTTGGAACAACTGAACAGTGCTTCACTCACCGATGCGGCGCAGATGCTCGACGGTTTGTACGAGCATTCACCCTGGATTGCCGAGCAAGCCCTGAACACGAGGCCTTTTACATCGCTGGCGCACCTCAAATTTGCCATGACCGAAGTGCTGGCCCGTGCCGGACGCGAGGCCCAACTGGGCCTGATCCGCGCCCACCCCGAGCTGGCAGGCAAGGCCATGGTCAGCAAAACACTGACAGCTGAATCCACCCACGAGCAAACCAAGGCGGGCCTGACCGATTGCACGCCCGAAGAGTTTGCCAAAATCCAACAGCTCAACGCCGACTACAACGCCAAGTTTGGCTGGCCGTTCATCTTGGCGGTTCGCGGGCCACGCGGTCTGGGCTTCAACAAGCAGCAGATCATCGACGCGTTTGAGCGCCGTTTGAACGGCCACCCCGACTTTGAGCTGGCCGAATGCCTGCGCAACATTCACCGCATCGTGGAGATTCGACTGAACGACAAATTCGGGGTGGCGCCTACGCAAGGCCAGCAAGTCTGGGACTGGCACGAACAGCTGGCCCAATACACCGACCCCGGCTATGCCGAGCGAGGCCAATTGACTGTGACCTACCTGACCGACGCGCACCGCGCCTGCGCCCAGTCCATCAGCCAAACCATGCGCGACTGCGGTTTTGACGACGTGCAAACAGACGCCGTGGGCAACGTGGTGGGACGCTACCACCCCAGCCCCGCGCACGCTGCGGGCAGCCAATATTTGATGACCGGCAGCCACTACGACACCGTGCGCAACGGCGGCAAATACGACGGCCGCCTGGGCATCTTTGTGCCCATGGCCTGCGTGCAACAACTGCACCAGCAAGGCAAACGCCTGCCCTTTGGCATCGAAGTGGTGGCCTTTGCCGAAGAAGAAGGCCAGCGCTACAAGGCCACCTTCCTCGGTTCGGGGGCGCTCATTGGCCAGTTCAACCCCGCCTGGCTGGACCAGCAAGACGCCGACGGCATCACCATGCGGGCAGCCATGGCCCACGCGGGCCTGAACGTCGACGACATCCCCAAAATTCAACGCGACCCAGCGCAATACCTGGGCTTTGTTGAGGTGCACATCGAGCAGGGCCCGGTGCTTAACGAAGTGAACATTCCCTTGGGTGTGGTCACCTCCATCAACGGCAGCGTGCGCTACTTGTGCGAAGCCATTGGCACCGCCAGCCATGCGGGCACCACCCCCATGGATCGCCGCCGCGATGCCGCCTGTGCCGTGGCCGAACTGGCCCTTTACATCGAGCAACGCGCTGCACAAGACGGTGACAGCGTGGCCACCATCGGGCAATTGCAAGTGCCCAACGGCTCCATCAACGTGGTCCCGGGCCGATGCTTGTTCAGCTTGGACATGCGCGCCCCCACCGACGCGCAGCGCGACGCCCTGGTGGCCGACGTGCTGGCGCAACTGCAAAGCATTGCACAGCGGCGTGGCATTCGCATCAAAACCGAGTTGACCATGAGCGCCCCCGCCGCCCCCAGCGCCCCCGAGTGGCAAGCCCGCTGGGAACGTGCCGTGAATGCATTGGGCGTGCCGCTGTTCAAACTGCCCAGCGGCGCAGGCCACGACGCCATGAAACTGCACGAGGTCATGCCGCAAGCCATGCTGTTTGTGCGCGGTGAAAACGGAGGCATCAGCCACAACCCGCTCGAATCCTCCACCTGCGACGACATGCAACTGTGCATCGACGCCTTCAGCCACCTTTTGAATCAACTCAGTCTGGAAATGTCATGAGCGCCCCTAACGTCAATCTTTCAGCCCAATACAGCCAACTCGACGCTTGGATCGACGCGCACTTTGACGAGCAAGTCCGGTTTTTGCAAGCCCTGGTCCAAGTGCCTACCGACACACCGCCGGGCAACAATGCCCCGCACGCCGAGCGCACTGCAGAACTGCTCAAGCCCATGGGCTTTGAGGCAGAAAAGCACGTCGTACCCCAATCCGAAGTCAAGGCCTACGGACTGGAAAGCATCACCAACCTGATCGTGCGCCGCCACTACGGCGAAGGCAAAACCATCGCACTGAACGCTCACGGCGACGTGGTGCCACCCGGCGAAGGTTGGACCCACCCCCCCTACGGCGGCGAGATCCACAACGGCGCCATGTACGGCCGTGCCACCGCTGTCAGCAAAAGCGACTTTTCTACCTTTACCTTTGCCACCCGCGCCCTCGAATCGCTGCAAACACCGCTCAAAGGCGGCGTGGAACTGCACTTTACTTATGACGAAGAATTTGGCGGCGAAATGGGACCCGGCTGGCTGCTGGCGCAAGGCCTGACAAAACCCGATTTGATGATTGCAGCAGGCTTCAGCTACCAAGTGGTCACTGCGCACAATGGCTGCCTGCAAATGGAAGTGACCGTGCAAGGTGAAATGGCCCACGCCGCCATCCCCGACAGCGGCACCGACGCGCTGCAAGGCGCAGTGCACATCCTGAACGCCCTGCACGCCCTGAACAGCCAATACCTGCAAGTCACCTCACAGGTGGAGGGCATCACGCACCCTTACCTCAATGTGGGGCAAATCACCGGAGGCACCAACACCAACGTGGTGCCCGGCAAAGTCAGCTTCAAGCTGGACCGCCGCATGATCCCCGAAGAAAACCCGGCCGAAGTCGAAGCTGCCATTCGGCAAACCATTTCCCAAGCCGCGGCCAGCTTCAACCCACCGCGTGGCGGCAAACAGCTGCAAGTGGACGTGCGCCGCATGCTGTTGGCCAACGCCATGAAACCCCTGCCCGGCAACCAACCCTTGGTCGATGCGATCCAAAACCACGGCCAGCAAGTGTTTGGCGAAGCCATTCCTGCAGTGGGCACCCCCCTCTACACCGACGTGCGCCTGTACGTGGAACGCGGTATCCCCGGCGTGATCTATGGTGCTGGCCCGCGTACCGTGCTCGAATCCAGCGCCAAACGCGCTGACGAACATGTGCAACTGGAAGACCTGCGCCGCGCCACCAAAGTGATCGCCCGCACGCTGCTGGATTTGTTGGCTTGAGCTCATGAGCGCCCCCGACCTCCAGACCCTGCGCCAGCGGGTGCTGGGCTGCACCACGGACCAAGACGTGGCCGATTTTCAGCGGGACGGGGCCGTGTGCATTCGGCAGTTTTTTACACCGGGCGAAGTGGCGCTGCTGCAAACAGGCATTGAGGCCAACTTGGCTGCACCCAGCCCACGCGGCATGGTGGCCAGCCGGCCGGACGACCCGGGGCGCTTTTTTGAAGACTTTTGCAACTGGCAAGACATTCCGCAATACAAGCGCTTTATTTTTGAAACGCCCCTGGCCGGGTTGGCGCAAAGGCTCATGAAAAGCCACACCGTGCGCCTCTACCACGACCACCTGTTGGTCAAAGAACCCGGCACCCGCCAGCGCACCCCTTGGCACCAAGACCAGCCGTATTACAACGTCGAGGGACGGCAAAACATCAGTTTTTGGATACCCGTAGACCCTGTTAGCCGCGCATCCACACTCGAATTTGTAGCGGGCTCCCACCAAGGGCCATGGCTCATGCCACGTACCTTCATGACGAACCAAGCCAAATGGTTCCCTGAGGGCTCACTGACCGAACTGCCCGACATTGAGCAAAACCGGCAAGACTTTCCCATCGTGGGCTGGGACCTGCAACCCGGCGACCTGGTGTGCTTTCATATGCTCAGCCTGCACGCCTCGGCAGGGGTCGATGGCACACACCGCCGACGTGTGTACTCGGTACGTTTTTTGGGCGACGACATGACCCACGCCCCACGCCCTTGGGTGACCTCGCCACCCTTCCCCGGCCTTGATCAAAAACTGCCCGCTGGCGCTGCCATGGACCACGCGCTGTTTCCGTTGATGGCGGTTTGAGAATTAACAGATCGAAAAGTGAATGGCGGCCTCGCTATGGCCCAAATCGCGGCGCAGGTTCCATTTGGCGGTGTTCTGCAGGACGGCCTTCAGCTCATCGACGCGCTGTTTTTTATTTAATTAAGCAGGCTCTCCAGCTGAAAGCCTGCGGGAACCGAAGCGGGAGCCCGATGATTTGTATGACGCATGGGGCGCGATGATACACATTGAGTTTATTTTTATTACTTTAATTTAAATAAATCAACCATTTTGGACGTTGGCGTAGAAGGGAAAACACCAATCTACATCGCATTTAATTTTGTATACAGTTTGGAACACAAAGAAGCACACATATAGTTTCTTTGCTGTTTTCCCAACCGTTTACCCCAAACCCTAACCAGGAGATTGCTCCATGAGTTCAACCATTCACCCCGTGGACGAGAAGTTGCCCAATGGCAAACTCGCCGCTTTGGGCCTGCAACATGTACTGGTGATGTATGCCGGTGCGGTGGCAGTGCCTCTGATCGTGGGCCGCGCCCTCAAGCTGAGCCCGGAAGATGTGGCCTTTTTGATTTCGGCCGACCTGTTTTGCTGCGGTCTGGTGACCTTGATCCAGTCGCTCGGCGCCACCCAATGGTTTGGTATTCGTCTGCCTGTGATGATGGGCGTGACGTTTGCATCGGTCGCGCCCATGGTGGCCATGGCCAACAACAACCCCGGCGCCATGGGGGCACAGCTGATTTTTGGCTCCATCATTGGGGCAGGCATTATCTCCATCCTCATCGCCCCCTTGGTCAGCCGAATGTTGCGGTTTTTCCCGCCAGTGGTCACGGGCACCATCATTGCCGTGATCGGTATCAGCTTGATGCGCATTGGCATCAACTGGATTTTTGGCAACCCTTTTGGCCCCACCGCCCCCAACATCGTGACGCCTGAACACAAGCAATGGCTGGATGCTGCTGCCGCTGCCGCCACTGCCCCGGGCTCCACATTGCCCGCCATGCCCAAAGATTTGGCGCTGCTGCCCAAAATGCCCAACCCCAAATATGCCGAATTGGGTGGCGTGGGCATTGCTGCTTTGGTGTTGGTGTCGATCTTGCTGATTGCTCGTTTTGCCAAAGGTTTTGTGGCCAACATCTCGGTTTTGCTGGGCATCGTGATCGGTGGCGTGGTGGCCACAGCCATGGGTTTGATGAACTTTGACAAAGTGGGCAAAGCCGCCTGGTTTGACGTGATCATGCCTTTCCACTTCGGTATGCCGGTGTTCGAGCCGGTGCTGATCTTGACCATGACCCTGGTCATGATTGTGGTGATGATCGAATCGACCGGGATGTTTTTGGCACTGGGCGAGATGACCGACAAAAAGGTGGATCAGGCGGCTTTGACTCGTGGTCTGCGCACCGATGGTCTGGGCACCTTGATTGGCGGCATTTTCAACACCTTCCCGTACACCAGCTTCTCGCAAAACGTGGGTTTGGTGGCGGTCACAGGCGTGAAGAGCCGCTTTGTTTGCGTGGCGGGTGGCCTGATTTTGGTGGCGCTGGGCTTATTGCCCAAAATGGCCGCCCTGATTGAGTCGCTGCCTACTGTGGTGCTCGGCGGTGCTGGTTTGGTGATGTTTGGCATGGTCGCCGCCACGGGTATCCGCATTTTGGGTGGCGTGGATTTCAAGAACAACCGCGCCAACGCCATCATCGTTGCGGTGTCTTTGGGCATTGGCATGATCCCGCTGATCGCCCCCAACTTCAAGCAGTGGATGCCGCATGGTCTGCACCCCCTGATTGAGTCGGGCATTTTGCTGGCCTCTATTTGCGCAGTCGCTTTGAATCTGTTCTTCAATGGTGCCAAGGGCGACCACCGCGAAGCCATTGAAGCCGCCAAACAAGCCGAAGCCCATTAATTGGCCAGCGCCCCTGCAAATATTCGGCCGCAGGGGCAGCCTCCCACAGGGAAACACATTCGGCCGGAGGGGCAGCCTCCCACGGGGACCTTCCACAGGCAGCGGATTTCCACGTCTTTACCCTGTCACCCCCGACCTGATCGGGGGTCCATGACTTCGGCGGGGATAGATACCCGGTCTGGCCGGGTATGACAAAGTGTTGTGGGAGCGAGCCCCTGCTCGCGAATGTGTGCCAGCGCCACTGCTGGCATTCGGCCGCAGGGGCAGCCTCCCACGGGGAGCGGAGCTACTGCGGGCATTCGGCCGCGGTCTGGCTGGGTATGACCAAAATGACAGTCAAGGTGCTTGGCTTTTGCTTTTTATGCACGTAATCCACCTCTAATGAAGGGTTACAAATAGGGTACGCTTTCAAAATCCTTCTAATTTCTCCAACTGTTGGGACAAAAACATGAGCGATCAACTCTCTCCCGCCGAACAAGCCTTGCGCGATGCTGCGCGTGATTACCACCGTTTCCCGACACGCGGCAAGATTTCGGTCAGCCCGACCAAACCTTTGTCCAACCAGCGTGATTTGTCGTTGGCCTACTCCCCGGGGGTGGCCTATCCCTGCCTAGACATCGAGGCCGATCCGTCCAAGGCGCATGAGTACACCTCGCGCGGCAACCTGGTGGCCGTCATCACCAACGGTACGGCCGTGCTGGGCCTGGGCGACATTGGCCCACTGGCGGCCAAGCCGGTGATGGAGGGCAAGGGTTGCTTGTTCAAAAAGTTTGCGGGCATTGATGTGTTCGACATCGAGCTGGCTGAGCGCGATCCGGACAAGTTGGTGGACATCATTGCCGCCATGGAGCCCACGCTAGGCGGTATCAACCTAGAAGACATCAAGGCCCCCGAGTGCTTCTATATAGAGAAGAAGCTGCGCGAGCGCATGAACATACCGGTTTTCCATGACGACCAGCACGGCACAGCCATCATTTCGGCTGCGGCCATGCTGAACGGCCTGGAGCTAGTTGGCAAAGAAATTGGCGCGGTCAAAGTGGCGGTATCGGGTGCCGGTGCTGCCGCCATTGCTTGCCTTGATGTGATGGTGGGTTTGGGT
>Ga0315909_10006364_pt1 | contig 13337 bp, 13 predicted proteins | sample LakEriMetagenome_11_FD_203527 | JGI IMG/M metagenome (GOLD analysis project Ga0315909, IMG submission 203527) | Freshwater fungal communities from buoy surface, Lake Erie, Ohio, United States - Buoy 2 MA125 | ecosystem: Environmental > Aquatic > Freshwater > Lake | place: USA: Lake Erie, Ohio...
AAATTAACCGCCTGCGTACATTTTGGGAAACACCTGACAAAGCAAATGGTTTGATTTGGAGCGATTGGTTAAACATTGCACTTGAGGACATTCTTGTAATTGATGGTTGGGCTGTATATCCGCAACCAACAGTAGGCGGCGAACTTTTTGGTTTCCAAATTCTTGATGGTTCAACAATTAAACCTTTAATTGATGACCGCGGTATGCGACCAATGCCACCAAACGCGGCATATCAGCAAATTCTCTACGGATTCCCACGCTCTGAGTTCTCTGCAACTGATGAGGACCCTAAGGCAGACGGTGAATTTACCAGCGACCAACTTGCATACATGGTGCGTAATCGTAGAAGCATTAGCGTTTATGGATTTAGTCCAGTAGAGCGCTCATTACCGTTAGCAGATATTTATTTAAGAAGGCAACAATGGTTGAGAGCCGAATACACAGACGGCGTACTCCCTGAGTTGATGTTTACTACTGATGAGGATTGGGGAAATAACCCTGACCTACTTAGAGCCTATGAAAACATATTAAATGATGACCTTGCAGGACAGACAGAGCAACGCAAACGCGCTCGCCTACTTCCTAAGGGTCTAACTCCTGTTGTTAATGATGGCTATGGCGAGAAATTCAAAGATACTTTAGATGATTATTTAATTACTTCTATCTGCGGACACTTTGGCGTTATGCCATCAGAGATTGGTTTTGCACCTAAGGGTGGATTAGGCGGTAAAGGGTTTGAAGAAGCACGCTCTGAAAATTCAGAAGCCATAGGCGTTGGTCCTATTGCATCATGGATTAGCAAGATGGTTTCTAATCTTTCTTACACATATCTAGGCATGCCGCGTGAACTTGAGTTCCGCCTCATGACTAGCAAGCGCTTAGATAATGAATCAAGCGCAAGGAAGGCGGATATTGAAATAAAGAGCGCAGGTAAAACAATAAATGAAAGACGCTCTGAACTTGGTCTGCCTTTATTGGATACTCCGCAAGCAGATATGCCTTTGCTTGTAGCGGGCTCAGACATATTCTTATTCTCATCAGAAGGAATTATTAACGCTAAAGAAGTTACATCTGCGCCAACCTTGGAGGGTCCTGATGCCACACCGACCACACCCACTACTCCTAATACCGTTGATGAGAAGCCTGAAGAAATCTCACCTGAAGAAGCGTCACAAACTGAAGAAGAAGTTGATGCAGAAACTAGGGCTGAAGTAAAATCATTTATGAAATGGGCTTCTAAAGGAAAACGCGCAAGACTATTTGAATTCAAGAGCCTAGACCCGATTGTTGGTGAAGCGCTTAACCGTTGCGCGTTTGAGGGAGATTTAGACACCGCAAGAGCGCTCGCTAAAGCGTATTTAACATGACTTGGGAACGCGCATTAGAGGCAGATGCGCGTTTAGCGGCAAAAAATGCACTATTAGTAAGAGCCGCTTTACGACAACAATTAGATGCAGAGCGTGCTTACCAGGGTTATTTAGCAACCACGCCTGATTTAACTCTAAGCCTGCCGCAACAGCGCGTAAGAGCAAGAGCATGGGCAATCATCAACATACGCCCTAACTTAGAGCCGCTAAAAACCGTTGTAGATAAATTATGGGCTGAAGGTCTTGCACTGGGTTACACAGCGGCAGGTGAGGCATTGATTGAAGCGCAAGAAGCAAAGAAAGCCGATACAACAAGCGTAGTTGATTGGTCTAAATGGAAAGCAGGCGATGAAGCCGCTTCTCTTGTGGCTAAAAAACCTGGGCTGATGAATTTGCTAAGACAGGCTCAGGGCTTTACTTGGAAAAGTTTTTCTGACGCAACATTAAATGATTTGGGTAATTCTATTGGCGAGGCTATTGCGCTTGGTTTAGATGCAAAACGCTCTGCCAGGAACATTATGAATCATGTTGCAAGCCCCGCACGCGCATTAACAATCGCAATTACAGAACAAAACCGCGCTATCTCTTACGCAACATCAGTGAGATATAGAGAAGCAGGCGTGCAACAAATGGAATGGCTTGTGTTTGACCCTTGCAAGATTTGTGCGCAGAACGCAAATCAAATTGTAAACATAGGGCAACAGTTTGCATCGGGCGACCAAAGACCACCCGCACACCCTAACTGCCGATGTGCTTTGGCTCCTGTAATACCTGGATTTGTTGATGAATTACCTGGAGCAACCGTTGTTGCACCTCCCACGCCTGCGCCAGTTGGCATCACGGGTATAACCCCAACCGCGGGAGAGATACCTGTTAGGGCTGTTGCGTCACCTGATTTTGTGCCTGGTCAATGGACTTTATTAACCGCAGAAGAAAGACGGCAAGAAGTAATTGACAGATACACAAAGTTAAATCCAAATGCGGAACCTGGACTAATTGCTTCGCTTGTAGATGCAGGGCGTTCTATTCCTGCGGCGGATATTGCTTTAGTTAAGTCAGGTATTGTGTACAACAATGGACCTATACGCGTCATGTTTTATAGCGCAGGTACAAAAGTACCAAAGAATTTACAAGAAAAGTTATTAAAAGAAGTAGAAGAATTGCAAATACTAAACCCGCGCAAAGAAATGACAATCTTTGTGGCTTCTAATAGGGGTAATGCCTACGGTAGTGCGCTTCTAGGCGATGCAAAAATTTGGTTAAAGCCCGATACGGTTATGGCAGATAGACCAATAGCCTTAGAGGGTGGTTACAAAATGCCAGCGATTACAACAGTACCGCAGAGGCAATACACCATTGCGCATGAGTGGGGTCATACGCTTGATGAAGGTGGTTCTTTTACTAGAACAGAATCAATACAAAACGCAACAACAAAACGGATAATTGAAGAATATAAAGAAGAATTTGCAGGCAAAGCCTTTATGTCGCAATACTCAGGCGAGAACACTAAAGAGTTTTATGCTGAAATGTTTGCTGAGTTTTATCTAACCAAAGGCACAACAGACAATCCGCTTGTACAGGCTATGGCTAAGGAGTTTTTATGGAAAGCCCCTGCCGCTCCTGTAATAAGCACACCCGTTGTACCTGTAAGTAATTATGTAGCGGCTAAACAACCTGTAAGTTTCTTTACGGCACAAAAAAGCAACGAATTTTATGGCACCAAACCAAATGGCGAAATTGATTATTCTTCATTCAATAAAGATGGGCAAAACATCTTTCTCAAGAATGTCCTGGCATCACAAGGTTTTAACGGAAAACCAAAAGTTGTAAGTGCCGCTGAATATAAAAAGTATGTAGATGGAGGCGCTGTTCCTGTTTACAGGGGCGTATCAAGTAATAAAAAAGCAGAACCATCTGCCTTTATACAACAGTATCTCCAAGGAGATGACCCGTTTATAGGCAAGGGTATGTTTGGCGATGGCACTTATTTCGCTAGTACTCGTGATGTGGCGGAGTCTTTTGCTAAAACAAATGTTCAAGGACAAAAACTGCGTTACGGAGAAGTTATAGATGCGGTTCTAAATCCACAGGCAAAGGTAGTCAATATAGAAGATATACCAAGGCTCTCAGGTCAATTATTTGGCAACGATAAATATGAATTTGCCCAAGATTTTTATGATGATGCGAGCGCGGTTGCCGCGGCTCTAGGTTATGACGCAATTCGTATTCCAACCCCCGTAATCAAATGGGGAGAGCCTCCGATTGGCTCTGATTACTACATTATTTTGAACCGTACCGCAGTCATAGTGAAGGAGATGCCATGAATGAAGTAGAACTATCCAGGCGCTTAGGGCAACTACACCTAAGACTCAACCGTAAATCATTAGATAAATTGATTACGGAAATCCGCAAAGTTTCAGGCATAGAGTCGTTGTCGCAACCCTATAAATCATGGTTGCTCAATCCTAATTTGATTGCAGATAGATACCTTACACAATCCGCAAGAAAAGCAAAGGAAGGCAAAGAGTGAGAAAAGAAGATTGCACCGATGATATTGATTGGGCAGAACAAACATTACAAGCAGTTATGGAAGCGGCAGAATTTGGAGTGCCTGCGGCTCAAATAGAATTGGATAAACGCCGCAAGGCTATGGAAAAATTAGGTACAGTTACACCAAAGTTTTCTGTTATAGAAGATGAGGATTAAATGGCTGATGGCTTTGTACCCCCACAAGCAGTAAGGAACAACGCAAAGCGTGGTTTGAAACTGCGTGAAGAACATGGGCGGGGTGGTACGGCTGTCGGAGTGGCTCGCGCGCGTGACCTCTCAAACGGAAAAGCAATATCATTATCAACGGTCAATCGCATGGTTTCTTATTTTGCCCGCCACGAGGTAGATAAGAAAGGCGAGGGTTGGGGTGTTGATTCTGCGGGATATATCGCATGGCTCCTATGGGGCGGCGATGCAGGAAAATCATGGGCTAACTCAATCGCTAAACGAGAAAAGAAAAAGGACAAAGCATCAATGACTAATCTAACAACGGCTTTCTTTAACATAATTAAAGCGGACAAAAATGCCGATGGCACTTTATTGGTCTATGGCAAGGCTACCGATGACACATTAGACATTGACCAACAAATTTGTGACCCTGTATGGCTAGATAATGCAATGCCTGAATGGTTCAAGACAGGCGGAAATATCCGCGAGCAACACAGCAACATAGCCGCAGGCGTAGCCAAAGAATACGAAAAGCGTGCAGACGGACATTACATACATGCGCTAGTTGTGGACCCTGTTTCTGTAAAGAAGGTTGATACAGGAGTGCTTAAAGGTTTTTCAATCGGAATTAAAAACCCACGCGTTGTGCGTGACCAAAAAGCGGCTAATGGTCGCATCATTGATGGCAAAATTGTTGAGGTAAGCCTGGTTGATAGACCCGCTAACCCTAATTGCCAGTTGGTTCTTGCTAAGTCCGCAGAGGGCGAAAGCGAAATGTCTAAGGTAGAAGAACTGATTGAGAAGGAAGAAAAGAAGCCTGACTATCAAAATATGTTACGCGGTGGAGGCAAATCTCAGCCTGCGGACAAAGAATTATACAGCCGCGTTGTAAGTGAGGCTAAGCAAAAATTTGATGTTTACCCATCTGCGGTAGCAAATGCTTGGGTGGTCCGTGAATACAAGAAGCGCGGCGGAACTTACAAAAAGAAAACAGAGAAGGCGGTAGATAGCATAGAATTATCAGACATAACCGAAAGGGAAGCCATGACCATACTAGCCAACGAGGTAATTGAATTATCTAAGGCTTATGTTGGTGGCGACCTTGTTAAGTTTGATAAGCAAACCTACGACTCTGCAAGACAAGCGTTGGCAGAACTTATCGCTATTGAAGCAGAAGAAATGGGCGAAGGTTCTAATGAAGAATCCTCGCTCTCTCACCTAATCGCCGCAGTTCATCACCTATTTGCGTGGTACGCAGGTGAGGAAGCAGAAGGAGAAGTTATGCAAGAAGATATTATTGAAGAAAAAGCCGCAGAAGAAAAAGAAATGAAACCTAAAAAAGGTGAAAAGCGTGCTGACTATATGAAGCGTTGCAAAGAAGCAGGCATGAAAGATGATGTGGTTAAAACCATGTGCGATAAATACTTTGCCGCTGACGCTGACAAGCCTGAAGAAACAGAGAAGTCCGCAGAGATTTCTAAGTGCTTAGAATGTGGTTGCAATCAACCAGGCAGTGACCACGGTATGACTACAACAAATGACTATGCAAATGTTGCAAAGCCATCAAATGTATCAACCGCAGAAATGTATTCACCTGACCAAACACCAAAGTCCGCTGAAGCAGATGAAGCAGAAGAAAAGGCTGAAGAAGCCGCTCCTGCCGATACAGAAGCACCTGCGGAAGAAGATGTAAAAGAAGAAGAAGTTTCTACTGAGGATAAATCAGTAGATGTTGAAGCCATAGTAGAGCAAGCAATCAAGAGCGCAACACAGTCAATCAAATCGGAAATTGCAGAACTTATGTCCGCAAAAGAGGCGGCAGAGTCAAAGGCAGACCGTTTGGCAACTGAGTTGGCTGAGGCGAAATCTCTCGCAATGGCAGGCGGACCTAAGCGCACTGCAAAACCAGTGAGCGAAACCAGTAATGATTTACTGTCAAAAGCCGCCGCATATAACGCGAAAGCACAAGCAACAACCGACCCAACACTTGCAAAAGGCTATACAACATTAGCAAAGGAATTCCTTGCTAAAGCCAACGCCGAAAGCAAGTAATAAACCAAACAACGAAAGGAAATCCGATTATGGCTGAAATGCCACGCGCAACGGACCTATTTGGCGATGTATCGCCAGTAGAAGCCGCTCAGCGTCATGAGGAGTACCTTGCGACACTAGACAAGTCACTTAGCAATTCAAGCACCGTTCCAGGTCTTGCACCTAAGGCTGACCCAGTGTCCGCATTGGAAGCACTTGCTACAAACAAGTCGCTCGCTCCTGATGCAATGGCTGGACTTCAGAACGCACTTGCCGCACAAAGAGTTGCGATGCAAGACATTCAGAAGGAAATCACATTAACATCACCTCTATCCACATCATTTGCGGCGTTTGACTTGGAAGCACCTTCAAAGATGCTTACACCTCGCCCAACACCTCTCCGCAACAGAATCCCTCGCAAGAAGGGTGTCGGTACTTCACACCGTGTCAAGAGAATTCTTGGTTACACAGGTACAGGTACAGGCGGAGTTGCAAATCTATGGCCTGGAGTCACAGAAAGCACAACAAATTCATTTGGTTCACTCTCATTAGAGCGCGGACCTCAGATTTCTTATGCCGCTGATGATTTAGTATTGCCATACAACTCATACTCACTATCTGACAGCGTGTCATTTGATGCGAACTTCTCAGGTCTTGGTTATCAGGACCTACGCCAACTATCTTCAACATCAACACTCTATGCAACAATGTTGATGGAAGAAAGAATGATGCTATTCGCAAGAGGGACCGCATCAGGTTACTCAGGCGCACTTGCTCAGGTAACAAGCGTAGTAACTGCTTCTCCAGCCGCGGCAACAGGTCAAACTGCTCTCGCTTCAGGAACTTACTATGTAGTAGTAACCGCAGACGCAGGTATTTCTGCTAACGGTTTTGGTGAATCTATTGCTTCTGCAATCGGTACCGAAACTGTAAACACTGGCGATGTTCTTGAAATTACATTCCCAGCGGTAGCAGGCGCACTTGGATACAACATTTATGTTGGAACCACAACTGGTCTTGCTAACCTCAAGTATCAGGGAACAGTTAAGGGCGCGCTAAAGGCAGTTATCAATGGTGCAGGTACAACCTCACTTCTTGCTAACAACTTTGCGTTCTCAACAACAGGAGCCGCCGCAACTCGCGCAACCGCAGATACTTCTGCTTATGCAACTGGTTATGACGGAATCCTTCCAACTGTTTTGAACCCTGCAATTTCAGGTGCAATCAATGCAGTAAACAGCACATTCAGCACTGCTAACCCAGGCGTTGAATTCCAGAATGTCTTTGCAACCATGTACGGAAATGTAAAGGCTGACCCTGACCTAGTACTGCTAAACGGAAATGACCGTAAGCAACTCTCTGATGCAATCAAGAGTGGCTCTACTGCTAACTACCGTCTAACAATTCAGGAACCAGGAAAAGATGGCGTCACCTACGGCTCCATTGTTACTGGACTTCAGAACGAAGTAACAGGAAAAGCAGTGGACCTAATGGTTCACCCATGGCTCAATCAAGGTATTGCGCCTGTTCTTTCCTTCACATTGCCAATTCCTGATACTGAGGTATCTGATGTATGGGCAAACTTCATGGTTCAGGATTACATGGGTATTCAGTGGCCTGTCGTACAGTTCTCATACGACTTCTCCACATACTTCCGTGGAACCTTCTTCTGCACCGCTCCTGCTTGGAACGGCGTAGTTTCAGGAATCATTCCTGCATAACAACTAAATAGTTAGAGAGAGTGCGGCATATTTGAAAAGTCGCACTCTCTCATAACAAGGAGGCATCATGGGTAGATTTGTTGCTCCTGATAGGGGCGTAAAAGAAACAGTTATAGGCGGCAAAAAATATAACCCTGACAAGAGTGGTATCTACAATGTAGATAATGCTAATCATGGAGCCGCGATGAAGCGTGAAGGTTTTTTTGAAGCATCACTTAATCCTTATGCGCAAGGTGACTACCGTAGAGGTTTTAGTTGCGTACAATGTGGCTTTGATGGTTGGTTCCGCAAATGTGGGCGTTGTGGACATGAAAACGAATCACCCATAGCACGAGATGGAGAATAATCATGGCAGTGGGCGTAACACCGCAAAGAGGATTTAACGAACAACCTTACATTACCTTAGCGGAATTTAAGAACGCCCCGACCTCGCTGGATTACAACAATTTAGTAGTAGGCGGAAATGCTAATGCGCAAGATGCGGAACTATCCCGCGTAATTCTTCGCGCTACTTCATATCTAAATGAATATCTAAATCAAGATTTACATGCAAACCCTGTAACAGAAACACAGAGAGTACGCATGAGCGGTGAAGGTTATATTTATCTACACCCAAATAAGAATCCAATTATTTCTTTATCTGCTTTCCAATGGGGCAGTAGTCCTAATAACTTACAGACATTAAATGACCCATCTCAATGCTGGTTTGAAAATCAACAAGTTGTTATCCCGCTGAGCCAAATCAACACAACTTATACAAGCGCAGGACCTCTCGCTTTTGGCTCTTATGGTCCACGCATACCTTTGTTTACTAAATACACCTACATTGCAGGATATGTAAACACTACTTGTACGGGAACTGCGGCAACATCAACTTTAACTGTTATCAATGCTTCAGGTATTTTGCCAGGAGAAACATACAGAATTATTGATGGCGCTAATGCGGAGTCTGTAACGGTTGCATCAAATTACACCTACGGTTCCACAACAGTGCCTCTAACAGCGCCTCTTGCCTATGCACATACAGGCGCAGGTTTTAGCAATATGCCTTTTGCTATCAAGCAAGCCACTATTCTTATGACAAGTGCCTTTATCAAACAACGCGGTGATGCGTCTATGACCATGAATCTAACAACGCAACCAACCACAAACATTGGCAATAATCAGCGTTACGCGGGCGAAGTCAAACTTGCCCTAGATATGGTCAATCTTTATCGCAGGGTGCGTTAATGGGAGGGCGTGTTGGTGTACGGGATACACTGGCAAAATTCATAGCCAATCCCCCGATTGCTACACTCAATCAAGTATTTACTTCTTTTCCCAAGCGTATAAATTTTCAACTAAACGCTTTGCCAGGGCAAATGACCCGCTCTGCCTGCGTAGTTTTTATAGCGCAAGAAAGAGAAAACCGACTAGCGATAGGCGGCGCACACAGTGGTTGGAAGCGTGTGGATTACACCGTAATACTTCAACTATATGTTCACTCATTGCATAGCAATTCAGAAGATGCCATGAGTGATTTTGATATTCTCGTAGATAACATCAAAGAACGGTTACGCAGTGACCATAACTTTGGTGATTCTACGGGTGTTCTAGTTTGGCAAGGTGCTGAGCCTGTCATTATTGGTCGTTACGGAGAACCCGCAACAAGCAATGAAGGCGCCACAGACATCTTTGCTGAGTTAGAATTTGATGTTACAGAGATGATTCAAGCATAGGAGCATGAATGAAACTGACATATAAAGGAACAGAGGAGCGCGTGTTTCCCGCGTTTGGAGTCATCAAACCAGGTGACATTGTTGAAGCACCTGAAGGTTTTAGCCACCCTGACTTCATTGCAGGTGGCGCGGCAAAACCAGCACCAACCCCAACAGCACACAAACCGTCTGCCGCGTCAGACATGAAAACAGGAGAGTGAATAAATGGCATTACAAGCATCGGTACGCTCATACCTTGGTATTGCTAAAGAAGCAACAAAAGGTACGCCAGTATCCGCAACTGATTTTATCCCAGTTGCAAAAGACGCACTAAAACCACAAGACATTATTGACCCGCTCTATGACCAGGGGCTACGCGGTTCCAATGTTTTGAATTACAACTATATTCCTGGTCGCACCCGCTCTACTTTTGATTTTGGTGGAGCAGTATTTATTGACACAATCGGTTACGCGCTCGCAGGAATTATGGGTTCTGTTTCAACAACAGGAGCAAGCGCACCATTTACGCACAACATTTCTTTACTTAACAGCACAACATCGGGCGCTGATGCACAACCAATTTCTTACACACTAACAGATTTCTATGCTGTTGCTGTACGCCGCTATCCTGGTTGCCAGTTCTCCGATTTCTCATTGCGCTTTAATGCAGATGGAATGTTGGAGTATGACGCAAAAACAACTGGTTGGTTATCAAGCACTACATCAGACCCAACACCATCATTTAGCACATTGCTTCCAACCCCAGTTTGGCGCGGTACAGTGAGCATTGGTGGTTCCGCTGTTTCAACAGCAATGACTGGAAACATTGACTTAACTCGCCCTGTAACTCCTGTTTATGGAATCAGCGCAACTCAGAATCCTTACAACATCTTCCTTGGACCATTGGAAGTAACTGGAAAAATTACATTCCTCATGGAAGCAGATACAGAACTAACCCGTTTCCTTAACAACACCCAACCAGCCATTACTTTGAAATGGAACTACGGAACAGGTGCTAATGAGGTCAATCTTGAGGCAACACTCACTAAGGGTGCATATACCGCCGCAGTGATTGAGCGCGGAGAAGATTTTGTACAAGTCACTATTGACCTAAATGCTCAGTCAAATACGACTGATGCAGGTTCAAGCGGTGGCTTTGCTCCAATTGAGTGGGTACTACAAAATGCAAAGGCATCAGGAACCTACGCATAACAAGGGCTCAGAACAGGGGCGATTTGGTTGATAGCGGTACGCCTTCCCCGCTATCCCACGCCCCTGTTCCTCTGTAAGATAGGTAGGAAGGCAAACAAAAAAACGGAGGCAGTATGTCAAAAAAAGTAACACTACCATCAGGGCTAACAATCACATTAAAAGACGCTTCAAAGATTCGCTATGGCGATAGAAAGCGTTTGTATCAGAGCATAGATATTGAGGGTTCAGATTTGACCCGCGCCATGGCAATGAATGATGCGCTCATTACTATGTTAATTGAAGAATGGTCATTAACAATTCCAGTGCCAGCAATTAAAAAAGAATCTATTGATGAATTAGAAATTGCAGATTATGACGCACTTGTAGAACATACAAAAGAGGCACAAAAGGCATTGTTCCCTAATTTGGCTGATACGCCTGAAAACGAGGCAGACCCAAAAGCGCCTTCAGAGAACTCCAACGGCTGAAATGGTTGATGGAGGGAGGCGAGCGCCATGAAGCGTTTACCTATCCTGATGAGCATTGGGTTTATTATGTTATGGCTGACAAGTTTGGGTGGACACCTGAACAAGTAGATAACTTGCCAGCATCAACGGCAGATTGGCTGTTAGCAATAACAGGAATGGTTGAAACTGTGAGGGCAGATAGGTTGGATAAAGAGTTATGACCGCACGCATAACAATAACCAACCTGTCTGATGTCCTTGCAGGTTTTGATGCAACTGAAGATAAAATTGAATTAGCAGTGCAATACGCCATTGCTATGACAGGTTTAGCAGTAGAGCGACAAGCAAAAGTAAATGCCTCAGGTCGCCCTGGACCAAATGTGCGCACGGGTAATTTGCGCAGAAGTATTACAACATCTAGCGTGCAAAAAGGTTTCACTAATCTTTACAGCGTCAATGTATCTGCAACCATGATTTATGCGCGGGCTGTTGAATTAGGACACCCAAGATGGAAGCCAGGGGTAAAATATCCTTACTTAGGACCAGCGGCAAGCAACTTGCAAGCCAACGGAACTTTGGCAAGAGTTTTTACTACTAATTTAGCGTCTAGGTTAAGGGGATAAAATGGCAGACATTCCTCCAATCCTGGTACAGATACAAGCAGATGTAGCGCAACTCAAATCAGGACTTGCTCAAGCCGAGGCATCATTAAAAGGTTTAGATGATTCAGTAGGAAAAACTAATAGCGTCTTTGATGGTTTTGGCTCTAAGTTAAAAACATTAGCCGCCACTATTGGTGTAACTTTTGCCGCTACTCAAGTAGTTTCATTTTTCAAACAATCAGTAGCCGCCGCTGTTGAGGCAGAACAAGCACAAACACGCTTACGCGAAATCTTGCTTACCACAGGTGGCGCAACAAAATTACAGATTGAAGCATTAAACGCACAAGCAGAAGCGTTATCAAAAGTAGGTGTTGCCTCTAAGGAAAACATCACTGTTACACAATCACAATTAGCAACATTTGATTTGCAAGGTAAAACAATTTCTAAATTGACTCCTGCCATTTTAGATTATGTAACCGCAGAAAAAGGTGCCACCGCCTCCTCTGATGATTACAAGCAAATGACCAACGGTCTTGCACAAGCGCTCAACGGACAATTTGGTGCATTGACCCGCGTTGGCTTTGTGCTTGATGAGGATACAAAAAAGAAGATAGCCAACGGAAGTGAATCAGAACGCGCGGCGGCAATCGTGGAAGTTCTTAACAGCACCTACAAAGATTTTAACAAGACCCTTTTGGATACTCCTGAAGGCCGCATGATTAAATTGAAGCAAGAGTTTGGCGACTTGCAACAAGAAATAGGCGCGGCGTTATTGCCTGCATTTATGAAGTTTACTGATTTCTTGCGCAATACCGTGTTTCCAACATTAAGCAAAATAATTGATTTTGTTAAGAATAACAGTACAGAAATTAAAGTATTTATTGGTGTATTAGCCGCGGGTGCAACAGCATGGGGTGTTTACACACTTGCGGTAAAGCGCGCAGAGATAGCGCAGAAATTATTAAACCTTGCGCAGAGAATGAACCCAATCGGTCTTATCATTACAGCGGTGGCGCTACTTGTAGCAGGAATGGTCAAGTTATTTAGAAGTAATGAAACATTCCGTAATGCTGTAATCACTATGGCTAAAGCCGCCCTGAATTCATTTGCCGCAATCATTCCTATTGTTGCTAGATTGTTTGAAGCAATTATGAAAATATCTTCAGGTCCTTTGCGTCTATTGCTATTGGGTTTATCAAAACTTCCAGGTGTAGGCAAATTTGCTAAATCAGGATTAGACGCAATCAATAAAGGCTTAGAAGGCATTTCTGATTTTGGCGATAAAGCATCAAAAAAGGCTAAAGAGTTAGCGGCTAACTTAGATAAATTAGGCAAAGAAGCAGACAAAGCCAAAGATAAAATGGATAAAGCGAAAGGCGATGTTTGGAAAGGCTCTAAGGACCCTAAAGGCGAAATGTCTAAAGAGGAAAAAAAGCGCCTAGACCAAATAGAAAAGTTACGCAAAAAAGAATATGACATTGCTGAGGCATGGCGTGAAGCAGAAGCAGAAGCACAAAAGGATATGGCTGAGGCTGTTGCGGCGC
>Ga0315909_10006368_pt1 | contig 13330 bp, 16 predicted proteins | sample LakEriMetagenome_11_FD_203527 | JGI IMG/M metagenome (GOLD analysis project Ga0315909, IMG submission 203527) | Freshwater fungal communities from buoy surface, Lake Erie, Ohio, United States - Buoy 2 MA125 | ecosystem: Environmental > Aquatic > Freshwater > Lake | place: USA: Lake Erie, Ohio...
AACCAGAGCGTCGCCGGTCATTACTCGTGGGAGTTGATGACCCGCGATCCCATCACCGACCAGCGCGGCCGGGCGTCGTCGCTCGAGGACGCGCAGCGACAGGCCGAGGGCGCCGCCATCGCGATGGGCCTCGTGGACGTGGCCAGTGCATACACTCGTGACGAGCCCACCGAGAACATGGACCGCGCCCAGGTCGCGAGCCTGATCGACGTGGCGATGCGGAGTGAGCGATGAGCGAGGAACAGATCGCGCTCGCGAAGCGCGCCGTCGCATGCAAGGGCTGGCGGTGGATGCCGGGGATGAACGCGCTTGGGCGTCTCGATCAGGACGGCGGCGCTCTTCGCGTGCATGGTGTAGGCCGGACGAGTGTAGGGGTACAACTCCGAGGCGGAGCGTTCGACTGGAGACAGAGGACTGACGGTCGCTGGTTGTGTCTGCACGGTGGCGATGTGATTGGGTCTCCCTGTGAAGTGCTCCCCGACCTCACCGACCCCGCCACGCTTGGATGCCTGCTCGCGCTGGTGCGGGAGGCGTGGAACGACGCGAAGGTGCACGTACTGTACGTCGATGGCCTCTATCGATGGGAGTGCGCTGACCGCCACAACGTCCACGGCTCCGGAATGACCGAAGCCGAGGCCCTCGTCGATGCGCTGGAGTATGCAACATGAAGCCACCCGGCCATACCTGCCCGGCTATCGACCGGGCACAGTCCGCTCTACGTCGTCTCGCGTGGCGTTGCGCGAACCCAGAGCACCAGGGCGTTACTCCCGGTGAGGTGCTGGCCGAGGGCCTCGCGGCGCTGGAGCAGGTACGCGAGGAGAACCGGCAGATGCGCGCGGCATACCACGAAGCATGCTCGCGTGGCTAACCGTGGTGACCATCGTGCTCCTCGCGGGCGCGATGGTGCAACTGGTCGCACGGGTCGCCGTGTGCGTGCTGCGCGCTATCGTGTCTCGAGCACGTCTACGTCAGCAGAGCGCACGTCGGCCGAGCAGTCACCGCGCACTGTCTCGACCGTGAACTCTGGCCCCCACGCCTGACGCGCCTTCGCCACGGCACGGCGCCAGACGCGCCGGACCTGTGCCGCCTCGTCATCGGCCTCGATGCAAAGCCGATGCGTGGTCACACGCACACGCACCACGACTGGGTCGACCTCGATCACGTGAGCCGTGAGCGTAAGCCCCTCGGGCCACGCGCAGTCGTGCAGTCGTGGGTCGGCGATGGACAGTACCTCGCCGACCTCGACCGCACACGAAACGTCTAGCCCTTCCACGGCGCGTAGGTCTTGCCGTCCCACGTGAGCGCCTGACGCGACTTGTCCTTCGCACGCCAAGGCTCGCCGAGACTGATGTGGATCCACGACACCTTGCCGCCGGGGCCTTCGAGGATCGCCTGTCCGAAGGGGAGCCCGCTCTCCTTCACGATCCACGCGAACACGTCCTCGAGGCGATGCCCCGGCACGACGATGTCCGCAGCCTGTCCGCTCATATGCTGCGAGGTCTTGCTCCCACCGACCGCCGTGTTCACGGCAGGTCCACGGAACGCGCTATTGATCTTGATCGGGCCGTACTTCGCACGGATCGGCTCAAGGATCGTGACCGCGAGCGCCGTGAGCGCGCCCATGCACGCCTGTGCCTCCTCGCGGTTCTTCACCTGGAGCGCGGTCTGCCCGGTACGCGTGAGCTCGTCAAAGGTGAAGTGCGGAGACAGGTTCACGGCTTCCTCCCTGCGGGCGCGGGCTTCTTCTTCGCTGCCTTCTCGAGCTTCTCGACGCGCGCGATCAAGAGTTCGGCGTCGAAGTCGTCGGGAAAGTCGATCGAGGTCATGCGCGAGACTTTGGCCTCGACCGCTGCGATACGCGCCTCGAGCGACGTGTGCGCTGCCACGCAAGGCGGCGGGCTCGTGGTAGGCCCCTGCATCTTCGCGTTGAGCTCAGCCATCGCCAGTTCGTGCGCCTGATCGGCGCTCTTCGCTGCGAGCTCGGCCTTCTGCTTGCTGTGCTGGCTCCAGAACTTCCACCCGGCTGCGCTGCCGAGGACCGCAACGACGGCAAGGACCACGCCGATCATCCCGCCGTCCTCGGCGCCTTGGGCGATCTTGACGATCTCCTCGGGGGACGGCGTCGAGGTCTGCGCCTCGTGCGCCATGACGAGAGCATCGTCGGTCACGCTGGCAACGATCGCGTCCTTCTCCGGCGTCTGCGCCGGGGGCACGACCTCGCCGGCCGGCTCCTCGACGTGGATCGGGTCCATTAGATCCCGTCCTCTTCGATCAGGATCTCGCAGTTCACTGCCGTGTGCGACGGCGAGAAGATTGCAACCTGCGTGACGTTCGAGAACCCGCTGATCCGGTTCTTGCTGCACTTGATGTGGATCGGGTCCGACACCGAGAAGTACGTGGCGGGCATCGCGCCGCCGTCCGTCAGGGTCTGGTCATACGAGAAGGCCAGCCCCTTGGTAGCCTTGTCGCGGTTGTGGAGCGTGATCTGAAGGCTCACATTCTGCGGGAGCAGAATGATACGGCAGAGGCCCGAGGTGCCCGGCGTCGTGGTGCTGGACACGTAGGGGTACTGCTTGATGCCGGAGAGGTCGAGAGCGGGCATAGAGCCTCCTAGTCGAGCGCGTCAGTGGTGAGGAGCCACACGAGGCGAGCCGCCTTCGTGAGGAGGAGCTTCTTCTCGGCGCGCGTGATCTTCGCGCCACCGTCGCCGTTCACGGCGCGGGCTTCCTTGATCGCGGCGATCAGGTCCATGACCTCGGTCGGGAGCTTCACGATCTCGTCAGGGGATAGGGGCACTGGTGACTCCTGTGTGCGTGTGGGCCATCGCGGCGACGGTTGCCAGCTGGCGTTCGATGGCGTCGAGGCGCCCCTCGATCCGGCGCTGCCCCGAGAGGATCTGCTCGATCTGCGCCGGGTCAGGCACGCTCGAGGCTTCGGCCTGGGACATCCCGAGCATGCCACCGCCGCCGGCCATCGCCGCGCCGAGCATAAGGAGCGCCCACACAGGCACGGGGACCAGCTTCTGCGTCCATGCCGTCGGTGTTTCTGTGCCCATCAGACCCCCCATCCGATGGCCCGATACTAGCGCACTATGCGCGGAAACGCACGACCAGAACGCCGTTCGCGTCGAGGCCCTCGCTCCAGTCCTCTGCCCACGGATCGACCGTTACGCCAGTTGGGAGGCGCGCGGCATCCACAGTAGCGCCAGCCTGTAGGTCGATGGTCACGACGCTCGGGTTCGCCGAGATGATCGAGAGGATGTAGTCGGTCGCGTCCATTTCATACCTTCAGGAGGAAGCAGTCGCCGGATGTCGTCGGATGGTACCCGGCTATGTATCCCTGCTCGACGCCGAGATAGCGCCAAGTCGTCGTGCTTGCGGCGTCCGAGGTGTGGTACATCTCGCGCAGCTGGCCCCAATACGTGGAGTTGAACACGCTCACCTGCACAGGGATCCGCGGGATCTCGCCGGCACGGTTCGCCCACCCGACAGGGAACGAGGTTGAGGTCATCGGCGCAAGCGTGCGGATCAGACCGGTGACCGTGGTAGCGCCGTTATTGAACGCGCCGAAGTGTGACGTGTGGGCGACTGTGTAATGACCGAAGAACCCACCGTCCGCGGCACCGATGCCAGCCCACGTCGCGGAGAGGTTCGTCGTTCCTCCCGTCACACTCATGCAGTAAATCCGACCGTCGCTTTCTGCCGTTCCCGCTGCCGTCGAGAGCGGGTCAATGAGCGCACCGAAGGCTATGGACGAACTGCTAACTGCGCTAGCGGCAGTAAACATTTGAATGATGCAGCCTTCTTGAGACTCCCACATCGCCACCCGGTCATAGAAGATGGAAGAGAAGAGGCGAGAGGCACGCCAATATCCCGAGAAGCCGGTCGTGAACGGCTGAGCGTCGTACCAGTTGCCATAGGCCCCGCTGCCGCGATTCATACCAGCGACGATCAAGTTGACTGCGGTAGCCGTGTCCGGCGTCAGAAGCGTGTATGCACGCACCGTTGAGGTCGTGCCGCCGAGGATGTACCGCATCCCGAGCGCGTTCGTGGGCGGGTTGCCGTATGCAGCCTCGGTCGTGCCGGCGATCTGCTGACGCGCCCAGGTCCACGCGCTGTTGCTTCCTGGCGTGCGTGCGGTTCCGTTCGCATAGGTAGTCGCGATGCCGAGGGTATAGACAGCATCGAGCAATGCTGGGACAGTGCTCGCCCCGAGGATGGCCGTTCCGACATACTTCCAGTTCAGCGGAGTGAGTGCCATTAAGAGATGACCCCCGGCGCCACTTCGGCGCTAGACGTGGTGATCTGATCGAGGATGAAATCCTCGTCCGTCTCTGGATCGTTCATAAACGAAAGAGCCGCGACGATGGCCACCCATTGAAGCGTGCCGCCTCGACGCACAAGCATCGTCTCATCTGCGGTCGCCTGCACTGCCTGTGCGGCTCCCGATCCGTTGAATGCAGCGACGCTCGTGTTGCTGCCCGTGTGCCCGCTCGAGGTCCATCCGAGCGAGGACAGGGCAGAGTGAGCGGGGACGGCCGGCGTGCCGTGGGTGTGGTCCCCGCGGGCGTAGTCCGTCGAAGTTCCCACGGCCGGGCTCTGCCCGAAAGAGGTTTCGCTCACGACCGACGAGGCCGGCGTCCCACCGCCACCGCCGCCACCCGACGCAGCAACCGTCACCGTGAGCACCTCGCCGGTAAGGCTCTCGGAGATCGTCACGTTCGACCCGGCTACCAGCTGCGCCACTCGGGCGAACTGTCCCGTGCTGTTCCGTGTGAGCGGTACGCGTGCCATGGTTAGGCCCCCGCCTCGATGTATCGCAGCGTGAGCGTCAGCGCGCCGTCCTCGGTCCACTGCACGCCTTCAATGAGGCAGAGCTGCGACGAGGCCGCGACCTCGACATCCGTAAGCGCGATGAGGTCCCCACGCCGAAGCCAGCCATACCGGCGTGGCGCGATGTACTGCACCATGCGCGCGGGCTGGCCGTAGCGCGCCGCCTGGGCGAGCAGCACCTTGCTCGCAGTCACGGCATCATGCACGACCGTCGTCTCGAGCACCTTACGCCGTAGTCCGTAGCGCGACCTCGGGCCTATCAGTTGCGCGATCGTGATGCGGTCGGGGTCCGCGACGGACACCTCGCCGCCCACCGAGCGTGCGACCATGTAGCCTTCGGTCTGCGGGTTCCAGGTGTACCGGAGCTCGATGTCGGTCGCGACCTCGTCAGAGCCTTCGTAGGCGATGCGCCCCACGCGCTCGAGGTTTGGGTCGAGGTCGGTGGATAGGACCGTGATCGCGGAGGTGGCCTGCGGATAGACCGGCCACAGGAACGGGTAGACGCCGCCTTGCCCGCCAGCCATCGCGAACGGGAACACGGCGCCGAGCACCTCGGTGATGTACTCCCCGAGCGACACGACCTCGTCGATGTAGCCGCTCGTCTGGTACTGGTTGAGCAGCGGGCGCACGGCATCGACGCGGCCGTAGTCCACCCGCAGTGCCGACGTGCGAAGGACGTGCGCGAGGAGATCACCGACGCCGCGAATGGCCTGACTGCTCTCGTCCACCAGCGCAGCGCCGTTATTCCAGATGGCGAAGAGCGGGTCGGTCAGCACGAGCGACGACGTACTCGTATCGACCACGACCCACGCAACCAGAGGAATACCTCGTGTATAGCCCCAGTATTGACGGGTGTCCGTGTAGTACACGGGAAACGTCTCCGTCGTGCCGGCGCTGTCGATGATGTCCACCGAGAACGCCTCTACGTAGTGGCACGCGATGCCCAGGTATACCAGCGAGCCACTCGTCCCGATGATGGGTGCGGGGCTACCGGCTGCGGTCGTTGCTCCCGGCGTCCCCCAGACCATCGGGATCACTACGCCAGCATCCCCTACGTCTGCCGAGGATAGCGTGCTCACGGCGCGAGCAAGCCACGGCGCGATCGTGATCGGCTGCACTGGGAGGGTCGTCTGTTCGTCGGCGACCATCTCCTCAAGCGAGCAGGTGATCGGCTCCCATTCGGCGCCATACTCGGGGTCAACCAGCTTCCCGCTCACCACGACGCGGCGCTCGCTCCAGTCCATACCTGTCGCCCACTGGGAGAGTTCGCCCACGGCGCCGTCGAGGGCGTGCCCCTCGGCGATCAGTCCAGGCACATCGACCGGAAGGATGAACGAGAGCGGCACCGAGAGGCGCGGAGCCTCGACGCTCCAGATCTCGAGGGCTTCCTCGACCGCCGGGTAGTCCACAAGGTCGGGCGTTGTGGTGATCGTGTCCGCGCCGTCTGTGATGTAGAGCGAGTCGGTGGACAGATAGAACGTACCGCCGGCCCACTGGATGGATAGCACCCAGTAGATCTCGCCGCGCAGTTGCGCCTCGGTCCACCGATCAGTCATACCTCCTCCTCGAGCCGGATGACCGAGGTCCGCACGACCTCGCCGTTAGCCGCCCCGCTGGCGATCCATTCCTCGCCTTGAACCGTCTCGATACTCACGTCGGAGACGATCCGGCCGTACATCATCAGGTCGGGATGGCTCGCCGTGTAGACCGTGCCGAGCGCCTGACGCTCGATCCACGGCAGGTAAACGACCGGCGTCTGGCTCCCGTAGAGTTCGCGCACGAGGCCCTCCATCGAGAGCGGCGCGTCGAACCAAGTAGCCGCGGCCTCGCCACCTCCCGAGGCCGCGGCATTGACGTAGTCCGCAGGTAGACCCTGCCGGACTGCGGATAGGTCGGTGCCATCCGTCCACCCAAACTCTACTGACCGGCGCGAGGGGCCGAAGTTCTGCGCCCGACGTGCGCCGCTGCGTCCCGTCGTGAGGGTCGTGTTCGGCGAGGTCTGCACCGTGCGCCCCCAGCTGTACCGGCGCCCGAACGCGAGGATGTGCCCCAAGACGAGCGTTCCGATCTCGAAGTAATCCTCGACCGTGTGCTGCGCCGGGATCGTGAGCCTGTACGCGTTGTAGCGCGGGTCGTTGTTCCACACGAGCAGTCCGCTCCGGTGGACGATCGCGCCGTTCGTGCCGCTTGCCCCGAGGCCCGAGGTGCTCGCCACCTCGAGGCGCAGCCGGCGCCCGCTCTGGTTCGTCCAGTTGCCCTCGCTGCTGTTCGTGATGGCCTTTGCCGTGAGCCCCGCGACGGCAGTCGTGTCCGGCACGAAGCGCGCGCCGCGGAGGATGCCGTGCGGCCAGAAGTACCCGGCGCTCGTGGCGCTCGTCGTGTCTGGCTCGATGATCGTACCGCTGCGGACCCACCGAAGCGGCCGGCTCTGCGCCGCCATGTCGATCACGCCGAGGCTTACCCACGCTCCCGCACCGTTACGCCCCTCGAGGGTAGCCGTGCGGAAGTTCACGCCGCCCAGGTAGAGCGCCCCGAGAGGCCCACGCAGAGGGGTGACCGCTCCCGCTCCACTCTCGATGACCCACGTCAGCTGGTGCTGCGTGGCATCGACCGAGCGCCACGATTGACGCGGCGACGGGGCCTCGCTGACGAGGACGTTCGAGATCGCGTAGTCGTACCGCGGCGTGATCGTCCACTCGTCGCCCGCGAGTGTCGGGCCAGCCACCGCACGGACCAGCGTGCCGTAATCGAGCGTCTGCGGGTACGCCGAGAATGGGCGACCGGGGAGGTCGGTGGGGAGCGTGAGGTTGTACACGCTGCTCACACCCGCCGCCGCCATCCAGCCCACGCCGTACCAGCGAGACTCGGCCGGGTTGACGAGCGAGAACTGCCCCCACGTCACCGACGTACCTGCGGCAGTCACACCCGCGTTGCTGACCGTGTTCACGTTGCAGATGCGATTCGACGGCCGCAGCGTGACGAAGGCGCCCGCGCCCGTGCCGAGGTACACGACCGCGTTTGCCGTCGCTCCGTTATTCTCGAGGAAGGCGCGGATCTGGATCTTCATTCCTGCCGTGATGGTTCCAGACCCGAGCGATGCGCCGCCGTTACTGTCGAGGACATCGACCGTCGTGCCCGAGCAGCGCACGCGGATGCCGTAGGTCTGCGTGCCGTTGCTCGAAGAGAGACGGATCTCGCTGCGATCCGTCGTCGCGATCCACTCGGCGAATGCCGCGACCGTATGGTTCGCCGTGAGCGCAGGGCCTGCCTGCGTGTACGTGTTGACGGCCGCGGCCGGGCTCACGATCGAGAGGTAGCCGGCCGCGTTGAGCGTGACCGTGGGCACGCCAGCCGTTGCGAGCGTCCACCCGGCCGCGTCGGGGAGCCAGTGCGGGTGCCACGTAAGGCGCGACCCAAGCAGCTTGTCCGAGGTCGCCTCGGTCGCCGGATACCAGGGCATGCACGCCGTCGCGTACCCGGCGAACGTGGTGATCCCGATCTGCCCCGGCCACGTCGCGGAGTCCCACGAGGAGACGAGCCGGAGCGTGCCGTTGTACGCCGAGATCGTGCCGCTGATCCACTCGAAGCCGCCCGAGTTCCATGCGACGTTCGGGACAGTCGCCGAAGGAAGCCCCACCTCGACCCAGTCGGTGAACACGTCCGAGGTGCTCCGCACGATCTGCGTTTGCTGGTTCGTCGCGAAGTCGAGTGCGAACACGTAGACCGTTCCGTCCTCGTCGCGCGTGGCGGACAGTTCGGTGCTGGTCGAGAGCTGCCCTCCCGCCGTAAGGTTCGCGCTCGGGGAGCCGAGGCCCGTAATCGTCTGTGTGACCACTGTCTGCCACGCGACCCACGCAGACGGCAGCACCTTATAGAGCACCGTGGAGTTCGCGCCGTAGTCGTATGGAGCAGTGCGCGACGAGGCGCAGAACACGACGAGGAATGTGCCCGATGGCGTGGCAACGATGTCGTGAACGCCGCCCGTGTAGTCGTTCGCCGCGGTCGTGTTGTCCACGCTCTGTACCAGAGCGAACGACGCCCCGAGGTCCGCGCTCGCATAATGCTTGAACGAGTCGTCTACCGTCGCCGACGTGTCTCGGAAGGCGAGCAGCATCAGGATCTGACCGTTCGAGTACGCCGCACGCAGTCGGCGAGGGACTACCACTGCGCCATCCAGCTCGTCGCGGATCACGCTGTCCGCACTGCGCGTCCACGTCGCGCCATCGTCCGTCGAGATCCACGCGCGGATCGTGTACTGCCCGCCGGTCACGGCCTTCGTGGAGAGCAGAAGGAGGCGCCCCTCGGGGAGCTTCACGAGCGTGGGGCAGTACGCCACGAGCGCCGCGGCCTGTGTGTCCACGACAACCGTCGTCGTGGTCGAGCCGACCGTGCGGAGCACGACGAGGTTGCGGATCGACCCGGCAGACGTGAACCGCTGCGCCGTCGTGAGCATCGTCCCGTCGTCGGTGTGCACCGCGTGCATGTTGCCGTACTGGTTCGCAGCACCGCCCGAAGCGAACGTGTGCAACGGGCTCCAGCCCGAGAACACGAGCGGACCATTCCAGCCGAGCCAGTTCAGCCCGTTCGTCCGCATGGCGAAGGCGCCCGGCTCGATCTCGCCGTCAGGGGATGCCGACACGCCGCCGGCTCGTACCGTCTGCACTGTGATGGTGCTGCCCTCGAAGCTGTCGCCGCTCGCCTCGAGGACCATGTCGGTCGCGCGCGTGGGGACCGGCACGCCTGGTCGTGGGCCAGCCTGTGAGAGCGTCGAGAGCGGCTCATTGAAGGACGCCGCATTGATGCGCTCGTCGTGGACGAGGATGCCTCGCAGAGCGTTGACGGTAACGGCGTTCGCCATGATCAGCCTCCCCTCTGCCCGAGCCTACGCCCAGCGTTTAACGCACGAGGAAGGGTCGCGTTCGTTCGCAGGTGATCGCGCACGAAGTAGTCGAAGCTCTTGTGCTTGTACACGACCTGCACCGCATGCCCGCCGCCCCCGCTGCCCATGCCGGCGTTCGCTGCGCGGATCGTGTCGTCGCCCAGAAGGCTGCGCCCCATCGGGTTGAGCACGGCCTCGCCGCGGCGCACGATCGCGGTCTGCTCGTCCGGCTGGCCGATAAGCCCGCCCGCGTGAAACTTCGGCTGCGTGCTTTGCACCTTCGCGTACTGCACGGCGCCGGCAGCGATCGCCGCTGCGACGAGCGGAATATTGAACGGAGGAGGTACCGCAGCCGCCGCTTGAGTAGCCGCTGCTGCCGTGTTCACGACAATCTGCGCGATCTGAAGCGCCTTATTGACCTCGAACGCCTTGCGCGCCGCGTCCTTCGCGTCCTCGACGCGCTGCTTGGCTTCCTTCTTCTCGTCGTCGGTGGCGTCCTTACCGAGCGACTTGCGCGCCGCGACGGCCTCCTTGACCTTCTCGTTCGACTGCTCGGTGTAGTACTCGCTTACTGCGCTCAAGTCCGAGAACATCTGCGAGGTCTTGGACCGCACTCCGTCGAAGAAAGCGGCGAGAGCCTCGAGGCTGAAAGTCTCCTCCTGTGCCTCTTGGATCTGCTTCAGTTTCTTCTGGTAGTCCTCGAAGGTGATCGTTCCGTTACGCATGGCCTCGGTGACCTGCTCGGTCAGCGTGGCGAACTGCTCCTGACGCGTCGGAACCTCGGGCGGGATCAGCGCCTCAAATGCTGTCTGGAGTTCCTTCGCCGCGTCGGCCTGACGCTTCAGGTAGGCGTCGATCTCCTGATCATCCAGCGCCTCGAGTTGGCGATCGAGCACGGCGATTGCCGCCGTCACTGCTCCGAACGCAGCAGGGTTCTTCTCCAACTGGGCGCGGAGTTCACGCTGCTGCTCTATGATGCGACCCGCTTGCGTCAGTTCAGAATCGATGACGGACTGTGCCCGTGCGCGAATAGCGTCGAGTTCGCGCTGCTTCTCTGCCTCTGCTTCAAGCGCCGCAGCGTGCGCCCGCGATGCCTTCTCGCGTGCGGCCTTCGCCTCGGCCTCACGCTTGTCGTTGCGGGCGACTTGATCGATGGCCTCGGCCTCGAGGCGCATGAACTCGATACTGTCCTCGGTCGATGCGTTGACCTCTTCGAGACGCGCACGACGGCGGGCCTGAGCGGCATTGATCGCCTCGATCTCGGGGCCGAGCGTTGCGAGCTTCGCGACCTCTTCCTCGGTCGCCTTTCCGAGAAGGATGCGCGTGGTGATCGCATCCTGTTCGACCTTTCGCAGAGCGAGAAACTCGTCGGCGCTTGCGATCTGCGCCCTCGTGGCCTCCATCTGCGCGTCGGCCTCTGCGCGGAGAGCCTCGCCACGCTTTCGGGCGCTCTGCGCCGCGAGCGACTCTAGACCTGTCGCGATCCGCACGTAATCGTTCACGCCAGAGAGGCTTGTCGCGAACTTCGTGTTCGCAGCCTCGGCAGCCGCGGTCGCCGCCTCGTACTTCTTGAGTGCTGCAGCGGTTGCCTCCGCCCGGCGCTGCTCCTCGACAATGAGCTCGCCGATCGGCGCAAGCCCGGCAGCGAAGAGTGCGAGCGTAGCCGTCAGCGGGAGAAGCACCGCCCCGAAGCCCTCGAACGCCAGCGCACCCACCTCGCCCACGTCCGCGAGGTCGGCCACGTTGCGCGCACTGTCGCCGAGCGCCGGCCCTAGCATCGACAGAGCGCCCGCCAGTTTGCCCGCAGACGAGCCTACGGTCCCGAAGCGATCTCCGACCTTGCCAACGTCCGCAGCCGCCTCACGCGCGCTCTCAGAGGCGCTAGCCATCGCCCGCTTGCTGGCATCGGCCGCAGCCTTCGCCGCACGCTCGCTCGCGCGGATGCTCTTGTTGAGTTCCGCGGTCATCAGACGCGCCTGCTCTGCCGTCAGGCCGGGGATGCTCTCCAGTTGCTGGCGCAGCCCCTGAAGGTTCGCATCAACGGTAAGTTCTACGGTAGCCATCGGTCCCCCTACGCCGCGAGCCGGCGCGCTGCGGCCTGTAGTGCCCTATCGATGTCGGTGAGGCGCTGCTTGACGAGGCGCTTGCCGTAGTCGATCGCCACGATCTTCCACACGTTCTTGCCGTCGCGCGGGCGCTTGCTCTCGACGTTGATCTTGAACACTCCGATCGGGCGACGGGTGCGGGTGTACCGCTCGACCGTGTAGCCCTCGGGGATCGTGCCGGTGTTGCGGTACTGCTGCATGATGGTCGAGAACTCCTCGCCATCGACACGACGCCCGAGACGCGAGAACGGACCAGGGCGATGGACGTAGTACGTCGCCTTCGTGTTCGAGAACACGATGCCCTTCAGGTGCGTCGGCGTGATCCGCATCTCGTAGTCGATGCCCTCGCCGGTCTTGCCCGTGCGGCGCGTAACGTTCTCATACCATTCGGCTCGCGCGTAATCGGTCACGTCTGACGCGATGCTCTCGACCTCGCGCTTGATCTCGGCGTAGGTCGTGGAGATCATGCGGTCGAGCGCGGCCTCGAGTTGTGGCCCGATGGCCACCGATGCGCGCCCTACCGTGATCTTCTTACCCGCCACCTATCCCCCAGAAGGCTCGCGCCTCGGGGGACATACTATCACCTTCGCGCGCCTTCCCGCGTTGAGGCTTCGGCGGCGGCGTGTGCTTGACGCGCCACCACGCTAGGACGCGCTCTTGCTGGTCGCGTGTCCACGAATAGAACGCGTCAGGATCGCCGCAGAACGTGAGCCCGATCTCGAGGGCTACGGCGTCGAGGGCTCCGGCTCCGGATCGGTAAAACCCTCAACGGTCGCGACCTCTGGCTCGCGCGGGATCGCCTCGATCACGAGGTCGAGGGCGTGCTTCCCGGCCGTGTAGATCTCGGCCTCGGTCACGCCCAGGGCGACCAGCTCGTCAACGACGGCGCCGCCGTAGGCGAGGGTATCGTACTTGCAGCCGGCAAGCGTGGCCTTCAGCGGCTTGCTCGCCCAGCACACGCCGAGGGCCGCACCGAGACCGCGCAGGGCGCTCACGCCCACGGCGATCGTGACCTCGCGCGCCGACATGAACGACGCCGGCTTCTTGAGCGTGACCTTGTGCTTACCGAGAGTGACTTCCATTCCTTCCTCCTTCAGACGTGAAACGCCCCCCGCACCATGTAGCACGGGGGGCGTCGGGCATGGGATGCTATCCCGTGCGGGGTTAGGTCGCCGTGATGGTGCCGTAGACCGTGCCGTTGACCGTGAAGGTGTTCGGGTCACCTTCGGCGAAGTCGATGGACAGGTGGCAGTTCGTCAGGATCAGGGTGTGATCCGCGGCATCGCCGAAGTTCGTACCCTCGACCGTGAGCGTGACCTTGAGCATGAACACATCCGATGCGCTGCCGCCCGTGGAGATCGCCGAGGCGAACGCGCCGGTCTTGTTGACTGCGTCCCAAAGCTCCTTGTCGGTAGCATCAGAAAGCGACGTCATACTCGCGGAAAAACTGAAGGTCGGGAACGTGCGCGAGGTCTTACGCACCGAGCCGAGTTCGCCTCGGTCCAGGTACGTCG
>Ga0315909_10006372_pt1 | contig 13327 bp, 17 predicted proteins | sample LakEriMetagenome_11_FD_203527 | JGI IMG/M metagenome (GOLD analysis project Ga0315909, IMG submission 203527) | Freshwater fungal communities from buoy surface, Lake Erie, Ohio, United States - Buoy 2 MA125 | ecosystem: Environmental > Aquatic > Freshwater > Lake | place: USA: Lake Erie, Ohio...
GCAGCTGCTATGTATAAAAAGTCATGCCATTCTGGCAGATAATACTTCTTGGACATGAATATATTTATTGGCACTGCCCGCTGAAACGCCGGTTATCAGCGTTTTACCGCGTACTGCTTCGCAGCTCTAGATATATCGCGCTGCGCTTCGCGACTACAAAAATTTTTTCAGCGCCGCCTGCGGATCTTTAGGTTGATGCGCCTTTCAACACAAAGAAGTTAATCTGTGGTTGGTCAGCAACACCCACCGCAGCTGGCACATACACGCTGACACGGAAGAAACCACTTTGTACTCTAGTCACTGCGGGAATGTAGATGTTAGTGGCTGTGGTACTGTTTTTAGTGTTGACTATGATGACGTCATCTGTACCTACCAAGGTATTGTTTACTTGAAAACTAAACACACCCTGAGCGGCTGTTGCGCTGAATAGGGTAATAATGCCTGATAACTTGTTAATGGTTACAGCAGTTGTTCTATTGGTAGTCTGTGTAACTGAACCGCCTTGTCCGCTAGGATAACCCATGCCGCCCGTGTTGTTCACACGTAACAAACTGGTCAATGTGCCTACACTGGCAATGTTGGTTGAGCCTGCCCATGTTGACAATGCTGTGTTTTCCACGCTGCCCAATCCAACTGCTGCAGCTGTAACACCTGTAACTGTGCCAGTAAATGTAGGATTGGTGAACATGGTAGCTTTTGATTCGTTGGTCACATTGCCTAGGCCCACTGATGTGGCTGTGAGTCCTGAAATACTAGCACCAGGCGCCAAAGTAACAGTTCCACTGAATGTAGGACTGTTAGACAACACTAGATTTTCTGTTCCTGTAGCAGCTGTGATAGTATTGCTAAACAGGGTAATATTTCCATACACTGTGGGATTACTAAACAATGAAGTTTCTGACTTGTTGGTTACATCTCCAAGTCCTACGCTGGCAGCTGAGATACCTGTTACACTAGTAGTACCACTAAAATCCACAGTGCCAGTAAATGCTGGGCTGGCCAAAGGTGCATAGTCTGCTAAGGCTGTTGTGGTAACATAACTAGATAAATCTGGGGTTCCTGTTAAGTTAGCATAGTTTAGATAAAAAGCAGGTCCTTGTCCATCAAATGTAGCAGCGTCTGTTCCACCGCCACCTGATGTAACGTCAGCACTGGGAACCCAGTTAGTTCCGTTCCATTTTAACACTTGTCCATTGGTAGGAGGATTGGTTGCAGTATCCACATCGTTAAGAGCGTTAATACTGGCTGCAATCGTGCCAGTGACTCCAATACCTGAACTAAATGTAGTTAATCTATTGACAGCAATGTTGCCGCTGGTGGTTGAAATAGTGTTACCACTAAAGGTTACGTTACCAGTGTTGGCAATGGCCACACCACCAATTGTTGATCCTGCTGGCAAGGCTGCTGTACCAGTAAATGTAGGGTTGTCGAACATTGTGGCCTTGCTTTCATTGGTCACATTGCCTAGACCTACAGTTGTGGCTGTGACTGTAGCAGGTGCCCAGTTAGCACCGTCCCATTTTAAATAACTGCTGGTAGTTGGCGCTGATGTTACTGTGTCTACATCTTGCAGTGCGTTAATACTGCTGGTTGATAGGTCTGCACCACCACCACCGCCTACAACAGTTAGTGGACGCCATACTGAGCCATTCCAAACTAGACTCTGTCCATTAGTAGGAGGGTTAGATACAGTATCTACATCACTAAGGCCATTAATTCCATGATTGTTTATTGAATTTACTGTGCCTGTTACATCGCCTGTAAGATTACCTGTAACATTGCCAGTGACATTGCCTGTTACTGCGCCAGTTAGTGGTCCGCTAAATGCAGGTGCCGTTACAGTTCCTGTAAATGTAGGATTAGCTATCGGTGCTTTAAGAGCTATTGCAGAATTGAGAGTGTTAGTGGTACTAGTAAGTTGTCCAGTAGTCCAAAGTCTAGTAGCTACAATATTGTGTTCGCCGCCATTACCGCTAAAAATTCTTATGGTTTTGTTTGTTGAGTCGTAGAAAATTTCGCCCTTTTCACCTGAAATTTGATCCAAGTTGGACGCTATTCTTCCTGTAAGTCTTAGTGAACGAACTGGTTGTGCCATGAGTAAATCCTAGTCTATTGCTAGTATTTACCCAAATTTTGCTTTTAGATTTTTGACTACCTAGTAACTAACAACGAATAAATATAATATGAACCAAACTGTCCACGATTTTATTAATAAATTACGAGCTATTGAAGAAGCAGATTCTGGCGAAGTGCCAGTTCCAGCCGCAACTTCCGGCGCAACAAATATCGATGCTTATAAACCAAAAGATAACATTCCAGAAATTAAAGCCAACAACATTGCACAGGCAAAAGAACTAGCACTTAAACAATTAGGCCCTGGAAAGAAATTTAGATTTTGTGCGATATATTCCACCAAGAAAGGGCCAGCACCTGTTAAACCTCAACCAAAACCAGGTGCAGTGCAAGATCAGTGGAGTTATCTAGGTGGTAGCAATGTTACTCGTCCTAAGACAGTAAAAGAAGCACTTGAGGCTCTAAGACGTGCGGCAAGACTAGATGAATTAAAAATTGGCGATATAGATCCAAGCAATGGTAAAAAGATTATTTCAGCCGCCGTTGACGGTTCTGGAAATGTTGTACGCAGTGGTACAGGAGAAATTTGGAATGTACAGTATGGTGAACCTGACGCTGCACCCGCAGCATCTGCAGCAGTAGCTAGTCCTGTTTCTGGTCCAGGCGAAGTTAATGCACAACCACTTGCTCCAGCACCAGCACCAGCACCAGCTGAAGAAAAAGAAAAAGAAAAAGAAGTATGCACTATTGAAGACCAGGCTCGTATTAAATATATGCCTAGTTTTAATCAGGCGTATGCTGCCGCAATTAAAGCTGGTTGTGAAAAATTTGCATGGTGTGGAGTTTATACAACGCAAACACCTGTCAAACCTCAACCTAACACTGATATCCCAGCGGCAGTTGGTAATCCTGCCATTTATGCTCAGGGTGTTAACATGGCGCTAAATCGAGCAAAACTTAAAGGTGTTATTGCAAAAAATGGTCCTTACACTCAACAGGATGTTGCTAAAGTAGTAAAAGGATTACAAGACGGAACTATTGGATATCAACTAGATCCAAAATCACATAGTGCAAATGAAGTTGAAACATTTACTAGAATGTTGAGTAATCAAATGCTTCAAGGCAATAAACGTGCCGGAAGCAATTATAATCCAGATGCTCCTAGGGTTTACAAATAAAAAAAGCCGCGTTATGCGGCTTTTTTATTCTTTACTGTAGTATTCATAGTTAACACTGGTAGGGTTTTCTCTACGAATTTTTGCTCCGTTTTTCAAATGAAATCTTTTAGCCATTTCAGTTTGTGGACTCAGTGTAACAATGTTTTTAATGTCTTTATATTCGGTTTTTAACCAATCTGCTGCTGCTTTGATTAATTGTTGGCCAGCACCCGGAGCATAACTCCAGATAGTATAAAATACTGCTACATCATGTGTTTCTGCTAGCTCTACTAAATCTTGTTCGTCTTTGGGAATATCTTTAAGCCATTGCATACATGTAGCCGCAAGTACCTCTTCTCCAGCTTTAAGGATAAGAATTTCAGCTAGATCATTAACACGTTGCTCAAGAGGAATGTGTGGACGAACTGGATCGTCCTTGATAACTTTGACCAACGGATCATTAATATCCTTAATGTGATGTAGCTCCATGATTTTCCTTAATAGTATTATATGCGTATTTATTATAACATTAAGAAAAACTTATTACAAGACTGTTACACTAAATCATCACTAGGTAAATTGTTCAAAAGTTCACGTAGTTTTGTTGATTCTACTTTGGCTTGCACTTTTGGAGCAGAAGTTAAACTGTTTGGATCAACTTCTCCTGTAGCAGAATCAACTACAGTTTGACGCTGTTTAATTTGATTAAGTAAACTACTTCCGGCACTTTGACTTGAATTGTTTCCATATCCATCTTCATCTTCTAGGTCTGTAATACGCAAACTATCAATGTTAAACTCTAAATCAATTTTTTGCCCAACACCGCTACTAGAGCGTGTTTTCATTAACTGAATTTGATAGCGTCCACGTTCACGCATAGCTCTGGAGGTAAAGATACCAAACACGTTATCTGCTGTTTGAATCTTACTTAAACCTCCGGAGATATGACTGTGATCAAACTCTACTTCTTCCACAGCACCACGATTCAACTGTGCCGCTGTTACAAACAAACAGTTCTTTTCCATTGCTAAATTACGCAGTTCTTCACTTACATACTTGTCTTTGACAAACAAGTTTTCTGCTGAAATCTTCTTACCAATAGGCATAAGCAAGTCCAAATAGTCTACTAATAGTACATCTACTTTACGGCCCATCTTAATTTCATACTCTTTAAGATATGCCCGCAAGTCATTTGTGGTCTTCCCAGACGGCATATACTTGACTTGGAACTGTCCTGACTTCTTTCCAATCATCTTAACTTTCATTTCAACATCGTCAATCTGTTTAAAGATTTCTCTAGTTGCTAGTCCAGTTAACATAGCATCCATACGCATAGACACTAATTCTTCACTAAGTTCTAGACTTAGATATACAACATTTAATCCTTGTAAAGCCCAGTTCAGTCCTAAATTTGCCAAGAACAAACTCTTACCAGCACCGGATCCTCCAGCAAAGATATTCAACTCTCCGCGATTCATACCGCCAAACAGTTTGTCATCAACTGCTTTCCAGCCTGTACTAATCTGTCCGTTTTTATCTTTAATACGCATCAAACGTGCTCGAGGATCTTCAAAATAGTCTGTACCCATGTCACGTTGCAATCCTATTTGAACTGCTTTTTTAATTTTTTCTTCTACCGGACCATACTCACCTTTTTCTAACAAGTCAGCTGATTCAAGAATTGCTTTTTCAAGACCCTTGTGTCTAATAAATGTTTCAAAGTCATTCATCAGCCAATCGTAATGTTCGTCACGTAAATCATGTGGAACTTTAAAACTACTATTAGTTGCCGCATTTACAATTTCTTCTGTAGGCACTACATTATGTTCTTTGACATAGTTGTCAATAAATTCTGCGCCCTGTTGTAGTTTTCGGTCAAATAGCGTGTGATCAAAAATGGCTTGGCAACGAGCAAATGTTGCCGCATCACTCAGCATCATTTCCAAATAAACTTTCTGTATATCGTATCCGTAATCTGTATTCTGTTTCATATATTCTATTATAACACTTAATTAAACACTTTAACACCATATTGATGTTCAAAGTTTCGTGCATCTGCGTGGTCATTAACCATAGGGCAACCTTTAATGTTCAAACTAGTATTGAGCAACATAGGGCATCCAGTTTTGTTATACCAAAGTTCTAAGAGGCGTCTAAACGGGCTTCCATCGTCCGGAACAGTTTGTATACGTGAAGTTCCATCACGATGAACGATGGCAGGATAAAGCTCAGGATTCCTGCAATGAGCGACCACTTGCATATACCTACTATTACACCAACCGCTAGGCATATCAAAAAACTCACCAACATGCTCTTCGAGTATTGCTGGACCAAAGGGTCTAAATTCTTGTCGTTGTTTAATTGCATTTACTTTATCCTTTATATCAGTACCTCTTGGGTCTGCTAGTAAGCTTCTGTTACCCAATGCTCGAGGACCAAACTCTGCTTGATTCCTTGCTAGACCACAAATACTATTTTGTATAATATATTCTACAATTTCTTCGTTAGTTGATTTACTGCCCATATCATAACCTAAAAACGGGGTAAAATATTTAGGTTCTATGGCCCAGTCTGAATTCTTCGCCAGTACCGCACCAATAGCTGACCCTGCATCGCCCGGGTTAGGCATTATCCATGTAGCATCAAAATACTTACCTGTAAGCCTATTAGCTAGGCAATTTAATGCACATCCACCCATTAAAACAAGTTTACGAGATCCAGTTAATGTGGCCGCTTGATGCAAGACTCTTTCAAATGCCATTTCATATACAGTTTGTGTTGCGGCAGCAATATCAAAATAGTCTTTAATAATTAAATCTGGTCGCCAATCTTGACATCCTCGATGTAAATTTTTCTTAGTTCTAAACGGATGTTGATAGTCGTCATTTGGTAACTTTACAAAATCGTCTAGTATATCTCTAGTAAGTTTAGTAGCATCGCCATATGCTGACATACCCATTAATATGTATTCATCTTCGTTTGGTTTCAAATGACAACGCTGAGTCATTGCGCTGTAAAATAATCCTAAACTATTTGGATATTCTAAACTAAATTGTTTTTTTAAAGACTTGCCGTTGCCCTGCCACACAGAATATGTAGTAAACTCACCAATGGCATCTAGTACAACAACTGCTGCATTGTCAAAACCGCTAGTGTAATAACCAGCTGCCGCATGACTCTTATGATGATCTACATACGTTATAGGGCAGGTAATTTTATATTTAGATAGATATGATTTAATATCGTTGTCTTTCCATTTCCATCCTTGGCCAGCAAACAATTGACGTGCTGTTTTAAAATATGGATTTTCATACCAATAGACTTTTTCTGGAGGACCATACTTACTAATAGCATAGTCAACTAATTTAGGAGATAAATTTTTATCGTTTTTCTTGCCGCTGAATCGTTCACTGTGACTTGCAAAGACTAAATGCTCGTCACAAAATACAGCTATAGCAGCATCGTGACTGTTCGCAGATATTCCCCAAGTAATCATTTGTATATAAACGGATCTCTTTTTTTAAGTTCTTCTATTCGCTTGTTATATGCTTTTCTTTTTCGCCACCAATTAAAAGGCGTTAATATTAGTTCAATTAGTTTCTTCATAATCTTTAAACCATTTTTTAGATCTCAGTTGTATTTTTAAACTGTTGGATTCTTTTGCGTTAACAATTAACCAAAGTGTTGCTAGTCTACCCAACTTCACGTAAGCATCGTTGACATCTTTAACACCTTCTGGCCAGTCGGGCATACTAACACTCCAACCATATTCTATTGCTTGTTCTACTGTACGAGGTCCTTCGTGATCTCTGTCAGGAACTAGAATTATTTCCTTGCCTAGTTGTTTAAGTAACCAGTTTTGACTGTCTTTAATCTCCGCACCTAGTAAAGCACATCCATCAATACTTATCGCATCAAATGGTCCTTCACAAACAATTAAGAATTCTTTATCGTGTGTTTGTTTGTCTAGATTAAACACATAGCCAGGTTGTTGTTCACTAATATATTTAGGTTTAACATCGTTAACAGCACGGGCAGTATAGCCTACACATACTCCGTCTTTATAAAACGGAACTATAAGTCTATTACTGAATCCAATCTTAGGAGTCCAATGAAAATCGTAATAGTCTAAATACATTTTGCGTTCAGCAATGTATTCTAATACTGGTACTAATTTTTCTGGCATTTCGTCTAGCCAGTCGTTGATTGGTCGTGTATCTGGAGGTAATGCCCTAGCTTCAAAAGTAGGAATGACTTGTCTTACTGTTGCATTTGAATTTTCGTTTAATCTTAACGCTTCTAATCGTAGTTGACTAATAATGTCATCTGGCACATTAAGAAGACGCATCAGCTTATTCATCTTTTGGCTAACGGTTCTGCCTGGTTGCCAACTGGCTTTGAACCCGCAGTTAAAGCAGTGATAACTAACCGCATCTCCTGCGTTCATAATAAAGCCTCCACGCTGACGCTTATCGCTACAACAAGGTGCGTTAAAACTGATCCATCCGCTTGGAGTTTGTTTTCTTTTTGCAGGCAGAAAAGTTAGTAATGTATCGGCTATGAGACTCATAGCACTATTATACTTAACTAACTGTTACTTTGTCAACGGTTCCGGTAATATTTGTGCCCGTTACTATATAAGTTCTAGTACCGTTTGCAGCAGTACCAGATGTTGAAATTCCAATTATCGAACTTCGAGCATAACTGGTCAATCCGGTAGAATCGATATTATCAACGGTAATGATTAAGTCATTTATGCCATCAACACCGCCCATAACACTACCTAACACTTTAATTTGACTTCCTATTGCGTAGCCAGTTCCACCAGCTCTTACTGAAACTGTATAAACATTATCTTCTATATCAACTTTGAAACTTGCGCCTACACCGTTAAATCTTGGAGTAGTATAGGAAATTCTAAAATATTTGTAGTCGCCAATTGTCTGATCTGGACTAGACCAAGTACCAGTAAAATCTTCGAAAGTATAAGAATCGATGTAAGGAGCACCCTTCCATGCTTCGGTATTTAAAGTACTTTGTTTTGTTGCTTCTAACCAAATGCTTCCAGTAAACCCTTTTAGATCTACATCAAATGATAATTTTTCAGTTTTAACTGCTTCGTAGAATGTTGCAGGTATTGCACTTGAATGGTAAATTGGATGTCCAGCTAGATCTATTTCTGCGGTGAATGTATCGTATACCCTATCATTGCGGAACGTAGGCATTGCATTACCAATCAATTCTATTTTGCCAGTTGCACCAAAACGGCTATCGCCATAAAGCATAACATCATTACCGTCTTTAGCAGCAGTAACACTATATGTCAAGTATTGGTCTGATAAATCAACTAAATCTTCTTGTGGAATAGTAACTGTAGCAATACCTTTAAGGGTTGGGTGTGGAGTAACAGCATAAGGGCTGTTAGGTAATGCTTGGCCAGATGCGTCCATAATATTCATTTCAATGCCAGTTACAACAGCCACTCTAGGAGGTGTTGCTAGAGCGTCTGTAACTAACTCTATTCTTTTTTGATCGGCATTTTTAATGTCGAACTCTATGGTATTATCTATACCGTTATAAATTTTTACGATTCTCTGATACACGTTTGTATACTCCACAGTAAATCCTGCCAAATTGGCTAATAGTTCAACTCTATTTGGATATAAATAACTTGAAATTTTTTGCATCTGGCATAACCCTTATTGTATATTTATGGCAAAACTAAGAGACGATATAGAACAAAATTTACCCTTTATAAGCGTATTAAACTACGGTGAAGACGAATACGTGGGCATCATAATTAATCAGGACCAGTATGTAACTAGTTTCTACGATTTGAATGCAATACGTGATCCGCAAGAAAAAACGCTTTTTTTAGAAATAGGGGAAACGTGGTGGTGGGAATCAAACCGACAGTTTCCAATAAGCATAATCTGCAGAGATCAAATTAAACCATTTGCTTATGCTATACGTACATTTAATAGCAAAGATGTGCGTATTATTTTAGGACCCGTTGTTAATTTATTAAACTTAACAATGAAGCGAGTTAAACGCAAGAGCGTTCAACTAGTTAGAAAAACTCGTTAATTAAATTTTTCTAAATAAATTTCCACTTATAGATATTCTATATCCAGAATCTGTAAAAAATGGATATACTGTATGATTAAGTTTAGACGGAAACAATATTATGTTCCCCTCAAAAGATTTATCAGCAGGAATATGATGGCTCATTAATTGCCCATACACATTAGTATAAACGAATTCAAAGGCTCCTGCCTTATTTGAATTTGATGCAAACCCAGGTCCGTAAATTTTTTCATTTTCGTAAGTAAACGGCATCTCAACCCAAATTACAAAACTGTAAACTCCTGGATGTTTATGTATTGGATTAAATTCGCCGGCTACTTGAAAATTTATCCACAAAGATCCAAGTGTTAATCTTCCAAAAGAATCGTCTATCCATGCGCTACAATCATATACGTCATCATGGTACTGAGCTAATTTAATTGCCAACTGCTCTATTTCATCTCTATGATGATCAAATACATATTGTTGACGAATATTTCCTACTAGATTTCCAGCAAAACTTTTTTGTTCTTTTAAATTTTCTTTTATGCTGTTAACTGTTTCTTTAAGTTTGTTCATAAGTTCTGTATCAATTACATCTTGAACATAACCTACATTTTTTAAATTCTTTGCTTCCATTATGCGTACCCGTAACTAATGCTTTCACAAATTAAATTCATTTGTACTACAATCACATGTGCATAAGCAATGGCATGCGCTTTTTTAAAATAATATTCATCATTCTCTGGTTTCGTCCAAATCTCCGTCATAATCGTAGTCCAATCTTTCCCAATCAGATAACGTTTCGCGGGTCTGATCATCGCTAGTACTGCGGCCAATTGCTCTATAGATCTTGGTTTGCTTTGTCTCAGAATAGACCCATGCCCATTCACATGGAACAGGAGTTGGGTAAAGTCGTCTTGTTCTAGTAGATCCCATAGTGGTTCAGTCTCCATTAATTGTTTGAGATGCTGTCTGTCTCTTACACCTTCGTAGACACTTACATTTAAAAAGTCTATCTTAAAATAACCTCTATCTTCTGCTGTTTTGTAATCTATTGTGCTTAATCCTGTTAGTGGATTGTACGGAATAGAAGTACAATATATCCCAGTATTGTGCTTTTTAAAAGTATTATCTTCTTTAATAGCCGCAGTGACATGCTTGAATTTTTCAAGAGCTAGTGTTCTGTCAGCAAAGTCAATATCGATATCAGGCATCTTTTCCATTCCACTGATCAATTTTCTTCCAACTATTTTTACCTTTAGTTGCATAACCAATATACACTTCACCTGTTTCTTTATCACATAACATCCACTTTTCTGGACATTTTGTATAGACTATAAGTGTAACTGGTTCCTTTAATTCCTTAGCCTTAGTTCCGTCTTTTAGTTGTCTCAATGTTTTATCTCGCTTTCAAACAATAGCAAAGGTAAATGTTCTGTTAAATGATCTGCATATTTGTCTGCCTCTTCAATTGTTTCAAATCCTGTAAATTTTACATATACAGAGTTATCTTCCTCTGAAACAATTACTTGTAGATCAAGATGCATTGCATCTGGGTTACCGCTTACATGATTAGCTGGATTTGTCATACACTAGATTCCTTAACGACTTGACGCACAAGTTCTGTATCAGCAGGCAATTTCTTAAATTTGTTGAGCCAAAATTGTAAGTCTATAATATTACTTATTGCAACCAGCTGTTCATCGCTTAGTTTCTTTAACATTTCTTTACCGTTAGGACTGTTTAGTATTAACCAAGGACTAACTTTTCCATCTTTAATATCGTATGTTGCACGACTTAAACTGACGTACAAAAAATAATGATTCCAAACACTTTGATTATTATCAGCCCACTCCATCATGTGTTTAACACTACGTTCTAGTGCAACTTCAACAGGTTCTGTTTTAATCAAATCTAACACATATTTTTCATACAGCTCTTCTCTACACCAATGGTCAAGTTTAACACCACTACGTACTACATAGTCGATAAATTTATCTGGGTAGAGAGGATTGACATTGCTAACAAAGCTACCAAACTTAATAAAAGCATTGTAATAAGGACTTCTAGCAAAATCTTCGTATGTTTTTTCACTTTTACTATTTTGACTAATTTTGTAAAATCTATTATATGTATCAAACCCTAACACTACATGACGTTCAGTTTTTGCCAATGCCCTGCGTTTTTGCTCGCAAACATGTACAACTAGGGTTTTTTCTTGCATGAACCCTTTATTACAATACTGACAAATGTAAGGCTGACTAATTAAAGACATCATTTAAATTTCTTTGTGATAGTTGAATCGTCCATGCCATATCGCTTTGCTAGTTCTTTTAACTCTTTATCCGTAGTCATCTTGGCTAATAATTCAATCTCGTCAATTTTCTTATTAGGATAGATATCTGTTAAAAATTTAACTTTTTTGCTGTCAGTTCCAGTTTTCTTTTTATTTCCAATCCACTCATGATAGAACTGCGTTTTACCATCATAGCTGCACATACACAACAACAACCACATTAGTTTAGGATGTTTTTGTAATAGATTCCAGTGCTTGTTGAAGTATTCGTTGACAGTTAAAACAAAGTGTTGTTGCACTTCTCTGTTAGAAGTTTTAGCATTACTGATATACCTGTTAAGAATAAAAAATTCACTTTTAAGACTTTTTTGTTGTTCAGCATCCATGGCATCCCATAGCTCACGAACGTTTTCGTCAACTGCTGAAATCTTTTCTTTTAGTTCAACTTTTTCACTCATCTTTTGGTCTCAATACCGCATCAAACGCCATAACTGTTCTATAACCTGAACCTTTCCATGGATATACTGTGTGTGCAATATGACTTGGAAAAAGCACTATTGTAGATGCTTGTGGTGTATATTTCCAAGTATCATTCATAATAAATTTAGTAATATCCTTAGTTACAGGCAAGCGAAATAAAATTTGTCCGTCACTAGGATTACTACCTTCTTTAAATTCTGGAACTTGTATATACATATTTCCGCTAATATTTCCTGCAGGATGGCTGTGCATTTCCTGATAATGTCCCTCTGATTGTCGGATGGTCCATATACTAGTAATAACTGGTTTGCACATTTTTAATTCTTCTGCGCCAGACTGTGTTGTTACTAGTTCCATGTATCCTCGACAATAATCTTCTAAGATTTTAATTAGCCAAGTGATATCTAAACCTAAATTATTAGGATACACTTGTATCTGCTGTCCTCCACGCACACTAATTTTTGGATCGCCTGCATCGTTTAGTTCAGAATGACTATGTAATAGTTCTGCTAAATTAAAAACCTTGCTAAAGACAGCTGGCGTTAATTCATCCAGTGCCATTATTGTTGGCGCAAAATATGCAACTTTCAATGTCATGAAACTTTATCCTTACTCAACTTGTATATCATTATAGCACGATCTAAGGCCTTTTGTAAAGTGATATTGGTTTTTGCTTCTCGCCGAATTTCACCCCAAAGTCTATCTTCCATTATGTGTTCGTGTAGTGAGCGGCCGTCACTTGTCCTTGGATCAAAGTTAGGTTTAGAAGGATCATAATTCCAACCTATAACTTGTCTTGTACTAGGGTCAGCACCAAACTCCCTAGCATAAGTTACGCCGCCATTTCTCTCATAAATGTATTTTGCACCAGGTTTAAGATTGCCCATCAATCTTCTCCGGTTGTAGTATTCCATATTGTTTGTACATCCAATTTATAAAAGATTCAATTTCTTTACTTGGGTACGGATATGCCTTATACGCAATTGATATTTTTTCTAACCAATCTTTATCGTTCATAATATTTTATCCAATTGAATAATTTCGCTTTGTCTACTAATTTCTTTAACAAAGTATGCACAATTAGGTTTTTCTTGAAAACGTGTTGGAACTGCTAATAATTGTCCATTTTTCATTTTAGGAAAATACCATTTAACATCATTGTAAAAATTTACAATTTCAATTTTTTTAAATTCTACTCTAAAGCTACTTAACGGATTAAAACATAATGCTTCAAACCCTCTGTCATTTAAAC
>Ga0315909_10006373_pt1 | contig 13327 bp, 15 predicted proteins | sample LakEriMetagenome_11_FD_203527 | JGI IMG/M metagenome (GOLD analysis project Ga0315909, IMG submission 203527) | Freshwater fungal communities from buoy surface, Lake Erie, Ohio, United States - Buoy 2 MA125 | ecosystem: Environmental > Aquatic > Freshwater > Lake | place: USA: Lake Erie, Ohio...
TAAATGCGGAGAGAGAGGGATTCGAACCCCCGGACCTGTAACAGTCAACGGTTTTCAAGACCGCCGCATTCGACCGCTCTGCCATCTCTCCGATTAGTGATCCCGGCAGGATTCGAACCTGCGACCTATTGCTTAGAAGGCAATTGCTCTATCCAGCTGAGCTACGAGATCTATAAAATCTTTTCAGCATGTCAAAGAACTTGGATTCCCTTTATCGCAAATAGTATTAGAATCTTTTGTAGTCCAGGGGGGAGTCGAACCCAATCCGTCACGGAACCAATTTAGGTGGTTAAATCGGCCTGCTCTACCACTGAGCTACCGGACTATATACATTCGGAGAAAACATAAACAGGTGCATGGATCAGCCATGCCTTAGTCCCTTTTGTTAAAACCCGGTCCTCTTGTTTACCGCCAACATTTACCAATCTTCTGAATCTTGCGAAACAGGGATCGTAGCGCCCGACGGAAGCTAGCACTTTTTCCAGTTATAGATTTGAATTATATTCGAAAATATAAAAAAGTACGAAGTAACTGTTTATTAGCAACCGAATGTAAAGATCTTCAAAGAACGTTTTTTTGTGTGTCTTTTATATCGCAAATATAGGCTATGTTTCGCCTATAAAATAATTTTCCTGACCTTATCTAAGTGAAATCCAGGATTAAATTCATTTTTTTCCAAATCATCAAACAACGCATATCCATAACCGAAGTAATATCTAACTTTGGGCCCGGCGATTGCGTTGCTTCCGTATCCAGCTAGGTCGATTGAATAGACATAAGGATTGGAAACCTCCTCAATGAACTTAGAGTATTGTTTGTAGGTCTTCCCAATGTTGCACTCGTTGTCTGAGATGATGAAAACCCGATCGTATTTTCTGCCAGATTTGGCAGCAAATTTCCAAGCTCCAGCCAGATCGGTTCCACCCATGCTACATTCAAAAGATGATGCGATGGTGAACACATTTTCACCTGGATTCCAATCGGCAAATTTTGACCTGGATCCAAATTGGATGACGTCCGCGTTGGTTGCCTTAGCAATTGTTGCGGCTACAACCTTCGCTTTGTCGAAACAGCTTGTTCCCATTTTGGATTTTGCTTGGATAGATGCCATAGGTTGCATCATAGAACCGGAACAGTCTAGCATAACCAAATTGTTGCCGGAAAGAATCTCCTTGAGATTGGGAATTGATTCTTCATAGGAAACCTGGAGAGCTTCAATTACCATTCTGGTTTGGCTCGATGGCTTCAATTCCTTGATCGACTCGATGGCTAGATCGAATTGAAATGGCATGATCTTTCCTTCCCTGATTAATACTGTGTTTTTGATCAGGAGGATGAGCATTTCTAAAGTTTCGTTGTCAGGATTGAGCGATAAGATAGATCTGACGTTGCGTAGAGCTGCAAGCATTCCTAACTTCTGGTCTTTGAGAAGTCCCTTCCAGTTATCTAGCTTGGCGTTTCTCAAAATTTCTTGGGCTTGATCATCCGAAACTTTGCCCTCCCGTTTAGCCTGAGCAACTATTTCACCAGCCTCCGACTGGGCAACCTCCCAGGTGTCAGCGGATGCTTTCAATCCTTTCATAACAGACGATAAAACTGGTGTGTCGTTTCCATCGATGTTAACTCTGGTAGCTCTGCTTAAATATGGATGTGGGTGTGTTAGGTTGATAACATCAATCAATCTATTCTTATACTTAAGAATGGAATACTGATCTAGCTGTTCCAGATTTTTCTTAAAAGCCTTCTTCAGAGACATCGGAAGCTTATTGCTTCCGTTTGTTGCAAGATAAAACTTGAGAATTCTGGACATATCATCAGCTCGGAAGACGATTCCGCCCGTTGATGCCTTCTTATTCCAATTGGAAAAAAATGTGTGCATCCAGGGTTGACCGCTGGTATATCTGGGTAACAAGCTTGCTCCCAGTTGGGTCACTGTTCTCATTCCGTCTGAAACACAACGTGAATAGACAAGACACTGAGCTGTTAAATAGGGATCTTCCATAGCACATTCGTGAAAGATCTGCTGGAAGTGTATTACCTGATCACCTACAGTTCGATAATACTGAGGCTCAAATTTCAAAGTATTGAGCATTGTTAACAGTGTCAACCACTTATCCTGGGAATAAGCCTCATATCCCTGGAAATTCGTAGAATCTGGTTTTTGTATCGCCAAAGATGCGATCAAAGACTCTTTCGGTTCGATGACCGAAACTATTTCCTTTAAGGATATGTTCCTGTTTCCCATAGTTGAGCAAAATTAAATAAAATAATCGAGTGATAAAAAAATTAGAATCTGGTATTAAACCAGATTGAGCATGAAAAGTTTCGTCTGGATTAGAATGGAATCAAAGGAATCTTGTAATTCTGCCCGTTGATATTAACAGCCCAAACGTGGGTTGGTGAGATCGATTGAACAGTTACTGCACCAGCATTAAACGCTCCAGTCGCTCCAACAACGAATTGGTTATTGGCGGTGGCTGTTGCACAAGCTCCTAAGATAACTGAGCAGCTAAAGTTTCCTGAGTTAGTTGCCCAACCTATTGCGGTGTTTATACTTCCACCGGTGTTACCAACCATGGAAGATCTACCAATAGCAACGTTTTGGCTTCCTGTTACGTTCGCTGCAAGTGCCTGACGACCAATGGCTATGTTTTCATTACCGATCGTGTTTGCTTCCAGTGAGCTTCTCCCTATAGAGATATTAGCACCTCCGGTTGTATTGTAATACATAGCTCCTTGCCCAATCGCAGTGTTACAACCTCCAGAAGTATTATTATAGAGAGCATTCACTCCTATAGCTTCGTTGTTACTTCCCGTTGTATTAGAGAACATGGCGTTCCAACCAATAGCGTTGTTGTAATTACCGGTAGTGTTGCATTTCAGCGTTTCATTACCGAGGGCAGAAAGTCCAGCTCCTGTGGTGTTTCCGTTAAGAGAATTTGCTCCAACCCCTGTGTTGTTGGTTCCAGTAGTGTTGCTGTATAGTGACCGGTAACCAACTGCTGTATTGCAAGAGGCTGTGGAATTTGAAAACAATGCACAGTCCCCAACTGCTACGTTGGAAGAACCCGAACTGTTGGTATTCATAACCAACGTACCTATCCCCACATTGAAGGAACCACTTGAGGTATTGCAAAGTGAATTATGTCCAATTGCTACATTACCACATCCCGAGCTTGCAAATCTCATGCTATTGTAGCCGATAGCGATTTGGCAGGATGTTGTGGCATTTTGCATGGAGAATCTTCCGATACCAATATTGAAACTCCCACTGGCTGTTGCCTGCAGAGTATTTGCTCCTAATAATACATTGTTACACCCGTTGCCATTTCTCATGGCGTCTGCACCTCCGATAACTACGTTATATGGGCCGACACAAGTTCCAAGTTGCATGGATCTTGCACCGAGAGCAACGTTAAAATCACTACAAGCAGAATTAGATAATGCGTATCTACCAATTGCTGTGTTATTAGACCCAACCAAAGAATTAACATAAGCGTAACTTCCAATAGAGACGTTACCAGCTCCCGATTGACTACTCTTTTGGGCTTCTGGACCAATAACGATATGTTCTTGTCCAGTTAAGTTACAGCAAGCTGCTCTCCACCCGATTGAGGTGTTCAAATAATTGAGTGCACCAGATCCTGCTCCATCGTTGTTAAATTCGGCCTGAGAGATTTTCGCTGTGGTCAAATTTCCTGATCCATCGGTGATAGTTTGCATAGCACCAGTTAAACCGGTGTTATTCTCTGTTTTAAGTAGTCCGGGGTATGATGATCCAGGTGTTACACTTGCTAAACTTGCCATTTCTTTTATTTATTTATTTATTATGACCAAGGAAGTGGTTTAAGTTGAGGTGATCTAGGCGGGTTCTTCTTGAAATTGATTTGATTCTCGAGATCAGCATAAATCGAATCGATTCCGGGTGTTCCCAAATATGATTTGATCCAGTTAACAACGATATCGTTTGTCAGCTGCTGGTAAGGAATGAAACTTGGTCCTGGATCAACTTCAAAGTTAATTAGTGCTTCAAACTCTGCTGAGTATTGTCCATCTTCGGCTAATACCTTGTAGTTAGCGAAGACAACGTAATCTGGATCTTGATCTACATCAATTGTCAAAAGATCTGTAACTGTCCATGTGTAATTTATCATGATTGAAAATTTTATTTTTTATTATGCTAAGAGAATTTTCCGTGCTACTCCGTTGATCACTACATTCCAAACCTTCGTTGAACTGTTTGATTCTGTTGCCACTGTTCCAGCGTTGAAATTCGCAGAACCAACTACAAACTGATTATTGTTGGTTGCGATTGCTTCACGGCCAATAACTACAGAGCCAGAATAATTTCCAGCTGCAGCGCTTGCCCCGATGACCGTATTACTTGATCCGCTAGAATCTGAAGCCATGACATTGTAACCAGAAGCTGTGTTGAAAGATCCTGATGTGTTGCTTACCATCGCATTTGTTCCGATAGCTGTGTTAGAGCAACCAGTTGAAGTGCTTCTCATTGAGTAGAACCCAACAGCGGTGTTACCGAAACCTGTCGAGTTAAATCTCAAACTTTGGTTACCGATTGCAACCTGGCATGATACTACGCTTGAGCCAAACGTATTTAAACCGACCCCGACGTTGTAAGATCCATCTGCATCTAGGCCTAAACTACCTCCACCTAATATGACGTTAGACGTTCCTCTTCCTCTCCTCATTACATCTGTTCCCAGCGCTATATTATAGGTTCCTGGGCAGGTTACAAGTTGCATTGGACCATGTCCGATTGCTATGTTGTGGTAGCTGGAAGTGGCCAGAACTAAAGGTTCCCTTCCGATTCCAACATTGCTTCCTGCATCAACAGCAAAATATAGTGGTGCTCGACCGATCCCTACATTCATAGATCCAGTTTGATTCAATGTCATAGCATTGAATCCAATCGCTACGTTATCACCACCAGACACTTTATTGATCAGAGCATTTTCTCCAAAAGCTGTGTTACACTGGATGTTTCCAGCTCCTCTGTTGGTCACATCTTTCGTCGAGATGAGAAGACCAGCACAGTTACCACATCCATCCGTTACTCTTTGTGGTGTAGTGGTTAAAGCTGTATTGTCATTGGTCTTTAGTAAACCTGGATATGAGGATCCAGGTGATACGTCGGTTAAACTTGCCATTTCTTATAAAATTAATTAAGTTGCGACCATGGAGTATCCAAGGTTGACCAGGGCTCGCTGTTCCACTGAGCCCAACCAGATCCAGATGTATATTCTTGATCACCAGATGATGCACCACCGGAACTTGCCGCCACACCCATAGCTTCGGGGAACATCGGGATTGCTTGTAGAATCTCTAAAGGAGTTAATTGCTCCATCATTCTTTCATACCTAGCCCGAATGGTCTGATCGTCCCAGTTACGGTCTGCGTATCTTTCGGCAAATTCTTTATAATTCATAATGTATCTTTAATGATTTGGTTTATATATCTTACAGTCCTGAGATGTAATTCGATAGAATAGTGTTTAGAGTTGAATGGCTGGGATTCAAGTTTGCTCCAAATCCCAAAATTCTGACTGACGCATCTAGAAAAAACCCAAGACCTAACTCGATGGGAAAGGTCATTCTCCCCGTGGTGGGGGATAGAGTTCTGTCGTAAGATGTTAATCCATTGTAAAATTTCAGGTTTGTAGCATCCAATCTATAGCCCGCATAGAGATTGTTCGAAAGAGGTGCAGGTGCATCACTAATTGTTGCACCGGTGTTGTAATAACTCGCTCCGCCTATCCTCAATCTAAATGGTGGGCTTCCGCCTGGTCCCGATCCGAGCCATCTTGTGTTTGGACCCACTACATTTCCTGTGTAGAAGAAAAATCCAGCTGAATCGAGCTGAAAGTTCTGTCCCTGACTCATCAAATAGTTATGTCTAAGAACTCCTGTTCCGATATACCATCCAGCATTTGATGTCCAGACAGGAGCATTCAATTTAGTAATTGAATTTGCTGTGGCATCTTTCCAATTCAAGAAAGAAAATCCTTCACTTCCATTTTGTGCATAAACATACAAAACATCAAGTTGGCTCCAAATACCTGCAGTTTCTAAATCCGCTATTAACTGCCGATGGATTGCTTGCTGTGGCGAACTGGGAACACCGACACCATTAATATTAGCTTGCCAGAGCAATCTATCATAAGGGTCTGACGGCGGGGGTTCTCTAAGAATCTGACCACCACCCGCTGCAGAAACAGCAGTTGCGGAAGCTTCCCCAATCCGAGCTGCCTCCATCATCATCTGTTGTTCCTCCAGAAACTTAAAGTATTTCCTGCGCATTTCAAGCTCCTGAGCTCTGAGATGCTCATATTTCTGGTTATATTCTTCCAGTCTCATATTAAAGGCTAAATCTGTCTTTTATAGATGAGAAATTCTGATTAACTTCGTAATCGGTTAAAGCCCTGTCATAAATCTGAACAGTGCTAAGACTCAATTCAGTAGCTCCAGCTCCGCCTACTGCAGCAGCCGTTGAGCTTCTAACCCCGTTAGGGTTTAATCTAATATCGCCAGACCAAGAAACAGAACCAATCTGAGCTCCATTCCGATAGCCTCTTAATCTTTTTCCGTCGTAAGTCATTCCGTAATAGTACCAAGTGTTCGCAGTGTACGGGGTGGAATCTCCAAATTCTCTCCAGCCATTAGCTGTTCGTAGATTGAAGTAAACATAACCATCTTCCCAAAATTGGAAACCGTAGGACATATTGGTGTCGATCATGTCATCATTCTTCATGATAACCTGCTTAATACCTACCGTTTGTATCTTGCACAGTGCGAAAGCACTAACCCCCTTTACACAATCCAAAGAAGGGTTTGGTGCAACCCCATAATAATCATTAGTAGCGTCGAAAACCAAAATCCTTTGATCACCGGTTCCGCTTGATGTTGGTCCATTGACCAATTGTGCGTTATTTCCGTATGCTGATAGGTCATACCAATTTGTTCCCGAACCTGGATATGACAGGGAATTAGCTGCATCGAGTGAAAGAACTAGTCCTCCACCAGGGACACCGCCGCCGGACGCTTGAAAAGCCAGCTGATTCATGAGCTCTTCCTCGAGAAGCAATTGGTATTTTCTCTGTATCTCTTGCTCGGATAAGCCCCAGGAGTTATGCTTTGTCTTGTATATCGAGTAGTCTAGCATCCCAATTTATTATGTGAATAGCTGTAAATAGTATTGAATTCCGTTAACTGTGATCGATAGGTAGTTTCCGCTGCTGCTTTTTCCGGTCGTCACAGTTTGATTGCTTAACCTAACTCCGCCGTCATCTGTCACTCGGAGCAATTCGGCAGATGAGGCATTTTGGATCAAGAAAGCAGATGTTCCTGCAGTTGCTCCTGTACTTTTGATATGTACTGTGGCACCGGGTGATGTTAGAGGCGAAAGGCCAACTCCAAGTCTTCCTTCTAATAGAGATGGGGTAGATCCGACAGAATAGAAAGCAAAGTTATAAGTTCCCTTTGTCATCTGCTGTGCTCTATATCCATAATTCTCTACTACGGTTCCTGATCCAGTTACATCCGCAACGTCCCAGCCATAAGATCTAGAAGCTGTTCCGCCGTTAACAAAATTGAAAGTCCCACCGCCATATAGATCGCTCACTGTTCCTGATGCAGCATAGCCAACTCTGGATTGAAATCCGATCAGATGATCGTGACTTCCTGATCCAGAAATGTATGAAGCGGCATCGTATGCATTGTAGGCATAGCTTGGACGCTGAAAAACTGTTTGATCCCTGAATCCGTGAGCATTAGCGGTGATGGCCGATGTCAAAGTTCTATTGACACGGAAAGTTGCGTTTGGAGTACCTGCATCGGTTGTATCTGTGCCTTCAAATTTTCCTGAAGTTAAAGTTCCGGCGACTTGGACGCTTCCAGTCGAAAGGTAAAGCGGGGTCGCACTACCAAGGCCATCAGATATCTGTTTAAGAGATCCGGTGATCCCTGTATTATCGACCGTTTTCAGTAGTGACTGATACGAATCACCTGGGGTTACATTTGCTAAGCTTGCCATTTTTTATCTTTCTTCTTTTGTGTATTCTGGTTTAATCCAATCTATTTCTGGTAACCTGTATAGCCAGGGATATTTGTAATTAAACGAATTGTCTCTCTCGTAGGTTGAGATCACCCATTTTCCTTCACCGTCTCTGATCGGAGAGAATCTCATACCTGGTGTATATTCGTCGGCTCTCAATTGGAAAGCCTGTTCGTCTGTTAATACTAAAACCTTGTTTGCCATGTTTATAATTGTCTTCCTAATATTGCTTGTACGGTCTGTGAGATGTTGTATAGATCGGTATTTTCTTGATCGGTTAATCCTTGTCCAACTGTAGCTAATCTGATACCGCCTCCGGTTGTAAAATAAGGTCCTCCGCTTCGGGAAGCAGTTAGAATAAAAGAGCTTTCCTGATTGACACCACCAGTTGGAATAGCATTGCTTTCGTATTTCTTAACACCGCTTTGCCAGATATTCACCCGAGTAGAAGTCGTTCTGTTCATCACAAAGAATCCGTCAGGGTTGGTTAAAATATTCCCAGCTGAGGATTCACCCGCAGTATTTGATGAGAAATATGTACCTCCGTCCCAGTCTCTAATGAAAAAGTTGAGCCTCATAGGATTCGAGTTGGATCTATTACCCATCGGAACCTCCGTCCCGTAGTAAGACCCATCCGGGAATTGTGCTCCTTTAAAATATAAAGCCATATGGAAACTGTTAACCCCGATATCATTTTTAATCACAAGATTCATATCACCATATGCACCGTAATTGCCAGCCCGAATACCCCAGGGATCGTGGATCACTTCTCCGTACCAGGTTATTCTTCTGGCGTCGTTGCTGTCACTAACATTCTTTAGGTTCCACTGGTGACCGAGAGCAGATGCTCCCACAAATGGATATATGCAAGTTAACTTATCCCAAAGATTAGCGGCTTTGATACCAACCTCTAGGGTCGTTAAAGCTGTACATTCCGGAACTCCATAAATACCGGATTTAAAAGCCAGCAATTGGGCATTAGGGCTCATGGGAACCGGAAATCCAAAAGCTCCAGACATGCTTGTCCCTGTGTGGGAAGGCACACCGAGCATTTCAAAAAGCTCCTGCTCTTTGATCATGGCGTATTTCCGTCTTAATTCGATTTCCGGTAATCCCCAGTTTTGGGGTCTCTTTATGAAGTCTTCGTATTTCATCGTCTATTTAGAATTTGAAGAATCTGCTCTCTAGTGCGAGAAACAGTTCATCCATTTCTTATATATCCTATTTAAAATAGTCTGGGATGTTCTAAGTTAGACGTTGATACTAACAAAAATATCCGTCCAGCATAAAATCTGGACGGATATTTAAAAATCGGTTTTGCGAAATGGTGTACGGTGAAACACCAATAGGAAGTAACATCGCACACTTTCTTGAAACCACTCTGGCTTTCAAGAATTGGAATATATCACTATTCTATTTCAAGAGAAGGATTTTGCCATGCATGTGTGTTCCCAGCAAGCTCGATAAGTCTGTCTAGCATATCCTCTTCAGTATCAAATCTTTCAAGAAATGGCTGAGGTGTGGTCATAATCTGCCCTACCTCTAATTTCATTGGGTGGAAAACTGAATTTGAATCATGGGCAATTGCCCATACCGGTGAAGTGTGGTTTTTAATTTCCTTAATCATAGTTATTATGTTTTTAGATCTATATCTGTATTTGTTTTCTTATGCAACCTGACCGCCATCAGTAATTGTCCATCCCTTTGATACCAAAAGTGCTCTTCCAGCTGCTCCTGCAGCAGTGTATTTAGCTGTACCGAATGAGATGGTAATGTTTGGCTGTACGTTCTGACCTGACCATCCATTGTAGATAGCATCTAAGTTTGCTGCAGAAAATGTTAAGTCAGTCTTGGTAGACATAAAGTTTGTAAAGTTACTAACCGTACCGATACTCCAGTTTCCAATATTCTGATCGAAAGCCGTTGCACCGTCGAACATGAATGACATGTTTGTTACACTTGCAACGTTCCATGCTCCGATATTTTGGTTGAATACTGTATTATAATAGAACATCGCTCCCATGCTCTTGACCCTTCCAACATTCCATGCACTGATATCCTGGTTGAATGGTGTTTGCTGTAACATCTGACCCATATCCTCTACCTTAGATACATCCCAACCCCCGATAGGTTGATTGAATCCGGTCTGATAAAACATTCCGGACATGGTTGTTACCTTTGAGGTATTCCAAGAGCTGATCTGTGAATTACCCCCATTGGTGAAGCTATTAGCCCTGAAAAAAGTTTGGAACATGTTTGTTACATTTCCAGTATTCCATCCCCCAACGTTTTGGTTCCAGACAAAGTTACGGTAAAACACACGATATAGACTGGTAATTTTACTCATATCCCATTCATTCAATAGATTAACTGATGGATTGCTTGTTGCACTCAGAAATCCTTCACTCCAGTTGAAAGTGTTTATCATTGTCGGAACATCAGATACCGCACTAAGATTTAAAATGTCTGTGTTTTGGAAAAAACTATCCCCTACATAATTACCGGTTCTAGGATCGGGCCACTGGAATCTAACTGTTCCGAATTGTTGGATAGTTTTAACCTGCTGAAAGGATGGGCCGAATCCAGGTTCAAATGTAAATCCAATTATTCTTCCAGTAATTGTTACCGTTTTGATTCCTGCGGTAGCATACACATGAGATCTATTATCGTAGCTATTTGATGCGGTTGCACCATCCCCCCAATCTATTACCCCATTATATAATCCGTCAGGAACCAATGGAAGCCTAATAGTCTGATCCGGGGACGAAGTTTGGAATGTCATGATTGTAGGGATGTAAACACCATTATCAGGCTCAGGTCGGGCAATAACCGCTCCAGCACCACCAGCAACGCCGGCCGCAACAGCAACTGCGGTACTTGAAGCCTGAGCAGCGTTGTCGCCAACAGCTTCCATCATCATCTGTTGTTCTTCCAGATAAGTGTAAAACTTCCTACGCATTTCCTTCTCATCAGTGTGAAGGTGTCCGTACTTTTCCTTGTAACTTTCGTATGTATACATTTCTAATTTTTCAATTTAATCTATATATCAACACAAGAAAGGCCGGAATCTCTTCCGACCTTTCCAGAACTAAATATGGTTTGATCTAAGGTCTTAAAAATTGCCTTCAGCAACTTGTGCAACCGTATATCCGAGTGAACGGGCGTGCTCAACAACCTGATCCCTGTCATCGAACATGCAAATGATGTTATATTCTTTTTCGATTTCGTTCCAAATTTCCTCCTTGACGATCGAGTCTTTACGATTGTCCCCCTTCTTTCTCATATAAATGCCTTCATACTGAATTTCGTACCTTTTCAGCCATTCCTTTGTCAGCTCCATACTTTCTTCGCTTCTTCCTGAAACGATAATTTGATCAGTCTCCATGATTCCCTTGGAAAATGCCATTCCTTGATAGATCTCATAAATTGGATGGTTGAGCCCATCTTCACCTACCCGATGCCAATCAAATGGGCTTCTTCCTTTCATCAAGGCCAGGGTTCCATCCAGATCATAGATCATGCAATCCTTTTTTTCTGGGTCTCTTTCCTTCTTGGGTGAAATGTTAGGTGTGTAAGGTTTGAAATCGAAATTCTCTTTCAGCTTCAGCAGATTATCGTACTGATATTTGAGAACATCGTTACCAACAGATCTCACTCTGGCAGAGTCCCTTGTCATGCAGGTGAAAAGATCTTCATCGACCAATTGGTATTCAACTGGAACCCCGTATTTCTTGTATCCTGTGACGTAATCCAATTTAAGGTGTGTATTATCAGAGATGACGGACCCTCCTGATTTCAGGAGGGACTTGATCGTCGAAATCTCCACAGTGGAAACCAATTTTTCCTTGCTCCACAGTTGCGGATCTTGGTAATAGGCAGTATGATCCTGATCTGAAAGACCGAATAGCATAGATCTAATTCCGTCTCTGCTGACTATATTAGCACCTGTTTCTTTAGCAATCTCTCTAGCTAAAGTTGATTTTCCGCTGGCCGAAATACCGACCAGTACTGTGATTTTTGACATATTTAAATTGATTTAAAAAATGATTCTATAATATTCTTTCGCTCCTCGTCAGACATTGGATGCTTCATATCGAAAGAATGGCTGGATTCTTTGCAGTCTTCTACAATCTCCCAGAGTTCGTAGACGTTCTTGCATATTTCATTTCCGTCTTTATCGAATGCGTTGATCTTTTCGTTTGACCCAAAATCCTTTTCGCAGCACCACCAGTCGATCCAGTCCAATCCCTCTTGTCCGTAGTGAGATCCGTAAAGCAGAGAGACCACCTCATGCATTGGATCGGTCACCTCTGTGATATCAATGCCGAGCCGATAGGCCTGATGCACTGCCGAATGGTTTTTCTGGAGGAGCAGAATAGTTTTTTCAAATATGGGATATTTCATAGGTTAGCCAAAATCGTTGTAGAGGGAAAGCATTGGGCGGGGATCTAAGAGATCTATGATCTCGTCCAGATGGTATGGTCTAAATTCAGGATGCCCGTCTATTCCAACATCCATCATTTTTCCTGGACCGAATCTGTTTTCATTTTTCCTGTGTAGGTGTCCATATAAATGAAAAGATCCTTTTCTTAGATTATCCCATGATGCTATCGGATAATGGCTAAGAACCATTCCTATCTTTCTTCCCCCGTGTGTTATTTCAATGTGTTTATAGTGTGAAACCGAAATGAAGCGGTTTGAAGTATCATCTGTGTTTCTTTCAATGTGATGGTCGTGATTTCCAAGAATGAAGTGGATATTCTGGCAATTGATTAGTTCAGAAGCCCTTTTGACATTCTCGATTCCACCAAATGACCAATCGCCCAAAAAGAACAAAGTATCATTTTCTCCGACTGTCTTATTGATATTCGAGACAATCGCGTGATCCATATCTTCGAGAGTGTTGAAATCACGGGTGGAAGCTTCAAGCTCCGCCTGGTCTTCTATGACCCATCGTGTTGTACCTCTGCAGATATTTCTGTGATTGAAATGGATATCTGAGGTAAAGTAGATATTGGAATTGTTGAACTTTTGCATTTGAAAGAATACTCCAAATTTATACAAAAGACGGGAACAAAAAAATTGAAGTGGAATTTACACGGTGAAAGTTATGGCAAACTTATGAACATCAAAACGGGGGATGCCCATTATTTTGTTCTTTCTTCTTCATGTACTCGATAGCAGCTCTTCCCATGATATCAAGATGATCGTCGTTTCGAAACTGTGTATGAAAATTGTCTCTGGTGTAATCCTGATG